>ULSZ01017326.1_pt1 | contig 116650 bp, 112 predicted proteins | sample 1957151 | NCBI WGS metagenome assembly ULSZ01 (sample SAMEA4835721, study PRJEB28245) | human gut metagenome | biome: gut microbiome; material: fecal sample | place: Denmark | collected 2008
ATTTTATCTAGTAACATATTAAATTTATCTATATAGTTATTTTTAATTAATAAATAAATGAAATAGATAATAATTAATCCATATAAATAAGTATCAGTGATATAAGTACCTACTACATCATAGGTATAATTATATTTATTTATTAATAAAAAGTATAACATTATAATTGAAGTATAGAAATAAGAACTAGTTATAATACTATATAATACTTTGATTTTATTAGTAATAATACTTTTTTTAATTACTTTTATATAATTAATTTTATTTTCTTCTCTTTTCTTACTACATTTATTATTTTTGAAAATTATGAAGTAAAATAATAAATTAAAAATAATAAATGGAAGTAAACTTATTAAATATAAAATACTTATATTAATATAGTTATCTAAATTTAATACTTTATATAGTATTATAATTGTAATTATAGTTAAGATAATTTTTGTTATTTTATATACGTTTATTAAGTTATTACCTAGTTTTTTATATTTTCCTATGCTAAAGTATTCACTTTCTAATTTTATAATATTATTAGTAAATAAATATATACACATAGATATATTTACTAATGTTATTCCTTTGATATTTATTAATAAACCTATTAAATAACTTATAAGCATTAATATAATAGTAATAATACCTATAAATATAATGCTACCTTTTAATATCTTTTTATTAGAATAATAATATTTATTATCATAATATTCTTGTATTTTATTTTTAATATTCATAGTGCTAAAGATACTATTAAATAATAATAACAAGCTAAAACTTATTGTTAATAGAAACATATTAGTATTTCTAGTAAAATGATATAATATCATTAATAATGTAAAATATAATAGGTATATTACTTTTTTCATTTTTTTACCTCTCTTAAGTAGATTATATCGAAAAAATACGAAAAAAGCAATTTTTTTTATAAAAAGGGTTGATTTTTTTAAACTAATGTTGTACAATTTATATTGTCTGATGTCTTGGTAGCTCAGCTGGATAGAGCAATCGCCTTCTAAGCGATCGGTCTGGAGTTCGAATCTCCACCAGGACACCACTTATAATAAATAATTCTTAAGCATAAAGCTTAAGAATTTTTTTATATTAAAAATTAGCAGGTAACTTTAGTTACCCGCTAATACAGCATTCTCACCTGTTGCATATAAGTCAAATGATAATTTTTTACTTTGCATAGTATTTGGATTAGTGTAATCTTTACCATTAAACCATAAATATAGGGTGTATTTGTCAGCACTATTAGTACTGACATCTCTTCCAGTAAATAATGTTAGTGTTGTAGTTCCACTAGTGGCATAAGCTATGCCACTAGTATTTGTATTAGAATTGTATACTCCGAAATTACCCTTTTTAACTAATGTTGAATTGTTATAATATATTTCATATTCAAATGATTTTTCTTTTAATTCATCAGGCATAGTAGTAAGATTCATGTATAAATTCATTGTAACTCCTGCTTTACTTGCTTTAACTGTAATATCTTTTTTTATTCCTTCTTCTTTAGAAGCAGTAGGAATAATAGTACTAGTAATATTTGAACCACCATTAAAAGTAACAGTACCACCATCTATTTTTACATTTACATTCATGTTATCACTACTACTCCATTTGTAGTAGGCATAAGTGCCTCCTAGCATAAGAAGAAGTAATAAAACTACTCCAATTATAAATTTCTTATTATTCATAATATTGCCTCATTTCCTATATTTATTTTTTGCCTTATGGCCAGTTCGAACCTTTTCATAAAGACTTCGCTATCGCTCATCCTGGTCCCCTGCGGACCGAGCCCGCACGGAGACCTATTTTTGATGAGTATCCACTACCGAAGAAGGAATATCAATCTGCTCTCTTATGCGGACAATTGATATGGCGCTGAACTTGATCCTGTTCCCGCCTTAATACTTAGTTCAGAGTTTAGATAAAGGACTGGCACGACCCCACGCACATCATCGGCGACGCTGTAGATCACACTGCCCAACGAATCGACACTCCACGCATAGAGCGCGCCGCCGGAACGAGGGGTTAATAACCAGACAGAATTTGGTGCTATTATAGTCTTCATCCAGTTATTTGATGTACATGTTGTATCATTATAACTACCTAGTTGTTTATTAAGGCACTTTCCTAAGTCTGCGGCATATCCATAGTCGCTTGGATAAGGTAAGGCTATCTTGCCTGTCCATTCTGTTGGTCTACCACTATATACTTTTCCGGTACTTCTTTCATATTCATATATTTCATTTGCATATACACCAGTTGCACTCCATCCTAATAATGAATATGTTTCTTCTGAGATTAGACCTCTTGTTTTATCGTTTTTTATTCCGGTCGAAGTAAAGTCACATGCTTTGGTAGCGTTATTCTGTTCTGTATAACAATTACCACTTCCTGAGTTATAATATAAACTTCCTCCTGTAGTTTCTGATTCATAGCCTGGATTTAATAGTTTCATTAGTCTAGCATCTGTCCAGTCATTTTTACCATAGTCATTTTCTGCTCCAGTTGATGTGTTTTTATTATCCCACGAATATGTTCCTATTTGACTACCTCTTATTAGTTTTACTTTATTATTAAATACTCCAATTATTCGCCATGTTTCACATGTTGATGATGATTGATTTGAATAGTCTGAACAATTGAAATAGATATAGTTATTTGGTGATGCTCCATAATATCTAATGTTACCTGCTGTATCTTTCATAAGACTATTTTTAGTATCATATTGATAAGTTATACTATTATTTGTTACTGGTGTTTTGGTAGCGTTATTATATAAGTTGGATATTAAGGATGTAGCACTCATTGGAGCAGTTCCTTGGGTAACTGTTGCTTCAATAGATGTTTTAAAGTTAGTGGAATTTGAACCAATATCGTTATTAGCTTTATCTCCATCAATATAGAAAATTACTAAATATGCTAATGTCGTATCTTTAGATAGTTGTTCTTCTTTTATTTTTAATGTACCTGTACTAGTTATAGAACCTATTTTTATTATATCAAATGTTTTACCATTTAAAGCTGAAGTACTAATGGTAGTATAGGTGCTTGGATCATATGAAGCAAGTACATATTTTAGGGCTCCTGTGCTATTACCTGATGAAGTAAATCCTGAATTTAGGGTTGTTGTTTTTAGATTTATAGTTAGATAACCATCTAATGTACAACTACTTTTTAGTTTAGCAGTTATATTTGTTACTACCATACCTGCTCTTATTGTTATTTGATTGCTATTTACTACTTGACTTTCATCTAGTAATAATAAATCACTACCTGTAATATTGGAACCTTTTACTGATTCTACTTCTAGACATTCAGAATTACCTGTGATAGTTATATTACTACTACGCCAGCTTAAAATAGCATATGTTAAACCTGATATTAATAGTATAAATAATATTATTCCTAATACTACTCCATATATTTTTATTTTCTTATTTTCCATATGATACTCACCTTCCATATTCTCTATATAAAGTATATCATTTGTTAAAATATTAGTCAAATAAAAAAACTTAATTTCTGAAAAGAAATTAAGTATTATTTAATATCATTTATATTTATTGTATATATTTCTTCATTATTTACTAAGAAAGATACTGATTCTAAGTTATCATATACATTATTCATAGATAAACTTATGGTATATATTACTTCTTCTAGGATGTTCTTTTTATCTAGATCATTTAATAATAATTCATTAAAATTTAATTTTAATTTATTATTATCTAATTCATAATCATTTAATACTGTATTAGCATTTAAATAACTCATTAAATTAGTTTGGTATATAGGACTACTTCCTAATTCTTTAATTATTATTTTTACTACATCACTATCTTTGCTATTTATATATTTTGTTACTGGTACATAGTATTTAGTATCATTATAAGTACTTGTATAATATGTTGTATATGATAATATATCATTTAAGTTAGATAAATCATAACTTTTATTTATACCATAACTTTTATCTAATACTGTTGGTACATTTGTTTTACTATTGGGTAATTTATTTAATATTTCTCCTTCTACTTTTATTATTACTTTATCTATACCTTCTATACTTGTTAAAGTATAGATGATTGATTCGATCATTTTATCTTCATCTTTATCATTTACTTCTAGTAATTCTTTTGAAAAATTTATTGTTAAGATATTTTCTTGTAGATTTATATCTTTTATTGTTACATCTGGTGGTATTATACTTCTAAAACCATTTGGTATAATGTTATTTTTAGTGCCTCCTACTACTAGGCCTTCTAATAAGTCTTTAGCTAAATCTACTCCTTCACATTTACATGTGGGTATAGTTGTTCTAGCTACATAGTCATTACTATCTACTAAATATATTGTACTTTCTACGTTATTATAATTATACTCTATACTATTATTTTTTAAATCTATATCTTTTCTATTACTTGGTATTAGATATATTACTAATAGTAAGATAATAGCAGTAGTAGATACTATTATTTTTTTTATAGACATTTTCTTTAACATGTTATCACCACTAAAATATATGTTTTTAATTTATATTTTATACAAAAAAGAAGCTACTTATTTAGCTTCTACGATTAACTTAATAGCGGTTCTTTCTTCTCCATCTATATTTATATCAATAAAGGCTGGAGTACATACTAAATTCTTTCCTGATGGAGCGACAAAGCCTCTTGCTATAGCTACTCCTTTTATAGCTTGATTAAGTGCTCCTGCTCCTATTGCTTGTACTTCTACTACTCCTTTTTCTCTAAATACATTAGCAAGAGCTCCTGCTACTTTATTAGGCTCCGACTTTGATGAAACTTTAATTGTTTCCATAATTATTTTATCATTCCTTTCTACATTAAAATATATGTTTATAAAAGAAATAAATAACAAAAAATAGTAGCTTAAATTTCGCTACTATTCTTCTTTTTATATAATATATATGCTAATGATGATAATACTACTAATACTATAAAGCATACTATTCTAAAGGTACTACTTATTCCTCTTTTTATTGGTTTAGTATATGGAGTATCCTTATCTACTACTAATTCTATATCGGTAGTATTTTTATCAATAGTCCATATATAAGTATTATCTTTTATTTTATCAGCGTTATTTGATGCTACTTTTAAATTACTTGTTACTGCTATATTTATTTTTTTACTATATAAGCAGTAGAAGTTTCCACTTAATCTTATACTATAATAATTATCTAACTGTTCTATTTCATGGTTTTCAAAACAGGTATTTATTATTGTTGAATTTATAAAATCTTCCATAGTATAATTATAACTAAATGTATAATCTATATTATTACCATTATCTTTTAATGATTTTTGATAAATTTCTTCTTTATTATAAATTGGTTTTTGTTCTTCATTAATAATAGAATATATAGTACTTATATCGGTTGCTTTGCTATTTTGCTTACTCTCTTCTTTAGTTACTGTACCTGTTATTTTTTCTTTTAATATATTATCATCTATTTCTAAATTATAATTTACTGTACATCCTGTTAAAAGTAATATACTTAATAACATTATTATTTTCTTTTTCACTTGTTTTCACCTCTATTTATACCAAGAACCATAAGCTACTATTTCATCTGAGTTTATATTTCTTGTTCTTTTTCTTACTAAACCTGGATCACCAGTATTACCTTCTATTGTATAAACATTACTACTATCTGAAGATGTTACTATTCCTACATGGTCAGAGCACTTAGTTACTTTATCCCATTTTCCTTTAGGGCCACGACAACTACTATCTTTCCATTGATACCATATTATATCACCAGCTTTAGGAGTATAATTACCACCATAAGCTTTAGAATATTCAAATGTTACATTACTACTCTTACCACTTTTAAATACCGGCCACATTCCGCTAGCCATATTGTCATCTATTGGTCCATATGTATTTAAATATTGATATAATGTTTGGCCAGATACTGTTACTTGCTTTAAAGACCAAGTAGCAAATTGTTCACACCAAGCATCAGTAGAAAAGCCATATTTTTTATCATTATTATTATTACCTAATTGGCCATTTAATACAGTTATTAATCCAGAAGCAATTACTTTAGTACCAGCATTCTCATAAGTTATTTTATTATTAGTAGTAGTATTATTATTCTTTTCTTCTTTTTCTAATAAACTATCAAAATATGAAAAATCACCACTTTTAGCATTACTAAGACATTCTTGATAATTAACACTAAATCCTACACTATCCATTAAACTCATAAATACTTCTACTATCCATGGTATGCAAAATACTATCATGGCATATATTATTCTTTTACCTACTATTTTAGTACTCTTTACTGCTTTTTCATCACCGCCTATAACAGCTTTACTAAAATCTATCATTAATATTACTATTAAACCTATTGGTACTAAGGTAAAAACAATATCTAATAATAAACTTCCAAAATATATTATTCTTAAAATTCCTGGATGCTGACAAGCATCAAGTAAAATATACATATAAATCACTCACTTTTCTATATTTAGTATACATTATTTTTTTGTTTTAGGCAAGAAAAAAAGAGAAATCTAATGTTTCTCTATATGAATTAATCCTTCGTATACTTCTTCTAATGCTCTACCTATGTTTTTTTGACATTTATAGTCTTTAATAGGCATTTGATAATATCCTGTTTTAGTCATTTGCTTAGCTCTATCTGATACTACATAAACTAAAGCATACTTTGAATCTACAATATTTAATATTTTATCAATTGAAGGATAAATCACTATTATCACACTCCCTTATGATATAAGAATATAACATATTAATTATAAATGCAATAGTCTTTACATAAATTTTACATAACAATTTTTTTATTATATCCAATAGATTTAGTTTTAACTTTAGATTTTACTATTATATTTTTTTGATATAATAATTTTTCTAATTTATCCACTAACATTTTAATTCTTCTTGAAATATAAGACTGTGATAAACCTAATATATTAGATATCTCTATTTGTGAATAACCATCCCTAAAATATAAATTAAATAAACATTTATCTTTACTATTTAGTAAATTAATTACACTATTTATATCTTTAATTTCTTCCTTATCCATATAATTCCCTTCTATATTTATTGAAGGATCAATAATTAAATCATTAAGTGTAAGATCATCATCTCCTATCAGCTCATCTAATGAAACATATCTATAAGATTCTCTTCTAATATACATAAGTATCTCATTATCAATACATTTACTAGCATATGTAGTAAAAGTACATTTTTTATCTAGTCTAAAAGTATCCACTGCCTTTATAAGTCCAATCATACCATATGCAACAATATCTTCCATATTCATATTAGTATTACTAAATCTTTTATAATATCTGTAGAAGACTAATTTAATATTATGTAATATTATTGTTTCTCTTACCTCTATATTATTATCTTTCATTAACTTAAAATTTCTTTCTAATTCTTCTCTACTAAGTACTTCATAATTATATTCATTTATCATGTTTCCTCCCAAAAAAAGCAGTACCATTCTCGATACTGCATTATATTTTATTAACTATTTATAATATTATGACATCTATCACAGATATCACCATTTAAGTGATCAACATAGTTCCAGCATCTATTACATTTTTCACCAGTACTCTTTTCTACTACTACTTCTTCTCCATCGGTAGTATATTCTACTTTAGATACAATAAATAATTGATGTAAGTAAGAACCTAATTTTTCTTTTACTTCATTATATTTTGGATCTAAGTTAATCTTAACTACGGCTTCTAGAGCGGATCCTATTAGTTTTTCATTTCTTGCTTCTTCTAGTTTTTTATTTACTTTATCTTTTAGTTCAAAGAATAAGTTAAATAATTCTTCTACTTCAGTACTATCAGAGTATGTTACTACTTCTGGCATATCTGTTAGATGTACTGATTCTTCAGTATGTGGAAGTAAACTATATACTTCTTCACTAGTATATGGAAGAATTGGTGCAAGTAGTGTTACCTCATTATTTAAAATGTTATATAGTACTGTTTGTACACTTCTTCTTACTAGAGAATCTGCTTTTTCAATATATAGAATATCTTTAGTAAAGTCTAGATAGAAGTTTGATAATGTGAATGATACAAAGTTATTAACTAATTTATATACGTTTTGGAAGTTATAGTTATTATATTCTTCTAGAACATTCTTAGTAAATTTATTTAATTCATTCATCATATATTTATCATAGTATGGCATATCTTCATATTTAACACTATCTTTAGTATAATCAAAGTCTTTTAAATTACCTAACATAAATTTATAAGTATTTCTAATCTTACGATAACTTTCTTTTACTTGTTTAATTAGATCATCACTAATTCTTACATCTTCTGTATAATCAGTTGAAGCAACCCATAGTCTTAAGATATCTGATCCATGTAATCTTACCATATCTGCTGGTACTATTACATTACCAAGACTCTTACTCATTTTATTACCATTACCGTCTAAAGTAAAGCCATGGGATACTAATTCTTTATATGGAGCTTTACCTGTTACTGCTACTCCACAGATTAATGAACTATTGAACCATCCACGATATTGGTCTGATCCTTCTAGATACATATCTGATGGATATGGTAATCCTTGTTCTATTAATACACCATTCCATGTGGATCCTGAATCAAACCATACATCCATGATATCTTCTTCTTTAGTAAAGTTTCCATTTGGACTAGCTGGATTTGTATATCCTTCTGGAAGAAGGTCTTTAGCTTCTTTCTCAAACCATACATTAGAACCATATTTTCTAAATAGGTCCGCTACATGCATCATAACATCATAGTCAACGATTTCACTTCCGTCTTCATTATAAAAGATTGGAATTGGTACACCCCATACTCTTTGTCTAGAGATACACCAGTCTCCACGATCATGAATCATGTTGTATAATCTCTTTTTACCCCATTCAGTATGGAATTTTACATTGTTTTCTAGTTCTTTTAGAAGATCATCTCTAATCTTATCAATACTACAGAACCATTGCTTTGTAGCTCTAAAGATAATTGGTTTCTTAGTTCTCCAGTCATGTGGGTATGAGTGGGTAATGAACTTTAATTTTAGAAGTACGCCTAGTTCATCTAATTTTGCTGTTACGGCTTTATTGGCATCTTCAAAGAATAATCCATTAAATGGACCAGATAGTTCATTTAATACACCTTGATCATCGATACCGTTTATCATTTCTAGGTTATATTCTTTACCAATAATAAAGTCATCTGCTCCATACATTGGTGCTATATGTACTAGTCCAGTACCTGCATCTAGGGTTACATGGAAGCCATCAATTACTGGTGCTACTCTATCCATAAATACATGTTTATATTTTACTCTTGCAAATTTATCACCAGTAAATACATTTACTACTTCATAGTTTTCCCAACCGAACTCTTTAGCTAAATCTTCTAGTAGTTCGTTTGCTACAATATAGTATTTATCATTAACTAATACTTTTGCATAATCAAATTTTTCACTAATTGCTATTCCGGTATTACATGGTAATGTCCATGGAGTTGTAGTCCATATTACTAGGTTATCTCCTACATTTACAGTATCATTTCCTTCTACTACTGGGAAGGCTACATAAATTGATGAGTCTTTTCGATCATGATATTCTATTTCTGCTTCAGCAAGAGCGGACTCTGATGATGGACTCCAGTATACTGGTTTTAATCCTTTAAAGATTAAGCCTTTCTTAGCCATTTCAGCAAATACTTCTATTTGTCTAGCTTCTAGTTCTTTTTGTAATGTTATATATGGGTGGTCCCAGTCTGCTAGTACATTTAATTCTTTGAAACCTTTCTTTTGTTTTTCAATTTGTTCATAAGCATACTTTTCACATAGAGCTCTAAAGTCAGCTTTATCCATACTCTTTCTATCTACACCGCTATTGGTAACAGCTTGTTCAATAGGAAGACCATGAGTATCCCAACCAGGAATATAAATCATATCATATCCACTCATCATTTTATATCTATTTACAAAATCTTTTAAAATCTTATTCATAGCATGGCCTATATGAATATTACCATTAGCATATGGAGGACCATCATGTAAGACAAATGGTGTTTTTCCTTTGTTCTTTTCTCTTACTTTATTGTATAAATCCATTTTCTCCCATTTTTCTCTTTGTAATTTTTCATTTTCTGGTAAGTTTCCACGCATTTGAAAACTTGTCTCTGGCATTAATAATGTCTCTTTATAATTCATCTTTCTCTCCTTCTTTCTATTTTATAAAACAAAAAAACACTAGTTTATAAGGACGAATAACCGCGGTACCACCTTACTTCACTTAAGTGCTCTCTTTTTGATAACGGAATTTACTTCCGGTTTTTCTTAAAATATTCAGAAAAACACATCAAGAGTGATCTATATAGTAACTATCATACTAATTTTCACCAACCATTAGCTCTCTACAACTATTTTACTATATCGTCTCTTTCCTTTGTTTTAATATAATCATATTATATGCTAATTTTATTTACTTGTCAATAGCTTTTTTTGCTATTGATTTAGTTCAAAGAATTTATTTACTATTTGGGATGATATTCTTTTGGTAACACCTGACTGAGTAACATCGGGAATACCTGCATCTGGTGATACTACTACGATACTCATTTTAGGACTATCACTAGGTGAATATCCTACAAATGATGTAGTAATTGTTTCTGTATCAACTTTATTATCACCATCAGTATCTATAAAGCTTTGGCTAGTTCCTGTCTTACCAGCAGAATTTGTATAATAACCCATATAGCCATAACCTAAACCATTTTGAACAACAGCACTAAATCCTTCTCTTACTCTATTTATATATTTATCTTCTACTGATAATGTTCCCATTACTTTTGTTTCGGCTTTATATATTAGTGAACCAAATTTATCACCATTATCACTGGCTTTATATACTTCTTTTAATAAATATGGTTTTAATCTTTTGCCACCATTAGCGATAGTATTTATATATTGTGATAATTGTATTGGTGTATAAGTATCATATTGTCCAATTGAGAAATCTAATAAATGTCCGGGTAATTTACTAGTACCCATATATCCTAAACTTTCTACTGGTAAGTCAATACCTGTTTTTTTACCAAGACCAAATTCAGCATACATATCTCGATACTTTTTAAAGGCTTCTTCATCTAAAGATAAACCTTTGTCATATTCGTATTTTCCTTTTCCGACAGTAATTGCTATTTTATACTGATATACATTTGAAGAAAATGCTAAAGCATATATATCATCAATATCCCCCATTGTTCGCCATGAACATTTTAGAGGTGTATCTTTTATTTTAAGGCATTCATCATACTGGTGACTACCAATATCAATAGCACCATATTTATATCCTACCATCATCGAAGCACCTTTTACTACTGAACCTGGAGTTACTGGTAATGTCGCTATACCTGGAGTATAATCTACAATATATTTAGAGCCATCTTTATCAAGTACTTGTTTTCCTCCCATTGCTAGTATTTCTCCTGTATTAGGATCTGCGATTACGGCAAATGATCTATTATAATAAGTAGTACCTGCTTCTCCTTTAGCATTATATACTTCATTAGATAGAATTTCTTCTAAGTATTTTTGTAAGTTAATATCTATAGTAAGAACTATATCACTGCCTCTCTTGCCTTCACTTACTAATTCATAACTATTATCAGGAAGTAATCTATACTTAGCTTTCGTTCCTTTTAAATAGTTTTCATATTGATATTCTAAATATGATATTCCTACTCTATCATCTAATGAATAACCTTTCTTTAAATAGATTTCTGCTAATTCTGAAGGTATACCTTGATTATTTGAAGATACATTACCTAAAATACTTTTAAAAGTATCTCCATATAAATATACTCTTTCCCAATCTAACTTAGTATTAAAGCCTTTTAAGTTATCAATGTTTTCACTTATATAAGCGTATTCTTCTTCACTAACATCTTTATTTTTAATTACTTTTTCTGCATATGAATATCCTTTATTCATTAAATAATATATATAAGCAGCTTTCTTATCTCTTTCATCATAGGTACTTATTTCTTCATCTAATCTTTCATATATAAGTTTTTCTATATCTTTATCATTTAGTTTTCTTTTATTATATTCTTCCCACTCTTTATCAGTAATCTTCTTTTTACATTCTTTATAATGTCCTTTGTAGTAGAAGGTCTTTAATCTATTTTCATTAACTTTAGAATAGTCTAAATTTATATTATCCGCTACTGTATAGGCAAGTTCTATTTCTTCTTTATTAGTTATTCCACTTTGTTTCTTATAATATATAGTCTTAACCCCTTCATTATCTACTAGTAAATTATAATTTCGATCATATATTCTACCTCTTGGAGCACTAGTACTTTCTACTGTTTTTTCAGTAGCCATAGCAAGACTCTCTTTATAGTCATTCTCTTTAATTATTTGAAGATAAAATACTCTTCCTAGTATTACAACATATAAAATTATTACTATAAATATTAGAGAATTATATCTTTTATTTATTACTTCAGTAAGATTTCTTTTATCTTTTTTTGTTTTATTTAAAGGTTTACTATTCTTCTTTATTTCTAATTTTTTCTTGTGGCTTTTTTTCTTAGGTTTATTAATTGTTCTTTTCATGTTATCAACCTTCCTTTTATTATTATATCATATTTATTCTAATTATACATATAGTTAATTAGGTGAATTTATGAATATTTATTTAATTAGTGAATATGTAAGCAGATTAAGAAAAAGTGATATTATTTATTATGCTGAAAAACAGGGTATTTCTTTAGATAAAGAAGAAGTAGAATTAATATATAATTATATTAAAAAAGATTATAAAACTATTATTTATGGTAATCCTAAAGATATTTTAAATGAAATTAAATTTAAGGTAAAACCACTTACTTATAATAAAATAGAAAATTTATATATTAAATTTAAAGATAAAATTGATATGTTTACTAAAAACATAAGAGAAGGCTAGCCTTCTCTTATTTTAGTTATTAAATTACTATCAAATTTTTTATTTCTTATCATTTCTATTTCATATTTATATGGGGGATATACTTTTTCTTTACTATTATCATCCTTAGTAACATATGGTGTTTCAAGTATTTTAGGAATACTTTCTAATCTATCGTTATAAATTATTTTTATTAAATTATCAAAGCCTATAGTTCCAAAACCTATATTCTCATGTCTATCTTTATGACTACTTATTTCATTCTTACTATCATTAACATGAATACAGCCTATTTTATTAATACCAATTACTTTGTCAAAATTATCAAGTACTATATCAAACTTACTCATATCATAACCAGCATCATTTAAGTGACAAGTATCTATACATACTCCAATCTTATCTTGATATTTAATTTTATCAATAATAGCTTTTAATTCTTCAAATGTCTTACCCATTTCATTACCTTTACCTGCCATTGTTTCTAGTAAGATAGTTACATCATAATCATTATCTAATATTAAATTTAATCCTTTACTTATATTATTAATAGCTTCTTCTCTAGAACAATTAACTGCTGATCCTGGATGTAATACTAAGTATTTAATGCCTAATGTACTACATCTTTCTACTTCGTTTATAAGAAATGATACTGAAAAATCAAAATTATTAAAATTAGCTAAATTAACTATATAAGGAGCATGTACTATTACTTTTTCTAAAGCTATATTATTTTCTTTCATTAATTTATATGCTTCCATAGTAAGAGAATCTTCAATAACACTTCTATTAGTATTCTGTGGGGCTCCTGTATAAAACATAAAAGTATTAGCCTTATAACTTAGTGCTTCTTTAACACTTCCAAGTAACTGACTTTTATTATTATATGATACATGACTACCTATTATTAAATTCATATTATCTACCTCTTTCTATAACATTATACTATATTTTTAGTAAAAGAAAAAGACTTATTTCTACCTTTCACTCTAAGCCAAGGTCTTAGAGTGTTGTTATTAGACTAAAGTCTAATAACAAGATATCAACCATATATTATATATAAGCATAAATATATACCAAAAAAAGAGGATTTCTCCTCTTTAATTATTAACTAGCTAATTTTTTACCATTAGCATCAGTACTAAATGAATATTTAGAACCAAATTTACCAGTTGGATTACCAATTAATAATACTTCAGCATGACCTGCACCATTTAATCTAATAGATGAGCAAGTGCCTGTCTCAGGATTACCAGTACCTTTATAAGCGGTACCCTCTAATTTAATATCAGTTGAAGTTAAACCATATAACTTATCTATAGAGTCTCCAGTACCCTTAACATCTTTTAAGCATTGCCATGTAGCAGTAGCTTTCGCATCTTTTAATATTGGAATGTAATTAGGACCAAATGCCATTTCATCTTTAACAACACTCTCATCATACCAAGTAGCAACTTCTTTAGATAATGAGTTAATTGTAGATAATCTAGCGTCATCAATTGATGATAATATTGTAGGTACAGTAACTACAACGATAATAGCAAGTATAACGATAACTGCTAGTAACTCTATTAAAGTAAATCCTTTTCTATTTAATTTTTTCATTATTTTAATCCTCCTCTATTTATAATATAATCTTACCATAAAATAATTTCTTAGTCAATTATTTTGTGATAAATATTTACATATTTGTCATTATATTTTTTACTCTTTATTAGTGTTAAATTATCATAATTATCTTTTAATTTATCAGTACTATATTCTAATACTAATATACCATTATTATATAACAAATCATATTTATTAACTAGATTAATTATTTCTTCAGCTACTTCTAATTTATAGGGAGCATCCATTAATATGATATTAAATTTTATATTATTATTTTTAAAATATAATAAAGCATCTTTATAATCTTTATTTATTACTATACTTTTATCTTTGATATTTAAGTTATCTATATTTTTATTAAGATATTTTAATATTTCTTTACCATTATCTACGAAGTAACATTTGTTACTTCCCATGGATAATGCTTCTATTCCAAGACTACCAGTACCACAGAATAAATCTAATATAGTAGAATTATCTATATAATCTTGGATACTAGCAAACATTGATTCTTTTACTCTATCCATCGTTGGTCTAGTACCAGGAGTATTATATCCTAAAATATTTCTACCCTTTAAATATCCACTTATTACTCTCATTTATGACAACCCCTTACATCAGTATACTTCTTAAATCTTTTATTAATATCCATTACATAATAGAATAATTCATTATAATATTTCATATATTCTTTATATTCTTCATAACTATTAATTTTTACTTTTAGAGATACTTTTTCATAGTCATCATTACTAGTATTATATTTATTAATAAGTTCTAGTAATTCTTGATTATCTAATACTATTTTTTTATAGTGATCTAGATTTTTTATTAAATCACTTTCTTCAAAAACTTCTATTAAGTTTTTAGTTTTTTCTATAACATTATCCATTATCTATATTTAAAATTTCTTTCCATTTCTCTTTTGATATCTCTCTCTTTAATAGTTTCTTTTTTATTATAATTCTTTTTACCTTTAGCTACTCCGATTAAAACTTTAGCTTTATTTTTAACGAAATATATTTTAAGGGGTACTAAAGTATAACCTTCTACTTCTAATTTATCTCTTAATTTTAATATTTCTTTTTTATGAAGTAATAGTTTTCTTGTTCTATCTTCTTCATGATTAAATATATTTCCTTCTTTATAAGTAGATATATGAGTATTAAGTAAATATATTTCATTATTTCTTATTATAGCATAACTATCTTTAATATTTACTTTGCCTTCTCTAATTGATTTTATTTCAGTACCTGTAAGTACTATTCCTGCTTCATAGGTATCTTCAATTTCATAATCATATCTTGCTTTTCTATTTAGTATTTCCATAGTAATCACCTTTTTCTATATATATTATATCTTACTTTTTATATTTTAACAATATTTTAATTTATACTATTTACTTCTATGGTATTATCCATATTCTTAATAACACTAGCATACTTATTATATACTCTTTCATAATCACTAAGATATGTTTTTATATCTGGATTAGAAAATGGTATTACTTTATAATCTTTATTATTCTTAGAATATGTATATATTAGTTCATTAGTTTGATTACTTAATTTTATACTTGTATTATTATCTTTATCAATATGTTTTGTTATTTTTACTGTACTAAGTAGTCCTACTGTAGTATTATAATCAATATTAGTTTCTTGAGCTGAAAGGAAATTACCAAGTGAATATATTACTAAAGTATCATTTATATAAGTAACAGGCATTACTACATGAGGATGAGTTCCTATTATAATATCTACTCCTTGCTTCTCTAAAAAGTTAGCCATATCTATTTGATAACTTGTTGGAGTATGGGTATATTCTACTCCCCAGTGCATAGCTACTATAAGTAAATCTACTTTATCTCTTACTCTATTTATATCTTCTTTTACTTTGTTTTTATATTCTTGATATTTAGTATCTGTACTAGGATCATTTCCAGTACAAGGCCATACATTTACTAAATAATCTTTACCAGTAGGTACTTTGATACCATTAGTACCATAAGTATAATTAAGCATTGTATAAGTAATATTATTCTTTTTTTTAATATTTATTTTATCTCTATCTTCATTACTTAAATAACTACCTACTGCTAAAACATCTGACTTAGAGTTCCAATAATTAACTGAATTAGTAATTGCTTTTTCTCCTCTATCAAGTGTATGATTAGTGGCTAAACTAACTAAATTAAAGCCTGCATCTATCATGGCATCTCCTACTTCATATGGTGAATTAAAGGCTGGATAACTTGATAAACCTATTTCTGATCCTCCTAGTATTGTCTCTTGGTTATAGTAGGCTACATCATAATCTTTAACGATATCTTTTATATATGTTAGGGCTGGTTTAAAATCATAACCATCACTAGTTTTCATAGCATTATATAATCTATCATGTACTAAAAGATCTCCTACCATAAGCATGTTAATACTATATTCTTTATCATTATCTTTATCTATAATATTATCTGAAGGTACTACTTCTTTATCAAATAATTTACTAACTATAAAGATACTTCCTATAACTAAAATAATTATTATTAATATAAATAATATTACTTTCTTTTTATTTACTTTTCTTCTTCTTTTCATATATACCTCATATCTCTACTGAAAGATTTTTCACTACAACTATATTGTTTAAAAGGAAGACTATCTAGGCTTCCTTTTACCTTTGAAGACCAAAGGGCTTCAAAGGATATACTATTTTCTTCTTACTTTTCTCTTTCTATTATTTTCAGTATGATTAATTTCATTTATTTCACTAATGCCTTTAGAGAATACTACTTCTCCATTTAGAATATTTACCTTAGTTAATCTAGCATTAAAGATATCTCCTATCATAATCTTTTCTCCATTATGTCCCATAATAGAATAACCATCTTTACCTAAATGGAAATATCTACTATTATAGAATAATTTACCATATACCATTCTTTCTGGATATAATACTATAATAAAGTTTTCTTTAATATCTGATACTATAACTTCAAAATCTTGTTTTTCATATTGTTTCATAAACTCAGCTTTTCTTATATCATCTAATCTATGTTCGGCTTTTACTGCTCTTAATTCAGCATCAGTTGCTAATTTAGCAATATATGGTGTAATACTAGACCATTTCTTTCTAGCATAATCTACGCCATAATGAAGTGAATCTTTAAATATTCTTTGATTAATAGTATCTGATAATCTTCTTATTGGTGATGTACTAGTAGAATATGCCCCCATACCTAAAGCATAATGACCGATATCATAAGCTGAATACTTAGCTTTGGCTTGACTCATAATAGCCATCTTATCAAAGATTATTTTTTCTTTAGAATCAGCATATAATTTCTGAATTTTTTTTATATCTTCTGTTGTAAAACTCTTCTTTTTATCGCTATATACTCGATATCCTTTTTTCTTTAATAATCCCATCCATGTATTTAATTTATCAGTATTTGGACTATCATGAAATCTTGATATGAATGGAAGTTTATTTTTTAAGAAATAATCAGTCATACACATATTATGAAGTAACATTAAAAATTCTATTAATTCTTCGGCTTTCCCTTGATGTCTTTCTCTAATATCTATTAATTTACTACTTTCAAAGAAGAATTTTACTTCATCAGATGTAAATTCTAGAAAGCCTTCATTTATCATTTTTCTTTTTACTTTCATAGCGGTCTTATATAAATTATCTAATAACTCAGTATAATTTTCATAACCATTAGGTATGGTATTTTCTTCTAGATATTTATTTACCTCAGTATAAGTCATACGCTTACGATTATTTATTACTGCTTCATTTATTTTATAATTTAATACTTTACCACTGTCATCTATTTTTATACTCATAGATATAGCATAGCGATCTTCTCCTAGTACTAAGGAACATATACCGTTAGATAATATTTCATGCATCATTGGATTGCAACAACCTGGAAAATATGTTGATATGGCTCTTCTTAAAGTTTCATCCCACATGGCACTATTATCTTTGATATATCTATTAGGATCCACTATTTGGACATAAACGGTATTATTATGGAAGGCAACAGCATCATCAAAATCTTTAGTATCATCACCATCTATTGTTACGGAAGTGATACTTCTTTGATCTTTTAAACCATTTCTTTTTTCCATATCTATTACTTCTTCACTTAATGACTTTTCTATGGAATTAACTTCTTTTAAATACTCTTCATTAAAACTAATAGGAAAGTTATATTCTGCTAATACTTCTTTTTCTTTGGTTCCAACATCATCTTTATGTCCTAGTACTTCTTTTACTTCTAATGTTTTTCCATCTATTAATAGTTTTGTTCCTAGTGGATATATTTCATCTAATATGATACTTTCATAACCATTAGATACTGCTTTATATCCATGTTCATCTTTTATTACTTCTGCTATAAAATTATGATGTTCTCTTCTAATTATTTTTACTACTTTAGCAATATTATTACTTATATCTACTAAAACGATATCGTTATTTTCTAATGTTTTATGATCTTTATATGTTACTACTGTTTCTGTCTTATCTTCAAAAATAACGATTGGTCCTTTCTTTTTGGTTATCTTGATTAGACCTCTTTTTAAATTGGTATTGGTAATTAGGGTATATCTTCCTTTTTTATCACGAAAGATAATACCTGTCTCTTCAAGATTTTTTATTACTGCAAGTAATTTAGTAGTATCTTGTACTTTTAACTCTTTAGTTATTTCTTCTAACTTCATCATTTTATTCTTTTCTTGACTAAGTATTGTAATAATACTGCTTTCCATTTAAAACCCTCCCTATTTTTGTTTTTTCTTATTATTTATTTGTTTTTCTTTTTCATCATATACTTCAAAATCTATTTCTGATTTATCTTTATCTGCTCTTACTACTCTAATTGTTATCTTATCTCCAAAAGCATATTTCTTCTTTGTTTTCTTACCTATCAAAGCCATCATATCACTATCATATACGTAGTAGTCTCCTTTAATATTTTCAGCCTTAATAAGTCCTTCAACGGTATTTTCTAGTTCGACAAAGATACCAAATTCTTGTACTCCTGATATAATACCTTCATATATTTCTCCAATATGATCGGCCATATATTCTGCTTTCTTCATTTTGTCGACATCTCTTTCACAGTTCTGTGCATCTTGTTCTCTAATTGAACAATGTTCACTCTCTATTGGAAGTTCTTCTTTTCTTTCGTTTATTATTTTATCACTATAATTATAGTTATAATCTTTTAATAATCTATGTAATATTAAATCAGGATATCTTCTTATTGGTGAAGTAAAGTGACTATAACACTTACTACCTAGACCAAAGTGTCCTATATTAACATCAGAGTATACTGCCTTAGCTTGACTACGAATAGCCATATCATGAAGTACTCTAACTTCTGGTACTTCTTCTAATTGTTTTAGTATGTTTTGTAAATCTTTAGGAGACTCTATCTTACTCTTTCCATTTACTACATATCCATGAAGTGATAAGAACTTCATAAATTCTCCTAATCTTTTTTCATCTGGTTTATCATGAACTCTATATATACCAGGTAAATTCTTGTAATAGATTGAACTTGCTACGGTTTCATTTGCTGCGATCATAAAGTTCTCTATTAACTCTTCACCTGTTCTTTGTACTCTAGCCTCTATATCTATTGGATGACAATTTTCATCCACCTTAATCTTAGCCTCAGTACTTTCGAATTCTATATATCCACGAGAGATCATTTTCTTTCTAAGTATCTTAGATAATTCTTCCATTAATCTAAGAGTCTTCTCAAAAGGCTTATAATCTTCGCTAGGATTATTCTCTTCAAGTAACTTATTTACTTCTTCATAAGTCATTTTCTTTCTACTTCGAATAATAGATTTAAAGATATCATAATGAGTAATATTACCTTTATTATCAATAACCATCTCACAACTAAATGCAAATCTATCTTCATTTTCATTTAATGAACATATACCATTAGATAACTTATGAGGAAGCATTGGAAGTACTCTATCTACTAAATAAACACTAGTACCTCTAAAATATGCTTCATCATCTAATTTAGTTCCTTCTTTTACATAATATGAAACATCCGCTATATGGACTCCTAATAAATATTTGCCATCCTCAGTCATTGATAATGATATAGCATCGTCAATATCTTTAGTATCAGATCCATCTATTGTAAATATTTCTCTATCTCTAATGTCTCTTCTACCAGAAGATAGTTCTTTATTTATTTCTTCTTCGGTTAAATAAGAAGGAATACTATCTAGTTCTTCTATTACTTCATCAGGAAATGATGGACTAAAATTATATTCATAAACAAATGATAATATATCTACTCCTACATCATTCTTATGTCCAATAATCTTAATAATCTTACCCACTCTTTTACCATCTTTTAATGGTTCTACGACTACTTTATGTCCTTCTACTGCTCCATTTAAATTGTCTCTTGGTATGTATATATTAGCTCCCTTTTTATCAGGTTTAACAAAATAATCATTATCTATTTTTATTACTTCTCCTACTAAAGGATCATAGTTTCTTTTAATAACTTTAATTATCTTACCTTCAGGTCTATTCATATCTTTATTTAAATATTCAAATAATACTAAATCACCATCTATTGCTCCATTTATATTATCTCTACTAACATATACATCTTTACTATCTTTACCGATATTTATAAAACCAAAACCTTTATCATTAAGTATTAAATTACCTTTAACTAAATGACTATTTTCTAGTAATAGATATTTCTTTTTTTTCTCACTATAATATAGTATACCATCACTAACTAAACTATCTAAAGCATTCTCTAAACTTTGATATTCTTCTATACTAGTTAGTCCTAGTAAATCATTAATTTCCATAATAGTAAGTGATGTATTCTCTTTTAATTTATCTATAATTATATCTTTCATATTCATGCTAACCTCCTCTTTATACTCAAAAAGACTTAAAATTATATTTTAAGTCTTATAATGATATTATTAAACATAATACAAAGAAAGTAAAACCTAAAATATATGTTATTCTTGTAACAAATAGTTCAAATCCTCTTTCTTTCCTATTTGCAAACAAATCAGATGTTCCACCCTGAATTATTTGTGATGCAGACTCAGCCTTACCACTTTGAAGTAAAACTACTGCGATTAATAATATTGATACAATAAGTAATGCTATTTCCATAGTAATCAATCCTTTCACACATTATATATTATAACAAATAACTTTTTCTTTGTAAATATTTTTTAATACTGAATACCCCAAATAACTACATCTTTAGCAGGTTTACCACAGACAATACATTTATCATCTACTTTTTCTTCATTAAATGGAATACATCTAGATTTGCATCCTCTAATCTCTTTAATCTTGGCTTCGCACTCAGCGTTTCCACACCACATAGCTTTAATAAAGCCTGGGCGGTTATTTATTATATCTTTAAATTCTTCTATATCGGTACATGTATAAGTCATTTCTTCTCTTCTTCTTAAGGCTCTATCATACATATCCCTTTGAATATCTTCAAGTAACAACTTAACATCATGAATAATATCGGTATTAGTAAATACCTCTCTTTTCTCTCTAGTATCTCTTCTTACTAAAGTAATCATATTATTCTCTAAATCTCTCTTACCTATTTCTATTCTAACAGGAATACCATTTACTTCAGCTTCAGCAAATTTAAATCCTGGACTCTTATCACTATTATCAATATAGGCTTCAATTCCTTCTTTCTTTAATTTATCAAGATAATCATTAGCTAAACTAACTACTTCTAAGTCATTTCCTATTGGAATAATAACTACTTTTTTAGGAGCTATCTTAGGTGGTAATACTAAACCATAATCATCAGAATGTACCATTATAAGGGCTCCCATCATTCTAGTAGAAGCTCCCCATGAAGTTTGATATGGATATTCTAGTTTATTTTCTCTACTAGTGAATTTGATATCATAAGCTTTAGAAAACTTTTGTCCAAAGTAATGGCTAGTCGCAGACTGCAGTGCGATACCGTTATACATAAGTGATTCTACGGTATAAGTATATTCTGCTCCAGCAAATTTTTCTTTTTCTGTTTTTCTTCCTACAATACTAGGTATAGCTAAATAATCATGAAAGAAATTATTATATATATTTAACATATTTAATGTCTCTGCTTCTGCTTCTTTACTTGTTTCATGAATAGTATGTCCTTCTTGCCATAAGAATTCACGACTTCTTAAGAATGGTCTTGTTTCTTTTTCCCATCTTAATACACTACACCACTGATTATATAATTTTGGTAAATCACGATAGGAACTTACTACTGTTCTATAGTAATCTGAAAATAATGTCTCTGAAGTTGGTCTAATACATAAACGTTCTTCTAATTCTTTACTTCCACCTCTAGTAACCCATGCTACTTCTGGAGCAAAGCCTTCAACTAACTCTCCTTCTTTCTTAAGTAAATTTTCTGGTATTAATAACGGCATATAGACATTAACATGTCCTGTTTCTTTAAATTTTTCATCTAATATTTTTTGCATTTGCTCCCATATAGCATAACCATTTGGTTCAAATACTGTACAACCTTTAGTATTAGAATAAGCCGCTAGATGAGCAGCACTTACTATATCAGTATACCACTTAGCAAAATCTACATCTCTACTTGTTATTTTATTATTTTGTTTATTATTCATAATTACACCTCATCAATATAATTCTATCATAAATTAAGTAAAATTACTACTACTTTTTTGTTCGATAATTAAAATACCTAGTTAATTGCTTTTTAAGTAGTATAGCTATATCAATTGCGACAACAATGTTGTCGCAATTGGATAATATACATAAAATACTTTTATTATCTTTAAAAAAATTATTATTTTTATGACCTTAGGCATAAAAATACCTCTAAAGACCTGAGGCTTTAGAGGCATCTACTAATTATATTTAACAGAGATATACATCTTATCTTCAAATTCGTTTTGGACTAAACGCATAATATTATTAGCACTACTAGTATTTGAATCTTTACTATCTAATACTACTCTTATATTATCACCATCTATTTTTACAAAGTTTTCACAATTACATAATTCTTTTATTTTTAATTCTATTGTTTCTTCTTTAGAAGAATTTTTATTTAATAATTTTAATTCTTCAAAGACACTATTTTTTTCTTCTGTACTTATATCAGTACTAGTTAATTTTTCTTTTAGACTATTTATCTTATCCATGACATTATTATCATCTTCTACTTTTAAGGCTGATATTATACTTGTTTCTTCTACTTTGGTAGTACTATTATCAGTAGTAGTCTCTTTGATATTTTTATCAAATATTTCATTAGGCATTGTTACATAGTAGATAGATAATACTAATACTAAACTAAATAATGTTAAAAACCATAAATTCTTCTTATTTATCATATTTATTCCTCTTCTTTCTAATTAATTATATTATCTTATATATAAAATATGAAAGAAAAAGAAAGAAACATGAATCCTCATATTTCTCTCTGTCATTATATATAATGATACTATATTATATTAAGCAAATTTGGTTTTATGTTTTTTTTGTTTTATTAGGACTATTGCTAGTGTAATTATTGATACTGCAAGTAAACCTAAGGATATTAACATATACATGAAGTATTTATTGTTTTCGTCTTTGTAGGCATTTACTAAGTCACTATTAAACCTTTGGATTGTTCCTTCTAGTTTATCATAGACATATAAAGCTTTTTCTCCTGTCTTTTCGTTTATGGCATAGAATAAGTAGAAGTCACTTCCTTTTACTTTGTCGTCAGCGGCATATGTTTTGTTTTTTTCTATTAATTGATATCCTTCTAGTTTGCTATTGTCATAAGTAAATGATACTTTGCTATAGCCTTTTGGTACTAGATTACTAGGCATATCTATTATATTAAAGGTAATATCTCCGACTGATAGGCTATTATATATGGTATATTTTTTAGTCTTTTCATTATAGCTATATAGTTTGGTATTTCCTTTTTCATCTTTTAATAGAACTAAGATATTTTTGGTTTTACTATTTTTATAACATAGTACTACTTCTTCTCCTATTGTGATAGTGGATTTTTCATAATTACTTGGTATAGTTATGTTTTCGTCTTCTTTTCTTACGATAGTGTATTTCTTTTTGCCTATTGTTACTTCAACAGGATTTAGTTCTTTTACGGTTACATTGATAACATAAGTCTTAGTACTTCCATCTTCAGCGGTTACTTTTATTTCTATTTTGTTATTGCCTTCTTTTACTTCTACTTCGCCGGTTCCTTCTACTTTGGCACTAGAGTCATCTAATTGGGCATTTATTTTTATTTTTTTGACATCGTTTTCTACTACTACAGAGTATTCGGTTACTTCTTTTTTGAATTCTTTATCTAGGTTATAGTCTTCGATAGTTAGACTAGACAAGTTATTATTACTACTCTTTTTTTTGGTTGGTTTAGGAGTAGTTGTTGTTCCGGTTTTATTACCACCATTACTAGGGTTTGATGTTGGTTTACTATTTACGGTTATGGTTACGGTTTTATTTCCGGTTATGGTATTGCCATCATAAGATGTTACATCAGTTGGAGTAATTGTTATTACGGCAGTTCCGGCATTACTTGTCGATATGGTTACACTCTTGCTATCATTATCTATCCAAAGACTACTACCGGATAGTGATGCAACACCTGAATTAGAGGATGATAAGGTAAATTTACCTGCTAAATCATTTCCTTTTATGGTTAGGGTTATGCTATTTCCTACGGTTACGGTATTACTTGTTACTGATACATCGTAACTAGCGGCCTTTACATAACTTATTGATATTATGAATGTACATATTATTATACTTAAATATTTTACTACTTTTTTCATATTTCCTCCTACTGAATTATTTTACTTACTTCCATTATATGATTTTTTATAGCGATATAGTCTGCTGATGAGACTTTTCCATCTTTATTGGCATCAGCATATTCTTTTTCTATATCAGTTAATTTATTTGTTTCCATGATATGATTTTTTATTTTGATATAGTCTGCTGATGATATTTTACCATCACCATTTACATCACCATAGATTATTACTATATATTCTTTTTCTTCACTATTGGTTTTTATTTTTATTTTATCTCCACTAGCTATTAGACCTGATTCTTTTGATGATGTTATGGTTATTTCTAAGTTAGTACTCTTTAATTTACTAATGGTATCATTGATATCTTTACCTAAGGTAAAACCATATAGGTAGTTATCTTTATATTTGATACCAGCTTTATCTAGTACTTCTTTAGTTGTTACTTTGGTATTATCTCCAGGATCAGGAGTTGGTTTTGGATCAGGAGTTGGTTCTGGAGCTTTCTTTCTTGTTACATTAATGGTATATTTTCTAGTATCACCGTTAGCGGCGGTTACTGTTAAGTTTATATTGGTCTTCTCACTATTTAGAGCTACTGTTCCTAAACCACTTATAGTAGCACCATTATAGACTTTGGTTGCATCTACTGTTACTGATGAGACATCACTTTCTACTTCAATACTGAAGTTAGTGTCATTAGTAGGACTACTAAATAGTCTTGTTTTGTTTACTGTTAGGCTAGATAAATAGTTATTAGGATTTCCTGTATTTGGGAAAGCAACTTTATCGGGCATATTATTAAATATTGGTATATAGAAGGCAAAGCTACTATTTAGCAGGTTAGTACTATTATAGCCATTATATGTTTTATAACTTTGAGAATATGGGGCTTGGATATTTTGCATATACTGATGATCAGCATATGATGGTCCTATTAAATCCCATTTTTGTAAGTATTCTGTTTTTTGTCCAACATTTACATAGTTATTACTTAGGAAGGATGCTCCTCCTACTACGGCTTTATATGGGCTATTCCAGCCTTGGTTTTTGGCATATATTAGACCATTGATAATGGTTTGATTTTTATCTCCACCTGCGGCAGTGGCTCCAATGTTATAGAAGTTATAATAGCCTTCATAACCTGCTACTGTACCACTTACGATAGTACTTCCTGATGCTCCTACTTCTTGAATTACTCTTGATATTAATACATATGGACTTATATGATAAGTATTAGCAGCTTCTATAAAGGCATCTACATAAGTCTTACCATCGCTACTAGCAGTCTTACCACTCATGAAAGTTCCTTTTAACATATTTTCTATTCCTTCTCTAGTATGGAATGATGGGTTATATGATAAGTCTTCAAACATAAAGATATTTCTTTCATTAAAGAAGTTTCTTGGATCTATATAATATGCTATAGTACTAGTACTTGCGGCATACCATCTAGAACCTCCTCCAGTAAAGTTGGTACTAAAGGCATTAGTGAAATAGTTATATGACCAACTAGCTGTTGATTTTAAGCCGTCTAGATTACCATAATAGTCTTCGATTAGACTTCGTCCTGATGATTTATGTTCTAGATTAACGATATAATTAAAATCTAAATTAGTATTAAAGGGAATAAATTTCCATTTAGGATATAGGGCATGCAACTTTACTAAGTCATCTAAATAACTTTCTGGGAAGCCACTCTTTTTTAGGTTAGTTCGATATTCTTTTAAATCTGTTGTATCTAGATTAATATTGCTATCAGAAGAACCTATATATTTACCACATACATAGCCTGTTGTATTTCCATACTTTACTTTATATAAACTAGTAGGACATGTTCCTTTACCATCTTTACCTGCATTTTTATCTAATACTTCTACTTCAGTATCACAACTTAAACCAGTTATTTTGTTTTTTCTACTTAAATCAGAATAGACTCCTAATGGAGAAGTATCTTCGATACATAATACTTTTCCTTTTTCAGTAGTACTTGGTGTATTTAATTTTATAAAGTCCCCACAGGCATAGCCTGTTAATACTCCTTGTCTTACTTTATAGAACGATGTTGTACAACCGGAACTTGGATTTGTACCGGCATTGGTATCTAATACTTCAACTGTACTATTACAAACTAATGAGTTATTAGCGGGACTTGTAACACTTGGTCTTAGGTTTACTGGTTCATCATTATCTGGACAGTATACTGTTCCTGTACTACTAGCGGATACTACTCCTATTAAAGATAAAAAGATTGTTAATGTTAATAATACTTTTTTCATATATTCTACCTCTTATACATTATATCATCTTTTTCGATCTTTTTCTACATATATAGTCTTTTTTTTATTACTTTACATTTATGTTTGGCACTACAAGCCTAATTATTATTAGTCTTGTTAGTGTTATATGAAGACAATTTGTCTTCATATAAGTATCAACCATACTTATTATATTTGGTGTGTAAACTATTTTTATATATAATTTAAAAAATAAAAAAGTGAGCTTTAAACTCACTTAAGTCATTTAGACTTCATATATAAGGAGATAATAGTATTACTATGATTGTAGTCTGTCTTTATTTAAGTAATACTATCAATATTATTATGATTATATTATGATTTATTATACTTCATTGTATTTATTACTATTCCTAGTATTAGGATAAAACATAATGTATATACCCATATTAATAATATTATAATACTAGATAATCCTCCATATACTAAGTCATATCTACCAAAGTATTTAATATAATAACCAAAGAAAGCAGTAAATACTACCCAACCTAAGGTTGTTATAAAGGCTCCAATAGTGGTTTCTTCACTTTTTATTTCTTTAGATGGAGCTATTTGATATATTAATTTTATATTTAAGAATATTATTATAAATGTTATAGGCCATTTTATTATATTATATATCATTATCATTTCATCTATTATACCAGTAAATGGTTTACTATTTCTAAGTAATTCTAATATTTGTTCTCCTAGCATAGGTACTAAGATTAAGAATAGTAAAAGTATTATTATGACTAATAGTATTATTATTGATCTTAGTCTATCTTTAATTATATTTGTTTCTTCTATTTTATATAGACTATTAGAAGCACTTATAATAGCATACATACCATTAGCGGCAATACAGAAAGTAACTATATTTAATAATCCAACACTAAAGTCAAAACTTTGTCCTGAGATAGCATCTACGACTACTCTACTGGCATAACTAGGAAGTAAATCTGTAAGAAGAGATATTACGGAATCAATAGATATAGAAAAGAAACCCGCTACTATGACTATTATAGTTAAGATTGGTACTACTGCTAATACGAAACTATAGGCTAAGTAAGCAGGTAAGATTCTAAGTTCTTTTAAACTTAGAATCTCTATTAGTTTTTTGAAGTATCTTTTTATTTTAGCTTTCTCTATTTGTTTTTTTACCTTACCTACTATTTTATCCATTATTATTTTCCTTTTTATTTCGCATATCAATAGTAGCTTCATTAATGGCATCATCTACAGTTTTGATATCATCCATAATCATGCTATACCCGATAGCGGCTCCATAACCATATGGTAATTCTTTTAATTCTTTATATATTTTTCTGGTATAACTTATGACATCTTTTTCACTATAGCCTACCATATATACTAGGAATTCATTACCATCAGTTCTAATAATATCTGTATTAGGCTCTTGATTAACAATTAATGTACTCGCAGCTTTCTTAATAATGGTATCTCCTTCTTCATGACCATGACTATCATTAATATCTTTAATATTATTTAAATCTATTATTACAAATGCTTGAGGATATATAACATTATCATCCCATTCTTTTATTTTTAAATTTAAATATGCTCTATTTTTTAATGATGTCATTGTATCAATATATTTTAATTTATCATTATTAGTTACAATTGTACTATTTTCTTTCTTTTTCTTAATAAAGAATATTAAGAAGATAATTATTAGAATTACTAAGATTGCTAATAAGAAAGTTGTTAAAAGACTAAATTCATATATTTTTGAATTTGTATTATCTTTATATTTTATAGTATCATAATTTACTGAAGATGCATAATATGTAAACATCTCACTAAAGATTTTATTTTTATTTACATCTCTAATCATAAAACTATAGTTATATGGTAATACTCCTTCATATATTACTTTAAAATCACTAAATTTTCTTGTTTTATAATAATCATATGTTGCTTTATCTATTACGACAATACTTTTATTTTTGATATTTCTAAGTAAGTCATCTGTATTATTATATCCAGTATTCTTAATACTATTTGTATTTAAGTAATCATTTATATAAGTATTCTTTACTGTTATTACTTCTTTATCTTTTAATCCTTTGATACTATTTATAGCAAATGGTTCAGTGGATAAGGCAACATATTTTTCTTCGAATAAATTAGTAGTTAAAATGGTATCAATATTTAAACCATTCTTATTAAAGTTAGCAAAGGCTAAATCTAATTCACCACTTGATAAGTCTTTTTTTAATTCTTCAATATTATTATAATATTTTACTTTTAAATCTACATCAAATAAGTCTTCAAAGCCACTTAAGTAATTAGATAAAGTACCTACTAAATCTTTTTCTTCTTTACCAGTAAATGGCATATAAGTTATATATCCAACATTATAAGAAGAACTATTATAACTCATACGATCAGCTTCAGTTATTTCTTTGTCATAGAAGAATTCACTTAAGAAGTTTGTTTTGTATGAGGTCTGTTGTTTATTTTTTTGATAACCTAGATAATATTTTTTCATTATATCTAAGAATGTTTTATTTTCTATGGTTAATACATATTTTTTAGAGATATCACTTAAATGATAAAGAATATGTAAATCATTTTTTAAAATAAAATCCATATACATGTTATATGGTACAATAACATAATTTGTTTCTTTATTTTTTAATGCTTCTTCTAGTTCATTAACATTTTCTTTTTGTAAATATGATATTTTCTTTACTTCAGATAAATCATTACTTACAGTATTTAAATCTGTTTTTAAGACTGCTACTGTATGATTATCTATATCATTAATATTATTTATTACTTCTTCTTCAGTACTAACTAATACATAATTATCTTCGTATAGTAAGATATCTTTATTTGTTAGACTCTCATTATTATTTAATACTCTAAAGGCATTTTTATTTAGATTGGAACTACTATCAACGGAATATGATATTTTATTAAAGTTTATTCCATAAGTAGTTGTAAAGTCATCTAGTAAATCAAAGATTACTCCTTTACCACTTTTGCCATATACTGGTACATCATTATATACACTTATATCTAATACATTACTTGTATTATCATTAATCCATTTCTTTTCTAGAATAGAAAAACTTGAATTATCTTTACTATAATTTAATATAAATATTAATAGACTTACAGCAAATAAGACTGCTACTACGATTAGTACTATTACTTTATTATTTCTCTTCTTCATAGTGTTCTCCTAACTATTAGTCCATGTAATGGTATCTAAATTATGATGTTTATTACCGGTAATTACAGTATCTTTTTCTTCACCTTTCCATTTTAAAAAGAATGAAAAATCATAATATTCTAATTCACTATTTGTATAATTATCTAATGTGTTTGATGCTATTTCTTTGGCTTTATCTACTGTTGTATCACTTTTTAATGTAATAGTAGTATAAACTATTCTACCTTGAAGTCTTGTTTCTACTTCTTCAGTTAAGTTTGTTTCTTCAACTTCTTTCTTTACTCCATCATATGTTTTTTCACTTATTTTTACTTTATCTATACCATCCAATCTATTACCATATTTATTATGTGATCCTCCTACTAGTAACTCTACAAATATAACTATTATTACTATTAAGAATACTACTGCTAATAACAATATAACCGATAACCCTTTATTTTTTTTAATCCAATCTTTTATCTTATCCATACTCTATCTCCTTCTTATCTAATATAATAATATTATACTATAAAGGTAAATATTTATCAATAGTTTAATATTTATTTTCACTATAAGTCTTATAGTCTTATAGTGACATATATAGACTACTATATAGTTTATATATGTAATAATTATTAGATATTATATTCACGGTGAAGTACTTTCTAACTAAGATAAATAAAAGTATTGATATTTTCATTAAAATTTGATACAATGTATATGAAGAGAGAAATTTATCCATAATAAAAATGGGTAACACCTAGTTCCAAAAGGTGTTCTCTCCATGTTTTTAGACATGAAGCACCCCCCTGTGGTGCTTCTTTTGTCTATCTTCTACGTATCATATTATCTATATAGACAATAGTGATAAGAGTAATCCAAGCAAATGCTAGGACTAGTTCCATTACTTAAACCTCCACCCCCTACGAAGTAAAAAAGTTCTTTCATCATAGACGTCACTCCTTTCTCTTAGGAATACTAAGAAATCGGAGAGAATACACCATGTAAGTGTTACCTATATAATTGTACTATGATTATACTTAATAGTCAATATAATATGGCTATTTATTTTTATTTTATATATACATACAATTGTTTATGATAGAGACTAGAATAGGCTCTATCATACCACGAAAGACTACAGGCTGAAGTGGATAAAAAAAGATAATAAAATTAAATACTAACTTTACTATCTATATAATCTTCAAGTAATGAAGAAGAAGCAAGTAAGGTATTATTAAATTTCTTTAATTTAGATAAATATTCTTGATACTTAGAATTATTATTTAATTCTTTAGTTTTCTCTTTGATAATACTATCTATTTCCTTATACCTATTATCTTCATGGTATTCTAAATATGTAGCTTCTTTTTGAAGTTTTTTTATTTCTTCAATTAAGTTTTTAATATCATTATCTTCTTCAATTATATCTACTATTTGTTTATATTCTTTATATTCATCAGAATTATTTATAGCATTAAATAATTCTTCTATACTACTTTCCACTAACTATTTCCCCTTCCATAGACCATGTTTTTACTTCTGTTATATGTACTTGTTTAATACTTCCTATATTAGAAGGATCTCCTAGTACATTAACTAATTTCATTGTATCGGTATAACCCATTAGTTTACCACCTTTATCTGAGTATCCTTCAATTAAAACTGGTACTATTTTATCTTTATATTTTTCATTATTCTCTCTAGCATATTTATTTACTACTTTATTTAATCTTTGTAATCTTTCTTCTTTCTCTTCTAGTGGAACATCATCTTTTATTTTAGCAGCAGGTGTTCCTTCTCTTGGAGAGTAGATAAAGGTATAGGCTAAATCATATTTTAATTCGTTATATATTTTTAATGTTTCTTCAAAGTCTTCTTCTGTTTCTCCTGGAAAACCTACGATTATATCAGTAGTTATACTTACTTTTGGTATTTTATCTTTTAATTCATGGAATAATTTTTTATATTCTGCTATTGTATATCTACGATTCATTTTCTTTAGGATATTATCTGATCCTGATTGGATTGGTAAATGGATATAAGGCATTATATTTGGGTATTTGGCTATTATATCTATCATATCACTAGAGAAATCCCATGGATGTGATGTTACAAATCTTATTCTATCTATTCCTGTTTTGGCAACAGCTTCTAGTAAATTAGCCATAGTATATGATTCTTCTAGGTCTTTACCATAAGCATTAACATTTTGTCCTAGAAGGGTTACTTCTTTATAACCTTTGTTTTTTAATTCTTCTACTTCTTTTAGGATATCTTTAGGTAATCTACTTCTTTGTTTACCTCTGGTATATGGTACTATACAGTATGAGCAGAATTTATCACAACCATACTGAATATTTACCCAAGCTTTTATTTTGGAATCTCTTTTTACTGGTAAGTTTTCTATTATACTTCCTTCTACTGAGTAAACTTCAATATTTTGTTTTCTCTCTTTTGTTATATTTTCTAGTAATGTTGGTATATCATATATATTATGTGTTCCTAGTACTATATCTACCCATTTATATTTATCTTTTATCATATTAGATACTGATTCTTCTTGAGGCATACAACCTCCAATTATGGTAATGATATTAGGGTTTGTTTCTTTTAATTTCTTTATTCTACCTAGTATTCCTACGACTTTATTTTGGGCATTTTCTCTAATTGCACAGGTATTTATTATTATTACATCTGCTTTTTCATAGTTTTCTTCTTTTGTATAGCCTAAGTCTTCCATAATACCTGATATATTCTCACTATCATGGACATTCATTTGACATCCATAAGTTAAAATGGTATAGGTTTTATTATGACCTATATTGTGAATAGACTCTGGTACTTTATATTTATCATAAGATACTTCTATTTTTTCTTTTGTTCTGATTCTGGCATCTTTTATATTTGGTAACTGCATTTTACTTCCTTCTTTCTAATATTTTTCCTTTACTACTTAAGTAATTATATTGTTCCATAAATGTTATATTATCACTTGCTTTAATATTGGCATATTCACACCAATATTTTATTTCTCTTTCCCAATAATAATATTTTGAATCTAAATCATCAGTACTTCTATTGATATAAAGATCATATAATACATAGACTGCTAATGCATCCATAGCACGACGAGCTGCACTAGATATTTTTACATAGCCATCTATTCCTAAGCCTTGATGTCCTATATTGGTATATGAATACTTACTCTTAGTCATATAATTTTTTAGAAGTAGTTGAAGACCACTACTATTTATATCAAAAGAGCCATGTTCTAAATATTTTTCTATTAATTCAATATTTTCTTCTCTTTGAACACGCCATGGCATTATTAGTCCTAAATGTTCTCTTTTATCAATTAGATGAATTGTACTATTAGCGAAAACATTACATTGTTCTACCATCATATGAGCTATTGGTGCTTCACTATCCACTTCTTTTTGATTATTTATTCTTTCTTTCATTTGATGATATGCTCTGACGCGTGGATTATCAATAGCTTGTTTATCAAATATTTTGGATATTAGTATTAAATCGTCATGTAATAATCCAGTATTGGTTATTATTTCTTCAGCACCTTGGTAAGTTAATTTATGTTTATTTTTAATTATACTAGGTATTATTTCTAAGGTATCTAAATCTAATGAATAATCTGGTGTTACTCCTACTTTTATTGTTAGAGCATTGGTATTTTTGTTTGGTAATATTGATAATATGTTATCTGATAGATATCTATCAAATATTGGGATACTATTATTAGATAAATAAATAGTATGATTTCTTTTTAAAGCTTCATGCATTGTATTTGATTCATATGGTATAGTAGCGGTTGGATTGGCTAAATGAATGAATAAGGTATATGTACCATTATTATTTCTTTTTATTGACATGGCATCATCTAGACACATATCTCCTTCATTATCAATAGTAAAGATTTCTTCCTGGGTTAAATCTATCTTTCCGTTTGGTAAATAAACATATTCTTCATATTTTGGTATTATAAATGATACATTATAATCTTTAGCTACTTCTTCTTTAGTTGTATATAATTCATTTTCTATTTTATCAATTAGTTCCCAAACAAAGTTTTTAGGACTTGTTTTTAATATTCTTAAATAATCTTCTTCAGAGTCATTAAATAGTTTATTATATAATTTACCTCTTAAAAATACATTTATAACACGATTAAAATATTTTATATTTATTTCGTTATCTTCGTCTATCTTTAGATATTGTTCTATGATACTAGCAAATACTGATGTAATAATACTTTTATTTATTAATAATTCTTTCATATTTAATTCGATATATTTTTCCAGTAATTCGATATCTCTTTTTTCAAAGATAAGAAATAACATAAAATTATATTTATCGCCTTTGGCTCTTTTTTTATTATTGATAACACTTTGATTTTGTAGATTGATTAATTCTGATAAATAATCTTCAATCTGAAGTAGTTTTTCTAAGTCAAAACTTAGTGTTATATTACTTAGAAAGACTTCTATTTTGTTATATACTCTTTCTAAGTCTTTTTTGTTTTTATTTTTTTTAATATAGTTACTTAGAAGACTGTTTAGATCTTCTAGTAATGTTTTATTATTTATGGTAGTGATATTTCTGAAGAGATATAGATAGGAATTTAATATTCCTGATAATACTTCTTCGGGATACATTAGTAATTCGTTATATAATGTATCATAATCACAATCGTTATTTAATATTTCTTTTTTTATCCTACGGGATATATTTTTATTACTACTCATAAAACCCTCCTAGTATTATTATATTAGTTTTTCTTATAATCTGTTAATATACTTAAGAAGGCTTCACTAGGTATTTCTACTTTACCTATGGTTTTCATCTTCTTTTTACCTTCTTTTTGTTTGTCTAGGAGTTTTCTTTTTCTAGTTATATCTCCTCCATAACATTTAGCTAAGACATCTTTACGCATGGCTTTGATATCACTACGAGCTATTACTTTACTACCTATTACAGCTTGAACTGGTACTTCAAACATTTGTCTTGGAATGATATTTTTTAGATTATCAACCATTCTTCTACCACGATCATAAGCAAAGTCTTTATGTACTATTAGTGATAAAGCATCTACTACTTCACCATTTAATAGGATATCCATCTTTACTAGATCACTTTCTTTATAGCCTATTACTTCATAATCAAATGAGGCATATCCTTTAGTAGAGGATTTTAATCTGTCAAAGAAATCATATACTATTTCTGATAATGGTAGTTCGTAGTGGATATTTACTCTTGTTGTGTCTAAGTAATCTATACTTTTATAGATACCTCTTTTATCTTGACATAATTCCATTATTGGCCCTATATAATCAGTAGGTACTAAGATATTGGTAAAGATATATGGTTCTTTGATATTTTTTATTTTTACTTTATCAGGCATCATACTAGGATTATCAATAAAGATTGTACTTCCATCTGTTAAATTTATTTCATAATTTACTGACGGAGTAGTAGCTATTATTTCGATACCAAATTCTCTTTCGATTCTCTCAGAGATTATTTCTAAATGTAATAGTCCTAAGAAGCCCATTCTAAAACCAAAACCTAAAGTACTAGAGGTTTCTGGTTCAAATGTTAATGAGGCGTCATTTAGTTTTAATTTTTCTATAGCTTCTTTTAAAGCTGGATATTTATTTGATTCGATTGGATATATACCGCAGTAGACCATTGGTTTCATTGGTTTATAACCTGGCAAGGCTTTATCAGTAGGATCGTTAGCATCTGTTATGGTGTCTCCGACTGATACGGAAGATAGGCTTTTTATTGATGCAGTAATAAAACCTACTTCACCTTCTTTTAGTTCTTCTACTTCATGTTCAAAAGGGGTATGATACCCGAGAGATACGACATCATATTCTGCTCCGGTAGTTAGCATTTTTATTTTTGTTTTTTTGGTTATTTTACCTGAAACTATTCTTACTAATATTACTACTCCTCGATATGAATCAAAATAACTATCAAATATTAAACATTTTAATTTATCATTATATTCTTTAGGAGATGGTATTCTATCTATGATAGCATTAACTAAGTCTGGTATTCCTACTCCTGTTTTAGCGGATACTTTAATTATTTCTTCACTAGTAAAACCAAAGGTATCATATAATTCTTTTTCTACTTTAGGTATATCGGCACTAGGAAGATCTATTTTATTTATTACAGGGATTATTTCTAAGTTGTTTTCTAGAGCTAAATAGACATTAGCTAGGGTTTGGGCTTCAATTCCTTGAGTAGCATCTACGACTAGGACTGCTCCTTCACAGGCTGCTAGTGAACGTGATACTTCATAACTAAAATCGACATGTCCTGGAGTATCTATTAGATTAAGCATATAACCATTATATGATAATCTTACGGCATTTAATTTTATGGTTATGCCTCTTTCTCTTTCGATATCCATATTATCTAGTAATTGTTCTTTCATTTGTCTTTTATCTACTTCACCAGTATATTCTAAAATACGATCTGCTAATGTACTTTTTCCATGATCGATATGTGCTATTATACTAAAATTTCTTATTTTTGATGTATCCATTTTATCACTGCCTTCTTTTCTATTATAGCAAAAATTAGTATAAAATAAAAGAAGAAACTATATATTTCTTCACTTTTTTTCTTTATTTCTTCTTAAGCCTTATAGTCTTTTAGATAAGTATTTTAATGTTTATTAATTTTATTAATAATTAATTTGCTGTTTTGATAATACCATCATTATTAAAGATAACATTTATAGAGTAACTATTCATATTATTTAATACTCTATCTTTTTCTTTACCTTCTAAAAGAGATGTTTTATAATTATCTTGTTTACATGGTATAAATTTATAAGATAAATTTCCCTTTTTATTTAATGTTACTGATAATATTCCTGTATCTTTAGTTTCTCTATTAAAGATAAAATCTCCTAGATTATAAGCAATTAATTTATTATTATATATTTCCATACCTTGAAGTAAATGAGCATGACTACCTATAATTAGGTCTGCTCCCTCATCTATATATTCTTTACCTGTTACTTTTATTACTTCTTCTAGTTCATGAGAATCTTCTTTACCCCAATGTATTAGTAATACTACATAATCACTTTTTTCTTTTTCTTCTTTGATTGTTTCTTTTAAAAGAGTATTATCATAACATCTAAATACTCCAGGACTATCACTGGTAGCACCAGGAGTTATGATGTTTTTTTCTGCTCTTGTTGAAGATATAAATGATATTTTATAGCCACCTACTATATAAGAGAAACTTTTTTTAGCTTCAGAAATATTATGGCCTGCTCCAACAAATGGTATATCATATTCTTTTAGGTATTTTAAGGTATCATTAAAGGCTTCTATTCCATAATCATAGATATGATTATTAGCAAGACTAACTAAATTTACACCCATTTCTTTATAGATATTTAATCTTTTAGGGTCTGCTCTAAAGGTATAGGCTTTGTTAAGAGGAGTACCTCTAGTACTTATAGTAAATTCATTATTAGCTACCATTATATCTGAACTGGTCATGATATCTACTACTTCTTTAGATAGAATTCCATATACTCCTTCGTTTCTTGAATCATAATATGGCATGATATCAAAATTATCTGCTAGTGAGATATCTCCAACAAAACTTAAGGTTATATCACCTTTCTTATTTATTATTTTGGTATTATCTAAATTATTATTTGATAAATCTTTTAATACTTTTAGTGAATTACCTGTTAAATCATGCCACATGTTATAACTATAAGTATTATTTTTATAGCTTGTATTTATATTTTCTAAAGTATTTATTCCATAGTTATTATAAATATAATTTAAAAAGTCATAATCATAATTATTATCATAAGAGATAATATTATTTATTATTTCTTCTTTAGTACTTACACTTTCTTTATTAGGGGTACATCCTACACATAACAATATTATTAATATTACTTCCACTAACTTCTTCATAATTTTAATATATCATAGAAGTGATAAAAAGAAAAGAAGAAAAATTATTTTTCTTCTAAAAAGTAACTTGCTAGTTTTTTATAATTATCTTGACTATTTAAACAAGTATCTATTAAATAACCTTTTTCATTATTATTTTGATATTCTTTTAGTCCTCTGATATAGAAACTCTTATTTCTTTCTTCTATATAAAATGGTATTATATCATTATAAAGGCATTCTCTAAACATTATCATACGACCAACTCTACCATTTCCATCTTGAAATGGGTGTATTTTTTCAAATCTAACATGAAACTCTATAATATCTTCTAGTGTTTTACTAGGAATATTATTGTACCATTTTAGTAAATCTTCCATATTTCTTTTTACATTACTAGGAAGTGATGTTTCTATATTTCCAACAAAATTTTTAAGTTTCTTATATTCACCAACATTAAACCAACTTTTATCTTCATCATCTACTGTTCCACTTTTTAATATAAAATGGTATTTTTTTATCATTTCTTCAGATAATGGTTCTTCTAATGTATCAAGCATATACTTAAATAAAGTAAAATGATTTTTAGTTTCTGTTACATCTCTTACTACTATTACCTTATCTTTACTAGTTAATATTGTTCCTGTTTCATAAATACTTTCTGTTTCATCAGGTGTAATAGTAGATCCTTCAATATGATTAGTATTATAGGCAAAGTCAATTTGTGTTTTATAATATAAATTACCTGATAAGTTATTTTCTCTTTGTCTAATTAATGCACTTTTTATTGTTTTAGCATCCATAATTTCACTTCCCTTAGTTAACTATAACTATTATAACAAAATTTATAGCAAAAGAAAAGAAGAAAAATTATTTTTCCTCTTTTTTAGTTGCAGTTTTTTTAGTAGTTGTAGATTTTGTACTAGTACTCTTTTTAGCAGTAGTTTTAGTTTCTGCTTTTTTAGCAGGTTCTTTCTTTTCTGCTGCTTTAGTAGTAGTTTTCTTTTCTACTGGTTTCTTTTCTTCTTTAGTTTCTACTTTTACTTCTTTTGGTGTATATTTTTTACCATTTAAAGCATCTTTAGCAATAGCTACTAAATCGGAAAATGCTTTAGGATTATCAATAGCAAGTTCACTTAACATTTTTCTATTAACTGTTACTCCTGCTTTATTTAATCCATCAATGAATCTTGAATAAGAGATTTCGTTTTCTCTACATCCAGCATTGATTCTTGTAATCCATAATTTTCTAAAGTTTCTCTTGTTTTGTTTTCTATCTCTAAAAGCATATACTCCTGAATGCATTACTTGTTCATGAGCAGTCTTATATAATCTATGTTTACTACCAAAATAACCTTTTGCTTGTTTTAATACTTTTTTTCTTCTAGCACGTGCAACAGTGCCACCTTTAACTCTTGTCATATTATCCCTCCTATATTAAATCTTTAATTCTCTTTAAATCTGATTTGTTTAAACTAGATCCTTGTTTCTTACTAGATGCTCTAGCAGCACTATTCTTACCAGTATTATGTAAAACACCTTGTCTAGATTTACTAATTGATCCACTTTGTCTTACATTTAAAACTTTCTTTAATCCTTTATGTGTTTTCATTTTATTTTTCTTAAGTTTTGTCATAATATCCTCCTTCTATTTCTTAGGTGTAAGTTGCATAAACATTGTTCTACCTTCAATTCTAGGTTTTAGTTCTATTTCTGCAACATCACTTACTTCATTATAAAATCTATCTAATACTTCTTTTGCAAGTTCTGGATGGGCAATTTGTCTTCCTTTGAACCTAATGCTTGCTTTTACTTTGTTGCCTTTTTCAAATGCTTTTTTTGCATTATTTACTCTAGTATTGAAATCATGAATATCAATATTTACTGATAATCTGAATTCTTTTGTTTCTACCATCGCTTCTCTTTGTTTCTTTTGTGCTTCTTTGGTTTTCTTTTTCTTTTCATACTTGAATTTGTTATAGTCCATTATTTTACATACTGGCATATTACCACTGTCACTCATAAGTACTAAATCAAATCCAGCATACCCTGCTAGAGTAAGAGCATCTTGTTTGCTCTTTACACCAAGTTGTTCTCCGTTTGGTCCAATTACCATCATTTCCTTACATCTAATTTGTTCATTGATAGGATTATCCTTTAAAGTAGCTATAGCTAACACCTCCAAAAAAATGAATACTAAAGAAGTATCCATTTATCCATTAAAAAGACTAATTATATATTGTATTATAAAGTATGCAGCCTTTTACCTATTACTATGTGTAATCAGGTGAGATAAATATAATCTTCTTTCCGTTTCGTTATTAATTATATTACATAATATTATGAATGTCAACTAAAAAGTACTAAAAATTGCTTATTTAGTGGGTATTTTTTGACTTATTATTGATTTTTTTTAATTATTTGATAGTTAAACTTTTTTTCTAATGACCTTAGGCATTAGAAAACCCTGGAGTGACTACAGGCACGAAGGGCATAAAAAAAGAAGATTACTTTTCTTCTTTAATATAGTTAGGATCAATATTTTCTTCTATTTCTTTTTCTGTTTCTTCAGTTACTTCTTCTGGTATATCATCCCATGGTTCTTCATCTTCTTCGATGGCTATTTTTACTTTGGTATCTCCAACTATCTCTATTCCTAATTCTTTTTCTATATCGATATTGATACTATTTCCATCTTCTTTAGCAGATATACAACTAGGTCCTTTTAAACATCTTACTATTATATCTTTCTTTGATGTATCAGTAGTTTCTTTTTGGGAGACTGTTACTAATTCTTTATATGGTATATTCTTTGTTATTACTGATGTCTTGGTATTGTTATCATATGAATACCATAAGTTTACATCATATGAACCATTTATGACTATTTTACCTGCCTCATCACTACCTGAAAATTTATGATTGATTACCCAACAACCTAAAACAGTATCGACTGGAGAATCTGTATTTACTTTATAAGTATTTTTATAATACTTCTTTCCTTTACCTACTACTGCTTTAGTTACAATTTCTTTATATGCTGACAAAAGATATCACCCCTCACCATAATTTATGTTAGAGATAAGAAAAAAGTACCATTTTTTGATACTTTATTATTTTAATAAATCGTCATTTTTTATGATAAAGATATTTTTATCTTTGTAGAAGGCAAAGAAGACATTTTCGATATTTATATCTTTTTTATCTAGAAAGTCATAGACCCATTTTTTATCTTTCTTTAGGTGTTTTATGGTATCTTCTTGGATATCACCATCCAGTATTATTGGAAGTGGTAATGGTGAAGTTTCTTTTTTATAAGGAAATACGGATAATGTACCGCTGCTTTCTAGGATGGCATATTCTACTTCTTCTATACTACGATAGCCTTTATCTCTTAATTGTACTAGTAAATCGTCTAAGTTATATCTTTGTCTTAGCATTTCGTTATAGTTTATTTTTCCATTCTTTATAATAAGAGAAGGATTACCATCTAGGAAGATTCTAAATTTTGGTTTTTTTAGGCTTATATAAGCTAATATACACTGCATTAATACTAATATTACTATTGGTATTAAGGAATATAAAATACTTGCTTTATAGTTTTCAATACTTATTACTGTTAGTTCTGCAATAAGTAATGATACTATTAAATCTGTTATACTTAGTTGTCCTACTTCTCTTTTACCCATTATACGATATATTACAAATATAAATAGATAGAAGAATATTGTTCTTAGTACTACTATTGTCATAATTATCACCATTATAATTATGTACTAATGTATATTTTTTTATACAATTTCATAATATTTAGTGGTGATATTTATGATTATGAATTATTTAAAAAGTTTATTATGGTGTTTTGGTATATTAATTATTAGTTCTATTATTATTACTATTTTTAATTATTTTAATGTTATTAATGGGATTGTTCTTAAGATTATATTTTTAATTATTCCTATTATTAGTATATTTATTGGTAGTTATAGACTTGGTAAGTTATCTAATGAGAAGGGTTATATTGAAGGTATTAAGTATGGACTTATATGGGTTATTTTATTTGTTATTATTTGTTTGATATGTAAGGCATTTGATTGGACTTCGATTATTTATTATTTTATTTTGTTATTTATTTCTATACTTGGTAGTATTCTTGGTATTAATAAGAAAAAGAAATAATCTCTATACTAGAAGGTATAGGGATTACGATATAAATTACTTACTATGATATCTATTATAAATATACTTATTATTATATAAGTATATTTATAATACTTTTTATTATAATATTTATCTATTAATGGTAATAATAAATAGTTTAGTATTAGAGAACCTACTGCAAAGGTAAGGACACTTCTTAGACATACTAGGCCATTTATATTTAGAAATAGTCCTGTATAGTCCCATAATCTTTGATTAAAGATATTTACACTTATATAACCTACTATATATTCTAATAATCCTGTTATTATTATACTTAATATGAATAATAAAATAGGATTCTTTTTTAATGGTTTTAACATACTTAGAAATACTGCTCCTACTCCATAGATGGGAAGCCATGGTCCATATAATATTCCCCAATTATTTAATACTCCTAATGTTATATAATAAAATATTACTTCATATATGTATCCTGTTATGGCTCCTAGTATAAATATTACAAAGTAATATAATAATTTATCTAATAATGTTTTCTTTTTATTCTTTTTCTTACTCATTTTACTACCTACCTACTATTTAAGTATAACATAGTTTTTATATTATTACTAGTATTTTATTTAGTTGTTCTTATAGTCTATAGTCTATAAGAACTGCATCAATATGCTATATTATATTTGGTGTGTAGACTTTCTAACTATTAGTTTATTTAGTACTATTTAATACGATTTTGGGGTAAACTCCAAAATCGTATGGACCCTTGATTTTACTGGTTTCGTACGATTTTTTTAACCTCAACAAAATCGTGTATTTAAACTTGTATTAATTTGTTCTTTTGATATTATATGTTATACTATTTTGGTGTAAGCACCAAAATAGTGTAAAGTCTTATTTTTATTACATCTATACTGTTTTATTAATAATATCATTCATACTATTTTCTATATCACTTGTAGTATATCTTTCGGAAGTATTACCCATTTCTGTTTCTGCTTCTTGTAATCTTTCTAAAATAAATTCGTTAGATGTACTAATCCTTTTCTCGTGACATTCAAGATCTTTTTCATTATCTTCTATTTCAATATTTAAATTTGTCAATTTCATTTTATTCATCCTTTCAAATATGGCTACAGACCTAGTGTAACCTTTTAAGTAATATTATTTTTACTATTTTGGTGTTTACACCGAAATAGTGTGAAGTCTTGATTTTACTAGTTTCGTGCGATTTTGCCCGCGTCAACAAAATCGTATATTTAATAATCAAAAATAGCCTTTTTAAATTACTATAAAGTTATTTTTCATATGTATTAACTTGTTTATTTTTTTATGAATATTCTACGATTTTGGGGTAAACTCCAAAATCGTGTGAAGCCTTAATTTTACTGACTTCGTGCGATTTTGTTGACGTCAACAAAATCGCACATTTCAACTGCGTAAAAAACAATAAACTTTTATCAAGATTGTATTTGTTTTGCTTTAATATTTTGCTCCTCCTCTATTTCTTTTAACGATTTATCTGGTGTTGGTAAATCTTCCGGCATTGTTCCGCCTAATTTTTCTATTGCATCTCTAATTGTTTTGCCAACAGTATAATGAAGATCAGTTGCCATATCTTCATTTTTTTCTTTTTGCTTTTTTAGTAATGCTTCTGTCTGCGTTATTCTAAAAACATTAGCGCCAAGTTCTTCACTACCCATATTATCTAAAATTTCTTCTCGATATCTTAACTTTTTTCTTTTAGCAATGTCGTCAGCACTTTCTCCATTGTATAGACCTCTGTAACCTGCATTAGTAAATTTATCAAAATTTTTTACCCCCTTTGAGCTTGCAATTTTATATAAAACTTTATTACCATCTCTTGTTTGTTTTCTTCTATATAATCTTTTCTCGTCCTCACTTAAATTATTATATTCTATTTCTGTTAATTCCATTTTTCTAGTTTGAATAGCAAAATATGTTTGTCCTAATGCTACCGCATTATACTTGGGGTTAGCATTTTGAACTATTAAATAACATGCATATCTGCTTAACTTATAGTCGATAATAGGCTTTTTAGTTTTGCCCGCAATTATTATTTTTGAATATATGCTAAAATTATAATTAATACTATTGCCACTTTGCGAACAAGCAACTTGTGCCTTTTCTATTACATTGGCAAATAATCTCCATTCTTTATATCCTAATAATCTCATTAATTCTCTTGCTTCCCAATATTCATTTTCATTTTCGTCTATATGTTTAATGTCGTCAAATATTTTTTCTTTAAATTCTTCTATATCACTCATATTTTTCTTCCTTTCTTTTACAAATTTCTACGATTTTGGGGTAAACTCCAAAATCGTGTGAAGTGTTGATTTTATTGACTTTGTGCGATTTTGGGGTAAACTCCAAAATCGTACATTTTAATAGTTTGAAACTGCTATTTTATATCCACCTTAATGTGTATTCATTTTGCCATATTACCATGTTCTTTTATTATTGTATGTTCTGCAATTTTGGTGCTTACACCAAAATAGTGTGAAGCCTTGATTTTACTGATTTCGTGCGATTTTGTTAACGTCAACAAAATCGTGTATTTTTAAAATATTTACTTCGTCATTTTAGTGTGTAGATTAGAAGTCACTCCCCTGTTTTTATAGATATAACCACACTCTTTCCTACTTCTAAATCTACAAATTAAGTATAATATAAATATATTATGAAGTCAATATCGTTTTAATACTTTTGTTTGTTTTTATATATTTATATATTAACATTTACACTTTATGTGTATAATTTATTATAGTGCGTACATATGTATATTAAAAAATAGACTGTTTAGTCTATTCTGTTAGTAGTTTAGATAATGGTACTATGGTGTAGCCTTTACTATTTATATATTTTATTATTATGTCTATGTTTGAAGTATCTTCTAGTAGTATTATACTGCCCCCGGTTAGATTGTTTTTTATATTGTTATAGCCTCCAGTTACTGAAGGTATTACTACGAGCATATTGTTATTGTTACATATGTTTAGATAAGTACTATTCTTTTCTTTTAGAAGGCAATACTTAGATTTATTATTACTTAGTTTATTTATTATAATATTATCATTATCTAAGATATCTTTAGTATATACTCCATTATTACCATAAGTATATAGTTCTTGTTTTTTTAATTTTTTTATATTAGTATTAGTTATATCTTTATGATTTAGATAGATTGTTATGTTATTAATATTTGTTATATTTTGTTTTGTCAGGGGATTATATATGACTATTAATGATACTTCATTATTACTATTTCCTTTAACTATGTATTTATCTTTGTTATTTGAAATACTACTACTGGGAAGGATATCTTTATAGATAAGAGATTCTTCTCTAAATATTCCTCCTAGTTTCATTTCTTCATAGCTTTTATCTATATCTACTTCTAGGCCTTTTTTACCTGGTACTATAGTATCATTATCGATAATAGCATTTACTGGGAGTACTTCATAATCTTTTTTTATATTGTTTAATTTTACCATTAAGGGATCTTTACTATTTAATAAATTCATTACTTTATCTGTATAAAAAAAACTAAAACATACTAATGATATTATGAAGAATATTCTTATTATTTTTTTCAAGATTACCACCTAATAAAATATATGTTTTTGTTTTTAAAAATTAACTAATATAAAATAAAACTTAGGAAGTTTTCCTAAGTTATTTCTTAGCTTGATTTAAAGCATTTTCTAATGCTTCATACATAGCGTCTATTTTAATAGTACAACCACTTACTGTGTCAGTATAACCATCATCAGTTAGTTTTACTTTATCTAATCCTTGATTGTCTACGACATTCTTTTCTAGGGCTTCTACTTGAGTATACCATTCTCCTACTTTAGAACCATACTCATTACCATACATTCCATAAGCGTCTCCTAGTGTTTTTTTTGTTGTTTCTACGCCATCTTTTGTATAAGTAGTATCTAGATTAACATCAGTTATTTTGCCATTTTTATCTACTGTTACAATAGCGGTAGCAGTATTATTTTGTCCTCCATAACTATCGATTGCAGTTCCTGTATAAACTCCTTCTTTATATCCTTTTGAACAGCCTGATAATAATGCTAAACCTATTATACTTATTAAACATATTTTCTTTTTCATATTGCTTATCCTCCTACTTATACATTATAAAATATTTTTTTATTTTTTTCTAGTCCTAAATTAATACTTTTTGATGTTTTATATATATTTTTTAGCACTATCTAACATTTTTTTTGATATTATACCTATTACTATACCTGTAGGTATAGAGAATATTAAAAGATATGGTAAATAATACATTACATTATAATTATTTAGAAATAATACTCCTACTAGGACTTGACCTATACTATGAAATAGACTTCCTATTATAGATACTCCTATTACTGATAGTTTTGTTTTTTTAAATAGATACATAGCTATTATACTAAATATGGCTCCAGATAATGAGAAGAAGAAATTAATACCAAAGCCTGTTCTAAGTAAGGCTACGATTAAGACTCTAACTAATGATACTGTAATAGCGGTCTTAAAATTATATTCATATAAGGTAAATATTATTACTATATTAGCTAGACCTAATTTTAATCCTGGTATTATATCTCCTATAAAGGTGAAATAACTTTCTATTATTGATATTACTACACATATTGAGGTTAATATAGCTATCTTTGTTATATCTTTTGTTTTCATTAATATACCACTCCATCTAAATCATTATCTTCACTTATTATCTTTACTATTATTTTATTTGGCATACATACTAAGGATTTATTATTAGTATATATATATCCTTCTTTAGAACAGATATGTTTATCTGATGTTTCTTCTTTTACTCTTATTTTTTTATTTTTTACTTCTAATACGACATCTCCTAGATATCCTTTTACTGTGTATTCTTTATTGATATTTAGATCTATTTTTAATATTTCTTTATCTTCATAATATACAACAGCAGTCTTTCCTTCTTTTTCAGTAATATTAATTATTATAAAGAAGATAATTATAATTATTAATAATACTCCTACTAACTTTAGATCATCCTTATTCATAATTAAAATTATCACTTCTTACTATATTATCTTTATCTATATACCATATTGCTTCGATATCACTATTGTTATTTACTACTTCTAGTCCTTTATCTACTGGTAATAGATATAAGTATGTACTATAAATATCTGCTAGTAGAGAGGATTTTGTTATTACGGTTACTGATTTCATATAGTTACTTGGGTTTTTAGTAATAGGGTTTATGATATGACTATATCTTATATTATCTATATCACAATATCTTTGATAATTACCTGATGTAACTACTGATAAGTTATTTATATTTACTTTAGTAAAGATATTGCTTGTATTATCTGGATTGGTTATTCCTACAACATAGTATTCTTTATTATATGCTTTACCTACTTTGACATTACCACCAGCATTTATAATATAATTATTTATATTATTATCTTCTAAATAGTTGCCTACTAGTTCGGTTACATAGCCTTTAGCTATACCACCTAAATCTAGTTTGATATCATTACACTTGGTATATTTATTATTATCTAGTTTGATATCATCTATATTTATATTTACATCTAATTCTTTATTACTTGGCAAGCTATTACATTTATTTATGTATTCTTTCCAAATACCTGTTAGATTACCTGCTGCTATATTAAATAAGCCTTCTGTTTTATCGTAATATTCTATACCTATATTTATGATATCACTAAGTTTTTTATCTATTTCTATTTCTTCATTATTGCTTAGTATTTCATTTAAATAATATATATTTACTATACCATCATATTTTTCATATCTATTAGTTAATTTATTATAACTACTATAAAGATAATCGATATCATTAAATATATTATCTATTTCTTGTTTATTCTTAGTACTATTTATTTTTATATTTATATATGTATCCATATAGAAATAGTTTTTACTATATTCTTTATATGTTATTTTATCTATATATAAGAGTACTAAACTAAGTAATATTAATACTAATATTATTATATATATATATTTCTTTTTCATTTCATTACCTCTCTATATATAATACTATAAAATAGATAAAAAAACTAGTACTAAATCCATTTAGTACTAGTTATATTTAATAATTCATTCTCTTCATATTCTTCAGTATAATTTAATATTTTATTTACTACTTCTTTATAATTATCATTTAGATTGATATCATTATTTATTATTCTTTTTTTTAATCCTTTTTTATATTTATTATCATTTATATAGATATACATACATCTATCTATATTTCTTATTATTTTTATATCTTCTTCATTATCTCCATTACATGAGAAAATTATATCTTTATACCATTCTATTAGATCAATAGATAGATCATCATTATACATGATATCACTATTAATTATATCATCATAGTATGGACAACACTTTAATATTTTTTTTACATTAGTTACATCAATAGTAAGTGTTTCAAACATAATATCCTCCATATACTTTATTTTCACCATAAGTATATCAATAAAATATTATTTTGTAAAGTAATTCGACATATTTAGATTATTTTATTGTTATAAATAATAATATTAACTTAATGATAACTGATATGGAGTGGAACTTGAACCTGTTCCTGATTTGATAGTTAGTTTAGAATTTAGGTAAAGGACTGGTGTGATACTATGGCTTCCAGATGGATCGCCATAAGTAACAATACTGCCCGACGAACCGACATACCACGTAACGTTGCTGCTACAAGCAGGAGCTAATACCCAAAGAATAGTGCCATTATTAGTAATTACGTTTTTTACCCAGTTATTTAATGCACATGTTGTGTCATTGTAAGAATCTAATTGTTTTTGACATTTACTTAAATCGGTAGCATATCCATAATCCGATAGATAAGGAATAGCTATCTTACCTGTCCATGTTGTAGCATTACCAGAAGGAACTGCTGTTCCTCTCTCATTTGTATATATTTGGTTTGGATAAACTTCTGTATAATTTTGTCCTCCTAAATTATATGTTATATCAGCAATCATATTTCTTGTTGTATCATTTTTTATACCTGTACTTGCAAAATTATAAGTAGAATTGCCTGTATATTTTAAACTATTATAATAATAATTGTTTAATATTTTTTGTAGTGATGATTTACTGTAATCATTTTGCCCTTTGCCCCCAGTCGGTTCTGGAGCCAATTTTATTATTGTTTCTTCATCATTTATATTATAATTTAAAAGTTCTGCTGTGTTATTATTTCCTTCAGTGCTAGCTATTGATTGAAGATAAGTATCTTCTTTATCATTATCATATTCCATTGTTCCTATGCTTTCATTTCTAATTAATTTTACTTTACCATCAAATACTCCTATTATTCTCCATAATTCACATGTGCTTGATGACTGATTGTTATAATCAGAACAATTGAAATATATATAGTTATTTGGAGATGCTCCATAATATCTTATATTACCTGCATTTATACCAGTAGACATACTACCTTTTCTATCGTTCATAAGTCCTACTGATGAGGCTAGATTATATGTTACACTATTTACTGTTGTTGTTGTTTTAGCAGCGTTATTATATAAGTTAGTAATCATTTGGGTAGCTGTTTCTTTTCCTTTTATAATTATTTTGCCAGAAGTAAAACCATCTGTTGATATTATTTTTAGTATATGTTCTCCTTCACTTAATGTTTTAAGATAAGACTCTTTAAAGGTAATTATTGTTGATCCTTCAGTTAATGTGTAATTAGAACTAGCTACGACTGCATTGTCTACTCTTACTTCTTTAAATTTATTAAGTGGTGCATTTGATCTTGCTATCTTTGTTCCTGAACCGTTATACGATGGTGTATAAGTAGTACCGTCTCCATTTGTTAACTCATAAGTGTCAGTTATTTCTGTTACTGTTAATGTTCCTGATAGTGTTTTGTTTATCATTGATGTATTGTTTTCTATATTACCATCTATATATAGATAGAATTTGTAATTTGTTATGCCACTAGTGGATATAGAATCACTATATATAGTAGTACTACCAGTAGAAATAGTGCTAAAGTCTCCTTTTTGTACTATAGTATTATTCTTTAAAAGAACATATTTTAAACTAGTACTTTTTAGTTCAGTAGCTATACTGGTTATATTTAATTTAACAGCATAATCAACAGTACTCCCTGTTGTATCTTTATTATTAATACTAAATGTTGTTACTTCTCCATCGGTATAATTATATACTGGTGATAATGTACTAGTAGATATGTTATTACCACTAGTAAATATTACATCTGCTAATTTACCTATAGTCATGGTAAGCGATGTATTACTAGTACTTTTCCATGTAAACCAAGCGTATGTTCCAACACTTCCAACAAGAGTAATCATTAAAATAAATATTCCTATAATCATATATTTCTTTTCTTTAGTCATTTTATACTCACCCTTATAGATTGTTTTTAGTTATTTTTATCTACATTAGAGTATATCATATTTTTTTATTTTTGTCATTTTTTTATTATTAATTTTTTAAATTACCACTTATTATTTCTTTTAGGTTTCTTAGATATATTGTTAAGATATTAGCTTTTGATATATCTTCTTTTACGGTAGCATCTATTGTTGATATTATATTATTATCTTCAATTATATCTATAGTTCCTACTTTATCTCCTTTCTTTACTGGAGCTATTATTTTATTTATATTGGTTTTGTATGTGATGTTTTTTTGCTCTTCACTCTTTTTATTTAATATGGTAATGTTTTCTTTTGGTACTATTTCTGTAGTTAGAGTTTTTCCTAATTCTACCTTCTTTTTCTCAATAGTTGTTTTTTCATCTAATATGGTTTGAACCATATAGATATTAAATCCATAATCTAACATTTTAGTGGTATCTGCACTTCTTTTACTAGTGTTTTCTTCTTTCATTACTACAGTTATTAAACGCATGTTATCTTTTTTCATTGTAGCGGTTAAGCAGTAACCTGCTTCATCGGTAAATCCTGTTTTTAGTCCATCTACTCCTTCTTTGAATCTTACTAAACGATTGGTGTTTACTAACCAGAATGGACTTTTGGTATCTTTTCTTAAATAGTCTTCGTATGTTGAAGTAAATTCTAGTATTTTTTCATGTTTTACTAATTCTTTGGCTATTAGACTCATATCGTATGCTGATGAGTAATGATTGTCAGCAGTTAATCCTGTTGCGTTTATGAAGTTAGTATTTTTTAATCCTAAATCTTGGGCTCTAGTGTTCATTCTTTTTACGAATTGTTCTTCACTACCAGATACGCGTTCTGCGAGTGCTACCACGGCATCATTTCCTGATGCTATTGCTACTCCTTTTAATAAATCTTCTACTGTCATTTTTTCGCCAACCTTTAGAAAGATTTGACTTCCTCCCATACTTGATGCTTTCTCTGATGTTGTTATCATTTCATTCCATTTTAAATTACCATTTTCTATTTCTTCCATAATAAGAAGCATACTCATCATTTTGGTCATTGATGCTGGAGCTAATTTTTCATCTTTATTTTTTTGAAATAGTATTTCTCCAGTTGATGCTTCAATCATAATAGCACTCTTTGCATTAGGAGCTAAATCTTCTGTTTCTTCAGCTTTTACTAAAGGAATAGATATAAACAAAAGTAAAAGTATTAATATTTTTTTCATTTAAATCACCTAGTAAAAACTATGCTTTTATATTATAAAATATTAATACTTATCTTTTATTTATTCTTACAAATGTCTTCTTGTATTTGTCCCATTCCTAATTTATCTGTTTCTTTTACTTCTAGCAATACTTTTAGTCTATTATCACTTCTAATAGCATTATTAAAACTAAAATAACTTAATACATCATCTATATCATTTATTTTATTGTTAGTAGTTCCTTTTAATGTATAAGTAAATTCATAATATTTATTTACTTCTAATTTTTTCTTTAATTCACTAGTTATTATATGAGAATAGGCACTATGTGTTAAATATTGATCTACTACTACATAAGACATTTCTGGTACTTCTGCTATATAGCCATCTAATAGGTCTACTACTCTATATGTCTTTGTAAATGAGCAATCATAATATACTTCTTTAGTATTTGTGGTATTATCTGTTACTTCTTCTTTTACATTATCTTTTTCTTTAGTTAATTTGTCATTTTCATATTGTAAATATATATTGCAGCCCATTAGTCCTAATATGACTACTATACATATTAATAATAATCTTTTATCTTTATTCATATAGCCTCCTATTTCTACTTATAATATAGCATATTAGATAATATTATGCAATATAATTTAAAAAATTAGGTGTATGTTATAACAAAAAATGAATACTTGAGTAAAATATATTAGATATCGAAAAGGAGGTATTTTTATGTATTATTATGGTGGATATTCTGGAGGATATAATACTGGTAGTTCTTGTGGATGTTCTAATGCTATGAATTATTCTTATCCTAGTTATGGCTATGGTTATGGTAACTATGGTTATGGTAGTAATGCCGCTATTGTACTAGTATTATTTATCTTACTTGTTATTATAATTGGTACTAGATTAGCAGCTTAATATAAGGGATTATTTCCCTTTTTTTCTTTAACACTTTCATTTTTTATAATTTTATGATAAAATATTAGAAGTTAAAGAAAGGGATGAAGTATATGCTTAGAACTAAAGATATTTTAGATGAAAAAGATCCTAGAGTTAGGGCTAAAAATACTGATGTTGATTTTCCATTAAATGATGAATATAAAGATATTATACCAGAAATGTTAAAACATTTAAGATATTCACAAATTGAAAAATTATCTAAAAAATATGATTTAAGGCCCGGTATGGGACTTGCTGCTCCACAACTTGGTATTAATAAGAATTTCTTTGTTGTATGTTATGAAGTTAAGGATGGGGTATTTGATGATTATATTTTAATTAATCCAAAAGTTATTTCTTATTCAGAAGAAATGATTTATGCTGGTGAAGGTGAAGGATGTCTTAGTGTTAATAGAGAAGTTGAAGGTATTGTTCCAAGACATGCTAGAATTACAGTTGAAGCTTATGATTTGGATGGTAATAAACGTAAATATCGTGTTAGAGAGGATTTAGCTATTGCTTTTCAGCATGAACTTGATCATTTAAATGGTATTTTATTTGTTGATTATATTGATCCTAAGGATCCTTATAAGAATGCTGATTTATATAGAGAAATATAAAAAATATGTCTAATAATGACATATTTTTTTTATTTTCTTTTTACTAATTAAATATTCTTTATCTTCTTCATTTATATCTAAATTATTAAATAATACATAGTTATATACTTCTTTGGTTACTACTCCTAATAAATCTTTTCTATTTCCATAATAGATAATGTTATTTAAACTAGTTGGTACTTCTAACTTATCTGTAAAACTTAAGTTTATTCTATTGGGATAATAGAAGTTGTTTCCTACTATAAAAGGACTATTTATATTATGTAATGTCTCTAATATTTTGAATAGATGTCCTGTTTCTAAAATTGTATCATTGGTTAATGAAGATATTTTATCTTTCTCAGCCAATATTAATATTTTTCCATCTTCAGGAGTCCAATTTCTTTCTTTTTTCTCTATAGTAGCGGCTCCATATTCTCTTGTATACAATCTTTTTATTTCATAAGAATCACCTATCAATGATTGTATTAATTCTATAGTATTTTCCCAAGGTTCTTTTTTCATAATTATTTTACTAATAAATATATAATTACTGCTATTACAATTAAGACTATAGAAGATAAGATTATTAAAGCTCTTTTACTTATATTTAAGAAACCATTTTTATTCATACTATTAAGTAAGTTTATCTTAAACATATCTCTTTCGGCATGAGACTTAGATACCATAACGCCTTTATAAGTAGTAAGTTCTTTTTGATGGCCTTCAGATAATATTTCTTCAGGAGTTATAGTATCTAACATTATTAGTTTTTGATTTTCATATAAAGTATAATGTAAAACTATATCTCCATGTACTTTAGAAAACATTCTATCAGTAGGAAGTTTTAATTCATATTTTACTATACCTTCTTTACTATTTTTTGATACTACTACTCCTTGAAAGTTACCATCACGAAGTGAAGGTACATAATCAAATATTAACTTTTTATAGGCTAACATATTATATTTTTTTAATGATCTTTCTATTTTTTTAAATTCGTTTTCATTTAAATATTCAACAACATATGAATGCATTTTCTATCACCTATATTCATTTTACTACATTTTTGTTCTTTTTTAAATATACTTTACAAAAAAAAATGAACTATTTGTCATTTTTCTTAATTTTGCTTTTTATTCTTGTTATTTTTTTATCATAATTATCTCTATTAGTGTCATAATCAAAGAATTCTAATGTTTTATTAAAGTCTTTGATTGGTAACATTGCTACTGGATGGAATATAAAGCTTTCTTTTATTGATTGGTAGTAGAGACTTACTGGTTTTTGATTTTTATTTATTTCGATATAAGATTTTATTTCTTCTAACTTTTCTTTAAGTTGCTTTAACTGGAATAATCCTTTTTCTAAATTTATTTCTCCAGCAGAAATTTGTTTACTTATTAATACTATTTCTTCTTTGGTTTCAGCTAAGATATCGGTATATTCTTCATTTATTGTTGGCCTTTTTTTAGGATTATATAATATATCTAATAGTTCTTCTAATGCTTCATTATCGTCATCTAATATTCTTTCGATTAATATGGCTTCAATTGGATATACTAATTCATCATATTCTACTAAATATTCTTCTAAATCGGGGTCGTAACCGCGGCCTTCTTTTATACCTATTTTTTTACTAGTATAATTTATTGTTCTTTCATCATAGCACTTTCTATATATAGTTGTAGTTTTATATTTATAATGTTTTTTCTCACTACAATTTAGTATTATTTCTCTTTTTAATTCTTCTAATCTTTCTTTTTTTAATTCTACTTTATTTTTTTCTATATAAGGATCTCTTACTGCTCCTATTAATTGATAATGTATCATATTACTCCTCCATTTTTCTTGTTTGCACTATTAATTACAACATAATTGTCAAGCAAATAATATTATATCATAAATTATAATAATGGCAATAATATTCTTGCAATTATATACTTTATATTATATAATAAAGATACTTAAGGAGGTTTTTATATATGAAAAACATTTTATATGATGGTAATTTGGAGGATGATATTTATTATTTAGATAATAAATTTAGTTTTAAGAAAGAATTTGTTTTTTTTACATTAATTTATATCTTAGTAGCAGGAGTTTTTGATGTTGTTTGTATTAAATTAGGAATTATTCCTTTTAATTTAGAAAGTATTCTTATTAGTTCTGGTATAGAATTATTTTGTGGGACTATAATTAACTTAACAACTACTTTAAAAAGATTAAATACTTATAAAAAGAATGCTAACAATGCCAAGAGAAATGTATCTAGTCTAATTAATGAGCTTGAAAATAATAATATATCTGTTACTAAAGAAAGAATTGTTGATAGTGAAATGACTGAAGAGGTTACTAAGAGTGTTACTTCTGGTGATAAAGGTGAAGTTTTATCAAAGAAGGAAATTATTACTAAATACTTTTATTTATTAGATAAGGATGATAAAATTAAAGTACTTAAACAAATAGAAGAATATATTAAAAGTAATAAGAAAAAAACTTCAAGTATTTCTTTAGATTTACTTGAAGATGATGATTTAAAAAAGCATGAATTACCGGTATATAAAACTTTAATAAAGAAAAAGCAAGACTGATCTTGCTTTTTTTATAAATGATTTTCAAATAAAGGAAGTATTTTCTTTAATGATGATGTTCCTGTTACTTCACTTATTACTTTATTACCTGATGATTCTATAATGGTAACTAATTTATAATTATTTTCAATATCTGTTCTTGATTCATTTAATTTTGCTATATAATAATATTCAATATTTTCATAATTTACTTTATCTAATACTAAATATTCTTCTTCATTTTCTAGTATAATTACTTTATCTATATCTATCATAATTCACCTCTTTTTATTCTAAATCGGGAAAGCCAAAATTGTCTTTTGTGTTAGAAAAGTTTTTATTATTAATTGGAATATTTATGTTAGGAAAGTCTTTTGTTTCTAATTTTGAATCAGATACTGGTATCCAAAACATATTATTTGTATTTTCTAAATTAATTTTGTTAATTTCTTCATCTTTTATTGGCTCCTCTTTAGCCTGTTCTACTACAGGAATAGTCCATACTGGGTTTTCTTCTTTTGGCTCTTTTACTGGTTCTATCTCTTCAGTAGGCATAGTCCATATTGGCTCTGGTGTTATATTATTTGTTTCCGGTACTATATCTTCTTTAACTGGCTGTTTTGGTTCTTCCTTAACACTCTCATTAGTAGAAGGAGTTTCCTCTACTTTTTCTTCTGGCTTCATATCTTTGGTTAATTCATCAAAGAGATTAATTTTAGGTTTGGGATTTAATTTTCTATTAACTGTTTCTCTGACACTTTCACCTTTTAATTTTGCAAGGCCAATATTTAATGTTTTTGGATAATCTATTACTTCTTTAATGCGATATGGATCTATGGTGTCATTTACTATGTCTTCAAGTACTTCTTCTTTTGGGGCATCTTCTTCTGGTATTTCTTCAGCTTCTTCTTCTGTATCATAAGTATCAATTATTCCATATTCTCTTAGAATAGTTAATATTTCATAAGAATTATTTATTTCTTCTAATTCTTCTAAGCGTTCTTCTTTAAATTTTATTCTACTTGTATAGTTAACTATATTTTCTAATACTTCTTTTTCACTATTTAAAGTATCTTTTTGTTCTAATAATAGATTTTCAAAATCTAATAATTCGTTATTATCTTCTGTATGTAATTTATTTTTTAAGTGATTGTTTTCTTCAATTAAATCTTCTAATTTATTTCTTTTGGCCATGATTCTATCAAAGTCTTCTTCATAAGTTATTACTAGTTCATATATTTTTAGAATTATTTCTCTATTTTTCCAAATATAATAGTTCTTTTCGGCATCTTCTATATATGATGTATAATCATCATCAGTACCACTATTCATTAGGCTTTTTACACTATCTAGAGTTACTTCTAATGTTTCTTCATTTTCTCTTACTTTATCTTCAACTGTAGATAATTCTATATTATAATTATCTTCATTTATTTTAGTAAAATATTCATCATTTTTTATTGAGGTCATTAATGAAGAATATATGTTATCTTCCATGACTTTATTTTTTTCTGTGTATTCTTCTTTTTCTTTTTCTAATTCTATTAAGGAATTTTTTAGTTTAGATATACTAGTAGTTAATTCATCTATTTCTGACTTTGTAGTTAGATATTTGGTTATTGTATCTAATCTTGTTTTCTTTTCTTCTAATTCGTCTTCTGATACTACTAATTGAAAGCCATCTATATACTTACCAGTAGAGTTATAGAAGTGTTCTTCTAGTTCTCTTCTTTTATCTAAACGTTCTTCTAGTAATTTTATTAATCTTTTTAATCTTGTTTCTTCTTTTTCTAATGTAACCTCAGGTGATATTAAATTTCTAATTTCTTTTTCAAATTCTTTATTATAGATGGAATCTATTTTTTTGGCATATTTTTCATAATTATCAATTACATCACTTGGAGTCTTAATATTTCTTTCTTTATCTAGTTTAATTCTCATTTCAAATATTTTACATAGATTTTCAAAAGATTTTATAGAGTTTCCTTCCATAATACTTCACCCTCTTTCTTTTTTAAATCTGGAAATGATATGTTATCATTATTATTAATTATTTCTGGTTTTAATTTATTATTACCTATTACTGGTATTTTATTATTATTTTTAGATGTATCAGTAGTCTTCCATATTATATTACTATTATTTTCTAAGATGTCATATATACTTGAGGCTTTTTTAGATACTTCTTTTGTTTCTTTTGGAATTGGTTCGGGTACTTCTATTTTTTTAGGTACTTCTTCTTCTTTAAATAAATCTATAGTTTCTTCTTTAGGAGGTTCTTCTTTTACTTCCTCTTTAGGTTTTGATATTTCTTTATTTTCTGAAACGTCCATATTCCAAAGTGGTAATTCTTCTTTAACTGAATTTTTTATTTCTTTTTTAACTGTTTTATTAGGAGTTATCTTTGTATTTTCAAATAATTCGTCAGTATCAAAATCATTAGTCATAATGTCTTCTAATGTTTTATTTTTAAGTGGATTTTTTATTTCTTCTTTTTCTTTGGTTTCTTCTATTTTAGGTAATATTTTTTCATATTCTTTACTAATATTTTTTTCTGTTTCATTAGTTTCTTTTTTGATAACGGTTTCATCTTGAAGTTTTTTCATTTTTTCTGCTACGGCTAATTGTTCTTTAAGTCTTGCTTCTTCAATTAGTTTTTGTCTTCTTACTCTGGCAGCCTCTATTTTTTGTTCTTCAGCTATCTTTTTTTGTCTTTCTACTTGTTCTTCTTGTCTAGCTTTCTTTACTTGTTCTTCACGATATCTATTTTCGTTTTTAACTAATTCTTCTAAAACGTCTTTGAATTCTTTTGAATTATTTTCTTCATCTATATCATATAGTTTTTTATTTCTCTTATTTCTTTCTTCTTTTAGGAATTCATAATTTTTTATATCATTACCCTCTAATTTTATTGTATTATATTGTTTAGAAAGTTCACTATTTATTTCTTTATATAATTCAGTAGAAGTTATATTTTTTAATATGGTATCGATGTTTTCTCTCTTATCTAATAACTCATCGTAATTAGAAGTCTTTTGATCAAATATATTGATTAAATTAATGATATTTATGTCTTCATTATATTTTAAATATGATGTATTAACTTCATTATACATATTATTACATTCTAAAATATATTCTGGTTCTCCTAATTCATTAGCACTCTTTAAATTATCTTTAGCAAGAGCTAGTGCATACTTAAATTCTGAATGTTTTTTAGATATTTCTTCGCGATGTTCTACTAATTTATATAATCCTAATTTATCTAGAGATTTGTCTACTAAATTTATCATTTTCTTTTCTAGACTTTCATTTAATCTTGTATTTGCTTTTACATTTCTAGATGCTTCACTAATCTTTATATCTAGTACTTTCATTTCTTTAATTAATTCTTCTTGTTCTTTTTTATTTTCTTCATATTTTTCAATTATGTCTAATCTTCTTTTATATGTAGATAGTTTATCTTCTCCTAAGAAAGATGTAAGTTCTACTAATGAACCGGTAATTTTTTTATGTTCATTCTTTCTCTTATTTAGATATTCTTTTCGATCATTAATTAAAGTTATTATACTTCTAAGTCTAGTTTTTTCTTCTTCAAGAAATTTTGTTTTTTTACTAAGTAACATTAGATATTCTTCTTCATATTCTGTATTTGTATCTAATAGTATTTGTTTTTCTATTTTATCTAATTGATCACATATTCTTTCTTTTTGAATTTCATCATTAGTTAAATTTAGACTATTTTGAAACATATCATATTGTTTTAATCTTCTTACTACTTCTCTACTTGTATAGTTCACACTAAACCACCTCTAGTATAATTATAATTTTTTTTATACTTTTTGTCAATTAATATACATTATTTTACATTATTTATTTCTTCTTAAGCCATAGTCTTAAGAAGTTTCTTAAAGCCTATTTATAGTCTTTAAGAAAAAAATTTATTATATGTATTAAACATTAATTAAGTATATATATTATGCTTATGTATGATAGATATGGATGATATATTAGTTTAAGACTTATTTATAAGGCTTAAACTAACACTGGAAGACGATAGACTGAAAGTGAAGAAAATAATAAATAATATTACATATTTTTACCATAATAATAAAGAGGTGTGATATGAATACTAAAATAATAAATAAATTAAAAGAAGAAACTAATAATAGTTCTTATATTGTATATAGAGAAAAATATATAAATAATATTAAAATAGATATAATATATAACGAGGTATTAACTGATCAAGATAAAATGTCTAACTTTATTTATAGAAGTTTAGATCATATAGAAAAAATATATCAAGAAAAAGAACTATTATATGATGTTATAAAAAATAATATTAGTAATATTAAAATAAAAGAAATAAATAACTATCAAGATATTTGTAAATATTTAAATAATGGGTTTGTAATACTTCTAATTGAAGATGACTATTCACTTGCGTTAGAAGTAAAAAAGAATCTAACTAGAAGTATTGAAAAACCTATGACAGAGACCACTATCAGAGGGGCTATGGATTCTTTTACTGAGAATATTGAAACTAATATTGGTCTAATTAAAAGAAGATTAAAAACTAATAAATTATGGAATGAAGATATGGAATTAGGTAAATATACTAAAAATAAGATAAGTATTCTAACTATTAAAGGATTAACTGATTCTAAAATTAAAGATAATATTATTAATAAGTTAAATAGTCTTGAGATTGATGGAGTTACTGATACTGGTACTTTGAAACATCTAATAGATAATGAAACTAAAACTATTTTTCCTACTTCTATTACTACTGAAAGACCAGATAAAGTAGTATCTTCCCTACTTCGTGGTAAAACAGTTATTATAATTGATAACTGTCCATTTGTTTTAATTATGCCGGTTGATATTAATGATTTTTTTCTATCTCAAGATGATAAGGACTCTAATTATATAAATAATTCACTAACTAGAATATTAAGATATCTTGCTTTTTCTATAACGGTATTAACTCCTGGTATATATATTGCTTTGACTACCTTCAATCAAGAAATGATTCCTCTAGAACTACTTACTAGTTTTGCTTCTCAAAGAAGTACTGTTCCTTTTCCGGCTTTCTTTGAGGCACTACTTATGTTTGTATCCTTTGAAATATTAAGAGAGAGTGATTATAGAATTCCTAATGTATCTAATTCAGCTCTATCTATTGTTGGTGCTTTAATATTAGGAGAAGCTGCGGTTAACGCTGGTATTGTCTCTCCTATTATGATTATAATAGTGGCTATTACTGCGATTAGTGCTTTAGTAATAGTAGAACCAGAACTATCAAATGCTATTAAATGGTATCGTATTCTCTTCATGCTAGGAGGTACTACGATTGGTATTTTTGGTATATTTATTGTATTCATAATATTTACTACTAATCTATGTAGTATTAATTCTTATGGTAAATCTTTTACTATGCCATTTACTCCTATTAATAGTGATATAAAAAATAGTATTATTAAATTTCCTTTGCTTAAAAGAAATAAAAGAAATAAATATTTAACTAATAATATTATTAGGGAGGTAAGTTATGAAAAGAATTAAATTTTTAATATTATTATTACCTCTATTAAGTGGCTGCTACAACTATAGAGAACTTAATGAACTAGGTATTACTACTGCTGTTAGTATTGATTATAAAGATAATAACTTTTATGTAATAGCAGAAGTAATAAATCCTATTAAGCAGCAAGATGCTTCTAGTAGTAATAATTCTCCATTTGTAAATTATAATAGTTCATCTTCTTCGCTTCAAGATGCCTTTCGTAAAGTAGTTTTAGAGTCTCCTAGACAGTTATATGCTGCTCAGTTAGAAATTATTGTCTTAAGTGAGGAAGTAGTAAATAATCATCTTGAGGAAGTATTAGAATATTTTGCAAGAGACCCTGAATCTAGAACTGAAATTAAAATAATTGTTGCTAAAACTGAAGATAGTACTAAAGCTATTACTCTTCAAACGCTTCTTACTAGTTTATCTTCATCAAATATAATAAACTCATTAGATTTACAAAGTAAAGTACTAGGAATGTCTTATCCTGTAACTTTAAATGAATTATTAAATATGTATATTGACCCTTATTTGGAAGTAGTTCTTCCTTCAATGACTCTATATGGCAATTATGAAATAGGAGATGAAAAAGAAAACATAACAACTTCTTCTCCTAAAGCAATAGTGAAAATAGATGGAAGTACTATTACTAAAGATAATAAAATCTTAGGTTATTTAGATTTAGAGGAATCAAAAATATTAAATTTGATTAATGGTAAATTAAAAGAAACTATTATTAAAATGAATTATTATGATGGTTATATAATATTTGAACCTAATAGAATAAAAGTATCAAGAGAATTAGATATCAAAAATAACATCATTAAAATAAATATATCAGGTTATTCTAAAACTAAAGAAATACAAAGTAATATCGATCTCAAAGATCCAAAAGAAGTAGAAAAATTAAATAAAGCTTTAAATATGGAATTAGAAAAAAAAATAACTGATACTTTTAATAGTATTAGAGAAAAATATGGTACTGATGTCTTTGGCTTTCAAGAATTATATTATCGTACTAATTATAAATATTTTAAAGAAAACTGTACTAACTGGTATGAAAATATATATCCTAAAATTAAATTAGAAGTTAAAGCTAATGTAAGATTATATGAAAAAGGTAATACTCTAGGAGGATTAAGATATGAAAGAAAAAATAAATAATATAGAATTTTCTAGCACTCTATTTCTAATATTATTTTCTTGTACTTTAGGTATAGCTCCATATATAACTATTAAAATAGCCGGTATTGACTCATATATTGGTCCTATAATAGGAAGTATAATTGGTCTAATACCTCTCTTTATATTTATATATATCTTTAATTATGAAATAGATAAACCAATCTATCAGAAAACAAAAATAATATTTGGTAATACTCTAGGTACTATTATTAATATTTTTTTAACTATATTATATTTTATTTTAGCTATAACTATTTTATTTAATACTAGTAATTTTATAATATCTCAATATTTGACTGATACTCCTATTAAATTAGTTATTATTATTCTATCTCTAACTGCTTATCATACTTCTAATAAAGGAATAACAACTATATCAAAGATTAGTTTAATATATACTTTGATTATAATTATATTATTTATTATGGCTACGATTGGTTTAATACCAGAGATAGAATTAGATAACTTAAAACCAGTACTAGAGTATGGAATAAAAAATCCTATTATTGCAGGGATGACATATAGTTTAGTATTAACTATACCTATTAGTAGTCTTCTTATAATACCTAAAAAAGGAATAGAAAATTATTATAAGACAACAAAATATATCATAATAACATATTTAGTAACTACAATAATGATTATTTTTATGTCATTAGTCGCATGTGCTTGTCTAGGTAGATACCTCATATCAATGTATCAATATCCTGTTTATATAACTTTAAAAAAAATATCTATTTTTGGTTTTATTGATCGTATCGAAAACTTTCTTTCTATTGAATGGATACTAAGTACTTTTGTTGCTTTTACTCTTCCTATAATTAATATTCAAAGTAATATAAATAAAAAGAATAATAAAATAATTAATCTAATAATTATAATTATTATTATTATAGCTACTATGATATTATTTAAAAACAATACTAGTTTTAATCATTATCTTGATAGTATATATCCATATATATTATTAATTATCTTAATTATATATATAATAATATTTATAACAATTATAATAAAAAAAGGTATAAAAAAGAAAAACTAGAATATAATAATAATACAGTAAGATTAATTACTGTTTAGATATAGAGACTACTAATGTCTCTTCTTTTGTTATATATGCCCATACATTATATATTATATTACATAACATATTAATGTGGAGTTGATTATAATGTTAACATTTTTAGAAGAACAAAATCCTATACTTCTTGCTTTTCTAGCTACTTTATTTACTTATAGTGTTACTTTAATCGGAGCCTCTATTGTGTTTCTATTTAAAAAAGTTAAAAAAAATATCATGGATGCTATGCTTGGCTTTGCTGCTGGTATTATGATTGCGGCATCATTCTTTTCACTACTTGAACCATCTTTAAAAATGGCTGAAAGCCTTAAGATGATACCTTGGGTAGTTACCACTATTGGGTTTATATTTGGTGGCTTACTTTTATTTATTGGTGATAGAATATTTACTAAGATTGATAAAAAAATATCTAAGAATAAAGATGAAAATAATAAAACAAAAAGTTTAAAAAGATGTATTATGTTAATTCTTTCTATTACTCTTCATAATATTCCTGAAGGTTTAGCAGTAGGAGTTGCATTTGGTGGTATTGCTTATGGTATTGAAGGAGCTACCTTAAGTTCGGCTTTGATGATAGCTCTTGGTATTGGTATTCAAAACTTTCCTGAAGGAACCGCTGTTAGTGTTCCATTAAGACGTGAAGGACTAAGTAGAAAAAAAGCCTTTTTCTTCGGACAACTAAGCGGACTTGTTGAACCAATATCTGGGGTACTTGGGGCCCTACTTGTATTAAAAGTAAGGACACTTCTTCCCTTTCTACTTGCCTTTGCCGCTGGTGCTATGATTTATGTAGTAGTAGAAGAATTAATACCGGAATCACAAACTAATAAAAGAAAAGAATTAATGGCTCTATTTACTTTAATAGGATTTTCTATTATGATGATTCTAGATGTTGCTTTAGGTTAAAAAAAACAAGTATTGTTACTTGTCTTTTTTTATTTATTACAGTCACTTGTACAGATATTAGTTTTAGTTTCTTCAAACATCTTGGCAAGTTTTTCTTTAAGACCCTCTAAGTCTTCATTTTTCCAATATTCTTCTGGAGTCTTATAGCCTTTAGTATCCCAAGCTGTTTCATCATCAAAATCTAATATTTCACCATCTTTTACCGCTATTACAGAAGGAGCATAAATTCTCTTATTTCCTTCTTCATCAAATTTTAAATAATCTTTAAGAATATCTACCATTTTTTTATAATTATCTGTATTATTTTTTCTATCATTTAAAATATTATAATAATAAACTTTATCTACATCATTTGCTTTAGCTACTTCATTTAAATATGGTACATAAGCAGTACACCATGGACACTCTGGAAAACCTAGATATACTACTCCTGTTCCATGTTCTAATATATTTATTATTTCTTCAGCACTTCTATAAACAAAGACATTATCCTTGGTAACACTAGTATACTCTTCAGCAAATTTCTTACCATCAATATTAGTATTTTTTTCTTTATTTAAGTAAATATATCCTAAAACTCCTAACGCTATAACTAAAACTACTCCTATTACAATTATTATTTTCTTTTTCACTTTCTCACCTCATACTCAGTATAAATTATTTATTATTATTTTTCTATATAACTTAAGTTGAATTAACTAAACTCTAGGTTGAGTTTAATTACAGCTCTTATTCATTGACAATGGAACCTTGTAAATAGTAGTTTTATCTTCTTCATCAGTTGCAGTTATTTCTAGTGTTATGTTACTTTTTTCAATATTCTTACATTCTTTAGCAAAATTATCTATACTAAAATTTACATCTTTTAAAAAATCATTTAACTTAATACTACTATCTTTTTCATAAGTATAATTACCTATTTGTTTTTTAACCATACCATGTTCTTCATATAATAAGCATTCTATCTTTTTATATAAATTATTATCAGTACCACCACAATAATCTATATTAGATATATATAAATATGATTTATTCTTATTATAAGCTATACTACCTGATATTTCAAAATTAGAACAATTTGAAGATACTGTTTTAAATGTAAAAGAATCATCATGAAATACAATAAATAAAATTATCATTAATATAAGTAATAATACTCCTAATGAAATATATATTATTTTTTTATTATTTACTTTTTTACTTTGAGTATTCTCACTATTTTTACCTTCTAGTAAATCATTGATATTAATATTATAGTCATCACATATTTGTTTAAGTAAAGATATATCAGGAATATTTTTACCATTCTCCCACTTACTAACTGCTTGATATGTTACACCATACTTTTCTGCAAACTTTTCCTGTGTTAAATTATTCTTTTTACGAAGTTCTTTTATTAAGTTACCTATTCTTTTTTGATCCATACTACCACTTCCTATGTATAAAATATCTACATATATTATTTTATCATATTTTTTTATTTTGGCATATATAAAATTTAAAAAGCAGTAATTTTTATTTACCACTTCCTTATTTTTTTAGAATTAAAGTTTTATTTTCTTCAGCCACTTCTACATCATTAAATACTTCTTTTGATTCTTCTAAATATATTTTTTTATCTTCTTCTGGCCAAAAGTGTATTAACAACAATTTTTTAGCATTAGAATTATTTGCCAATAATCCAGCATCATAGGCTGTCATATGTGTACTACTATTAGAATTATATCTTCTTAAGAGTGAGCTCTCACAAATAATTAAATCTGCATCCTTACAAAAACTTATTAAATCAGTAAGATTAGAAGTACCAATATCAGAAGTATATATAATCTTAAAATCTTTATTTTGTAATTTTACCATAAATGCTTCTATGGTATGAGATTTATTATCATGAAAAGTTATTTTTAAATCATCTATAAAAAATGAATAACTATCAGTTATATCAAAATACTTGGCATAACTCTCTTTACTAGATACTATAGATTTCTTATTGAAGTCATAATCGTTTTTGGGTAAAAATATATTTATCTTGTTATTAAGTAATCCTAAATTATGATAGACATAAGATGCGTAGCAGATACTTCCGATATCTCCGAAATGATCTCTATGATAATGAGTAATTATCACATTTAAATCTTCTAAAGTATCAGGGAATTTTAATAGTCTAGTTATTCCACTGCCACAATCTAATAGTATTTTTTTATTATTATAATTTATTAAAACCCCTGGGCAATTCATATTACCTTTAGTATATGGAGAAATAGTTCCAAGGGGTGTAATTGTTATCTCACTCATTTTACTATACTCCTCTTTTTTATTAACATTTTTTCTTTAATAGTAGGTTCTACATACCTTATAATATCTTTATCAAGATTAAATAGTTCTTTTACCATACTAGAAGAGACTGATTGATATTTAGTATCTGCAAATAAGCAAATAGTATTTATCATATTATTAGATATTTCTCTATTTATTTCTTGCATAGTAACTTCATAATCATAATCACTTAAACTTCTAAGTCCACGAATGATAGCCTTACATTCATTTTGAATTGCAACATCTACTGTCGCCCCACTACCAGATATAACTTTTATATTACTCATATCTCGATATAAATATTTAATCATTTCTAGTCTTTCTTCTATAGAAAAGAATGAAATCTTTTTTGAATAATTTTGCATAACTGCCACTACGACCTCATCAAATAAATTACTTGCTTGCCATATAATGTCCATATGTCCCTTTGTTATAGGATCAAAGCTTCCCGGATATAAAACTCTTGTCATAATATCTTCACCACCTTATGTAAATTAAACCTTTTTCCTTTCTTTACTTGTATTATAATACTTTTTGTGATATAATCAAAATACATATTTGTTATGTTTATCATAACTGTAGGTTATTATGAATATAAATTTTGAATTATATAGAATATTTTATGTAGTTGCTAATCATAGTAATATTACTAAAGCAAGTGAAGAATTAAATATATCACAGCCTGCTATTAGTAAATCTATTAAGAATCTTGAAGATCAATTAGGAGGAAACCTCTTTATAAGAACTAAAAGAGGGGTTATATTAACAGAAGAAGGAAAAGAATTCTATAACTATATTAAACAAGCTATGGAATATATTAATAATGCTGAAAAGAAGTTTACCAATCTTATTAACTTAGAAACAGGATGTATAAAAATTGGAATTAATACTACTTTAACAAAAGAATTCTTACTACCCTTTCTAGAAGAATTTCACTCTTTATATCCTAAAATAGATATTCAAATTATAACAGGACTAACTACAGAATTAATATCTAAATTAAAAAATGGATTAATTGATATAGTAATATTAAATATTAACAATAAAAATTACGGTAATGATATTGAAATAATTAAATGCCAGAAAATAAATGATTGTTTTGTAGTAAATAGTAAATTCAAAGAATTAATTAATAAAGAAATATCACTAAAAGATATAAACAATTATCCTTTAATATTGCAAAAGAAAGGTTCTAATACTAGGGATTTTTTAGATAATATTGCTAAGGAAAACGATGTTATTCTAAAACCTAATATAGAACTAGCAAGTTATTCTCTAGTTGTAGAATTTTCTAAAATAGGACTAGGTATTGGATATGTAACTAAGAAATATATACAAAAAGAATTAAAGAATAAAGAACTATATGAATTAAATATCAAAGAAAAGATTCCTAGTAGATATATAGGTATCGCTCTATCAAAAAATCACTTACCTAGTTTTAGTACTAAAAAACTTATTGAAATAATAGAAAAAGACAAATATAATTTTAAATAATTTTATATCTGTCTTTTTTAGTTTTATAATATATTCTTAGTACTATAAACTCATAACTGGCAGTTAAGCAAGTTCGAGTAAAATAGTACAAAAAAAGAGCTTGTTTTTGTTTCAAACTCTTTTAAGTACTATTTGGTGCGGGTGAAGGGACTTGAACCCCCACGGATAAACCACTAGATCCTAAGTCTAGCGCGTCTGCCAATTTCGCCACACCCGCACATTATGGTGGACCCTGCAGGACTCGAACCTGCGACCGCCCGGTTATGAGCCGGATGCTCTAACCAACTGAGCTAAGGGTCCATTACTATATAAATATTAACTTTTCATACAAGATAAATGCTATCTATTATTGTTAGAGCATCCTTCTTGAAGAACAAATTAAGTATACCATTTTTAAGTACTTATGTCAATAAGTTAAATAATTATTTTAACTATTTTTTACTATTTTATGCTATTAATGAATAAAATTTACTATGAATAATCAAAATATTGAAGATAAAGCATTGACTACTCTAGCCTTTGTTATAGGGCTTGCTCTTATAGATAATCTATCTAGTACTGAACAAAATGCTGTTGGTAACTGGATAATGTTAATAGCTCAAACACTTTGTACTAATGGTAGTTATACTTTTAATAAAGAATGGAAAGGTCATATAAATAATAGTAATACTCCTGTTACTAAAGATACTCTAGAAAAAGTTGGAGATATTATTAATAATACAATAAAAAAGAACTATTTCTAGTTCTTTAAATTATTTTTTTTGTAGATTAAAGACATTATTATTAATATCTCTAATAATTAATTCTTTACCCCGGATATAATATGTATGATTGATACTTATTTGGAGACCCCATGGCTCCAAATAACACTAATAAGACTTACATAGTAAGGCTTATAGTGCATATAAAAAGAACCTAGATAAATAATTATCTAAGTTCTTATAATAATTACATAGTTTCTTTTAATTTAGCTTGAGCGGCAGCAAGTCTAGCAATAGGAACTCTATATGGTGAACAAGATACATAGTTTAGTCCTATATTATGACAGAACTCAACAGATGTTGGTTCTCCACCATGTTCTCCACATATACCAAGTTTAATATCAGGTCTAGTATTTCTACCTTTTTCTGCTGCCATCTTAACAAGCTGTCCTACACCTACTTGGTCTAATTTAGCAAATGGATCTATTTCATATATCTTATTTTGATAATAAGCATCTAAGAATTTACCAGCATCATCTCTAGAGAAGCCAAATGTCATTTGGGTTAAATCATTAGTACCAAATGAGAAGAACTCTGCTTCTTTAGCAATAGCATCTGCGGTTAAGGCTGCTCTTGGTATTTCTATCATAGTACCAATATGATATTTCATATCAGAATTATATTCTCTCTTAACTTCTTCAGCTACTTCTACAACGATATCTTTAACAAACTTAAGTTCTTTTTCTTCTCCTACTAAAGGTATCATAATTTCAGGTGTAATATCATAACCTTCTTCTTCTTTAACCTCAATAGCGGCTTCCATTAAAGCCCTAGTTTGCATTCTAGCAATCTCTGGATAAGTAACAGCAAGTCTACATCCTCTATGACCCATCATTGGATTAAATTCATGTAATTCTGCTATCTTATTCTTTAAGTGTTCTACAGTAACATTCATATCTTTTGCTAAAGCAATTATATCTTCTTCTAAAGTAGGTAAAAATTCATGTAATGGTGGATCTAAGTATCTAACAGTCATTGGAAGGTTCTTTAGTTCTTTATACATAGCTTTAAAATCACCTTTTTGGAATGGTATTAATTCATCTAAAGCTTTTGTTCTATCTTCTACTGTCTCTGATAGAATCATCTTTCTAATCTTAGGTATTCTATCTTCTTCAAAGAACATATGCTCAGTTCTACATAATCCTATACCTTCTGCTCCTAGTTCAATAGCTTTAGCAGTATCTCTAGGATTATCAGCATTAGTTCTAACACCTAGTGTTCTATATTCGTCAGCCCACTTCATTATTCTACCAAAATCACCACTTACTGTAGCCTCTTTAGTAGGAATATCTCCTGCATATATTTTACCAGTGTTACCATCAAGTGAAATATAATCTCCCTTATGGAATGTCTTACCGCCCAAAGTAAATTCTTCCTTTTCTTCATTAATATTAATAGCACCACATCCTGCTACACAGCATGTACCCATACCTCTAGCAACAACAGCAGCATGAGAAGTTCTTCCACCTCTTACGGTTAAAATACCTTGAGAGGCAACCATACCTTCAATATCTTCAGGGGTAGTCTCTAGTCTTACAAGTACTACTCTCTTCCCTTTACCTCCTTTACCTAATGCTTTTGCTTCTTCAGCAGTAAATACTACCATGCCAGCAGCAGCACCAGGACTAGCAGGTAATCCTTCACCAATAGAAGTACTCTTCTTTAATTCTAGAGTGTCAAATGTTGGATGAAGTAATTGATCTAGACTCTTAGCATCAATTCTAAGTACAGCCTCCTCTGGAGTAATCATACCTTCATCTACTAGATCACAAGCAATCTTAATTGCAGCTTGAGCAGTTCTCTTACCATTTCTTGTTTGTAAGAAATATAACTTACCTTCCTCAATAGTAAACTCCATATCTTGCATATCTCTATAATGATTTTCTAGCTTTTGAGCAAGTTCCATAAACTCTTTATAACATTCTGGTAAATCTTCTTCTAGTTTAGTAATAGGCTCAGGAGTTCTAACACCTGCGACTACATCTTCTCCTTGAGCATTAATTAAGTATTCTCCATAAATACCTTTTTTACCAGTTGCAGGATCTCTAGTAAAGGCAACACCAGTACCTGAAGTATTACCCATATTACCAAATACCATTGATTGTACATTAACTGCTGTTCCCCAATCTCCTGGTATATCATTCATTCTTCTATAAACGATAGCTCTAGGATTATCCCAAGAACGGAATACTGCTTTAACTGCTCCCATTAATTGTTCTCTAGGTTCTTGAGGGAACTCTTCACCATTCATGTGATCACTATATACTTTTTTAAATCTATTTACTAATTCTTTTAAATCTTCTACTGTAAGTTCAGTATCATAATGAACACCTTTCTCTTCTTTTAATTCATCTATTATTTTTTCAAAGAAAGATTTATTTACTTCCATTACTACATCTGAATACATTTGAATAAATCTTCTATAAGAATCATAAGCAAATCTAGGATTACCAGTCTTTTTAGCAAATCCTTCTACTGCTACATCATTTAAACCTAGATTAAGTATTGTATCCATCATACCTGGCATACTTGCTCTAGCACCACTTCTTACTGATACAAGTAGTGGATTTTCTGTATCACCAAACTTCTTTCCTTGTAATTTTTCTAGTTCTTCTAGTGCTTTAAAGATTTGAGATTCTATCTCTTCAGATATTTCTTTACCATTATCATAATAATTAGTACAAGCCTCTGTTGAAATAGTAAATCCTTGAGGTATAGGTAATCCTAAATTAGTCATTTCTGCTAAATTAGCTCCTTTACCACCAAGTAAGTTTCTCATATCCTTGTTACCTTCTTTAAAGGCATAAACATATTTTGTCATCATATCATCTCCTCACTCTATTATAATAACAAAGTCAAGTTAAAATTTCAATATGATTACACATTTTTTACATATTTTTTTATCACTTTCAGTCTATAGTCTTCCAGTGTCATTTATAGCCTATAGTCTATAAATGATATATCAACCATATCTATCATATATAAGCCATTAATACATACAAAAAGAAGTTACAATTAATGTAACCTCTAACAATTAAATACCTCTTCCATAATTATGAACTATATCCATATCTGTTGGAACCATAGAAATGAAATTAAATAAAGCTGTTGGTAAATCTTTAACTTCTACTTCGATAGTTCCTGTTGTTCCTATACTATCAGCATTTACTTTATTTACTCCTGGTATTTTGTTTACCATTTCTACATTACAAATTTTAGGAATAAAGTATTCTATTCTAGCATTATCTTTATTTAAGGTAACTTCTATTGATAGAGCATGTCCTCTATCTCTAACCATCATTATAAGTGTTTTTTCATTTATGATTACCATATCAGTAATACCGCAATCTAAATCTGTTGGGAACATCATAAATAATTGTTCGAACATTGGATTTCTAATGCCTCTTAAACTTATTGTATTGTTATGTTGATTATCTTTTTCATTTAATAAAGGTATTGATTTTAAAAGTCCTTCATTATTAATAATACGAGAGTGCATAAGATGCAGAATTTCATTTATTGTACTCGCTTTTTTTAAAGGGCTAACACCACCACCACCAAAATAGTATCCAATATAACTTCTTTTTACATCATCAATAAAGCTTGGTTCCATATTACTTATATATTTTTGATAAAATGATTTTAGTTTTTCTATATCAAAACCGCAACTATAAAAATTAGTTTTTATATCTTGTTCTAAGTAACATACTTTATTAAAAATACTTGATTCTTTACCAAAAACATCTAAAGCAACACACTTTAATTCACTTAATATATAGATAAGTGAATCATTTAATTTATCTGTGTATTCACTAATTGATGTTTCATCGATATAACCATTTAATGATTGTGGAGCTATATCATAAATTTCTTTTTTGATTTTAGTATCAACTGAAAAAAAGTGTTGTAATTTTATTATTTTTTCGTTATCCATATCATCACATCCTATGTTCATTATATCACATTAATAATATTTTTACTATAATTTAACGAATTAAAAAAAGAAGTTACAATTAATGTAACCTCTTCTAAATTATCTCTTACTAAATTGTGGAGCTCTTCTTGCACCTTTAAGACCATATTTCTTTCTTTCTTTAACTCTTGGATCTCTAGTTACAAATCCATTTGCTTTAAGAATTCTTCTATATGAATCTTCGTTAGCTGCATTATCTTCATCATATACTAGTAATGCTCTTGTAATACCAAGTCTGATAGCACCAGTTTGTCCTGAAAAACCACCACCAACAACTTCTGCATTAACATCAAATGTCTTTTCGTTATTAGTTACTACTAATGGTTGTTTTAAATCCATTACTAATACTTCATATGGCATGTATTCGTGAACATCTCTACCATTTACAGTTATTTTACCAGTACCTGGAGTTAATGTAACTTTAGCTACTGAACCTTTTCTTCTACCAGTTCCATAAAAACTTCTTTTTTCTTTAGCCATTATTTGTTACCTCCCATTTCTAATACTTTTGGCATTTGAGCAGCATGTTTGTGATCTTCACCAGCATATACAAATAATTTTTTGTACATTTGTCTTCCAAGTCTATTATGAGGAAGCATTCCTTTTACAGCTCTTTCTACCATTTCTACTGGATAATCTTGTCTCATTTCTTTAGCAGTTCTTTCTCTTAAACCACCTACATATCTAGAGTGATCATAATAAATTTTTCCCTCTAGTTTGTTACCAGTTAATGCTACTTTATCAGCATTTACAATGATAACATAGTCTCCACAGTCAACATGTGGTGTATATGTTACTTTGTGTTTTCCTCTTAATATAGTAGCGGCTTTACTAGCTACTCTTCCTAGAGGAATGTCTTTAGCATCTATAACATACCAAGTTCTGTTTACTGTTTCTTTTGATTGCATAAATGTTGTTTTCATTCTTTTTCTTCTCCTTTTAATATTTTATAAGTTCGTTTTTGTATATTAGATGGTCCCAATATCTAATATCCTCCAACAAAATGTACCGATTATGATTTTACTATTATTTTATGATTTTGTCAATATTTTAGAGCTTTTTTCTTTATTTTTCTCAATATTTTTTTAATTTTTTATCTTTTTATTAATAAAAGACTAACTTTTTATATTTTTAACTTATATATAGTATGTATGGTTGATACTTTATCTTTAGACAAAGTATTTGGCTAAAGATAACCCTCTAGAACAATAGATCTAGAGGGCATATATTAAACTAAAACTCAAATTCAGTATGATCTTTATCTATAAATCCTAGAGTACATTCTACTCCCATACTAGTTAAAATATCACTAAATTCTTTTTGTAATTTTAAAATACTTTCTTTATTTTCCGTAAAACCATCTAATGGAATAAAAGCATTCTTAATGGTTTCATCTACTTTACTATTTTCTCCTTGTCTCCATGTCCATCTTCTAGTCTTAACATCATTACCACTTACATAGATTACTTCTCCAACATCAGGATTATCATAGTCTCCTCCTCCAAATGGAACAAATCTATCATCACTATTAGCAAATCTTATCTCAATATCTCCTCTAAATCTATCAATATCATGAATACCAAGAGGAATTCTATACTTTAATGATAGGGCATTACCTAAATCTACTATTGGATTGATATTAGGTATATGTTTAGACTTAACTGTTCTACTTACTAAGGCTTCAATAGAACACATATATTTATTAGGATTAATATCTAATTTTCTAAAGGCTTCTCGATATAATTCTATTTCTGGTAATTCTTTTACTTTTTTATCTTGATATTCTTTAGATATATCATTTATTTCTTTATTTAATAATTCTTTGATAAATGGGTAATCCTTGGTATTATCAATGCCTCTAGCTATTATTACACCAAAACATGCATTATCTACTTTATCAAAAAATCTTTTATCTACAACAAACTTCATATTATTTCTTCCTCTCTTTATTTAATTTTTTTTATTATTTTGTGACATATTTCTTCGGTTAGACCATCTTGATAGAAGTTAGTTTTTATTAGATTATCTTCTAGTTCTTGATAATCTTTAAATACTTCATCATCTATTATACAAAAGTTATCTACTTGATTATCTGCTAGATAGGCTCTTATTTCTTCACCTCTTTGGCCCTCTAGAAAAGGGGTTTCTCCTACTATGGGAAGGCCAATATTTATTAGGGCTTCTTTGATAGAAGGATACAATTTCATTCTTCGCCAGGTTGATGATATAACTATTTTAGCATGGGATATGCTTACTACTTTTAAAAGTAATTTTACTTTAGTCATATCAATATCTAGAAGGAGTTTAGCTACTGGGTCAATATATGTATCTTCTTTATCTTCGATACTAGAGAAGTATTTATCACTATTTAAGACACCATCTATATCTAAAAATATTATATTATTTATCATAATTATCTAGAAATTCCTTAAAAGTAATTGCAGTATCTTTTGGTAATATTTCTTCTAGTTCTTCTAGTGATGCTTCTTTCATTTTGGATATAGTTTTATATTTCTTAAGTAATTTATTCTTTCTTACTTCTCCTATTCCTTCGATATTATCTAGTACTGTTGATAATGCTCCCTTACTTCTTATTTGTTTATGATAACTTATTGTAAAGTTATGTACTTCAGTTTGCATCTTTGTAAGTAAAAGAAATAAGTCACTTCTTTTATCGATAGGTATTTCCACTACTGGTTCAAAGCCAAGTAAAACATTAGTAGCATGTTTATCATCTTTCTTAAGACCACATACTGGAATATCTAGTCCTAATTCATTAATTACTTCTCTTGCTACATTAATCTGCCCTAAACCGCCATCTACTATTACAAGACTAGGTTTTACTAGTCCATCTTTTAGTACTCTAAAATATCTTCGATATATTACTTCTCTCATTGTACCATAATCATCATTCTTATCATTAGTTATTTTAAATTTACGATAATCATTCTTTGAAGGCTTACCATCTACAAAGACTACCATTCCTGATACATTAAAAGTACCAAATAAATTTGAGTTATCAAATAGTTCTATTCTATCTACACTATCTAATTTTAATTTATCTTTTAATTCTTCTAAAGCATTAGTAATCTTATCTTCATCTCTCTTAATATAAGTCATTTGCTCTTCATAATATATTCTAGCATTATCATAGGCTAGATCTAGTATTTTTTTCTTTTCACCTTTGATAGGAGTCATAAATTTTATCTTAAACACTTCTTCAAATACTTCTTTATTTAAGTTATCTGGTACTAATACTTCTTTAGGCATAGATACATTCTTATTATAGAATTCGGATAAATATCTAGAAAATTCTTCTTCCTCTGTATCAATCATTGGAAAGATATTTCTATTTCTATCTAGTAGTTTACCTCCTCTTATAAAGAGTATTTGTATACTAATATAGTTATCTTTAGTATAGTAAGAAGCTACATCTATATTAACACTGTTATCTAAATCTACTTTTTGTTTTTCAGTAGTTATATTGATATAGTTTAATAGTTCTTTATATTCTAAAGCCTTCTCATAATCTAAATTATCAGAGGATATCTTCATTTTTTCAGTAATTCGATCGGTTAGTACTTTAGTATTACCATTTAAGAAAGATATAATTTCACTTTTCATCTCTTTTATTTTATTTTCGTCAACTTCATGAGTACAATATCCTAAACACTGTCCGATATGATAATATAAGCATTCTCTTTTTTCATAAGTCTTACACTTTCTTAATGGATAGATTCTATTTAATATTTCTACTACTTTGCGAGCTGCTCCTACATTAGGATATGGACCAAAAAGATTATTCTTTACTTTCTTTACATTAATTCTTCTTATTATTCTAAGAGTTGGTACTTTATCACTAGTTAGTTCAATATATGGATATGATTTATCATCTCTATATAATATATTATATTTAGGATTATATTTCTTTATTAAATTAATTTCTAGTAATAGACTTTCCATCTCAGTATTAGTTACTATGTATTCAAAATGATCTATTTCTCTTACTAACATCATTGTTTTACCTGTATGTTCTCTTTGAAAATAAGAAGATAATCTATTTTTTAAGTTCTTACTTTTTCCAACATAAATAACAATGTTATCTTTATTCTTCATAAGATAACATCCAGGTAAATGTGGTACTAAAGATAGTTCTTCCTTAAACATATAAATCACCTTCTTATTATATAATAAAAAGTCCTTAATGGACTTAATTTTTATTATGGCGGAGTAGGAGGGATTTGAACCCTCGCAGCAGTTTCCCACTCTATACCCTTAGCAGGGGCACCTCTTCAGCCTCTTGAGTACTACTCCGTTGCTACATATATAATTCTATATTAAATTAAATGAAATGTCAACTAATTTTCACCATTTTTATATCTTCTTTATCTTTATAAATGTTATTCATATCCCTTATAATGTCTTTTATTTCATCATTATTGGTACTATTACTTAATTTTTCATCATATTCATTTAATTTATTTATTATTTCTTCATCATTTATTAAATATTTATTTATAGTTAATTTCTTATTATATAATTCTTCTATCTTACTTATATTATCTTCATTCTTAGTAAGAGCCACTACTACATTATATTTACCTTTGTCTTCATAATATATATAATTACTACTTATTGTACTAGCTTTCATTTCATCATAATTATTATATGATGTATCTAGCAATAAATATATAACATTAGAATTTAAAGTACTACTACCCTTCTCTTCATAGATATTAAACATTAACCTGCCACATAAAGTTCCACAGATGACTGCTAAAAAAATAGGTATAACTATTTTCTTTAATTTACTTTTCATTTTATCACCAAAAATAGTATATACCTATTATTATAATTTTTTTGTCGAATTATCTCAAGATAAGATATAATATTCGAGAGTGAAATACTTTCTAACTAAGATAATTTCAAATAAAAAGAAGATAACTAGTACCTTCTTATTAATAATTTTCATAAAATTCACAATACAATGTATTAGGAATACCATTTGTTATTTCCAAGTAATATCCCTGATATCTCATAGTATCTAGACTATTAAAATTATATACATTTTTCTTTTCTTTATCAAGATAACAGGCCATTAAAGTAGTATTTTGAGAAGATTCAAATAACTGATCATAATTAGCATATAAGTCTACATCATAGCCATTACTTTTTTTCTTATCAAACGAAATTGTAGTAGACATATCTCCATATCTTCCCGACATGTATAAGTGTATTGTTGCAACCTCTTCTTCTTGTCTAACTAAATTAATAGGGATAACCATCTCATAAGCATTATCAGTAAAGATATTTTTTAACTTAATATTAAAAAAAACTATTCTATCACTTGGTTTAACACTTCTATTAATATTACTACTAATCTCTACTTCACTAATACTATCATCTACTTTTTTTGAATATAAAGTTACTCTATCTTTTCCTTCTTCAGCACCTTCAGAAAATCTAATTTCTTTACTTACACTATCATAGTATAACCATCTTTCTTCCGTTACTCCACCAATTCTGTTACCCCAAATATTACACCCTTTGCTTTCACAATTAACTAAATCTAAACCATCTGTTTCAATAATATAATCTTTTATCTTTTCTTTAATATTATTAATTATAATAGCATCATCATAAGCAATAACTGTTTCATGATAAACATCATCTGTCTTACTAACTAGTTTAACGGTAATTTCAATCAAAAAGAAAGCAATAGCAAAAGCAATTGTAGAAGCCAAAATAATTTCTACGGTTAAATATCCTTTTCTATTTAATTTCATATTATCACCTTACCCTTAGTCCATAGTAGTAGCAGTCATCCCCTGTTTTACATATTTCTGTTATAAGCATATATTCATATTTTTCATTATAATCAAAGTGTTCTTTTAAATAAGAAATATAATCTTTAAAAGTTGTATTACTATTCATGCCTGCAAGTAAACCAACGCTATTAGCATCATAAAGTGAGAAATACATTTTAATACCTCCCCCAGAAGCAGTATCAATGTTATATGCTGAATAAAAATTAGAATCATTTGAAAATATATTATTTAAATTCACTTCTTTACTACCATTAGTACTAATATACTCGTTAATATACCCCATATAAATAAGCATATCATTTACTTCTTCAGTAAAATATAATGTATCAATATCATAATATCTATTTCTAGTATCATAAGCATTATTAATTCTTGCTAATGCTGTGTATAAAGTAACAAGTACTGTACATATTATTACAGAAACTACTACTACTTCAGCCATCATAAATCCTTTACGATTTAGTTTCATAATTTATCACCTTTTTATTATTTTATATTGCTATTTAATTAATTATATTATATAATATTTATAGAATAAAATCAATAAAAAGAATGAAAAGAGGGATAATATGCAGAATAATAATGCGACTACTGTTAAAGGTAACTATAATAGTAATCAAAATCAAATGAATAGACAGCAAGGAATAAAAGGACAAAATAATATTAATCCAAATACACAAACTAACAATATTCCTCAAGGCAATAATATGCAAAATAGTATTGATTTCACTAGAGTACCTGTAGTTACTACTGTTAATAATCTTATAGTTACTGCTGTAAATCTTGGTGCAAGTGATATGCACTTTGATCCTACGGAAGATGGTATAATTGTAAGATTTAGAATAGATGGCTTATTAAGAAATTATGTTTCATTACCCCAAGAAATTAAACAAAATGTAATTACGAGAATTAAAATAATGGCTGGAATGAATATAACTGAAACTAGATTACCACAAGATGGAGCTATTAAAGATAAATTAAATGGTAAAGATTTAGATTTAAGAGTATCCGCCTTACCTACTAAAAGAGGCGAAAAAATAGTAATAAGAATTATGGATTATTCTATGAGTTTAAAAGGTATAGAATATTTATATTTTAATGAAACTAACTATAATAAAATATTAAAAATGTTAAATTTTCCTAATGGTATAATATTAGTTACTGGTGCTACTGGTACTGGTAAATCTACTACTCTATATTCTTTTCTTCAAAAATTAAATGTTGAAGGATCTAACTTAATTACAGTTGAAGATCCAGTAGAAATGGATATTAAAGGTGTTAATCAGGTTCAAGTTAATAGTGATATTGGACTAGATTTTGCTACAGTTCTTAGGAGTATTTTAAGACAGGACCCTAATGTTATAATGATTGGTGAGATAAGAGACTCAGAAACTGCTCAAATAGCGGTAAGAGCTTCAATTACTGGACACTTAGTATTATCTACTATTCACACCAATAATTCATTAAATACTATTGAAAGATTACTTGATATGGATGTTGAAAGATATTTACTTGCATCAGCATTAACTGGTATTGTATCACAAAAATTAGCTAGAAAATTATGTGATAATTGTAAAAGAAAAAGACCAGTAACAGTTATGGAAAAGAATTTATTTAAAACTGTTCTAGGGTTAGACATTAATGAAGTATATGATGCTAATCCAACTGGTTGTCCACATTGTAGTCATGGTTATAAAGGTAGAATTGCTGTTCAAGAAGTACTTCTAATAAATCAAGATATTAGAGATGCTATAAGTGCTGGTATTAGAAAAGAAGAACTTAGAAGTCTTGTATATAATAAAGATGTTATAACAATGTTACAAGATGGATTATATAAAGTTATATCTGGATTTACTACTACTGAAGAAATATTAAAACAAATAGAAGTTGAAGATGAAGATTTTGGTATAAAATAAAAAAACCGAAATCTTTTTTTATATTGAAAAAGGTCTAATTTTAAGAAAGTATTGATATTTTTATAATTTTTACTATAATGAATAAGGAAAGAGAAATTTATCCATAATAAAAATGGGTAACGCCTAGTCTCAAAAGGTGTTCTCTCCATATGAAATATGAAGCACTCTTACATCATGAAGGGTGCCTTTATTATTTTCTACGTATCATATTGCCAATATAGACAATAGTGATAAGAGTAATCCAAGCAAATGCTAAGACTAGTTCCACTACTTAAACCTCCATACCCCCCAGGGGTATTAATAAAGGCTCTTTCATCATAGAATCACTCCTTATTGGTGTTACCTAGAAACTCTCCTATAATTGTGACAAATAGTCAATATAATATGGCTATTTATTTAAATTTATATATACATACAATTGTTTATGATAGAGACTATTATATAGGCTCTATCATACCATGGAAAACTTAAATTTATTTAAGGTTGGAATGGCAAAAGAAAAAGAATAAATTTACATAAACTTATTCATTTGTTTCATCATTTGATTTACTTGTTTTTGAGATGGTGTCCTTCCCATCTGACTCATCATAGTCTTAATCATTTGCTCATTAATAGGAGGATTCTTTTTTAATTCTTTTTTCATTAATTTTCTAGCTACTAGAAAACCAATAACTAATCCTACTACTAAGCCTATTACTATATATAATATATCCCAAAGCATATTATTCTCTCCTCTCTATAGTTATTGTACTATTAAATTATTATTTTGTAAAGAATTTAATTTAGATAACCAGAAATAATCCATATTTTCAAAGTCACAGACAAATAAATTATTATTATAATTATTTATATCATTAAAGAAAATACTATAGTTATTTTCTGTTTCTATCTTAATATTATAATTATTTATTCTTAAAATACTCTTATCAGTTGTATTTAAATAATGAATATTATCTTTTCTCTTATATCCATATTTATATTTATACTCATTATAAATATATTCATTTAACATTATCTTATTAAAAGGATTTGCTATTTCTTCTAATACATGATAGGCTTTAATACTATCATAATCTCTAGAATAATATATTTCTTCAAATATTTTATACATCTTAAAAGGTTTATCTTTATACATATAACTATAATATTTATTAACATTAAAAATATAGTATGTTCTCATTTATATCACCATAAATAAAATATCATACTATATTTATTTATTTTGTCGAATTATAAATTATTCTTTATTTTTATTACTAAATCAGTCATATCTAATTCAAAGAAATTTAATACTTCTTTTTCACTACCACTCTTACCAAAAGTTGGTATGTTAACTAGGTCTTCATCAGATGAGATAAAGCGATACCAATTGGCATCATTTGATAATTCTATAACCATACGGCGATATCCTGTTGGTAAGACCTGCTCCTGATAATCTTTGTCTTGTTTTAGGAATAAATTCATATTAGGCATTGATACTACTCTGGCTTCAATATAATTCTTTAGTAATTCTTCTTTTATATTAACCGCTAATTCTACTTCACTACCTGTTGCTATTATTACTAAATCTAATCTTGTTCTTACTTCACTAATTACGTAACCTCCACGTGCTACTTTGTTTGGATTAGTATATTTCATTGTGTTGTTATGACCACGAGGTAATATTAAGGCTGATGGTTTACCTTCTCTTAGAATATTTGTCCAAGAACCCATTAGTTCTTTATAATCAGCAGGTCTATATACTGATAAATTAGGTATACTTCTTAAGGCTCCTAGTTGTTCTACGGGTTCATGAGTTGGTCCATCCTCTCCTACTCTAACACTATCATGAGTAAAGATATAGGTTACTGGTAAGTTCATCATGGCACTCATTCTAATAGATGGTTTCATATAATCAGAAAAGGCTAAGAATGTACTTCCATAACTACGAATATTAGTTAAGGCTAAACCATTTAAGACTGCTCCCATAAGATTCTCTCTAACACCAAAGTTAATATTACAACCAGAATAATCGTCTACTGAGAACTCATTCTTTCCTTTTAGATATGTCTTAGTACTACAGAATAAATCAGCTGAACCTCCCATAAAGTTTGGTATAAAGGTACTAATAACATTCATTATTTGATAATTTATATCACGCATAGCTTTATCTTCAAATATCTTACTAGTATCAATAACTGCTGCTATATCAAGAGATATTTTTTCATTTTCTATTACTAAATTTATTTTATCTTTTTCACTATCAGTAGCATTAGCTATATACATTTCATATTCAGAATACCAATCGCGATAATAATCTTCAGTTCCATCTTTAATAAACTTCATAGCATTATTTCTGTCATTTTCACTATAGGTAAAGGCTGGTCCTCCTTTTAATTTTGTTCTTATTTCTTCTAAGTCTTCTTTATCAAGATTAGAATGAATACGATTAGTTCCTTCATACTTAGAATATATACCTAGTGTTGTTTTTATTTCTATTAATACTGGTTTCTTACTCTTTTTGGCTTTTTCGATAGCATTAGATATTTCACCAATATTTTCGCCATCTTTTACTTTAATTACTTCCCAGTTCATTGAAGCAAATCTATCAGGAATATTTTCATACATGGCTTTATCTAAATCACCATCAGCAGTTACACCATTGGAGTCATATAGAACAATTAAATTATCTAATCCTAGATTGCCCGCTAGGGAAGCTGCTTCATAAGATATTCCTTCCATTAGGTCACCATCAGATACTAAGGTATATATCTTATAGTCAAAGACAATGTTTTTCTTTTTATTAAAGGTGCTTTCTAAATATTTTTCACCAATAGCTAATCCTACTGATGTAGCAAAGCCTTCTCCTAATGGACCTGTTGTTACTTCAATACGATTATTTAAATTATATTCAGGATGACCAGTACACTGAGAATTTATTTTACGAAAGTTTTTTAATTCTTCTAGATTAAATTCATCTAATAAATAATATAATGTACTATATAATAAGGCTGAACCATGACCTGCACTTAATACAAATCTATCTCTATTACACCATGCTTTTCTTTCTAAATCAAATTTTAGGTGATATGCAAATAGTGTATATAGTGTGGGAGCAGCATCTAGAGCTATTCCTGGATGACCAGATCCTGCTGCATTTATCATATCTAATGCTAATAATCTTATATCATTTACAATTCTTTTTTCATTTAGTTTCATATTTCTACCTACCTTATAATTTAATTCTATCATAATTTAGTGGAAAATAAAAGAAGAAATGTTATTTTCTCCTTTAGTTATGGGTTTTTATGTAAACTATTTAATTGACTTCGAGTAATTTTTTTATTTTTAAGAAGAATGATTCTTTTTCGTCTTTCTTTGTTACTTCAAGTAATTTTTTAAATAATCTTATTTCATCCTTTTTAAAGACTATTTCTTTAGAACCTACTTCAATTAATCTTATTACTTCTTCTATTTTATACCATCTTACAAAACTTAATTCTTCCTTTTGAATTGTAAAGTCTTCAGCATTTTTATTACATATTACATAATATGGATACATATAATGATTGTTATATTTTTCTTCAACTAAATACTTATCACAAAGTGGATGAAGATCTTCTTTTTGTATTTTTAATCCTACTTCTTCTTTAGTTTCTCTTACAGCACATGTTAATATATCTTCCCGATATGATTGATGACCTGCTATTACTCCTAATTTATTGGGACAAAATCTTCGATTCTTACTTCTTCTTTGAAGTAATACTTCTCCTTTATCATTTACGATATATATAGTTACTTCATTATGTAATTTACCTCTATTATGTAATTCTTCTCTTTCTATTATTTCATTAGTATCATTTCCTAGTTTATCTACTACCCTTAATAATTCCATTCTTATCACCTACATTACTCTTATAGTATATCATAGTTTTAATATTTTTTACATAGTTTTAATCATAGAGACTATACTTAGGCTCTATGATTCCTAATGAAGACTTATTTTATAAGGCTTCATAGGCAAAAAAGAAAGAACTCTTATTTATTGATTTTATAAGTAGTTCCTTCTCTTGTATCAATTAATTCTATACCTTTAGTTAATAGTTCATCTCTAATAGCATCTGATAAAGCATAATCTTTATTTTGTTTAGCTATTTTTCTTTCTTCTATTTTATCTTGAATATATTTTTCTAGTTCTGAATCTATATTATTATCTTCTTTAATTAAGTCAAGGCTTAATATTTTATCAAAGTCTTCAATTAAATATCTTTTTGTAGTACCATTTAAGGTATCATCTTTTATTAAATCATATAGTACTGTTATACTATTAGCGGTATTTAAATCATTAGATAATTCTTCTTTAAATCTATCTTGATATTCTTTTACTTTATCTTCTTGGAGACTACCTTCTTCTTTAATTAAAGATATCTTATTTATTAATTTATTGTATTGATTTTGTACTTGTTCTAAAACAGGATATGAGAAGACTAATTGTTTACGATAATGACTTTGAAGACACATAAATCTAAAAGCTAATGGATTATAACCATTTTCTTTTAAAACACTTACTGATAAAACTGCTCCTTTACTCTTACTCATTTTGCCTGATTCATCCATAAGATGTTCATTATGGAACCAATAATTACACCATTTATGTCCTAGATATGCTTCACTTTGGGCTATTTCATTGGTATGATGTGGAAAAATATTATCTACTCCTCCACCATGAATATCAAGATGTTCACCAAGATATTTTAAACTAATTCCAGTACATTCTATATGCCAACCGGGATAACCTACTCCAAATGGTGAATCCCATTTTAAATCTTGATCTTCAAACTTACTTTTAGTAAACCATAGGGCAAAGTCCGCTTGATTTCTCTTATTATCATCAAAGTCTACTCCTTCACGAACTCCCACGACCATATCATCTTCTTTATGGTTAGTTAATTTATAGTAATCCGCTAATTTACTTACATCAAAGTAAACATTACCTCCGGCTTCATAAGCATAACCATCCTCTAGTAACTTGGATATTATTTTAATATATTCATCAATATTATCGGTAGCAGGACTTACTACATCTGGTCTACGACAATTTAACATATCAAAATCTTTAAAGAAAGCATCAGTATAAAACTTGGCTATATCCATAACTGATTTATGTTCTTTCTTAGCACTGGCTACCATTTTATCTTCACCAGAGTCAGAGTCACTCTTTAAATGTCCAACATCAGTAATATTCATTACTCTTTTTACATCATAACCTAAATATCTTAAAGTCTTATCTAAAATATCATGACCTATATAATTACGCATATTACCTATATGAGCATAATGATATACTGTTGGACCACATGTATAGAAGCCTACTTTATTACCTTCATATGGTATAAATTCTTCTTTTTGTCTTGTTAATGTGTTATATAATTTCATTTTAATCCTCCTAATTATTATATTTTTATTTATTATATAAAAGAACTTATCTATTATGATAAGTCCTCTTCGTATACTTTATTTATCTTGTTAAGCATAAGGAAATAGACCTATCATTTAATAGATCTTGACAACACATTTTATTAGTAGTAAGTCTATTCATAGTATCTCTTCCTTTCTTACAATATTATTTTATAATAAATTATTTATTTAGTCAATGTTATTTATAGAAAAAGGAAGATTATTTTTCTTCCTTCTTCTTATCATGATTCCATATTATATTTGTTTTTAATACTAATAGTAATGTAAGGATAAATAATATTACATATATTATAATACCATATTTATTAGTTCCTAACATCTTATTACCAACAGCATATAGTATAGATGCTATAGCAAATAAAATATCTACAAAATATATTATTAAAACTGTCTTTCTTTGAGATAATCTTAATTTTAATAACTGATGATGTAAATGATTTTTATCTGGTTCTCCTAGTGGTTTATGATTTATTAATCTTCTTAATATAGCAAATAATGTATCCATAATAGGTATTGCAAGTAATAACATTGGTACTAAAAATGATGTTAATGTTATATTTTTAAATCCTAATAAAGCTATTACAGCGATTATATAGCCTAAGAACATACTACCAGAATCACCCATAAATATTTTAGCAGGATTAAAGTTATGAACTAAGAATCCTAAGGTGCTTCCTAACATTATGAATGTTAAAATTATATCTAAACCATTAGAATTATTAAGTAACATAGCAATAACTCCTATTGTTAGAAAATAAATACTTGCTATTCCTGATGATAATCCATCTAATCCATCAATTAAATTAATACAATTAATTATAGCTACAATAAATATTATAGTTATTGGATATGCTAATATACCAAAATCTATATATAAGCCAAATGCTGATATGTCTTGCAATAATATTCCACCATATAATGGTACTATAGAGGCTCCTACTGTTTGAGCAAGCAATTTCCATTTAGCAGGTACTGGTTTTATATCATCAAAAATGCCAGTAACTAATATGATAAAACTTCCTATTAAGATAGCATTCATTTGAACTGAATGAACACCAAATAACATATATCCTAGTAAAAAGCCAGCATATATACCAAGGCCTCCCAATCTAGGAATAGGAACCTTATGTACCTTTCTAGCATTTGGTATATCCATTGCTCCAATAAATTCTGCCATTTTCTTTACTACTGGTATAAATAGTGCAACAAAAACAAATGTTACTAATACCATTAATAATACATTTTTTATTTCCATAATTAATACAACTCCTCAAATAATTGGTACATTTATATTATATAACATATTTTGTTTTTTATCAAATATTATTACTTATTATTACCAATATATTTATCAATTATTGCGTCTACTATATACTTGCTAGTGAAACCATCGCCATATGGATTTGATGCATGACTCATCTTATTATACTCTTCTTTATCATCTAATAATTTTTTTGTTTCTCTATATATTGTTTCTTCATCAGTTCCTACTAATTTTAGTGTTCCTGCTTCTATTCCTTCTGGTCTCTCTGTTGTATCTCTTAATACTAAAACTGGTTTTCCAAGAGATGGAGCTTCTTCTTGAATGCCACCAGAATCTGTTAAGATTATATAACTTTTATTTTGAAAATTATGGAAATCAATTACTTCCAATGGCTCAATTAGTCTTACTCTATCAATTCCTTCAAATACTTCATTTGCTACTTCTCTTACTTTTGGATTTAAGTGTATTGGATATACAACTTTAACATCTGGATATTCTTCAACAATTCTTTTTACTGCTCTAAATATATGTCTCATTGGTTCTCCTAGATTTTCTCTTCTATGAGCAGTTAATAATATTAATTTATCGTTTCCAATCCAATCAAAGATTTCATTGTTATAATCTTCTTTAATAGTTGTTTTCATAGCATCGATAGCAGTATTTCCTGTTACATATATTTTATCTTCTGATATGTTTTCTTGTAATAAATTATTTTTGCTTACTTCTGTTGGTGCAAAATACATATCAGTCATTCTATCTACCATTTGTCTATTCATTTCTTCTGGGAATGGTGAATATTTGTCCCATGTTCTAAGTCCTGCTTCAACATGTCCAATATCTACTCCGTTGTAGAAGGCTGCTAATGCACCTGCAAAGGTTGTTGTTGTATCACCATGAACTAATATAATATTAGGATTTTCTTTTTTTATTACTTCTTCAAGTCCCAATAATACTCTAGATGTTATTTCAGATAATGTTTGTCCTTGTTTCATGATATTTAAATCATAATCTGGTTTAATATCAAATACTGTTAAAACCTGATCTAACATTTCTCTATGTTGTGCTGTTACACATACTACACTTTCAATTTCTTTTCTTCCCTCTAATTCTTTTACCAATGGAGCCATCTTTATAGCTTCTGGTCTTGTTCCGAATATTGTCATTACTTTAATCATTTTATATTCCTCCTTTGTTAAATAATTACATCTATTCTAAATTTTCAATAAACTTTTTTGTGAATTTTATTGAACCATTTTTATTTAAATGGCCAGTATCATAAAAATCTTTGTTATAATCTAAATTTAAATCAGTCATATTATTTATGTAATCTAAAAATAATATATCATTTTCCTCTGCTATTCTTTTTATATGGTTAAGTCTAGACATTTCTTCATAATTATATGAAGTTGGAGTTTTTACAATTATTAAATCAATATTTTCTTTTTTTGTCAAATTAATTATCTTATACAAGTATTCTTTATTTTTCTTGTATAATTCACTTTCATTGTCTGTAAATTCACTTTCATTATTGAAGATATAACCAGTTTCTTCAAGGGCTATATATCCTTTATTATCAACTGTATACCCTAAAAACGCTGTTTTTATATCTATTTTATTTAATTCTTTATATCTACTATGGTACTTTATTATGTTTAAATAATATGATACTCTATCATCTTTATTTTCAACACTATTTTTTATTACATCAATCTTATTTGTTGAAAATTTCATCTTATCAATAGCATCTCTATTTACTTGTTCTTCTGCATAATCATTATTTCCTACTACTGCCATATGTGCCTCTAATACGATGTATTTTGGATGCTGATATTTTAATGCTTCCTTTAAGTAATAATATGTTATCCATAATGGCTGTTGTTGAGTACAAAAATCATACGTCTTTAAATTTGCTTCACTTTCTATTAAATAGGGATTTAGAGATGTATATGCATGCGAAGAACCTAGTACTATCATATCAATGGTATTTCTTGGCTGTTTATAAAAATTTAAAACATCACTACCATAACCATTTCCTTTGCGTACTAACAATATTGATAATCTATTAAAAGCAATCATTGAAATTATTAATATTAAAATTATAATTAAAATTTTCTTAGTTTCTTTCTTCATATCATCACCTAATAACCTAAATATATAAATTGAGAATTATCAAACCCTGGTCCATAGCTTCCAAATATTACTGTAATAAATATTAATATAATACATATTATTAATTTTGGTATTAATTGTAAATTTTTAAATTTATTATAGATTTGTTTTTTATATTGTAAGACTTCTATAACTAAAATGGAAATCACAGAAACAAATAGAACAATTAAATCATATTTATCTAATCCAATACTTAATATTTGTTCCTTAATTCCAGCAAAACTAATGTTAAACATATTTGTTATTACATAAATTGCATCGTTTATAGTATTCGACCTAAAAAATATCCAAGCAAATGTTACTAGTATAAATGTTTTTATAATATTTAAAATTTTATTATTAAATTTTAATTTAAACATTCTTTCTAATATTTGATAAAGTGCATGTATTCCTCCCCATACTATATAAGTCCATGCTGCTCCATGCCAAAGACCGCTTATTAAGAAAACAATTAATATATTTAAATAGCATTTATATTTTTTGCATCTATTTCCACCTAATGGAAAATATAAATAATCTCTAAACCATGTTGACAAAGACATATGCCACCTTGACCAAAATTCCTTTACACTACTGGCAAAATATGGTAGGTTAAAATTCTTATTTAATTCATATCCAAATATTTTTGCGCAGCCATATGCTATATTTGAATACGAAGAAAAATCAAAATATATTTGAAGTGAATACATTATTACTGCAATCAATAATGGTATTCCTTTAAATTCACTTAAATTTCCATATACATTATTAATTCCTATTGCCATTAAATCCGCTACCACAACTTTTTTAAATAGTCCATAAATTATTATCATAATTCCATTAAAAATATTCTTTTTATTAAATAAATGTTTTTGACTAAATTGCGGTAACATTTCTTTTGCCTTACCAATCGGTCCTGAAAGAATCTGTGGAAAAAAGGATATAAACAATGAATATTTTAATATATTTTTTTCAACTTGCACATCTTTCCTATATACATCAATTGGATATGAAATAGCTTGTAAGGTAAAAAATGATATACCAAGTGGAACTACTATATTTTCAATAGAAAAATTTTCGGATAATATTGTATTAATATTTTGTATAATAAAATAAGAATATTTAAAATACAATAATAGTCCAACTAATAAAATTGTTGTAATAGCAATTGTTCTTTTTTTATTTTTTGTATTGCTACTCTTGTCAACTATCAGTCCACTGATATAAGATATTAGAGTAACCAATAATAAAACAATTATATTTTTAGGATTGGAACTACAATAAAAGTAGTAACTTGCAATTAATAATATTATATATTTATATTTATCCTTAACTATATAGTAAATTATAAATGTAATAATTAAAAATATAAAAAATTGTATAGAATTAAAAATCATATTTATCACTCCTTTATGTCTGCTCATTATTATTAAGAATTATAATTATTACTATCGTAATTTTTAATAAAATTTAATTTGTTTTTTATGTTTTATGTGTCTCTCTAAAATTTCTACTATAGTAATAATTGACAGACTCATATTCTTTTATTAATTTACTATATTTTGATTGTTCCTTTTTAACAAATGTTCCATCTTTTTTGTAGTAATAATCACTCATTACATCAATATTGTTCTTCAGTTTTTCCATGTATTGTAAATATTCGTTTTCTTTCATATTACAATAACTAAAGACTTCATTCATTAAAAAATTGGGCTTATTGTATCACCATGGCCTATAAAATCTTGATTAAATGTTCTTTTTGCAGATTTATTTCCATATATTACGTATGGTGTTTCATAATAATTCTCAAATCATTCTAATGTGGATAAATCAAAATTTATTCCAAACTCATTGTAAGCAAGAGTACCTTCACTTAAATATGGATTGTGATCTCCAAATAAAATAATAATTACTGGTTCTTCTTCTTTTGCAAAATAGTTAACTAACTTTTTCAGTGCTTCATCTGTCTTTTTTATTCCACTAAAGTATTCGTTTATTGTGTTATAGGTCGCATTATCATAGCCTATATCATCAAAAAAGTATTCTTTTCCTTCATATTCAAGTTCATTATAAGGACCATGATTTTGATTATTTATTTATATTTTTTACTTTAAATAGAAATTTTACATTACTATCATAGAATCTTTTTAATCTTTTTGGTTCTTTTAATATTCTATATAGCCATTCTAAATTTAATTTAATAAATATTTTAGGTGCTCTTTTCTTATGACCACTTATTACATCAAAGGAACCTCCTACTCCAACGAATATTCCCTTATCAAATTGATTTAAATGTTTATATATCAATTTTTCTTGAAGTGGAATACCAAGAGCTACTAGCACAATATCAGGTTTGGCTTTTGCTATTTTTTCAAACACCTTATCTTTATCTTTTTCATAACCATTTGATGCTCCAACTAATTTTAAATTTGGATAACTTTTTTCAAATACTTCTTTCATAGAATCAATTACTTCTTGTTTTGCCCCAAATAAATAAATTGACTTTTTTTGTTTATTCCCTAACTCTAATAGTTTATTTGCAATATCAATACCAGTAATTCTTTCTTTGATGTCATAATCAATCATTCTTGCTGCTTTTACTATCCCAATTCCGTCTGGCACTAATATAGTCTCTTTATCTAAAAGTAGTTTCTTCATTTCTTCATCATTTTCACTCATCATAAATGTTTCTGGATTAGCAGTTACAATGAATGCCTTTTTATTCTCTTTTAATTTTTTTTCTAATATTTGATAAAAGGATTCTTCACTCTTATTGTATAATTTATCAAATAATTCTTTCATTTTGTTACCTCCTATGTATATACCCAAAACAATTATATCAAAAAAAACCTTAAAAAAAAAGGCTTTTACGCCTTTTTTTACTTTATTTGATCAAAATATTTATTTAAATCATTAATTGTTGTGTATGTAACTATTACAAATCGTCTAAGTTTAAACTTATTACTACCAACATGGATTAAGTTATCACTATTATTGCTTTCTCCTATAAAGGCCATTGTAAATCCTGCCTTTTTAAGCATTTTTATACTATAGTCATTGTACTCATAAAACGGATAACAAAATACTGTACTTCCATTTAAGTCTTCTCTACTTTGTTTTAAGTCTTTTTGTATTTCTTCTTCTGGCAAACATTTTATTCCGCCACCTTGTCCACCAGGACATTGTCCTCCATCATGCATGTTATGAGTATGCGAATGTAATTCTATGTAATCGGTTTTATAGTAATCTTTTTCATCAAACCAAGAAGTAACCAAGAAAATAGTTGCATACATTTTATACTCAGTAAGTAAATCTACTGCTATTTTTGTTTTTGGACCATCATCTATTGTGATTAACACACTTTTGGGAAGCTGCACTTTTCCATCAATGTACATTTCTACTTCTTTCGTTTGCAGAGTCAACATATTTTTTTCTTTTATTAAGTCCAAGTGTGATTTAAATTGTTTTTTAGAATGACATATTTCAGTAGTACATTCTTTTTTTTCATCAGCATTGTTCTCGTCATAAAAAGCATGGTAGTTTAAAACTGCTATTCCTGAAGCATTCTTTTTATCTGTATTATTACTTTTCTTAATTTCTTTTACATCATCTTTTTTTACATATAATAATCTATTATTAAATTCTATACCATACTTATTATCATCTTTTATTATTATTGGTAAATCATATGATTTATTGAATGTATATAGTAAATTATCATTTTCATCATAAAATGATGTACTATCATTAGTTACTATATTTTCGTTAAAGACTATATAATTTTTGTATCTGTCATTTATTTCTGATAACTTATCTATTTTATCTACATCTTTATAACTTATATAGTAATCATCATCAAAAGTCGTAATCTTAAAATATTTAGTATCTTTAGATATTTTCTCTTTAGTTAAACTTAATTCTACATTATTACCTATAGTTCCAACTACTTCATTATTACTATTATATAATTTTGATTCTTTATTTGTTTTAACAAACTCATTATAATGACTATTTATTTCTTTAATATTTTTTTTCTTTTTTTAATTCGATGTTATTGTTTTTAATATAATTAAATGCTATATAACTAAGTCCACTTAATATAATAATTATTATCATAATAACTATTATTACCCTACTCTTTTTTATTTTTCTTTTTCTTTTCATTATATACCTCACAGTTATATTTTATTTTAATATATTAATCCACTCTTTTTTTACATTATCCAATAAATATTTTTGACAGTATTTATAACCTTTTTCGCTATGTTCACTACCATTTTTATTTTTTAATTCTTTTATTATTTCTTCAGCCATTTTTTCTTTATTTCTATCTTTTACTAAAATCCCTACATTATTTTTTAATAATTCTTTTGCTCCATCAGATGTATCAAAAGCAATACAAGGTAATCCATAACTCATAGCTTCAATTAAGACAAGTCCAAACGATTCGGTATAAGATGGTAAAATAAATATTGAAGAATCTAAAATATATTTTTCTTTTTCCTTATCTCCTAGAAAACCAGTGAAAATAATCTTATCAGTTAGTTTTAATTCTTTAGTATAATTTTCTAATTCTTTTTTTAATGGTCCGTCTCCCACCATAAATAGTTTAGTTTTTGGTAATTCTTTATTAACTATTTTAAATACATCTATTAAATCTTTTTGGCCTTTTTCAGGACTTAATCTACCTATTGTAATAATATTTTTATTTGTTAGTTTACTTCTCTTATCTGGAAGACTATCTATTACATTAGGAATATATATACATTTGGTTTTACCTATTTTATTCTCATAAAACTTTCTTAAATTATCAGATACTACAACAAAGTAATCAAAATCTCTTATAGAATCTATTACTTTAGTTATATACTTTTTATCATTATTATGAAAATTATGTTCAGTTGCAATTTTTATTATATTATTATAAGCATAGTATCCTACTAATCTACTATGAAAGGTTCTAGTAGTTATTATATAATCACTATAAGTATTTCTAATTGCCTTAATATTTCTACTTCTCTTAAGGCACAATATTTTAACAGACTTAAATCCTTCTTTAAATATACTAATTATATTTTTATTTTTTATTGCTTGTTTAAACTCTTCTTTGTTTGGCTTATCATCAATTAAATAAGTAATTTTAACTTTTTCTGAAAATGGAAATGCTGGTTTATCTAAAACTTTATATGTTGATATAATTTCTATATCATAATTTTCTTCAAGCATTTTACATAATGATGATAAGTATTTTTCAACACCACCAAATCCTAGATGTAAAGCAAATATTGTTATTTTTTTTCTTTCTCTCTCTTCTGTTATTTCTAATTCACCTTTTGTCAAAGCACTATCTAGCATTGCCATTGCAAATGACACATATATTGATACTGCTGGAGCACTATATACATGACCTGCCATCATAGAAATCATAGTTATTATTCCTATTACATATATGTTTGTTAATTTAAAGAAAGATAATCTAAATTTATTTTTAAATATTGATTTTATAGTTCTATACGCAATATAAACAAGTGGACTGAAATAAATTATAAATCCAATAATTCCATAATGAAAGAAAACATCTAACGGATCTATTTCAATTAGTTTTTGTATTCTTTTATTATTTATTTCACTTCTATTTACAAATCCAACGCCAAAAAACTTATCATCAATTTTAGCCTTATCATATATTGCTTTTGTTCTAAAAAAGAAATCATCTCTTCCACTTAATGCCACTTTTAAAATTTTTTCTAATTTAACATTTTCATTATATTCTTTTTTTATATTTTCATTATCAACATTATCTTTTTCTTGATTTTTTTGTTCTACTAATGCATTTGATCTTGCAATTGAATTTTGTAGATTCTTTACCGCAGGTATATTTGGTATTAATCCAAATGATACAATTATAATTATAAGTGATACTTTTAATCCATACGCCCTATTTTTTTTATAGTTAAATAGAAAATATAAAGCATAAATAATTTCAGTGATAAGCATTCCAAGAAAGGAAGTTTTCGTTCCAAGTAATGTCATTGTTAAAATTACTATTAAAAATATTAACGATATCTTAAATAGTCCTTCTCTTTCAAATAATAAGTAATATAAAAATGGAAATAAGGCTACCATTATTGCACCAATTTCATTAGCAGAATAAAACCATCCTACAGTACCTTGACTAATTTCATGATAAGAAGAGAAACTTGTATTTGTTATGTAAGGAATTATAATTAAAATTGACATCATTAAAATGTTGTATATAAAAATTTTAAATAATTTTTCTTTGCTAAAGCCTAGATGGTCATAACAATTTATTAAACAAACGCCAACAATAGGAAAGTAAAAATACTTAAACATATAAATAATCTCAGTTTTTAAATAATTTAACTCAAACATATCTGACTTCAATATAAAATACATTACCATAAACAAGAATATACTTATAAAATATGCAATTACTTTTTTTGAGTGCTTGTTCTTCACGAAAAAAACATTGTATACAACTAGAAGCAACAAGAATAATCCTCTGGTTATCACTCCAACTGTTATAGTGCTATTTAGTAGTCTAGTCATAAGAGCTGTAATTAAATCAATTATTGGTTGTAATATTAAAAATATATATATTAATTTTTGAATTTTATTTTTTTCCATCTTGAACTTCCTTTCTAACACTCACCTTTGCATATGGATATATGCAGAGAAACTTTGTAATATCTATCATGTTTTCATAATCAGATTTATTTACAACTATTTCATCAAAGCCTTTTTTCATCTCATTAAATAATTCTTTATATTGTTTTTCAATAGTATTATTAACGACCTTTTTGTTAAATACTCTCATATCTTTCCCATAATATATGATATCTTCTTTTGGTGAAAAACTTATGCTTCTCTTTTTATAATTTTTGTAATATGTTAATAATGAGTCTAAATAGATATTGTTTTTTATTTCTTCATCACTAAATCGTTTATTTAAAACGAATTTTATTATATTATATTTATTTTTTGTCTCTTTTTTTATGTAAAATGGCTTGTACTTGCTCGATAAACTTAATTTGTTTAAGAATCTGTATATTAAATATTGTAGTTTGTACAATGGAATGTAATAATTATTTAATAATCTTGTAACAACCCTAATTTCTCCGTTAATGACATTGAATTTTGATATGTTATTATTTAAATAATTATTATCTCCAATCCTATATTTGAAAAATGGAAAATCAACTTTTTTTATGTTTACTATATTCATCTGATCTAAATTTAACCAAAAAGGTCCATTCCATACTAAATAATTGTGATATATATTTTTAACAAAAACTTCTCTTCTATGAAATGCCATATCCACAAAAAGATTTCTTCCAAGCCAAAGTAATTGTAAAGCTATAATATCATCCATGTTTTTAGTACTATAATTTGTAACTTTGTTAATTCCAATCACATTGTCGTCTTTATCTATTGTTACAATATCAGAAATAATTGAAGAAATATTCTTATTATTTTCCATATAAGTAACCATTTTTTCTAGCGTATTTTCATCATATAATAGATCATCAGAATGTAAAATATATACATAATCTCCTGTTATATGCGGTATTAATTTAATGATAGCATTGAGTTGATCTGCATTATCTTCATAATAGTATTTAATTTTATCTTTTTTGCTGTGCTTTTTTATATATTCTTTAATTACTTTTTCTGTATCATCTGTTGAGCCGTCATTACAAATTAGTACTTCGTAATTTTCATATTTTTGTTTCATTATTGAATCAAGTGAACGTTTAATATACTTTGAATCATTGTATGTAGGCATTAATATTGATATTTTTTTCATTTTATTCTACCTTCTTTCTACATTTTATTTTCTTTATTATTTCATCACTAACATTTTTTATGTATTTACCATATTCAGTTTTTCCCATTATAATTGCTATTAACAATAGTGGTAGAACAACACAAATTATTCCCCCAATAATGAATCCAATTATTCCGTTAATGTTAAGAATAATATATATTTTTTTACATAAAAATCCAATTATACAGAAGAAGATAAAATATAATAAATTTTTTAAATAATACTCCGAAACTTTCTTTTTAAAACTAAATTTATATATTGCATATGGATCATACCACATAAAAGTTATTAAATTTGATATTAATGTTCCTAATAGAACTCCAAAAATGCCTATTTTCTTTACTAGAACTATTGAAATTACTATATTTGCAATCATACCAAAAAGAGGTATAATTTTTGCTTGTCTAAATAATCCATATGTTGTTCTATATGTAGATAAAAATTTTCTTAAACCTTCCACATACAAATTTACTGCTAAGATTAAGGCAAACGTTTCTGATAAAGCATACTCTTTTCCTAACCATATCGTAATGAATTGATTTGCTAAAACATATATTCCAATAGAAAATATTCCAAACATCGTAACCGTAATTAAATTTGTAATTTTAAATATAAAATAATCTTTCTCTTTTTCTGTTTTGGCATGTAAATTCCCAATTGAAGCTGTTATTGAATCAAAAAATGTCGATAGGACATTTACTATAGAATTAGTAATCAATGTGTAATTTGAATAAATTCCCACAGTTGCAAGTCCAAGATATTTTGAAACTATAATGTTATCTGTAGCAGTTAGAACAACATAATTTATTCTATAAATCATGAGCGAACCGCAATCTTTAAATATCTCTTTTTTTTCTGATTTTGTTAATTTTTTTTCTGACTTTGCTTTAATAAAAGGATACATTTTGTCAGTCTTTTTTGATATTAGATATGATTGTAAGATATTAAATACAATTATAGTTATTAAATAAACTATAAAATTCTTAAATATAATTAAAACTATTATTTGAAATATATTGCTTAATATAACAATAAGATTTGCTATATTGTTATATATATAGCGTTGTTGATTTGCACATAAAAATTCTGTTTTTGATGGAAAAAATAAATATGTTGATGCCGTTTGAAATATATATATAAGAAATACTATGTTCAGATTTACAAAGTCAACGTTGTCTTTGATAATAAATTTTAATGCTGGTAAAAGCATAATTCCTATAGCAATAATTGCTAATCCAATATAAATATATATTTTATGTAAATAGTCAACAATTATTTTTTGTCTTTCTTCATTTTTTTCTGCTATTGGTTTATAAAGAGCAAAAACAAGGGCGGAACCAATTCCTAAATCAGCAAGTGATAGCAAATTTAATATATTGGAAAACAAGCCATTTATTCCCAAATATTTCTCGCCAAGACAATAGATAAAAACCGTTCTTGTTATAAATCTAAATAAAAGAACAAGAACTTGATAAATAAGTCCTGTATACATATTTTTTGTTGAGTTTTCTGTTCTTGTCATTATTTCACATCCTAAATCTTGTTAATATATTTTTTATAAAGTCCTGCTCTTTTTTTTGTGCTTAGTCTTAATTTGATAAATTTATTTATTTTTCTTGCAAGAGGTTTCGCACCTTCCATCCATGTTCCAGTAAATATATGAATAACTGACGATTCTTTTGATGGATTACATAAAATATAGTCTGGATAAACATGTATTCCATCTTTAATAATTTGTTCTTTGTTATTTACCTTACAACCAAATTCATTTACCAATATATCGGATACTATCTTGGTATTGACCGCCTTCATTTGGTCTTTTGAATCAAATTCAAATTCTCTTCCTTCATAATATTCTAAGACTTTTTTTACTAATGGATGTCCTTTTTCACATCCAAAAGCTGCTGTATAGGGATAGTTTTTATTTTCAAACCCAACGAAAGCCCTATCATTTAAAAATTTTTCTAAGTTGTCTAGAACCAAATTATCAGTATCAAGATAAATTCCACCTTCATTATACAATGCATACATTCTTATGTAATCACTAACATATGCCCATTTTTTATTTTCATATGCACTTTTTGTAAAAGGATGTGAATTAATATCAAAATTATTTTCATTCCATTCTTTAATTTCATATTCTTTCAAATTCTTTTTCCATGATTTTATACATCTTTCTATATCTTTGGGTTTCTTTTTTCCTCCTACCCAAACATAATGAATCTTTTTTGGTATCATAACTACTAAAATCCTCCTTATTTAAATTTATTATTTATTAAATTATTAACCAATCTTTCTGATGCTTTTCCATCAGATAAATTATTATATTTTTTATTAAATTTTCTTCTTTTTTCTATATATTGTGGATAAATTTCATCTATTTTTTTTATTACATTTAGCAATTCTTTTTCTGTATAACAAATTGGACCAGGCAATTCTTTTTTATAGTCTACATAAAATCCACCTCTTAAAGCAACATATTTATCATAATCATATGGATAGAAGATAATTGGTGAATTTTTAGGCATATATTCATAAAACACTGATGAATAATCTGTAATTAGAATATCAGTAATCGCTAAAATGTCACTTACATCCGGATAATTACAACCATTTATAAAATTATCTAAATTAAACAAACTTTTATCAACCTTTGTTCTAACTAATGGATGCAATCTAATAATAATATTATAATCTTTTAATTTTGATAATTCCTTTATTGGTATGTTTATTATATTTTTATCCAAGTCATAGTCTCTAAATGTTGGAGCATATAGTATATTTTTTTTTGAATTATTTATATTAAGGTGTTTTAAAACATTCTGCTTTTTTTGTTCATCCTTACAGTTATTAATTACAGTATCAACTGCTGCCATTCCTAATATTTCAATTTTTCCATTATAACCAGTTGCACTTCTTATAGTCTTTTCGTCATTTTCATCATTTGCTATATAATAATCCCACTCTTTAGCATGTGAAACGACTGGTCTTTCTATTGCTTCATTGACATCATATCCCTGTTTTTTCATGACGCCATTACCGTGAAATAACTGAATGTATATTTGCCCCTTCTTTTTTGTAATTATTTCACCTATACTTTGATTTTTTAACAAATATTTTGCTGTTGATAAATGGTATAATCCTTTTAAAGTCTTGTAGTAAGCATAATCGTTTGTATCAATGTCTGATACATCAGTTGACTTAGTAACTAACCATATTGTTCGATAATTGTTAATATCATTTTTTTTTATATAATTATAAATTGCTTTTGCATTGCCATCAATTAAATCTCTTCCAGATTCAAAAACTATTTTATTTGGTACTATTGGAAAAATGGCAAATAATTTATTTAAAAAGAATGATATTATATTTTTAATTTTTAATTTCATGTTTTCACCTCTTTTGACTAATACTAGCTGACTTAATATTATTTTATCATATTTTTCTTATTTTATAAAGGCTTTTGTTACTTTCTTTACAATAAGTTTATCAATTAATTTATAAATTATATTTAATATTATCGATAAACTTATTGATAATATTAAAACTAATGGTACTATTTCAAAATAACCTTTAATTGAGAAAAAATTTATATCTTTGAAATAATGGAAATATAGAAAGTCATCTACTATTGAAGACGATAAATACATTCCTAATGATAATTCAGATATTTTAACTACTATTCTTCTAATCTTATTTGATGTTCTATTAAGATTTAGATTAATGATAAAAATAAATAAAAGCACTGATGTTAATACATTAAATATGCTACCCCAATCATTATATACTCCAAATTTAAAATAATTTCCTTTAGAAAAATATATATTTATTAAACTTGATACAATTAATACTATAATAAATAGTAATATATTTAAATGTTTATTTATATTAACTTTGTATTCTTTTAGATAACAGCCAATAAAGTAATAAGTTAATGGATATATACTAATCCACCAATCAGGGATTAGTATATATTTAATGTTAAATATGCCCTGGAAAGATGTTAAAATGAGCATAGTTAATATCAATATTTGTTTTTGCTTTTTATTCTTTAAGTTATTATAAATTAAATTAATAAAAGGTATTAGCAAAAATAAGCCTAAATACATTTTTATGTACCATGAATATCCTATATCAAAAGCTAAGATACTCTTTATAATATGCCTTATAGTAAAAGATGTATTATTATAAATAGCATTATATACTAAACATAGTAATGTAGTTAATCCATAGGTAATTATTACTCTGATTGCTCCTAAATAGTATTTTTTACTTAAGATTTTATTTTTCATTAAATAACCTGTTGTTATTATAAATAGTGGTACGCATATCATAAATAATGTCCTAAAAATAATTCCTATATAATAATTTGTACCGATAATAATATTTCTATATAATCCAGCGTTAGCAAAATAATGCACAGATATTACCGAAAATACTGCTATACACTTTATTAAATCTATATTAATATTTCTTTGTTTCATTTTTTCTACCTCTATCCTAATTTGATTATACTATATTTTTATAGGGTTTTCAAGGTAATAGAAAAGAATATTACATTTTGTCGTAATATTCCTTAATGCAGTCAATTAAATAATTATTTTCTTCACTTGATTTAATTGCTATTCTAATATACTCATTATCGTCAAAACCATTTTTACCATTTAGTACTTTGATAAGTATTTTATTATTTTCTAATAAATATTCAGCTAGTTTGCTAGCAGTTCCTTTATTTAATTTAATCATAAAGTAATTGGCCTCTGAATTATAGACTTCTAATTCTTTAATTTTTATTAATTTGTTATAAAATTTATTTCTTTCTTCTTTTATCTTATTGCATCCTAATACATAGTCTTTTTTATATATATTTATTATTTGAAGAAAATATTCTGCAAAAGAATTAATATTCCATACTGGTAAATTATTATTAATAATTTTTATATAATCTTTATTTCCAGAAGCTAATACTCCAAGTCTAAGTCCTGGTACACCATATGATTTACTTATGCTTTTTATAACAATCAAATTTGTATATTTATTTAATATATCATCATCTATTAAAGTATAATTGTTATTAGCAAAATCTATAAAAGATTCATCAAATATTATTTGTTTGTTTTTTTGTTTTGCTAAATCTAATAATTTTATTACTTCTTCATATTTTAAATGTGAACCTGTTGGATTATCCGGAGATATTATTATCATGGTATCAACTTCATCTAATTTATTAGCGATTCTATTGAATGATAAGCAATAATTATCATCCTTGCTATTTATATATAATATTTCACTATTAGGGAAACATCTAACATACTCATTGAATGATGGTATTGTAAGGCCTATTTTTCCTCCTACAATGTATTTTAGAATATTAATTAATTCTGCTGCACCATTTCCTATTAAAATATTGTCTTCACTAACATTATTAAACATTCTAGATGCACATATTTTTTCTGTTTTCTGCCCTGAAGGATAATCAAATAAAAGCTCATTATAAAAATATTTCATTTTATCTATCATTTGCTTAGTAGGAAAATATGGATTAACTAAATAGCAATAGTCTTTTATCCCATTAAATCTCCAATATCCTCCAAATCTTTTATGAAATAGTTCAAGTTTTTCTTCAGTTGTTGGAGCGAAGATTGCTTTAACTATATCATAATCTTGGCAGTCATCAATTTCATACCAATCTTCACCAGTTAATTGTAAACCATGTAATTTTACTTCTTTTAATCCACTTATTACTTTTAAAACAAGTTCATAATAATCGTTATTTCCATAGGCTTTAATGTATGACTCTAAAAAAGGTAAATAAAATCTATTAGAAAATTCCTTACTAAATTTATAAATATTTACTGTTTTATAATAATTATCTACATTTTTATAATTAAAATCTTTTCTTTCAATAAATGAATTGATAACATTATTTTCATCTATTGTAACTACCGTACCATCCATCCATTCTTCATATTTTGCTATTAAAGCAGCACTTTCATATTCTGAATTAACTAGTTTTTTTATTATTGTTGTATCATAAATTAAATCTGATTCTAACAATATTGTATCATCTTTGGCAAGATAATCCCTCGCTAGATATAATGAATATATATTATTGGTGGTATCATAAACCTCATTGTAAACATATTTAATATTTATTTTTTTGTCCAATTCATTTTCTTCAATGTATTTTTTTACATTATCACCTTTATATCCTAGTACTAAAATAAAATCTTTTATGTTTGCTTCTAATAAAGCATCGATTGCTCTTTCTAATAAAGTTTTTCCATGTACATTAAGCATACATTTAGTATTATTTTTAGTATATTTTCCAAGTCTTGAACCTTTTCCTGCCGCTAACATTATTGCTTGCATTTTTCACACCTCACCTTACCACTTAAGTTTACCATTAATTTTAGCAATAGTCAATAAAATATCAAATATTATTCTATTACCACAAATCCACATGGTATTGGTCTTGTTTGTTCTAAGTTATCCCAGTTAATTGGATGGTTTATTATTTTGTTATCTATTACTAGGGCACTTGAATTACCACCATCTAAGTTTGATGCATTATAAGCATGATATCTAAGTAAGATATCTACTAAGTCATTCATATCAGCACCTTTACTTTTTAGACTTCTTCCATCTATTACTAGAAATAATACGATACCATCTTTTCTTTGTGCAATAGCGGATCTTGGATGAATACCATAGCCTCCATTACCATTTATAAAAGCACTCTTACCATTTACTATTAGGAAAGGTCCAAATTCTACAGCATCTCTTATACCCATATTAATTGCTTCTTCAGCACTTATTTTACCTAAGTATAATTTATTATCACTAGTAAAGCCTATTATTCCACCACCATATTGACTATGACCATAATTGTTTATTATTTTGCTATTTGAGATAATTGTACCTATTGCTTGTCCTCCTGTTCCTTGTCCATTTTTATCAAGAAATCCTCCACCATTAATAGCTACTACGGCATTTTCTCTTTTAGCCATATCTACTAAATATTCTCCAGAATAACCTAAGTTTTTACTATAAGTTACTTTTATTTTAGATGGATCATAAATAGCTACTAAATATCCAGAGAATCCTTTTTCATTTATTTCTATTAATTTATAAATATCTTTTTTATTTCTATCTAATATTTCTTTATCATATTCATCTATATAATTTTCTTCTTTACCTATTATTTCACTAATATCAGTATTTCCATCTGGTTCTTTAATACTATGTCTTGCTAATACTTTATTTATATATTCATCACTATAGAAAGTAGTAGCAAAGTATTGATGATTCATAGTACTCATAGCGGTAGTTACTAAAAAGTCTCTGAAACCATTAAATGGTCCATATAAAAGAAATAATACTACTACTGCTACTACATCACAAATACTTAATATAATAGTAAAAATGTTATCTCTCTTTTTTATTTTATCCGGATCTTTTACCCTTTCTTTCTTCTTCATAAATACTCCTTACTACTATTACTTATATATTTACTTCTAAATTATCTACTACTCTAGTTATTTCATCATCTTCTATTAAAGGAAGACTTATTCTAGTTAATGTACTATTGGTACTTACATATATACCATCTCTACCTAAACTTTCATCTATATAATTATCTAAGAATTTATTATATTCTCTTCTTGTAGTTAGATAAAAACTTAATTTAGATATATCGTCTTTATCAAATAAATAATTTATATCTTCATCTAATACACTATCAGTAGACATTATAATATGAATATTCATAGTGGCTCCTACTTCTAATAAGTAATTAATATCATCTTTTACACTTATATCATTTTTTATTATTTCATATATTTCATCAATAAATAAAATTATTCTACTTTGATCATTATTTTTTACTTTTTCTTCAAAGATATGTCTTATTTCTTTTATTTTATTTATTATTTCTTGTTCATTATTTACTACTTCACATAATTTATCATAAGCATTATAATTTATACTTTGGGAATCTAAAATAATTATTTTAGTTTTATCTTTATTCATTAAGATATTTAGTATTATATTATTAAATAGATTAGTCTTTCCAATACCTGTTACTCCTGTTACTAATAGATTCTTATCTTTTTCTATATTAAAATATATTACTTTATCTTCTTCTGATAATCCTAGTGGTATATTATTATTATCTTTATCTTTAGATTCTTCTAGTAATTCTTTTAATGATAAGGTACTTTTCTTCATGTTTTGTACTTTTATTTTTACTTCGTTTTCTTTTTCTTTTTCTATTTCAAATTCATTAGTAGTTACTCCTAAAGCTAAGGCTATTTCTTTTTTTAATTCTAACATATCTTCATAGCTTTTATCATCATTCCATGTTATATGATATATTGTTATATTTCTATATACTTCATATGTTATCTTTGTATTAAATTTAAATGCTTTAAAGGTATGTTTTAAATTATTAACAAATAAATCAGCATTTAAGATATTTCTTTCATTATCAAATATTTTTGTATTTAGTAGTTCTAACATAATTACCTCTTCTTTCTACTTTTTATTAAGATATTACCTGTCATTTCACTTGGTACTTCTAAGCCCATTAGTGTTAATATAGTTGGAGCTATATCTCCTAATTTTCCATCTATTAGTTTTAGACTTTTATCGGTTATGATAAATGGTACAACATTAGTAGTATGACTGGTATTAATACTATTATCTTTATTACGCATTACTTCACAGTTACCATGATCTGCTGTTACTATAATGGTATATTCTTCTAATGAGATATTTTCTAATATTTTACCAATACATTCATCTACTGTTTCAACAGCTTTAATAGCGGCTTCATAGTCTCCTGTATGGCCTACCATATCGCCATTAGCAAAGTTTAATATTATTAAGTCTTCATGACTTGTTGTTATTTCTTTTACTAATGAGGCTGTTATCATATGAGCACTCATTTCTGGTTCTAAGTCATAAGTTGCTACTTTTGGACTTGGTACTAATATTCTTTTTTCTCCTTGGAATTCTTTATCTATTCCTCCATCAAAGAAATATGTTACATGAGCATACTTTTCAGTCTCTGCTATTCTAAGTTGGGTTAATCCTTTACTTGCTATATATTCTCCTAAGGTATTTGTTAGTTCTGGTAACTCGAAAGCATATGGACATAATACGGTATCTGCCACATGCATCATTGTTACTACTTTTAAATTTTTTATTTCTTCTTTAGCAAAACTTTTATATTCTTTATTGGTAAAGATACTAGCAAGTTCTTTTAATCTATCTGGTCTATAGTTAAAGAAAATAATTCCATCGTTATCTTTTATTAGACCTTTTTTATCAGTAGTTACTGGTACTATGAATTCATCAGTTACTTTGTTTTTTTGACTTTCTTTCCATACTTTCTTGGCTTCTTTAACTGAAGTTCCTACTACCATTGCATTATAGGCTTTTTCTACTCTATCAAAGTTAGTATCTCTATCCATACCATAGTATCTTCCTCCTAATGAGGCTATCTTTCCTACGCCTAATTTTTTCATATATTTTTCTAAGGCTTCTATATACTTTATTCCACTGGTAGGACTTACATCTCTACCATCTGTAAAGATGTGAACATATACTTTTTTTAATCCTTCTTTTTTGGATAATTCTAATAAACTAAATAAATGATTGATATGTGAATGTACTCCTCCATCTGATAAAAGTCCTACTAAATGTAAACTACTATTTTCTTCTTTGACATGATTTATTACTTTTAATAATTCTTCATTTTTATAAAAACTTTTATCTTTTATTTTACTATTTATTAGTTCTAATGATTGATATACTAAACGACCTGCTCCAATATTGGTATGGCCTACTTCTGAATTTCCCATTTGTCCCCTTGGTAAACCTACCGGGGTACCTGATGCTTCTAATTGACTATGAGGATATTTATCCCATAATTTATCTAAAACTGGTGTTTTGGCATTATATACGGCATTATATTTTTTATTTTTTGTTAATCCTACACCATCCATAATACATAATAATACTTTCTTCATTTTATCACCCTATTTCCTATATAATTATATATTATTATTTACTAATTGGCAATATTTTAAAAGTATTTTTTGTTAACTAACTATAATTTATTATTTTATTTTAATATGTAAAAGAAAAAATACTTTTGTTCAAAGTACTTTATATTTTTATAATTGTTCAACAAATGTATCATATATTCTAATATATCTATAAGTTATTCTATTTGTTCCTTCTTTTTTCTCTTTAATAACAATATTTAACTCAACTAGATGGTTTAAAATATTATTAATAGAATTAATATGTGCTCCCAACTCTTCTGCCATTTCTGATGCTGTAAATACTATTTTTTTCATCATTAAAGGATGCATTTTTAAAACAAGGCTGCCTTTAATTTCATTTTTTATAACTTCTTCATCTTCATCATACACTTTATTTATTTTTTCAATTCTACCAATGTTTCTTGTACACTGATCTATAACACATTGTAAAAAGAATCTAATAAATCCATCTACATTTCCATTTCTGCATTCATTTAATGCATTATAATAATTTGCCTTAAATAGTTCGATTATTTCTGACAAGAATAATATTGGTGCATCACCTTTTAGTTTAGCAAGTTGAAGTGTCATTAAAGCTCTTCCCATTCTACCATTTCCATCTTTATATGGATGAATTGATTCAAACTGAACATGAGAAATTGCAACCTTGATGAATGGCTCATCATCATATAAATTATTCATATATTCCATTAAATTTTCTAACAATTCAGGAACATCTTCAGGAATCGTTGGAACAAAAGTGGCGCCTTCTTTACCTAATCCTCTAGGACCTATATAGTTTTGAATAGTTCTAATCTCACCTGGAGATTTATCGTTACCTCTAACACCAGATAATAATATTTTATGCATTGAATTAATCATTGAAATACTAAAATTTTTATCATTTAACTTTTCGTTTGCATATTCTAGCATTGCTTTTAAATTTTTTACTTCTTGTATACTGTCATTTGATTCTTTATAATTCATATAGTACATATCATCTTGCGATATTTGTGTTCCTTCAATTCTAGATGATCGAATACTTTCTCCTAATACTAAAGAATCTAAAAAATATTTTTGGTCAAATTTAAACATTTTAAGTAAAGATTTGTATTGCCCATATTTATCATTGGCTTGACCTAATAGTTTAATTGTTTCCTTATTGAGTTTATATTGTATTGGTAGCATCTTTGCTTTATATGGTTCCATTTTATCACTCTCCTCTATTATAATATATCATATTTCGTGAAAATATGCACATTAAATTGCAAATTACTGTGTATTTTACACTATTTATTCACATTTTGCAATAGTATAATGTTAAAATTTGCTAAAATTGTAATTTGTTTCACTATTTACAACATAACTCTTATTTTTGAGACGTAGACTCAAAAATACCACGGAAAATTTAAGTTTACTTAAAGTTGAAGTGGCAAAAGAAAAGAACTAAATTAATTAGCTCTCTCATAATCACAATTCATACATTTTATCTTATCTTTTTTCTCAGTTAATGTTCCATTACAATTAGGACACTTTTCTTCAATTGGTTTATCCCAACTAGCAAAATCACATTTTGGATAATTTGAACATCCATAAAAGATTTTTCCTCTTTTAGTTTTCTTTTCTAATATTTTACCATCACATTTTGGACAAGATATAATTTCTTTTACTTCTTTTTCTTCTTTATTACTTTTAATATATTTACAAGTTGGATAATTTGAACAAGCAGTAAACTTTCCATACTTACTTTGTTTTATTACTAATGGACTACCACAATTAGGGCATAATTCTCCTGTTTCTTCTGGGGCTTTCTTTTCCATATTCTTGAAAGCTACTTCTACTTTTGGTTCAAATTCTTGATAGAAGATACTTAGTAATTTATTCCACTCCATGTTACCCTCTGCTATTTTATCTAAATCATCTTCCATATTCTTAGTATATTCTACATTAATGATATCTTTAAAGAATTCTTGTAATTTATCGGTTGTTTCAATACCTACTTCAGTAGGAATAAATTTTTTATCAATAACTTTTACATAACCTCTTTCTTCAATGGTATCAATTGTTTTAGCATATGTTGATGGACGGCCTATCCCTAATTCTTCCATTTCTTTTATTAGTTTACTTTCGGTATATCTAGCAGGTGGTTTTGTTGTATGTGATGTATATTCTATAGTGTTAGCTACTAATACATTACTCTTATAGTTTGAGAAGTCTGGTAATACTTTATCTTCACTATCTTCATATTTACTATATACTTTTAAGTATCCATCAAAGATTAGGATTTGTCCATTTACTTTGAACTGATAATTATTATTATCTAATATAACAGTAGTTGCTTCTACTTTGGCATCTTTCATTAGGGATGCTAGAGCTCTATAATATATTAGACTATATAATTTATATTCATCATTAGTTAGATATTCTTTTATTTTTTCTGGATTATTATTTATATTAGTAGGTCTTATGGCTTCATGGGCATCTTGAACATTCTCAGTTTTATTACTTTTTTTTACATAACCTACATACTCACTTCCATAATTATCTTTGATATAACCATAAGTATCTTTAATAAACTCATCAGATAATCTTACGGAGTCGGTTCTCATATAAGATATTAATCCTTCTGCTCCATCTTTTAGATTTATTCCTTCATATAGTTTTTGGGCTATCATCATGGTTTTCTTAGAGGTAAAGCCTAGTTTGGTTGAAGCCTCTTGTTCTAGTGTACTTGTAGTAAAAGGAAATTTGCTTTTCTTAGCTTTTTCTTTTTTATCAATACTTTCTATTTTGAAGGCATTTGATAGTTTACTTAGTATTTCTTTGGCTTCAGATTCTTTTTTGATTTCTATTTTTTTATGATTATAGGTATCTAATTTGGCATCGAAGTCATTAAATTTTGCTTCTATCTCAAAGTATTCTTCGGGAATGAAGGCTTCTATTTCTCTTTCACGATCAACGATTAACTTTAGGGCTACTGATTGAACACGGCCTGCTGATTTGCCTCCTGTTTTAGACTGCATTAGTTTACTTAGTCTAAAGCCTATGATACGATCTAGTATTCTTCTTGTTTCTTGAGATTTTACTAGATTATCATCTATTTTTCTAGCTTTATTAAATGAATCTAGAACTGCTTTTTTGGTTATTTCGTTGAAGACTATTCGATCATAGTTTTCTTCTTTTAATCCTAAGGTATCGTATAGATGCCAACTTATGGCTTCTCCTTCACGATCGGGGTCGGTTGCTAGATATACGAAGTCTGCATCTTTGATATCTTTTTTTAATTCTTTTACTAATTTTGCTTTTCCTTTGATTATTTTATAATCTGGTTTAAAATTATTATCTATATCTACTCCAAAGCCATATTTTCCTGATGTTGATAGGTCTCTGATGTGTCCTACGGAAGATACTACTTTGAAATCTTTTCCTAAATATTTTTCTATTGTTTTACTTTTATGTGGGGACTCCACGATTACTAATTTTTTTGACATATAACGCTTCCTTTCTATGACATTATAACTATTCTTTTTATAAAATGCAAGTATTTTTTATTATTTTTTATTTTATGATTCCCTCTAAGCTATAATCTTAGAGGGTTATTTTTTGCTTGTAATCTAAAAATAATATATCAGCCATATCTATTATATGGTAGTTAATTATATATACTAAAATAGCCTCCGGTTAAGGAGGACTACTTATATGTAAACATAAGATTTCTCTTATGACATTATACTATATGCTGGTAGTTTGAGTTTTGTTCCTCTTTTTGGATATTTTTTAATGCATGAAAAAGAGATAATAGTTCATCATCCCTTTTTGAATTATATTTTGTTAATTTATTTTGTTTATAATTTTATTTCTACGTTTTCTTTTTTAGCGTCTTCTAATTTAAATAACTCAGCTTTTTTGAATCCAAAGATAGCCGCTACTATGTTACTTGGTACTACTTCAATAGCAGTATTATAATTATTTGCAACATGATTATATATTTCCCTAGCATCTTTTAATTGGTCTTCAATAATACTTAATTCACTTTGTAGATTTAAATACTCAGTATCAGCTTTTAATTCTGGATAAGCTTCTACTACTGCTAAATACTTGGTAAGTTCATTATTCATTTTATTAGCGGATTTTATATCCATATGATTCTTGTTATTATATTCACTTCTTAATGCTGTAATTTTTTCTAAAGTACCATTTTCATGCTTACTATAACCTTTTACTGTTTCTACTAAGTTAGGCATTAAATCAAATCTTTTATTTAGACATATCTCAATATCTGATTTGGCTTTTTTCATTTTATTAAATAATTTAACTAGTTTATTATACTTAGCAATTATTACTAAAATAACGATTAATAAAACTGTTAAAACTATATATATTATACTTTCCATGTTCTCACCTCTATCATTCTATAGTAATCTTATTTACATAACCAGCTTCATCATAATCAAGTATTATATCATAATATTGAGTTGTTTTTTCAAACCAGTTAGGATCACTTGTTGGAATTTTTTCAGTAAAATTCTTTTTTATAGTTCTCATTTCATTTTCATCTTCTGTACAAGTATTTTGATAACATAAAGTAATTATATGGTCACTATTTTTCTTGTTACTACTTATAATATTATCTATATTGTTTGGTACATTACTTCTTATTGTAGTACCTGAATATAATTCAAGAGGATTATTAAATGAATCAATATTATGTTTTTCTAATTGTTTTTGATATTCTTCATCGACTTTTGTTTTAGAATCTTCCATATTGCCAAAGAAATTATCAAATATGTCAAATAAACTTTTAGAATTTTCCTTTCTTTCTTTACTAACAAGAACTATTTTATTAATTAATATAACTACTATTACAAGAGCAATAAATATTAATATACCAAGTAGCCATGTTCTTGGTTTAAATTCATTATCAATTTTTTCTTTCATTTTTATTTTCTCCTTTTATTACAATATACATTTTTTGATGTTGTTTGTCAACATTCTTTTAATAAGTTTTTTTATAGATTAGATGCTTTTTTATATTAATTCATATTCTCTTGATAATATTCTTTTATCGCTTGAGTATTCTATTACGTATTTGTTATCTTTTTTACATATTATTAAACCTATTGTTTTATCTTGAGTTATTTTTCTTAAGCTATTATCTATATAATTCATATATATTTGTATTTGTCCTATATGTTCTTTTTTTAGTTCTGTTACTTTTAGTTCTACTACTACATAACAGTTGTATTTGATATTAAATAGTAAAAGGTCTATATAATTATATGTATCACCTATCTTTATTTTGTATTCATTTCTTATAAATGAATAACCGTCACCTAATTCATCTAGAAATGATGGTATGTCTTCAAGTATTAAATTTTGTAATACTTTTTCACTTATTCTTTCTTTATCAAAATTATATTTATTATGGATAACTATTGGATTCTTAACAAAATCATTTATTTTAGTTTCTTCTTTATTAATTAATTTTAATTTAGTATTATCATCTAATCTTTGATATTCTTTGTTTTTTATTCTTTCTCTTAACTGCCTAACACTCAGATTATATTCTTCAGTTATGTTAATGTAATAATTTATTTCATTAACATTACTAAGTGATAAAATTTCTGTATAATGACTCCACATTAATTTGGTCGACATTGTCGACCAAATTTCATCTTTAAATACTAAATAAAATTGTCTTATTCTTCTAAGTGTTCTTTCATTATAGTTTCTACCGACTTCTATAACTAATCTTTCTGAATATTTTTTAATAATTCCTTCTCCATATTTATTTCCTGCTTCATAAAGTAATTTACCTACTGCATAATAAGTACTAAGATTATTTCTATTTTTAGAGTAGTCTTTTACTTTTTTATATACTTCATTATCTATTAGTTTACTTTTTATTTCATTATAATATTTCATTTATTTCTCCTAACTCAATATATATTCTCTAGTTAATATTCTTTTATCACTTGAATATTCTATATAATAACGATTATCTCTTTTAGTAATTATAATACCTATTGTTTTATCTTGATTAATAGTCTTAATATGTTTATCTATATAATTCATATATATTTGTATTTGACCTATATGTTCTTTTTTTATCAAGATTATATTTATTATGGATAACTATTGGGTTCTTAACAAAATCATTTACTTTAGTTTCTTCTTTATTAATTAATTTTAATTTAGTCTTATCATCTAATTTTTGATATTCTTTATTTCTTATTCTTTCTCTTAATTGTCTTTTGCTCAAGTATTGTTCTATTGTTATTTTGACATAATAATTTACCTCATTAATATCTTTTAATGGTAATAATTCACAATAATGACTCCAGCTTAATTGGTGCCACAGTGTGGCACCTTTTCCAATTATAAGATAAAATTGTCGCATTCTTTTTAATGTGGTAATATTATATTTCTTTCCAATTTCTTTAGATAATTTTAATGAATATTCTTTTATTAATCCATCTCCATACTTAGCTCTATCTTCACCACCTTAGGCTTCAATTAATAATTTATCTACATTGTAATAGTTATTTTTCATTAAACCTCCTTATATTTTTTTAGTGATAGCAACTCGCAATAATGTCACCAAGTCAATTGGGCCGACATTGTAGACCCTTTTTGGTATAGTTACCATAGCAATTATTGCGCCAGTGGCGCAACTTTTTATGTAATAGTAGTCACCTTTAATATTCCTTTACTATTTATTGTTAATTTTACCATGTTGTTAATATCAGTACGATAGATTCTACTTTTGGATAAGTTATTTATTACTTCTTTATTAGGATGGTGATAGATATTATTTTCTCCTACTGAGATTAGAGATATACTGGGATTTATTTGGGATATGAAGTCTTTACTTGAAGATGTATTTGAACCATGATGGCCTACTTTTAATATAGAGATATTATTTAGATTATAATTTTCTAGAAGATTATCTTCATTAGTTATAGAGGCATCACCCATGTAAAGGAATTTGTATTTTTGATATGTAAAGTATGTTATGATACTATTATCATTTTCATTATTATATTTTGTATTATTTAATAGATATATGGTATGATTACTTAGGTTTATTTTGTTTATATTTATTTGATATGGTATTTTCTTTTTATTTAGATTTTTTATTAATTCTTTTTCTATGTCAGTAAATGTTCCTTTATTTAGTATGACATTCTTTACTTGGAAATTATTTATTAAAGTAATAGAGCCTCCTATATGATCTTCATCGCCATGAGTTATTATTAAATAATCTATTTTTTTAATACCTATACTTTTGAGATATGGTATTACTTCATTTTTTATCTTATATTCATTTTTACCAGTATCTATTAAGATGGTATTTTTGTTATAGGGATATTTTATGAGATGACAATCGGCTTCTCCTACTTCGAACATTACTACTTCAAAATTACTATTTAGATAGGGAGATATATAGATTATTATGAGTAAGATAATATTTAGATAGAAGTATTTTTTATTTTGATATGATAGCAGGAATATTATATAATATAATACTATTATTAATAAACTTGGTTTAGGAAATATTATTTTGGTTATATTTATTTTTGATATGAATAATGATATTGTTTCTATAGTATTAGTAAATAAATATAAGATACTATCTAATATAGGAAATATATATGTTAATATTGTTAGGGGTAATATTATTATACTTATTATTGGGACTAAGATAATGTTTAGTAAGATACTTATTATATTTATTTCATAACTATTATATATGGTTATAGGTATTGATACTAAGAATGATAAAAGTGATATATAGATTATTTTATTTATTTTATTTTTCTTTTTTAGAGTACTACTAGATAATACTAAGAAGAATGTTATGGTATAAGAATAGATATAACCTAAATCATAAATGATAAAGGGATTTATTAGAAGAGAGACTCCTAGTGTTAAAAGGAGAATATCTATTTTTTTTATTTTTAGTTTTAATAAATAATTTATGCTATATAAGATACTCATAACAGTACTTCTTAAAAGAGATGATGAGGGAAAGAG
>ULSZ01026228.1_pt1 | contig 109998 bp, 102 predicted proteins | sample 1957151 | NCBI WGS metagenome assembly ULSZ01 (sample SAMEA4835721, study PRJEB28245) | human gut metagenome | biome: gut microbiome; material: fecal sample | place: Denmark | collected 2008
CTTTTAAATAAATTACTTATCTTTCTTTATCTTATATATATATTATATAATAAATTTTTTATAAAATCAATTGGAAGAATATTGCGGGCCTGCTGCCGTTCGCATACCCTAAACTATATGATAAGATTAAACTGGGCAGCAGGATGCTTTAATGCGGCCGGGCCGCTTTATATTCTTTCCTTTTGGATTTAATATTATTATAACAAAATTTAAAATATAAATCAATTTGCCCCGCAAGATTTGAAATGGATAAACTTTCATGCGAGGTAAACTTTGCTCTACTGGACTCGTTCTATCTTTGCTATTGGACCAATTTTTTCAGAGGAGAGAGAAGAAAAATTTTTTGCGGGCAGCAGGCCAAGTTCCTAGCAAGATGGCGGCCATATGGGAAAATTAACGCGACGCGCCGGTCGCCAAACCGGTAAAAAAATTTTTGAGGGGCCAGCTTCCTTCCGGCGCGGCGGGCATATGCGCCCGGGTCCGGGCTGCCAAACAAAAGGGGTCGCATATGGGGACTGAGTTGGGGTACGCCCGCAGAGGCAGGTTGCACAAAAAAAAGAGATTTCGGGAAAAAAGATTGTGCAATTCGACGAGAAGATTTTTCTTGACTTTTTTTGAAAGATGTGGTATAATGCGAATTCCGGCTGCGCCGGCCGCCTAAGGGCGGGTCTAAATTAATTATAGCACACTTATGGGGTTTTGTCAAGTGATAATTATAAACAAAAAAGAGAGCTTCTGCCCTCTTAATTTTTGTGAAATATTTTTTTCCACCAAGGAATTTTTTTATTCAAATCGAAATCAATTTGTAACATTCTTGCAATACTTCTTGCATCTTCTTCGCTGAGCCGACCCGCCCGCACATGACTTTCTAATGAACCTCTATAGACCATTTTGTTCACCTCTTTAGCAACGCTCAAATGTAAGCAATGCGTTATCAAAACAATCTCCATTTACAACTGTAATAGCTTTACAATAAATGTCACAGCCAGGAGAATCGAACACATGGTCTGAATCTATTGCACACTCATAACCCATGCTTGCCGCAATCTGACCGAATATAGTGTCAAAATCATCATCATTACTGTTATAATCATTAATATCACCGTATTCATCAACAAAGCCTCTTTTAATCATTTCATTTAAAATATCATTAATCATTTTTAATACCTCTCTTTTATTTTATAAATAAATTATACCATAGCTTTTTTATTTTGTCAATAACTTTTTTGTAAAACGTGGCTTTTAATTATTCCACGTTTTACAATCAATATCAGAGTTCATAGCAAGACACGCTTTAAAAATTTCTTTTTCAATCATTACATCTTCTAAACCTGTATGACTTTCAACAAAATCGACATTGTTTGTCAAGTATCTGTAAAGGATTTCCGCTGTTAAGCGTGGGCGGTTGCCACTCATTACAAAATCATTTTCAATACAAAAGTTTTTGTAATCTTCATCTTTTGCGAAAGTCTGTCTTGCCATTTTTAAAGAATCCCAGATTTCACAGCCAAAAGGAAAGAAATATCTGTATTTTGATTTAGTCAGCCATCTTTGCGTTTTCTGACAACTTCTATAATCAAAACGTGCGTTGTGTGCGATAATTGCACTCACTTCAAAGTTTTTACAATCATCATGTAACTGTTTTCTAATGTTTCTGAATGTTTTCAACTCTCTAACGCCATTTTTAATATCTTCCCAGTATTGCGGAATCTTATCAGCAAAGTAAGCGTTTGCCATCATTTCTTTGTCAAGAAAAACATCAGCCACAACAAAAGACCTTGTTTCAATGACTTCAAAATATTCATTTAAGACCGCATAGCCAACATCATAGCAAAAGGGGTCATCAAAGCCATTTGTAGTTTCAGTGTCAAGTACGATGTAATTCATTTTTATTTACCCCTCTTTTCTTTTCTCTCTTAACTTATGTACTTATTATAGCAGATGTTTTCTTGTTTGTCAACAACTTTTTTAAACTTTTTTCAATTTTTTGCCCCGTTTTTGGGGCGAAAAGCCACTATTTTGTGGCTTTTCTATGTTTTACAAGCTTCAAACTATACTCATTTTCACCAATTTTAAAGGAAATTTCCTGTCCAGCGTTTACAATTTCACAATTTTCTGCGATTTCTGAACAAAAACCGCAAACTTTCTCAAGAAATTCCACTTTTTCTGCATCTTTTGGACGTTTCTTTTTATCAAATTTGTAGTTTGTGGGAGTTTTTCGAGTGCCAGTTTTTGTGGCTTCCTTTGCAACTTTCTGCTGTTCAGGTGTCAGATCGAAAGGTGTAGGACGATTGTGGTCAATCTCGTTGTCCCACCACTCTTCTGTGGCTTTCTCTTCTAATGCTTTAAAGTCTGTGATTTTCTCGTTAGGATTTTTGTCAATGTACTTGTCAACCCAGTTGTCAAGCCATTCCTGTGTAGGATAATTGATTTCTGTCTTTTTCATTTACAACACCTCTTTCATTTGATAAATCTATTATAGCACATGACTACTGGATTGTCAAGACTTTTTTTAAATTTCCCCGTGGGGAGGGGGGATTATTCCCCCTCGTTTTCAGTTACAACTTTCTTAGAAAAGTATGCTTTTCTCTTTTCCTCTGTTCTTTCAACCAGACCAGAATCTTTCAACTGTCTAACCAGTGCGGAAACACGCTGATTTGAGAGGTCAGCCAGTTCGACAACCTCTTTCATAAGTTCAGAGATTGTGTACTTTTTGCCAACTTCCATGAATGAGAGAATAGCCTTTTTGTATTCCTCATTTGCTTTCTGTGTGGCAGTAGGCTTTCTTTCAGCAGAGTTCTTTTTAGAGATAGACTCTTTCAGAGCTTTCAGCTTTTCAGTTACCTCTTTATTATCCTCAACTGCTTTCATAGCGATTTCAAGAGCCTTTACATAAGTCATTTTGTTTGTCATAGTATCATTCTCCTTTTTAATTGAAATTTGTTTTTGTTTTCTTTGTGTCTTTATTATAACACATCTCTATTCAGTTGTCAAGCTTTTTTTTTATTTTTTTTCTAAGTCATTTTGTTTACCTCTCTTCCTTTATCTTTATACTTATTATATCATGCTTAGAAGCATTTGTCAAGAGGTTTTTTTATTTTTTTTTCTTTGAGGATTTTTTATTTCCTTTCCTCTTGACAATATTATAATACCACACCTCACCGCAGATTGCAAGCATTATTTTAAAAAATATTGCACTAATTTCGGGATTTTTGCTGGCTCATTTTTATGCAATATTTTCTCTTGACAAATGGTGAGGAGTATGTTATAATCGAAATTCTGCCCGCGCCGACTGTGCGCGGGCCGCCCAAATTGTCAACTGAAAAATTATACAAAAATAAGAGCCAAAAGGCTCTTATTTTCTACTTGACATCAATCTCTAATTTGAAGTTGCTGTCTGTTAAATAATTCACCATCGAATCAACCTCATCACAGCCGTTGACCATCATCAAGGAAAATTCTGTCTCTGTGTAAGTGTTTAACAGCATCCGCACTGTTTTACCCTTTGCATAAGCGTAACCGCACTCCCAGGCTGTGCCACTGTCTGAATACATTCCGAAATTCAGAACCCACACTTCATCACATTTGTCGATTGCGTCAATATCTTCTATGAACACTTTGTGTCCCCATTCTTTGTTAGGCATGTCCCACGCATTTTCAATTTCATGCTCTATTGGCGCATACACATCAATTCCCTGTGACCGCATCTTTTTAATAATCTGCTGATAAACTGTCATTTCTCTATCTTTGAACCAAGGACTTGCTAAATAAACTTTCATTTCTTTTACCTCTCTATCTCTTATTTATGTATTTATTATATCATGTGGGGGCTGATTTGTCAACCCCCTTATTCATTTTTTTTAATGATTGAACCGCAGATAAACTTTAATCCAGCTGAAGCCGAAACGTTCTTCTAACTCTTTTTCCTCTTCTGGATTTGTTTCCATGATTGAGATTTTCATAATTGTATCCCAATCAATAGTTGTAAACCATGTTCCCTCTTTCATGCCTTTGCTAAAGCGGAAATTATCAAGAATGTAATCCATTGTTTTCTGTTTTTTAATTGTTTTCATACATTCTTCCAGAGAAACAATCTGATTGCTAAAAACTGGTTTAGTCTCAAAACCTGTTACTTTCCATCCGCTAATCTTACTTTCAATATTTAACATAATTATCAACCTCTCTCTTTCATTTGATATATTTATTATAACAGATAACTTGCAGTTTGTCAATACTTTTATTCTAAAATATTTACCTCTGCATTTACTTGTTTGACTTTCGCATCTCCTGGAAAAGCTCTTACCTGTCCAGTAGCAAGATTAACCGCCATGACATTTTCTCGATAGCGTGAAAGAAATACACCACTATTTTTATCAATTTTGATGTACAAGCCAACCTCATCAACACCACTTCTTTTGGCTGTGAATGTACTTCCTACCATAAGTTTGTAAGCATAAACCTCTTGCTGATTTTTATTAAAATTTACTTTCATTCTTATTACTTCCTTTCTTTATCTTATGTACTTATTATACATTACTTTTGGAATTTTGTCAAGACCTTTTTATTATTTTTTTTTATTTTTATTTTTGACTCTTTCCTTTTCTTTATAATAATAATACCATAATTTTTCCTTTTTGTCAATAGCTAATTTTAGCCCGGACAAAAAAAATAGAACGTGTCAAGCACGTTCTATAATTCTTTACTTTCTGATACAAAATACTTTGCATGATAAGTATTTAATAAATCTTTAACTGCTTTACTTTGATTTTGACTTGCACAATAACAGTTAATTAAAACGTATTTATCAATATCAACATAATTACAAGGTACGTGACAATCTTTAAGTTTTTTAACAAGTTCTTCCCAGTCAACAACTTTTAAAACAGTTGCTTCTATTTTCCAAAGTTTATCTTTTCTTGCTTTCTCTTCACCCCACTTTACAATCCACACACCGATTAAGTTAGCAAGAAAAGTTACAACAACTTTTTGCCACAGCGGAAAATCTGCGACCGTGTAAATTAACACAATGTTATAGTAACCATAGTAACCGGCAGAGATTAAAGCGGCTACTGTTTTCCCCGATTTAATTGTTACAATAGACTTGATTGTGGAAAACACCACGTTGATAATTGTTAAAAAGCTAAATAAAATTAACATGTTCATTCTTTATCACTCACTTTCTTTTTCTTTTATTATACACCTACTTGTGGATTTTGTCAAGGATTCTTTTAAAGTTGTTCTTGTTACAATCTCTAATAATTCACCTGTTCTTCTATCATAGTAAATAGTTGCTTTTGTACCAAGAGGGCAAACGTAATCATCAATAGAATAAATTTTATCCCCCTGTTTATTTTCAAATTCCATTGTAGTAGAATCGCTATCCTCATGATAGATTTTCTTTGTTGCGGTCACCTCTGCATGTTTTGGCGCACTATTATAAAACAGTATGCCAATAACTACAACTAAAATAATAACTGATAAACCGATTCCCTCTAATATATCATGCCATACTTCCATAGCTCATTTCCTCACTTTCTCTTGACTTTCAATCATGTTATCAAAAAACATTGCTGAAAATTCTTCACCCTGTTTTTCGCTTGCTCTGTATGCAATCCATTCCATAACAACGTCAATGCCATGCATGAACTTTTCATCACCATTTTTTGCATCATACTTGCCGACCAACAGACCGCAACCACTATTCATCATGTCGTTAAGAACGATTCTATACGCATCTTTTACTGTATTTGTCATTCTTCCTTACCTCTCTTTCTGATACTATTATAACTCATTACTGGAATTTTGTCAAGACTTTTTTTCTTCTTTTAAAATTTTATTGATTTGATTTTTAATGTCTTTCAAATCATCAAGAGTGCAATACACCTTATCACCCCAACCGCCTTTAATTGTAAAAGGATAACTTTTATCTGTACTTTTTTCAACTGTCATTGTTATCAACCTCTCTTCCTTAACTTTGATTTAATTATACACTACTTTTGGATATTTGTCAATAGGTTTTTTAAAAATTTTTTTGCCCCGTTTTATTGGGGGCTTTTCGCCCGCCGGTCCGGCATGGCATCTGAACCGGCAGAAAAGGAGGAAATCAAAATTTAAGTAAATGATGGACTTGCGGGGAATCGAACCCCGACCCTTGCAGGTTCTCTGCGGTGACGGCTTCCAACGCTACAAGCCCAGAGTGGTGAGGGGCAAAGCCCCTCTTGCTTACTCCTCTATTACTTTTTTAGAGAAGTATGCTTTTCTCTTTTCCTCTGTTCTTTCTACAAGACCAGCGTCTTTAAGCTGTCTTACAAGAGCAGATACCCTCTGATTAGACAAATCTGCGATTTCCACAACCTCTTTCATAAGTTCAGAGATAGTGTACTTCTTACCGACTTCCATGAAGTCAAGGATTGCAATCTTGTAACCCTCATTTGCTTTCTGAGTGGCTGTCGGCTTTCTTTCAGCGGAATTTTTCTTTGCGACAGATGTTTTCAGAGCATCCAGTTTTTCATAAACTTCCTTATTGTCTTTTACAGACTCCATAGCGATTTCGAGTGCCTTTACATAAGTCATTTTGTTTGTCATAGTATCAATTCCTTTCTTTGATTGAAATGTTTTATTTGTTTTGTTGTATTTATTATATCACAGGTTTGGAAGTTTGTCAAGGCTTTTTTTATTTTTTTTATTTTCTTTTTTAAGTTCCTTGCTTTCTTTCCTTACCTTGTATAATCATTATAGCAGATTCGATTAAGTTTGTCAAGAGGTTTTTTAAGTTATTTTTTGTGACGAGTGCCGATTTTACTTCACACGATTATGCGTCGTGGAGAGGTTGGTTGCTGTATCTCCTCTTGACATCTTAATTATAACATAGGTGGAATAATTTGTCAAGTCTTTTTTTTATTTATTTTTTTTAAGATTTGATGTCTTTCCTTACCTTGTAAATAAATTATAACAAAAAATTTCCAAAAAATCAAGAGGGAATGTTGCACAAGATTATGGGAAAATTTTTGTGCAGTTTTTCGCTCGATTTTCCTTGACAAAAATGCTGGGGTATGGTATAATTGCGAAATTCTGCCCGGCGCGACCATCGCCGGGCCGCCCAAATTGTCAAGTAGTAATTATGCACAAAAATAAGAGCTTTTCAGCTCTTATTTTCTACTTGACTTTTTATTCTGGAATTCTAAAAGTTAAATAACCAAATTTTCCGCTTCTTGTTTTCCAACTCTGAGTGTATTCATGATTTGTACATACTTCATAGCCAAGCTCTTTAAGAAAGATATTTAATCTGTTAATTACTTCTCTTACAATCTCCTGCTCTTTTATACTATAGTAATCATTCATGAAGAACTCTACATAAAACCAATTTGTACTATTATTTTCAATTACTGTTGCTACACGAGCTAACTCTTTTTCAAATCTTTCTTGAATATCCTTTTCCATTTTCTTTTTCTCAATTTCTTTTAAGATTTTTTCTTCAATAGCTTTTTTCTCAAGGTCAGCTCTTTTTGCAGTTACATCCATAATCATAATTGTTTTCATTTTTATCAATCCCTTTCTTTATCTTATGTACTTATTATATTACAGGGCTTGGCTTTTGTCAAGCCCTGTTTTTAAATTATTTTCGTGGTGCTGATAAAACAATTTTGTACTTTGTTCCCTCTGACATGAAAACAATCTCACGTTCTGGGTTAGTCACTTCTAAGTTATCAGCTCCCGCATTTTCCAGACATTTTTTGATTTCATCAATCAGAAATCTTTTGCCAGTGTTTTCCGCTCTTTTACGCTTTGTCGTATCGAACTTGTAGACTGTTGGCTTTCTGTCTGCCTGTCGTGCTTTCTTTGCGCTTTTGCGTTGTTCCGCTGTCAAGTCTCCATCAATGTCACTGGTTCGTGTCATGTGGTCGATTTCTTCATCATCAGCAATTAACTGAATTGCTTCTTCTCTTGTGATTCCAAGAGTGTTCATGTGTTTTGCAATCATTTCTTCTTTATTCATAGGCTTTCCTCTCTTTCATTTGATACATTTATTATACATCACTTTTGGCTATTTGTCAAGAACTTTTTTCATCCGGACGGGGCGAAACTTTGTTCGCCCCTACCCTTTTTACTCTGCGATTTCTTCCTTTTTGGAGAAATACGCTTTTCTCTTTTCTTCTGTTCTTTCAACTAATCCATCATCTTTTAACTGACGAACCAGTGCAGAAACTCTCTGATTGCTTAAATCAACTAACTCGACAACTTCTTTCATCAAGTCTGTAATTGTGTACTTTTTACCAACTTCCATGAAGTTCAGAATAGCTTCTTTGTAACCCTCATTTGCTTTCTGAGTTGCTGTTGGTTTTCTTTCCGCAGAGTTCTTCTTTGCCACAGAAGCCTTTAATGCTTCGAGCTTTTCAGCTACTTCTTTATTATCCTCAACAGCTTTGATTGCGATTTCAAGAGCCTTTACATAAGTCATTTTGTTTGTCATAGTATCAATTCCTTTCTTATTAAGAGATTTATTATTTGTTTTCTATGTTTTTATTATACATCATCTTTATTCAGTTGTCAAGTCTTTTTTTTATTTTCTTTTCGGCGGGCTTCTCATTTTCTTTACTTCCTTTCTTTATCTTATGTACTTATTATACATCACTTTATTTCATTTGTCAAGACTTTTTTTTAATTTTTTATTTTTTTTTGTTATGCGGCGTAGTAGCCAACATAACCGCCGATAACATCAGCAAAGTAAAGTGCGTCATCATAATTTTCAAAACCGCAAACTTTTTTGTCAGTTCCATCGAATACATAATACATACACATTTACCTCTTTCTTTCTTTAAGTCTTTACCTCTTTAACAATTATAATTATATCACATCTGAGCCAAAAGTCAATAGTTTTTGAAAAGTTATTTTTTTAACAAAGTCCCCATTTGTTTGGATTGTTTTCCCTCTCTTATTTAAGAGAAGGAAAACATTTGTGCGCGTTCTTGCCTTTACAGTTCCACTGATGAGTATTTTTAGTGAATTTTTTGTGCATTTTGTAGCAACGAACAAAAATGTCTTTTTCAATCATTGCATCACTTAATGCAGTATGTTCTTCTACATAATCAGCATTATTTGTAATAAATGCGTAAACGCTTTCTGCTGATGTTGCACAGCTCTTTCCTGTTGATGATTTTAAACCATTTTCAATACAGAACTTTTTGTAGCTTTTCAGATGTGTGATTGTCTGTAATGCCATTAAATAAATGTCGATAAATTCAAAATCATTTAACAGTTCACGGCAAATAGTTTTTTCAAAATCGAATACACTGTTATAAGCCTGTACATACTTTACATTGTAGAACTTGCAAAGATTTCTTACAATTTCAATAGCATCTCTTTCTGTTGCTACTGCTGACATTGTGCCATTGTTTAAACGTTCCTCATAAATGTGGAAGTTATTTTTTGAGTATTCATCTTTATTAATGTCATTGTAATGTTCCATAATCAACATTGAAGTCGTTGCAAAGATGTTACCATCTTTATCGTGAATAACGCAACCTAAGTTGTACATTCCAGTAGGATTTGCAGCTCCCCCAACAGTTTCAGTATCCAGTGTGCAGTAAATTGTTTTTCTCATTTTTATCAATTCCTTTCTTTTCTTTATCTTATGTATTTATTATAGCACCGATTGTTTATTTTGTCAAGAGTTTTTTTCAACTTCTGTAAAATTAATTAAAATGTCAACCGCTTCTAATTTATGATTTTCGCAAAGCACCTCACCCTTGTTAGCGTCTACTAACTGTTCCCACTCTGGTTCGTGAACTAAAATCAGATGCTTTTCATCTTTTGAAAAATAGCAAGGACAAAAGCACTCACAATTCTTTTTTCCTTTGCCATGTAAACCAGCCCAGCATCCTTCAAGTTCCGCACATCTATAACATTTATTCATGTTTAACACCTCTCTCTTATTTATGTACTTATTATACCATGCGGTTGACTGTTTGTCAAGCACTTTTTTAAAAAATTTTTTTGTCCCATTTTACACGGGTCAAAAAGACTGACTTAAAAGTCAGTCTTTTTCGCTACTGGAGAAGCCTGTCTCGTCTGTATAAAATCATACATAGAAATAACTTCTCTCAATTCATCAATTGTAACAGAAGAGAGCCTGTCCCCACTATTGTTAGGTATGAACGTAAGTTCTGTAGAACCCTCATGTAAATTTACTTTTGCACTTTTCAGTGGTAAAGAAATAGATGCTTTCATAAATTAATCCTCCTCTGTAAATGCTTCTAACCAGTTATTAAATTTTGTGTCAATCCAATAACCAAAAGAACCGCAAGTATAACCGCCCGCAAGTCCTAAAAATACAACCCATGCGTCAGGCTCATAGTTTGATACTGCTAACACAACTCCTATCAGTGTAAATAATACTAACCATGCTTTCTTGCTTAAACGTTCTTTCATTTTTATCAACCTCTTTCTTTATTTTCTATAATTATTATAATATATTTTTTTTAATTTGTCAATAGTTTTTTACTTTTTTCTCAAATTTTTGTAATTCCTCTATCTTTCAAATATTCACAAAAGCTGTCAGCGTCCAGAGTGTCGGCAAGCTCTTTCATTGACGCACTTATTTTATTGTACACACAGCGAACCTCGATAGGCTTGAAGTTTTTAGCTGTGACAGCTGTTGAATAGTAATCTTCTACGTTGCTTAATCGAACAACTGTTTTTCTGAAAAAATTCTTTGAAAGTTCAGCATTCATAAATAAATCATCTCGAACTAAATCAACCAGTTCGTCAAAAGTTTTAATTGTAAAGTTTAATGTTTCTGCATCTTCTGGAGCAAGGTATCTCACATGTTTCCAGATACTTGTATCAACAAAATTTGCCCATCCTTCCATCTTGTATTCAAATCTATAATCATAAATCTCTTTCATTGTTTTTTCCTCTCTTTCATTTGATACATTAAGTATAACACATAATGTTGAGTTTGTCAACACATTTTTAAATTTCTTTTTTTCGCTTCTTCTGTCGTTAATCCATAGGCTTTCCATGGGTCATACTTACCGAACAGAATTGTTTCATCAACTGTATCACACATCTTGTTATTTACATTGTAGTCATAGTAAAACCATTTTTTGCACTCCCATTTCAGCGGGCAGTGAAAACAAGTTGTTGTGGTTGCTGTAACATTCATATCTATTGTTAATAACGCTTTTATTTTCTTCATTGTAATTACCTCTCTCTCTTAACTTGATTATAGTATACCAGAATTACGGGAGAATGTCTATAGGCAAATTGCACAAACTTTTCATCGAAAAATTGCTGAAATTCTATGTTTTGCACAAATTCCGGCCGAAGCGCTTGTCGCCGGCCGGCCAATTTTATCACACTTCTGGAACTTTGTCAAGTAGTAAAATTGAACAAAAAATGAGCTGAAAATCAGCTCATTTTCTCTACTGTTCTTTTGTTACACTTTTCACAAGCGACCGCAACTCCGCGACTCCAAAAGTATCCATGTATGCGGCCATTGATTTTTTCAAATCTGCTGTCCTCTTGGCTCTTAGCTGTCCAACCATCCAACTGTATTCTTCTTCTGTTAAATCTATAGGTGTACACGCTTCATCTCTTAAATAATACATTGTATCAATTCCTTTCTTTACTTTATACACTTATTATACACTACTTTTGGTTATTTGTCAAGCACTTTTTTCTTAAACTTAAAACTTTTTTGTTTTCCGCATTTCTTGCAAGTGCAAAGAATTTCATGCTTCTCAAAATCTTTTGTGCGTCCAGAGATTAAATCTGTCGGCGTTCCAATAAATTCACCTGTCCAGTAATAGTCATGTTTAAAACAAATCTTTTTCATTGTATCCACCTCTTTCTTTATTATGCTTTTATTATACAGTATCTATTGGAATTTGTCAATACTTTTTTTGGAATCTCTCAGAAAAATTTTCTGAGAGTTCCAATAATATCATTTACATCAAAACTGTTTTCACCCCATTCTTCTCTGTTGCGTTCTTCATCATCAAAGAGCCAACCGTCACAGTCAACAACTGTACTTTTTGGTGTGCCATAGTTTACAATTTTGACTTCATCCCACTCGACACTCGGCAGATGTTTTTCGAGCCATGCAAGTTTTACGCTTGTTACTGCGGTATTGTAAGCTGTCGAACCGCATTTGCTGAGCCAACTAACAATGCCGATTCTGTAACCATTTTCCTGTAACTTGTGAAGCAATCTTGCAAATACTGAGAAGTTAAACAGCGGTCTTGCGATAGCGTATGGAGTTGTATCTTCTTTTTCCAGATAGTCTAACCAATTTTCTACACCATAGAAGTTTGCCAGTGTGCCGTCCATGTCAAAGTAAATAGTTCCTTTTATGTTCATCATTTCTTTAATTGTATTCATCATAATTATCAATTCCTTTCTTTTTCCTTTTCTTTAATTATATTATATACTATCTTTTATAATTTGTCAATACCTTTTTTAAAAAACTTGCAAGGTATAGAAACCATCGTTTCTTTTTAAGTATGCCAGAGCTTCATCTCTTCCTTTTAAAATAATTTCACCCGTTGTAACATCAAACAGTACAGGTTCTTTTCCTAACATAAGTCCCAGTCTTTCTATAATATTTTCCATAATTCTTTTTCCTCTCTTTCTTTCTTTTGATATATTTATTATAACACTTTTAAAATAATTTGTCAATAGTTATTTTGATAATCTACACATAATTTTTTCTTTCCATGTCTTTCTAATTCTTCTGAATCCGGCAAAGCCCCACATACCATTTACATCATAGAAGTTAGTTTCGATTAATCCTTCATTTGCCATGTCAAGTGCGATGTTGTCAATCACATCTTCTGGAAATTGTGCAAGGTAACTATCATGGAATCCCCACCACTTCCAAGCGTGCCAGTCAAGACTTGCATTTTCTAATACGTTAAAGATGTGTTCACGAATCATTGTTCTTTCATTATCTGTCATTGTTGTTTTCCTCTCTTTCATTTGATACATTCATTATAGCATGTCCGGGGTTGTTTGTCAACCCCTATTACAAAAGTTTTTTAAAGTTTCCTTGTGAATCAAAGTCGAATCCAACATTTTCCCCATAGGTTTCGGGTTCAATTTCGATGTAATCATCCTGCATACAAACAATCTTTACACCAGAACGCTTGAATATTTCTAACATTGTTTCATAGTCTGTTTTTCTTTCCATGGCTTTTACCTCTCTCTTACTTTCTATACTTATTATACCACCAGAGGCTTGTTTTGTCAAGCCTCTTTTTTCTTTTTTTTCAAATTCATTAAAGTTTTTTCAGTGGTAAAAGTAGCTTTTTCAAATTTAATCTGATAAGCAACGCCATTTACATTTAAGTCGCCCGCTTTTGTAAAAGGCACTGTATCAGCTTGCCATTCTTGACCGAAATATTCAGTTACCATTTTTTCAAAAACAGAACCTTTATTGTAGATACTGTTTTCAACCTCTGACTCAAAAAATTCTTTTGAGCAAAGTGCAAAGCAAGTGCCATTTGTTTTTAAAAGTTCTTTCTGGATTTTGTTTGGTTTAAATCTCAAACTATAACCAGAACCTCTTGACCCTTTATCAAGTGTGGAAAGAAAATCCAATGTGCTGTCATCTGAAAAACTAACATACACAACTTTTTATCAATAAAACCATAAATGTATTTATCTGTAAAAGCGATTGCTTTATATCCGTTTACTAACATTTTCTTAATCTCTTCCATTTTGAATTACCTCTCTCTTTATCTTATGTACTTATTATAACACCGACTATCCGGTTTGTCAAGCACTTTTTTTATTTTTTTTTCTTTAGGGCTGTCAGCCCGAACAGTGAACTAATGGCGTGTCGCTCATCAACCCACCGTTCTGTGGGCTTCCGCATTCCCTTTTCCCTTTCCTTGATTATAATATACCACACCTCTATCCAATAGTCAAGCATTATCGCAAAAAAAGTTGCACAAAATCTGCGGCAAAAGTTTGTGCATTATTACCCATTGTGCAAAGTGCCGAATTTCGGGAGTCCGACCTATGCAAAGTTTGTGCAATTTTTCTCTTGACAAATGGTGAGCAGCTATGTTATACTGAAATTCTGCGCGCCAGGGCCGTGGACGCGCAGCCCAAAAATAAAAGGGTTGAACTATAAAAGTTCAACCCTTTATTATAACATGAAATCAAAATTTTGTCAAGGCTTTTTCTACTTCATCTGCTGTGCAGTGTACGCCAGTGGCGTACTCGATGTACCCAGCTACGCCCGAATAGTTTGCTGGCTTGCACCTTGGATTCAGTGAGTGCTTGCGTGCCTGCTCTCTCTCGTCCGCAATCATGTTGCTAATTGTTAAGCTGTGATTGATAACCGCTTCTACTGAGTTCATTGCCATTTGAATTACCTCTCTTTCATTTGATAAGTTTATTATACACTCAATACATCATTTTGTCAAGCGTTTTTTTCAATTCTTTTTTATCATTTTTCTTTCTTTTATCTTCAAAGACCGCAGGTCTTAAACCAACCCAGTCCGCACGTTCTTTTCTCTTTTCTTTTTGGATTTGACTTTTGGTCATTCCTTTGTATCTAAATTGGTCTGTCTGAGCTTGTAACTGTATCTTTTTACTTCTGGATTTTTTACTCATGTTTATCACTCCTCTTCTGTTATTGGTGTAGATAATGCAACTGCCATTGCCAGACTCAAAGCCTTATCTGAAAGACTTTTATCTTCACATAATCCGCAAAACCAGATTGTGTTTTTATCTTCAAAACCGAGTGTTCCAATTACTTTATCCATCATTTCTTCTCTTGTCATTTTTATCAACCTCTTTCTTTATTTTCTATAATAATTATAATCCTTTTTATCTTATTTGTCAAGTAATATTTTATAAATTCTTTCAACTAAATCTTTCTGCATTTCATACATTTTATCTTCATCATCTTCTTCTAAGTGAAGGCGTACAATTTCGTATGTATCATCCATGTATCTGATTTCAACCCAGCCTTCATAATAAATAGTGGTAACACCTTTAGAAGTTTTTCTGTTTCTTCTGGTATCTTTAATTGCGACTTTCTTAATGTTCTGTAATCCATAAATTGTATTTTCAACTTTAATGTATTTTTCCATTTCTTTTTTCCTCTCTCTCTTAACTTAATTATAGTATACCACATGGGGTTGAACTTGTCAACCCCTTATTTTATTTTTTTTATCTTTCTCTTAATCCATGTATTACTATTGTATGACCGCAGTTATCACAAATGTAATAGTATTCATCACCGCCATTTTTGTGATGTATTGCACTTGTAAACTTATAAGGCTCGTTACACTCTGTACAATAACCATTGTTCCATGCTTCATCATCACCTTTATTCTGTAATGTAATTAATCCGCTGATACCGCATCCAATAGCGACCGCAATTATAATTCCCATTATCCACTTTACTATTGGACTGCCATTCTCTGCTATAGTGTTCACAATACACAGTGCCAGGAATCCACCAACTACTACACTAAGTGCAACTGCTACGATAATAAACCTTACTGTATAACTCATTTTTAATACCTCTCTTTTTTCTTTTATTATATTACTGAATAACTTATTTGTCAATAGGTTTTTTATTTTATTTTTTATTTTGTTTCCCTTTCCTCTTGACACTATTATAATACCATACATCCGGTTACTTGTCAAGCTTTTTTATAAAAAAAAATGAGGAAAAATCCTCACTTTTAAAATCAATCTTCATGTATTTCAATAATAGCATTGCCGTCTGCATCACGTCCCCATGAGCCATTGAGCCAACCTGTGTATCTTGTTGATACAATCTCATCATCATAGATACACACTGTACCCATGTTATCCATTACCATTGAACAGAAGTCACCAACCACCCAATCTTCAATACCTGTGAAAGACCATTCGTTACCACTAAAGTCTACACAGTACACAACGTCCTCTTCTTCATCAACCTCTGTGACTACAGCCAGAGCCGCATACACATCACGCTCACATGCTTCATCTATTGGACTACTTGCGGCGAGTGCTGTATTACAGCCTGTCATCATCATCACTACCATTACCATCATCATCATTACTTTCTTCATTGTTCTTACCTCTCTTTCATTTGATAAGTTTATTATACAGTATAACCGCCCATTTGTCAAGCCTTTTTTGTAAAAAATTTTTTGTTAATTTTTTAACAATCTCCGCCCTATTTACCAAAAACAATGTTTGCGTTAATTAGTCCGGTGTGTACCAATCCAATAGGCCAGTGCTATTTATTGTATCATAGTTTCGGGAAGAAGTCAATGTACAAATTGCACAAGATTTTGCAACGATTTTTGTGCAGGATACCTATTGACAGCAAACAAGGCGCGCCAGGACCGCCAGCGCGCCTATGTGCCATGGTACACGTATACCCCTACCCTGGTACCCCTACCACTATACCCATAGTACCCCATGCCTACTACCTACATACATACATGCATTGATACATTTGTTTATTTATTTATTTATCTTATTGTCTTTGTTTATCTTATTATCTTTATCTCTCTTGCTCTTCTCTTCTCTCTTGTTCTGTCTCCTCTCGCTCTCTCCTTGCCCTTGGCAAGGCCTGCCCTTGGGCAGAGGCAGCAGGTCTTATCTCTCTTGTATGTGCTAATGTTTTATTTTATTTAATTATCATCCAGTAGTACACATGTATGGTATGGTATGTATATATTCACATGTACTGTATAGTGTATGTATGTACATCATCTACTATGTATGTATCCAACAGATGTATGTATGTACATAGTGTAGTGTGTATTGTACTGTGTACGTGCGGTCCTGTGTATGTATAGTAGTATACACACTGTGCTGTGTAGTATAGACTACCTGTGCATGGTGTACCCTTAGTACATAGCATGTGTGTATAACATACATGTCATGCATAGTGTACTATTTATTCTTTAGTATGTTTATGTATAATAAAAAGGCATTGTGTATCATACACAATGCCTACATTAAACTCATTTTAGTTTCAAATATTTTTTATCTATTTTGGCGGGCCTGCGAGATGCGAGGCCGCCCCGTCGCTTCTCAGAATAGCGGCAATACCTTTGTTGTGTGTTTCTCAGATATCTCTGAGAGAAAAAAGTCATCAAGAGTTAGTGAGATAGTGTAATGGGGGGTGGTATTTCGGGAAAAAAATTTTTTTCGTTTCGATTTTGATTTTGCTCTGGACAACTTTGACACGAAAAGTATTTTGAATTTCGGCTTTACAAATTTATCAATTTCAAAATTACCGATAAATTCATCCAAGTATTTCCATCCCCAATCATTATACATCCATCCCTATCCTTCAAACAAGGCTGCACAAGATATAAAATCTCTCTATAACTCACATCATCTAAAACATATGCTTTGTCAATTCTTTGACCCAATAATTTATCCCTATCATTTATGGGAAAAATAATAAATTGGGTCCCATCTCCCTTATCTAACTCTTCTTTAGCTCTCTTTCCATAAGAAACGTTTCTACAAAATATTCCAACTTTCCTACATTCGTCCATCATTTAAACCAGTCCTTAAAAGACTCCATTGAAGCTTTGCCAGTATAAATTAAAAAAGTCTTACAACCAATCCCTACAATATAAATCATAGCAAAACTTCTTGCACAAATTCCAATACTTTTACCTAAAGCCCTAATCCTAATGCTTCCATTACTCTTCTTCCTCAACATATTTCTGAAGTTCCTCAGGTACCTCAACACCACACTCTACGAACGCAGCAACGGCTTCCCGCAATTTCTGATCGTCATCTATTGGACTTGCCATACAAATACACTGTCTACCATCAATAATAGCTGTAAATAATTCCAAATCAGAACCTTCCTCAAGGAACATTCTATCTCTTAATCCTTTTGGAATTGTAATTCTTCCTAAGCTATCAATTTTTCTACTTGTGTTTTCAGGAATTAACTGTTTCATCATTGTTCTCATATTTAATTTTTCTCCTTTGTACATCTTTTATTAAATTTCTTGCAAAACAAATTACATTGTCTTTCACCCGTTTCGCAAGGAAAGTATATCTAATTTATTATATCTTGTAATGTATGCGTAAAAATGTTCCCAATCAAAAACTCTCTGCGCGATATATCTTTCTCTTTTATCTATCCAATCATCCACACTAATTGGAATGCCTTTTGGCTCTTCATAATCTCGGTCCATTCTTCGTCTTCGCCAGTCAAAAGGATATATATAACCGGCTTCCCGCATTACTTTAGTAAAATCTGAGCTATAAGCTCCATAAGAAGAAAGTATCATAACTAATATTTTGAAAATATCCCATCCTTCTGGAAAAATACAATCTAATAAACTATTTAATACGTTTACTAAAAAGAAACATGGCGCGCCAACTAAAAATATAAACATTGCCAAACATCTATCAATATTAGAACTTTGCGACATAGGTTCTATAAATTGAAAGCATAATGTACAAAACATTAATAGCCAAAAGAACACAATAATTTGTAACATTTTTATCTTCTCTCTCCTTCTTTTGTTTATATATATTTTAACATTTTTTTTCTATTTTGTCAAAAATTTGACTTAGGCTGGGAATTCTGTTATAATATATTTAGGTAATGGAGGTGACTATTATATTAAAATTAGATTATACTCTCACCTCAGCTGAAGAAAGATTAGAGTTAGTAAATAAAATTCTTGAGGAGAATAAAGAACCCAATGAGGCTTATTTAGAAATCCTCGCAGAATACTTAGTAATTCCAATAGAGCGAGAAGAGAGACGACAACATAAGATTTTAACTGACAATCGCATGGCTACAGTTAATAAAAGAGAAACTTCTTTTGAAGGTTTAGTCTCCCAACTTGAAAATGGCGAAGATGGTATTTATAATTTATTAGATGATGGAAAAGGTAAAACAACAATATTTCAACCAAAAGTAACAATAACTAAAAAAGATGTAGAAGAAATTCCCTATTTAAAACAGATAAGAGATGCTATAAAAGTTTGGGAAGAAAAATTAAAAACCGCATCAGGGAGAGAAGCTTTTATTATTAAAAAAGCCATTATTGATTTGCGGAAAGACCAATACGTTATTAAAAATTCATATAAAAAACCAATCGTGTTTAGTAGAATAACACGTTCAAAACATATTACTAAATTTGAAGATTCATTTAGATTTGATGATGAAAATTATATTATTCCAGAAGGATACTCATTTTGCGACCCTGCGGTTTGTTCTGCAATCCTTTGCAATTACTCTCGTTTAAAAGAAGAAGGATTTGGGGATTTTGAAGGTGATGCGTGGTATATGATGAAAGATTTTGATGATTTATGCGGACGTGCTTTGTCCGACTATCCCTTATATGAGCGTATTGTGTCGGACAAGATTGACGGCATGCAAAATATTGAAATACAGGCCGATATTGAAGAACAATTTGAAGTTAAACATAGTTTAGAATATATTTCCAGCTTATGGAGGAAAAAGATTCCGAAGATTATTGCTTCACAAGCTGAAGATGATACGTTAAATTGGTATTTTCTTAATAAAGAAAAAGGTAAATATAAACGTTGCAGTAGATGCGGCGAGATTAAATTAGCGCATAATAAATACTTCAGTAAAAATAAGACAAGTAAAGATGGATTTTACAGTATTTGTAAAAAATGCCGAAATAAAAAGGACAAGAAATAATAATTTCGGACATCCAGAAGTCTTAGTTAGTAAAGGGGGAATTTATTATGGCAGCAGGCGATACAAGATTCTGCGATAAATGTAAAAAGACAATTAATGAAAAAGAATTTTATTGTTCAAATAATTTAGAGAAATATCCTGACGGAAAATTAAATACTTGCAAGAAATGTTTAACTATGCACGTAGACAATTGGGACCCTAATACTTACTTATGGATTCTACAGGAGTGTGATGTACCTTATGTTCCAGAAGAATGGCAAAAATTGCTTGCGAAATATGGTCAAGATAGAAGTAAGGTTACAGGAGTAACAATTTTAGGCAGATATCTTTCAAAAATGAAGTTAAAGCAATGGAAACAATATCGTTGGGAAGATACTCAGTTTTTACAAGAATTGGCAGACCATAAAACAGAAGAAGCGATGAAAAGAGCTGGATATGGAGCGGCCGAGATTACCAAAGTAGTAATGGAGAATCGAGCTACAATACCAGAAGGAGACGTGGAAGTTCCGGTATACGATGACAGCTCATATATGAATATGTCGGACGCCGGCCTGGGAGCTCCGCCCGCAGACGATTACTTTGCCGATGATAGTGATGATGATATTTGCGCTGATTTAACCGATGAAGATAAAAGATATTTGCGGCTTAAATGGGGAAAAGCGTATAAACCCGAAGAATGGGTCCGACTCGAACAACTCTATTTAGAGATGAAGAAATCATATGATATTCAAGGTGCTGGTCATGAGGATGTATTAAAATTAGTATGCAAGGCCTCATTAAAGACTAATCAGCTCCTGGATATAGGAGATATTGATGGTGCTCAGAAAATGTCAAAGATGTATGACATGCTTATGAAATCTGGTAAGTTTACTGCGGCACAGAATAAAGCTGATAATGGAGAGTTTTTAAATTCTATTTCAGAGTTTGTAGTATTATGTGAAAAAGAAGGTTTTATACCTCGTTATTATACAGAAGGTCCAAAAGATAGAGTTGATGAAACTATTTTGGATTTAAAAGATTATACTCATAGTCTTGTAGTAGAAGAAATGAATTTAGGTAATCTTATTGAAAATGCTGTTAAGCAAATGGCTATTGAAGAATCTAAAGAAGAAGATGAAGACGTTGAGGAAGAATTATCATTTGAAGAAATTGAAGCTTTAAAAGATGAAGATTTTGAAGAATATGGAGATTTCATTGAAGAACAAGAAGAAGACGATGAAGAAATGTTAAGACAAATCCAGGAGGATAGATAATATGGCTTTACAAGATTTATTAGATTTATCTGATTCACGAAAAAAGATTGGCCTCTCTGAAGAGCGTGTGCGGGCTGTTATAAGTATAGGCCGCCAATACATTGCCTATTGGAGAGAATATCCTGACATGTTCGTTGATTACCTTTTGGAGATGGGAAATCCTCAAGATTTTAAATTTTTCTTTTATCAGAGAGTGTTCTTACGAATTGCGATGAGACATCAATATGTTTATGCAGTATTTCCTCGTGCGTATTCAAAATCATTCTTATCAATTATGACTTTAATGATTAGATGTATTCTTTATCCTAAATGTAAACTCTTTGTTACTTCTGGAGGTAAAGAGCAGGCTGCAGGTATTATGAAAGAAAAAGTGCAAGAAATATGCAATCTAATACCCGCGTTTAAACAAGAAATTGACTGGACACGTGGAAAGACTCTTGAAGGAAAAGATTATGCAAAATATGTATTTCAAAATGAATCTTATTTTGATAATATTGCGGCAAGAGAGAGTTCTCGTGGTAAGCGTCGACACGCTGGAGTTATTGAGGAATGTGTAGGTGTAGATGGACAAATTCTTTCAGAAGTTATTATTCCTACCATGAATATTTCTCGTATGTGTATGGACGGTTCAACTCATCCAGAAGAGCAATTAAATAAATCCCAATTATATATCACTACTGCTGGATATAAAAATACATATCCTTATGACAAATTAATACAGTTCCTTGTATGGCAGATCGTAAAACCAGAAAAAGCCATGATTATGGGGGGTACTTATAAGATTCCTGTATTAGTTAAGTTACTTGATAAAAACTTTGTAAAAGACCTGAAGATGGATGGTACATTCAATGAATCATCTTTTGCCCGTGAATATGAATCTAAATGGTCTGGTACAGTTGAAGATGCGTTCTTTAATTCAGAAAGTTTTGATAGAAACAGGATTTTAAAACAGCCAGAAAAAGAAGCCTCTGGACGAATTGGAAAAGGTGGATTCTATGTGCTGTCGATGGATGTTGGTCGTAAAGGGTGCGATTCAGTTGTTTGTGTATTTAAAGTTACACCACAGCCACAAGGAGTTTCATTAAAGCAATTAGTTAATATATTTACATTAAGTGATGAACATTTTGAAGACCAGTGTATAAAAGTAAAAAAATTATTTTATAAATTTAAAGCTAAACGTCTTGTTATTGATGGTAATGGTCTTGGTATCGGTTTATTAGATTATTTGGTTAAACCACAAATAGACCCAGATACAAATGAACTATTTCCAGACTTTGGCGTTTATAATGATGAAGATGGATATTATAAAAAATATAGAACCCAAAATTGTGAACAAGATGCTTTGTATGTAATTAAAGCAAATGCACCAATTAATACTGAAGCTCATGCTAATGCTCAAACTCAACTTTCTTCTGGAAAAGTTAAAATGTTAATAGATGAGCGTGTTGCAAAAACAAAATTACTTGGAACTAAAGTTGGTCAAAACATGACTCCTGAGGAGAGGGCAGAATATTTAAAACCATTCACCTTAACTTCTATATTAAAGGAAGAAATGATGAACCTTCGTGAAGAAACAGAAGGTGTAAATATTATTCTAAAACAAGCAAATAGAGGTATTAAAAAAGATAAATTTTCTGCTTTTGAATATGGATTATATTATATTAAACACGAAGAAGATAATAAGAAAAAGAAAAAGAAATTTAATGCTAAAGAGTGGTGTTTTTTTAACTGATATAATTTTAAATAATTCCAATCTTTTGAAATTAAAAATATGATATAATGGAGAGTAAGGAGGCGTGAATAAAAAGTGGATGCAAGTTTTGGAGAACGTAAGATACATGAAATATTAGAAGAGTCGGGTTTAGATTATAAGATGGAATATATCTTTCCAGATTTGCGGAGCTCAAGTGGACGACCTTTAAGATTTGATTTTGTCATATTTGATGATGATGGACATATTGATTTTATTATTGAATATCAAGGAAAGCAACACTATGAGCCAAGCAATAAATTTGGCGGAAAAAGAGGTTTCTATCAACAACAGTTTAATGATAATAAAAAAAGACGTTTTTGTGCGCTACATGATTTTAACTTAATTGAAATTCCATATACAGAAGAAAACCTCCTTTCATACGATTATATAATGAGAAAAGCTGGATACTAAAAGGAGGTGAATTTTTGCGTAACAGACAGGAAGAAATTCGGTCAAAAGGTTTTGATATGATTAATTCTCGTCGAGGATATGAAGGTCCAATAGACTATGGAAAGATTAAAGTTGGAACTAAAACCCTTGATGATGCTGTTTTAAATTTGGGTTCAATGCCTAAAATTCGACATGACTTTGGGAATAAGGCATTTATACTTCAAGCCATTAGTGAGAGGAATTTACCTTTAATAAGAGAAATTTCTAATTATTTTTATAATACAAATGGTATTTATTCCAAGGTATGTGATTACTTTGCTTACCTATATAGATACGATTGGTATATAACGCCGGAAATTAAAGACGAATCAGAAAAGTCTTTTGAAAAAGCTTTAGTTGATTTTAATAATATTTTGGGCTATCTTGATAACTCACATGTTAAAAAGGTTTGCGGTGATATTGCCAGTGAGGTCGTAAAGAACGGGGCTTATTATGGGTATATATCTCCATCAAGAGATGGATTAGTTTTACAACAATTACCGATTAATTATTGTAGAACAAGATTTAATATTGGCGATATACCAGTAATTGAATTTGATATGCGTTTCTTTGATGAAAACTTTAGAGATGTTAATTATAGAATGAAAATTCTAAGAATGTTCCCTAAAGAGTTCCAAAAGGGATATGTATTATATAAACAAGGTAAGTTAGAACCTGATACAGAATATTATCCATTAGGTCGTCGTAGTAGTAATTTAGTTAATACTAATACCCAATTAAATTGGCGTCCTGGTTATTGGTATACTCTTGAGCCAGGTTCTGCGGTTAAATTTTGTTTTAACAATGGCGACCAACCATTATTTATAAATGCAATTCCCGCAATTTTAGATTTGGATGCGGCGCAAGATTTAGACCGAAGAAAACAAATGCAACAACTTTTGAAAATCGTTATACAAAAATTACCACTTGATAAAAATGGTGATTTGATTTTCGATGTAGATGAAGCCAGAGATATTCATAATAATGCTGTTGAAATGTTACAACACGCTATTGGAGTTGATGTTTTAACAACTTTCGCAGATGTACAAGTTGAAGATATGGCTGATTCTAATACCACAACTACATCAGATGATTTGGAACGTGTCGAAAGAACTGTGTATAATTCTTTAGGTGTTTCAAAGAACTTATTTAATACAGATAGTAATTTATCTTTGGAGAAATCAATCCTTCAAGATGAATCTACAATGCGAGTTTTACTTTTACAGTTTAATTCATTTTTTGATAAGATTACACAGCAGTTGGGAAGTAATAAAAAGAAATATAATTATAGATTTTATATGCTTGAAACAACTCAGTATAATTATCAGAATTTAGCTAAAATGTATAAAGACCAAGTTCAAATGGGATACTCAAAGATGCTCCCACAAATTGCTATGGGACATTCACAAAGTTCTATAATTCATACTGCATTCTTTGAGAATAAAGTATTGAAACTTAGTGAGATTATGATTCCTCCTCTTATGAGCTCTACTTTAAATGCGGACTCGATTTTGGGTACTAATAATCAAAATAATAACTCAAAAAATCAAAAAACATCAGAGGAAATAAAATCTACAACTAAAACAGTGAAAACAGGTGACGGTGCTGGGCGTCCTGAGAAAGCTGATAGTGAAAAGAGTGAAAAGACAATTCAAAATAAAGAATCTATGTAGGGAGGATTAAAGATGGCACACTCAAGTGTAAGTTTAGAAACCCCTATTGAGTTTATAAATATCACTCCTCTTAATCCTCTTATTTCAAAATGTCAGATTAAAGTTTGTTATGTTCAAGATACACCAAATAGAAATGGTAGTATTATTACTGAAGAAGTTGCGAGAAAGCTTGCAAATAGTCTTCCTGGTAGTCCAATTGTAGGATATTACAATAAGTCTACTGGAGATTTTGAACAACATAACAAACAAATCAACATTTCAAATGGAGAGTTTAAGTTGACTGATTCAACAAGACCTTATGGTTTTGTAGATTTAGGCGCAAAGGTTTGGTTTCAAGATTTCTTAGATGATGGACAAACCGTTCGTAAATACCTCATGACTGAGGGATATTTGTGGACAGGTCAATACCCGGAGTGTCAAAGAGTAATTGACAAGGGTAATAATGAATCTATGGAATTGCATAAAGAAACTTTAAATGCAACTTGGACAAAAGATGAAAGTGGAAAACCGCAATTCTTCATTATCAATGAAGCAATTATGGAAAAACTTTGTATTCTTGGAGAGGACTTTGAACCTTGTTTTGAAGGCTCATCTGTAACAGCTCCAAAGGTACAATTTTCTTTTGATCCTAATTTTACCACTCAATTTAATTCTATGGTAAAAGAAATGAAAAATTTATTAGATAAAGGAGGAACGCAAGTGTTTACTACTTATGCAGTAAAAGTTGGTGACTCTCTTTGGAATGCTTTATATGCTCATACAAAAGATACATATAGTATTGCAAGAGTATGCGAAGATGAAGGACAAAAATATGCCGTTCTTCAAAATAGAGCAGACCAAAAGTATAGTAGATTAGACTTTTCTTTAAACGCAGAGAATGAGGTTATGTTTGCAGATAATGTAAAGGATATTGAATATACTCCATCAGGAGATGTTCAGTTTGCGTTAGCTGACGTTGAGGCCTTTGAAACTGAGTTCAAGAAGAAAGAAGACGAAGAAAAGGCTAAGAATGGCGATCCTAAAAATAAAGATCCTGAGCAGAAAAAGGATGATCCTAAAGGGGATCCAGATAAGAAAGATCCAAAAGAAGATCCTAAAAATGATCCAGACAAGAAAGATCCTAAGGAAGACCCTGATAAAGATGAGCCAAAGGACCCAGAAAAAGAGGACCCAGAGTCAGATGACGAGGACAAAAAAAATAAAAAAGATAAAAAGAAAACTCAATATTCATTAGAAGAGATACCAGAATATCAAACTCTAAAATCTGAATATTCTGCATTAGAGGGGCAACTTTCTACCTTAAAAGCCCAACTCGCATCTCTTGAGCAGTTTAAGCTCGATACAGAAAGAGTTAAGAAACAGGAAATGATTGATAAGACTTTCTATATGCTTTCCAACGAAGATAAGAAAGATGTTATTGACCATATTGATGAATACTCATTGGAAGATATTGAATCTAAGCTTTCAGTAATTTGTGTTCGTAATAGAGTTAATTTCTCAGCTCTTGAAAATGATGATAACCCATTGAATGGACCAACAACTTATAATCTTGGTAATGTTCAATTTGGAGACCAATCAACTCCAGCATGGGTTCAGGCTGTTTTAAAAACTGCAGAAACATTAGATTAATTAAGGAGGAATAAATAAATGGCTTTTAAAGACTTTTTAACCGCAGGTTTAGATCGTGCAGGCTTAAAGTCTCAGGCAGAGTATGTTGATTTTGGATTCGGTCAAGTAGAACCAAATCATCTTTCAGCTCAAAGAACTGGACAAATTTATGCACAGCTCCCTGCAGCTCCAGCTATTACCATGCTTGAGCAAGGTCAGTTTGTAAAATATGATTATGCCGCAAATGATAACGGTATTGGAGAAGTTAATTTCACTGGTAATGGCGAATGGATGCTTGTTTACAATGAAATTAAATTATATAAAAACCACTTAGATGGAACAAAACAGTGGGATTGTGAATTCGTAATGCACAAGGATGATTATCAAGCTCGTATCTATAGTCCATATGACTATGAACAAGCTGAGATTGAGTATCATGATTGGCATAGATTGAATGGAACTGATGAAAAGGGAAAGACAAGTATGACTGTTAATACTTATGTTTCTCTTGATATTGAAGGAAAGACTGTTACTATTGATGGTGAAAGATATGCTGTTACTGGAGATGCAGAAACAGGACGTAAGTTCACTTATAAAGGAACAGAATATGAGTTAGATGAAAATGGTCAGTCTAAGAAACAAGTTCCAGTAGAATATACATATGATGATGTTACATCTGATGTAGCTGATATCTATGAAATGGGATGGACAAACGATCCATGGAAGAGACTTGGTATTTATCGTGAAAGAAAAATGCCTAAAGGAACTACAATGGTACCTCGTGTATTCAAGACAAATGTAGGAGATATCTTCACAACTAATACAATTGGCGAAACAGAAGTTTCTGTTGGAGACGTATTAACACCACGTGCTAAAGATGGTATCTTAGCTAAAGAAGGTGCTGATGCGGCTGGCGCAATGAAGTGGCAAGTAGTTAAAGTTTATACAATGCCTGATAATCAAAAGGGCGTAAAAGTTATGCGTATAGCGTAAGGAAAGGAGGATAATATTAATGTTAGATAGAAAAAATCTTGTATCTCTAATGAAAACAGTTGCTAAAGCTGATCCTTCCGCTCCTACCGCTTATAGCTTTAATGGACAATCTTTAAGCTACGATGCTATGAATCAGACTTTACGTAATGAATTAAATGAGTTGGCAGGTACTTATTCCCTATACAGAGAGAATAAGAATTTAATCTTCTCTATGATTGAAGAAACACTTGATGAAGTTCTTCCAAAGAAAGTTATTCAGCAATATGATCAGTTTGCTGAGGTTAAGACTTTTGCACAGGGTGACAAACCTATTTTCCGTCGTCCATTAGCAAACAGAAATCGTGCTAAACAGTTCATCACAAGAGTAGGTCTTGCTGGAATGTACGAAGTATTCAAACTCGGACCAACCGAGGCAGAAAGCTTCGAAGTACGTACAAGCGCTATTGGAGGCGCTGCTCAGATTGGATTTGAGGAGTTCCTTGATGGACGTGTTGACTTCGCTGAAGTTACAAAAATTATTATGGATGGTATGGATGAATTAATCTATAAAGAAATCGCATCTGCATTAAAAGCATCTATTAATCAGCTTCCACCAGCAAATAGAGTTGCTGCTAATGGATTTGATGAAGCTGCTATGGATAGACTTATTACTATTGCTGCTGCTTATGGAACACCTACTATCTATTGTACATATGAGTTTGCTGTTCGTATGATTCCACAGGAAGCATGGAGATATACAGAAGCCATGAAGACTGAACTCTGGAACACAGGACGTTTAGCTAACTATAAAGGCACTAAAGTTATTATTCTTGAGCAAGGTTTTGAGGATGAAACTAATACTCGTAAGTGCATTGATCCTGGATATGCTTGGGTTATCCCAACTGGAGCAGATGGAAAACCTGTTAAAGTTGCATTTGAGGGTGGCACAATTGTTGATGAATTTAACAACTATGACCGTTCTCGTGAAATTCAAGTATATAAGAAAGTTGGCGTAACATGTATTCTTGCTAATAACATTTGCGCTTACTGCGATACATCATTACTTGGTAAAATGTATACTTGGGATCTTGATGGAGTTACTGGAAAAGTTGCTACTTATGATGGTAGAAAATCTGGAACTTTAGCTTAATAAAATACCGTAATATATTATTAGGGGAGAAGGGAACGTAAGTCTCCCTCTCCCCTTATTTTTAGTTGGAGAAAAAGGAGATTAATTATGATTACTGAAAATACAATGTATAATGTAAAGAACAGAAGTTCAAGCGTTGTTGTTTATAGAATTCCTGAGACAAATCTTCGTAGAGAATTTGCGCCAGGAGAGACAAAGAGAATTCCATTCGGAGAGTTAGAAAAATTAACTTACCAGAGTGGCGGAAGAGAACTTCTTGAAAACTTTCTACAGATTTTGGAAGAAGAAGTTACTACTGATTTAAACGTTAATAGAGAGCCAGAATATAATATGTCTGAGGCACAGATTCGTGATTTATTATTAACAGGGTCTCTGGATGCCTTCTTGGATGCACTTGACTTTGCTCCTATTGGCGTTATTGATTTAATTAAAACAATGGCAGTAGGTCTTCCATTAACTGATTTGAATAAAAGACGAGCTTTAAAAGAAAAAACTGGTTTTGATGTTGATAGTGCCCTTCGTCATGTTGAGGAAGAAAAGATTGCTGAAAAGCCTTCTACTGGTATTAATACATCCAGTGCCGCACCTACTCGTAGAGTACAGCCTGCCGCACAAGAAGGAACCGCTCGTAGAACTACACCTAAATATAAAGTAGTTGAAACTAAAAGTGAATAATTAAAAAGGAGGACATTATAAATGGCAGAAGGAACACCTTTCTCAGCTATATATAATTGCTTTCTTGGAAAAATCACTGATGATATGTATATGGAGTTAACTCCAGAAGACACCATAAAAGATTTGCAAAGACTTCTTATTCAAGCCATTCCAGGGTTTGAATTCCCTCGTAAGAATCTGGACAGCTATGAAATTAAAGTTGTTCAGATGAAAGAGGATGAAGTTCTTCCAGATGATTTTATTATTGGTGTCATTTGGAATGACCTTTCAGATAATACTGTTGACGTTCCAGATGTTATAGTAGAAAAATCCGCTTTTGCGGAAGAGCTCACTTCTGAAGAAATAAATATCCTGGCTCTTTTAATGAAACAAGGTTGGGTTCAGAGACAGGTTACTTCTATTGAAAATACCAGAATGAAATATTCTGGTTCTGATTTTAAAATGACTTCACAAGCAAACCATCTTCAAAAATTACTTTCTCTTTTGGAAGAATCAAGAAGAGATTCTTTTCATATGCAAAGATTATATAAGAGACGTAAAAAAGATAGAGATGGACACTATGAGTCAAATTGGTCTGTATTGAGGGAAAAAAGTGCTTTGCGATAAGTATGAGATTGAATTCTCTCAAGAAACTATTCAGAAGACTGTTCGTCGTTTAACCAACCAACTTTGGAAATTAATTCCAATGAGAGAAAATGACGAAGATTGGTATAAACAATTACAAACTGTAACATTGGAGATTGCGGGACTGAATGAGCTTTTCATCAGTCCTACTTTTTTACAATTATTAAGTAAATTAGAAGGGTTGCAAATTAAAGAGGTAAATTTTGAGTTATATCGTAAGACTATTTTTGAATGCATTAATATCTTACAGGAACTAAACTAATGTCAGGTTATGATAAGAAAATAAAACGCAACACTTCTTTAAATTTAATGGCGGGCCGCCTTGACATATATGACGGAACGCAGGAACGTCCAGATGATTCAGAGAAAGAGAATACAACTTCTAACTTAGATGGATTAAAAGATCAAATTTTAAGACTTCATCAAGGTGGAGGTTATTTACAGCAAGATAGAATGATAGCTGATAAAAAAAGGTCTTTAGATAGGGCTTTATTGTATTCTTACCAAGCTTGTACAATTAAAAGAATTGCTTGCACTGATAACATGGATAATAGTACAATTTATCCAAATGTACATCATTTAAACAATAAAGAGATATGTAGAGCTTTAATTAATCCAGATAAAAATAAAATGGACTATGATGATAAAATTGTTTCAGTTCCATATGAAGACAATTATCATCCTGGAGATGTTTTTGAATGGGTTGGAACTAATACTTATTGGATGATATATCTTCAAGAATTAGAAGAAAGAGCATATTTCCGAGGTGAAATTAGAAAATGCTCTCATCAGATTAATTGGGAAGATGAAAATGGAGAACATTCAACTTATGCCGCAATTCGTGGTCCAGTTGAAACTAAAATTAATTATATCCAAAAGCATCAAATAAGTGTAGATACTCCAAATTATTCATTAGATATTTATATTCCCAGAAACAAAGAAACTTTATCTTTCTTTAGAAGATACCAAAAATTTTATCTTCAAAGTAGAGAAGAAGGTGGTCCAATTATTTGTTGGAGAGTTGAAGCCGTTGATTGGATTTCTACTCCTGGAATTTTAGAAGTTACAGCTGTAGAATATTATATAAATGAAACCGAAGATGACCTTGAAAAAGGAATCGTTGGTGGATTAAAAGTTGACCCAATAGATCCAAATAAAGATTTAATGAGTATGGCTATAGAAGGACCTACATTTATTAAACCTAAACAACCTTATGAATATCGTTGTAAAGGATTTAATAGTGGAGCTGAAGCTTGGTCAGTTGATACTAATAAGTATCCAGTTGAATTTAAAGTTGATCCTAAAGACCCAATGCATATTAAACTTGTTTGGTTTAAATCTTATCATGGTCAATTTGAATTGAAGTATGGTAATTATTCAAAGACAATAGTCGTTGAATCATTATTTTGAGTGAAAAAGGAGATTATATAAATGAAAGTAGAAAGATTTTCTTTACCTAAATCAAGTTTTCTTTCTATTGAGAAAGACATGGGTATTATTACAGACAAAGTTTTAAGTTGTGATAGATTAAAAAAATTATTGTATTATACAACTGAAGATGCGTTAGATAAGCCTAACTTAACTATTGAGCAATCTAACATGTTATTTGGTAAAAATATAAAGATAGTACCAAAATTAACTGTTGATGGAAGTGTATTAAATTACATTATGATTAATTTTGATAATTTTAGTACAAATGCTACTAACCCTGAATTTAGAGATAATATTATTGAATTTGATATTATATGTCATTTTGACCAGTGGAAATTAAAAGATTTCCAATTAAGACCTTATAGGATTGCGGCAGAGCTTGATTCTATGTTAGATAAAAAGCATTTAACAGGAATTGGCGATTTAGAATTTTTAGGCGCAAATCAAATTATTTTAACAGATGAATTTGGTGGATTATGTTTAATGTATTCTGCTATTCATGGAGAGGAAGATAAAAAGGGGATGCCTAATCCGCAAGATAACATTTCTTTTTTGAGTGATTATAAAAAACAACATGGCCTAAAGGAATGATAAAATGGATACAAGATTAGCGTTAATGACTGGTTGTGATTATCCTATTCCAGAGTGTCAATTGACATTGCATCAACCCACAATAAAAGAGATAGGGTTAATTGGAGAAAATGATTTTTTTACAGGCTCACAGTGCTTATCTATTTATAAAAGTATGTTCGTCACAGAGGACAAAAGTGCTTTAGACGATATAAATAATTTTCAAATATTTATGACAGTAATGAGGGATAAAGAATCTATGGAGAAAAAACATAGCGTCCTTCAAGTCTTAACTTTGTTTTTTCCTAAATATGACAAAGTTTTGTTTACTCCGCAATCATTACTTTTTCAGAGTAAAGAAGGAAATGTAGTTATTGATGAAAATAATTTTGATTTTCTTCAAGCAGCGATTCGAGAGGTTACATGCTCCAAAAGCGGACCAATGGACCAACAGGCTTTTAACCCAGCAAATGATAAAGCCAGAGAAATTGCAGAGAAGTTAATGAGGGGGAGACAAAGGGTTGCGGCCCAGAATGGTTCCGCAAACACGAGTATATTTAGTTTATATCTTTCTATTCTATCTATTGGATTACCAATGCCTGTAACAGACTTGGTAAACTGTACAATGTTTCAATTATATGATCTCATGGAGAGATATTCACTATATATGAATTGGGATTTAGATGTGCGGACTCGTTTAGCGGGTGGCAAACCTGATTCTCAACCAGACAATTGGATGAAAAATATTCATCAATATTAAAAGGAGGAAAATGCACTATGAAATTTGGTGTTCGTGAAATTTGTGATGTTGTTTTAAGAGCAAAATCTGCACAAAAGATCGGAAATAAAATTTTCTATAAAAATGAACCTGTAATTTATTTCGATACATTGAAGACCTCCAGTATGGAAGGTGCAGCTACCACTGTATATGCACAAGGTGGTCGTGGTAATGCTCGTTTAGTAGCATGGGAAGGTGAGCGTACTGTAACATTCACCATGGAAGATGCTTTAATTTCTCCAGAAGGATTCATGATTCTATCTGGTGCAGGACTTATTGAAGCTACTGATGGAAAGCCAATCTATCAGCATGTTACTGAAACAGTAGATAAAGGTGAAGTTTCTGTTAATGAAAAAGAGATGACAATTAAGATTTCTCAAAAACCTTATTTTGGAACTAAACCTGAAGAGGGTGAATTTGAAGCTGCAAAAGAGGAAATGGCTTATGTAATGCTTATGAAAGATGGTGAAATCGTTTCTGAGCCTTATGTTCCAGTGCATGAGAATGTTACACTTGGAGCGGATGGAAGTTATACAATTAGAGTTGCAGGCCATCCTACTTATGCAGAATTAACAAAAGCTGAAAAAGAAGAGTTCAAGAAAACTGGTATTACACCAGCTTCTCATACAGATTATATTATTAAATCTGATTTCCCAGAGTTTGATAGTGTTCTTGTTGATTACTATGTAGAACGTAAAGGAAATGCTAAACAGATTGAAATTACTGCTGATAAATTTGGTGGTAATTATTATCTTGAAGCTTCTACATTATTCCGTGATCAAAACGGAGTAGATATGCCAGCTGAATTCATTATTCCAAACTGTAAGATTCAGTCTAACTTTACATTTACTATGGCTTCTTCTGGAGATCCAAGTACATTTACATTTACTATGGATGCATTCCCAGATTATACAAGATTTGACCATAGCAAGAAAGTTATGGCAGCTATTCAGATTATTGAAGATGCAGGTTCTCAAGATATTCATCGTCATAGTACAGAGCATGAGGATGCACATAACTTATTAACATTTTAATTTATAGGGGAAATATAGGAAACTATATTTCCCCTTATTTTGCGTTAAAGGAGAAAAAATGTTAGATTTTAAAAGAAATATAAATAGAGTCTATAAAAATAGAGAGCCGTTTTGGGGAAAATATGTTGAATTAAATAGCGTCGAAGTTCCAAGCTTAGATGCGATTCAACAATATCAGCTGTCTAAAATCCAGATGTTTCAACAGCAAGCCACTCAAAGAGCTGCTAATAAATATGCAAATATTAATGCTTTATTTAAATCAGGCGCAATTAACTCACTTCCATCTGAATATAGCCAAGATGAAAATCAAACTTTAGATAAAGTTATCACTAAATTAGTTACTTTATTAAATTCAACTTATAGTGGAAAAAATAAAGATGGCTCTTTTAATTATGAAAGGCTTAATAATCAATTAAGTGCATTGAGACAAGCTATTGAATCTACTAATAGTGCTTTAACTGGAGCAGGTGCAGATGGAATACCATCTCAATATTTAGATAGAATTGATGAAGCTATTTCTGCTTGCGGAATGGGAGATTTAAGTAAAGAGACTTTATCTACTTGGTTTAAACAATTAAATTTATTTAAAGGTAATTTAGTAGAAGATTTGGGTGTTGAATGGTTAAAAGCTCAAAAGATTCCTAATATTACAACTTTAAATACAGGTTCTTTAAATTTACAAGGAGATGTATCTCAGGGTCGTCATAGAGGACAATTAATTCAAGATTTAATGATGTTAGATATTTCTATCCCTAATATAGAAAATATTCCTATTACATATAAGCCGGCAGGTAGTAATGAATATATTGATTCAACAATTAGTCAATTATTGGCTGATATGGCTTCGGCTTCTGGTAGTTCTAAGCAAATTATTATTACTGATGAAGGATATGATACTTTATTAAGTTTATCTGCATTAAATATTCAAGCTAAAGCTGGTTTAAACCAAAAGCCTTGGAATGAAAATAAAAATACAAGTGTTTCTATTAGCGAATTTGATGCATCAGATGGACTTGCTGTTTCTGCATATAAGACTTTTGAATTATTACATGAATTAGACCAAGATATTCATAATGCAAATGAAGATTGGGTTAAAACCAGCAGTAATGATTATAATATGTTAGCTGATTATGGTTTAGCATCATGTCTTTTTAAAATTTTACATCTTGAAGAACAAGGAAACCAATATCTATTAACTCCAGATGGTTTTGTTACATATACTGAAAGAATGGCTAAGTTAATGGAAAACCGAAAATCAAGAGTTCATATTAAAGGTAGAGTTACTGTAGATAGTAATACTCTTAATAATCAGTATACTGTTGGTATGACTAATATAAACTAATATTTGACAAAACTAAAAAAATATGTTATATTTTATATAAAGAAGAGTTTTAAGGAGGCTATGTAGATGGCAAAAATTGGTTTTACTAAACTTTCATTAAAAAGAAAAAATGAAGTAAAAACTATTACTATAAATAATAATCAAATTGAAATTAAACAGTATTTACCTGTTAATGAAAAATTAGATTTAATTGCAAGAGTAATTAATGGAGCGCATGATCAAAATAATTTTCCTAATCCAATTAAGATTGAAGTAATTGGTACATTAGAAATGATTATGGCGTATACTAATATTTCTTTTACTGAAAAGCAAAAAGAAGATATCCCTAAGTTATATGACCTTTTAGAAGAGAATGGTGTTATTAAAGATATTATTTCTCAAATTCCAGAAGATGAATATAATTTTATTATTGATGGAATTAATAAGACTGTAGATGCAGTTTATACATATAATAATTCTGTTTTAGGTATTTTAGAAGCAGTATCTAAAGATTATTCTAATTTAGATTTTGATGCAATTCAAATTCAAAAGAAAATGGCAGATCCAGAGAATCTTAAATTGGTAAGAGATGTATTAACCAAATTAGGATAATATGTCCTGTATATCTTCTAAGAAAAATAGAGTTAAAAGGAAGAGAGTTTTAATTAACTCTCTTCCTTTTTTTTATTTTGCAAAATAAAAAAACTTATATTTGGAGAGAAAGGAGAATTTGAAGATGGCAAAACAATTAAATGTTAGTCTCGCTTTTACAGCTGATACGAGTCAAGCAAAAGCGCAGATACAGGATTTGCAATCACAGCTAACAAAATTAGCCACTTTAAACAAACCTAATAATAATAACGGTTTTATGATGACTTCTGAGTTAAAAGAAGCCGCAAAAGCCGCACAAGATTTAAAGAATAAATTACAGGCTGCAACAGATGTAAATACAGGTAAATTAAATCTTGATATATTAAGTCAATCTTTATCCAAGAGTGGAAAATCTCTTGAAACATATAGAAAAGCTTTATCAAATTTAGGGCCTGCTGGAGATCAAGCATTTGCATCTTTAGCTACTTCTATTCAAAAAGCAGAAGTGCCTTTAAAGACAACTAATAAATTATTAGATGAATTTAAAACAAGTTTAGCCAATACTGCAAGATGGCAATTATCATCCAGTATGTTACATGGCTTTTTAGGTTCTTTACAATCAGCTTTTTCATATGCTCAAAATTTGAATAAATCTTTAACAGATATTCAAATCGTAACTGGAAATAGTTCTGATTATATGGCAAATTTTGCGGGAGAAGCTAATAAAGCTGCTCAAGCACTTTCTACTACAACCAGAAATTATGCAGATGCTTCATTAATTTTCTTCCAACAAGGTTTAAATGATGATGAAGTTGCTAAGAGAACTGAAACAACTATTAAAATGGCTCAAGCTACTGGAGATAGTGTAGATCAAGTATCTTCATATTTGACAGCTATTTGGAATAACTTTTATGATGGTTCAGAATCTCTTGAGCATTATGCTGATATTATTACTAAATTAGGTGCGGCAACCGCATCAAGTAGTTCAGAAATTGCCGAAGGACTTCAACAATTTGCTGGTATTGGTAATACAATTGGTTTAAGTTATGATTATGCAACAGCTGCATTAACTACTTTAACAGCCAATACAAGACAGTCTGCAACTGAAATTGGTAACTCTTTAAAAACCATTTTCTCTCGTTTCCAAGGTGTAACATTAGGAGATACGCTTGAAGATGGAGTAGACTTAAATAAATATTCTAATGCGTTAAAAAAAGTTGGTGTTGATATCATTGATGTCAATGGTGAAATGAAGGATATGGATACTATCCTTGATGAAACTGCAGACCATTGGGGCGGATTATCAAGAGCACAGAAGATGGCTTTTGCAGAAACTGCCGCAGGTACTATGCAATATACAAAACTTGTTTCTCTTATGGACCATTGGGATGATATGAAACAGAATCTTGCCTTTGCACAAGATGCTGATGGAACTCTTGATGAACAAGCTGAAATTTATGCAGAATCTTGGGAAGCTGCTCAAAAAAGAGTTAGAGCTGCATGGGAAGCGATTTGGAATGATTTAATTAATGATGATTTCTTTATTACTTTATTAAATGGAGCTGAAGATGCTTTACATGCTATTGATGATGTTATTGATTCTATGGGAGGACTAAGAGGTGTTATTCTTTTAGTCGGAACTGCTTTAACAACAGTATTTAGCCAAGAAATTGCCGGTGAGATTAATCGTTTAGCAGGAAATATTAGAGTTATGACTGGTGCTGCAAAAGAGAATTCTACCCAATTAAAACAAGATGCAAGCAATCAGATTCGTAAAATGACAAATGATTCTGTAGATAATAGCACTGGAGAAGCTATGAATACAGTTTATAGCACTCAAGCTAATTTACAAGATCAATTAATTGCAAAAGCAGATCAACTAAGCGCTGAAAGAAAAGAAGAGCTTCAAGGACTTTTAGATATTAATAGTGCCTTAGGTCAAGAAGTTATTCTTGCTGGTAAGGCCGCGGATGCTGCAAAAAGACAAGTAAAAAGTCAACAAGATATTCTTGCAAGTAAAATGAGAAGAAAAGGTGTCTCTGATGCTAATGATAAAATAGATAATTTTACTTCTCAAATGGAATCTGTTGGAAAATTAAAAGCTAATTCATCTAATATATTAGAATCATTAGAAAAAACAAGTGAACAAATTAGAGATAATGTAGATGGAGCAAGCAAAATAGCTTTTACACCTTTAGAAAATAGCTTTCAAAGAATGCAAGATGCAGCAATGGGAGTTGAAAATCAATTAGAGCCAGAAAAGTATAATGAGTTAATGGCGACAATTGAAAAAGTTGATAATATTGTAAAATCTGGAAAAGATGAAACTGGAAAATGGTTTGAACCTTCAAAAGAAGATTTACAAGAAATGATTACTGATATACAGCGTATTCAAGAACTTACTGAGAACGCACAAGATAATGCGATGTCATCAATTCCAACAAGTGGAAAAATGACAGAGGAACTTGAAAATCTTGGAAATGCTGCTTTTGAAGCTGGGGAAATGATGGAGCAATCCAGTCAACAAAATGATCATTATGTTGAAAGTAGTGATAATGTTAGTGATAGTATTAATGATACAGCCGGTTCTTTTGCTGATTTTGGACAAAAAGCTGTTACAGTTGCTAACTTAATTTCAACAACAATAATGGTAGTAACGAATCTTGGTAGTGCTATTAGTAATTTAAGTAATTCTGATATGACTTGGGGAGAAAAGATTACTGGATTATTGGGAACTATTTTAACAATGGCCCCAATAGTAATTTCTAATATTGTCCAAATTAAGACTACTTTTGGCGGTTTATCTGGATTAATTGGCGCTTTAAAGGGAGGTTTTTCAGCTTTAGGTTCTGCTATTGCTGGAGTAGTAGCTACAATAACAGGTGCTATTGGAGTTGTTGCGACTGTTGCATTAGGTTTAGCAGCAATAGCTGTCGCTATTGGGGCAATAATTGTTATAGCAAATAAACCTATAAGTTTAAAAGAGCAGTTAGAAGAAGCAACTGAAGCTGCAAATCAAGCTAAACAAGGTTTACAAGATGCGAAAACTGCCGCACAAGACTTAGAAAGTGCTTTCAGTAGTTATGATTCAGTATTAGAAACTCTTAATAGTTGTACTCAGGGAACACAAGAATGGCGAGATGCCTTATTAGGCGTTAATGAATCTGTTATAGATATTTTATCTAATGCTCCTCAATTAGCTTCTATGACAAATGACGCTGGTGAAAGCGCAATTTATAGAGATGAAAATGGCGCATTAGCAATTCATGATTGGGCAAGAGAACAAGTTACTCATGACGCAAATCAAGAAAAAATTAATGCTCAAGCTGCAGTTTATCAAACAGATCAAAATAAACGAGATTTACAAGAACAGCAAGATTATAAAGATATAGTTAATAAATTATATGGTGAACCAGTTGGTGATTTTCTTAATGCTGTACAAGATAATGTTATTGATTTAAAAGAATTGGTTGGAAAAACTACCGATGAAATGGTAGATTATATGAAAGATAATATTAAAGAAACTGATTCTTTTAAACATGGTACTGTTAGTGAAGACCAATTAACTACTGAATTACAAAATGTTGTAGAAACTCTCTCTTCCAGTGGAATACTATCTGATTTAAAAGAGCTGCAGAATACTATTTCAGTAAATGCAAAAACAAAAGATACTGAGAATCAAGCTTTAGCAAATATGCTAATAGCTAATAATCCAGAACTTTCTAAAAGTAAATATGCTGATGTGTTATCTGAATCTGGTGGAGACGTTTATAAAAATGCTTATAATGATGCATATAAAGATGCTTTAAATAACATTACTGATAGAGAAGGAATAACAGGTGATACTGGTACTAAAAATGCTATTGAAACAATGGCTAAGTATGCCTCTTTAACAGGTCTTGATAAAGATGATAATTATGAAGTTACTGATTATAAGCGTAATGGAGATGTAGAGATTCAGAAAACTGGAGATGATGGTGAAGCAACAACGGATACTATTAAAGCAGAAGTTATTGCTTCATTAGTAGCGGCTTCTGAAGCTACAGATAAATTTACTGCTTCATTGGATGCCTTATCAGATAAAATAAGTGAACTTGAATCAAATAAAAATAAAGATGGTTCTGAAAAGAGCGAATCTCAACAAAAATCTGATAATGCAATGGCTTCTTTCTTAACATCTCAAGATTTATTAGATGCTACACAAAGTGAAATTGCTGCTTTAAAAGAGCAAATGAAAAATGCTACTGCCAAAGATGGAACTAAAGGCGAGGGTGCCTTTATAGATAATATGTTTGGTGATGGCAAAGATGGAAAAATTTCTGATGAAACCGCACAAAAATATGGATATGAAACCGGTCAAGAAATGATTTCCGCAATCCAACAGGCTATCCAGGATCAAAATGATGCGTGGGGAGATATTGGTAAGGGCTGGATGAAAACAGTCCAGGATGCAATGGATCCAGAAAAAGGCGGTCTTGATTTATCAGAATTAAGTGTAAATGAGAAAAAGGCTATTGGAGATGCTCTTAATACAGCTTTTAAGAATGAAGGTTCTGAAGGATTAGAAGCTGCTAAGAATTTATTAAGTGATTTACCTACTGATAAAGTTAGTGAATTTGCTAATGTAATAACTGATATTCCTTTTGATTCTACTACTCCATCAGAATTTGCTAAAACATTATCTGATGCCGGCATTGAAACTAATGCAACAACAGAAGAACTTCAAGCCTTTATTGACGCAATGAGTGGAGCCGGAAATGCGACTAAAGATTTAACTTCTCAGTATGCAAAAAATAAAGAAGTAGTTGATAAATTATCAGATGGAGATATTATCTCCGCAGATGATTTTAATAAATTAGATGCTGAATATCAAGATTATTTTGCTCGAATGCTTGATGGTACCTATAAATTAGTAGGCGGAGCAGAAGCTTTACAGCAAGCTTTAAAAGATGATTATACTAAGGCTTTTAAAGCGCAAAATAACGATTTAAGAGATGAAAATAACCAAATCCAAAATACTATTGATTCTGGAAATGTTGATAAATTTAAAACCGCAGGAGGAACTGGCGAAGAGTCCAATTTTGATAGTTCTGTTCTTCAACAGCAATTAGATTTATTAACTGCTATTGGAGATCAAGAGATCGTTAATAAAGGTCAAATTGAAGAATGGCAAAATAGTATTAGAAATGGTACTGATATTCAAGCTACTTTAGATGGAGTCCAACAAGCATTAGATGCAACTGGAGTTTCTGAAACTGCATTAAATGATTTAATGGCTGCAAATGAAGCGCAGATTCATTCAACCGATATAGCATTATTAAATTCATGCGATTCAGTAAATCAATTAAATGATGCATACAGAGAGATGCAAGCTCAAGGAGACAGCATTTCTTTTGAAGAGTATGGACAGGCTTTACAGGCTTTAGCAGGTAATTATGATTCTTGCACAGAAGCATTAAATAATTATAGAGCTGCATTAAATAGTGGAAATGAAGAAAAAATGAATGCGGCGATGTATGATTTGCAAGTTGCGGCCGGAGCGGCTGAAAATGCAGAAAAATACGATATGGATGCTGAACGTATTCAGCTGATGGCAGATTCTTATAAAGATTATGTTCAAACTTTGAAAAGTGTTCAATCTGGAGAAGCCGATGCCGCAGAAATGGCAACTGATTTAGCTACGAGAGATCTTCGTTTAAATGAAGGTATTGAAGATTTATATGATAATTGGGATGATTATCAAGATATTCTTGACGAAGTAAACAGATGCGGAAAAGAAAATAAAGATGTTATTAAGAAACAGATTGCCGCAAGCGAAGATTTATCAGATACCTTTGTAAGTTTAAGAAAAAATACGGCTAAATTATTAAATACTAATGAAGATACTTTTGGTGATGACTTCATTATTGATAATTTAGATGATATTAAAAAAGCTGCTGAAGGTGATGAAGACGCTTTAATTAGATTACAAGAAGCTGCGGACAAGGAAATTGCTCTTCAATTAGACGATTCAGGGGTACTTGATAAACTTGGAATTACAGCTGATGAAGTTGCTGATTGGGCTGCTAATTTACCAGAAGGTGAATTAGGACTTAAAGATGAAAAATATCTACAAGATTTAGTTTGGGCAATGCAAATGGCTGGTATGGCTCAAGAAGATATTGAATCTAAATTATCTGGAATGGGCATTGATGTTGATTTAAGTCCATTGGATCAGTCATTAAATGCAGCTGTGGCAGGAGCTGCAGCATCTGGTGACGCAATGGCTGAAAATTTATCATTAGATTCTACTGCTGTTACTCAACAAGTTGATGCTAGTGATACTAAACAGGCCGTAGGTTGGGATGCAACAACTACTATGGTAGAAACTACTGGTAGTGTAACAAATATTAAACAAACTGATAAGGGTGGAGTTGAAAATTTAGGAGAAGTTCCTTTAAAGATGTCTTTTCCAACTGTTCATGTAACACCTCAAAAGGCAGAAGAAACTGAGGAAAAAACCTTAACAGCACCAGCTTTACAAGTTAAATCAGCTCATAAGACTTCTGGTGGTAATATTTCTCACGCCAATAGTAGTGGTGGTAGAGCCGCTCGAGGAGGCGGTGGCGGAGGAGGTGGCCGTCGAGGAGGCGGAGGCCGTCGTGGTGGCGGCGGAGGTGGAAGAGCCGCTCGTCGTAACTCCGAACAAATGAAAAAGCCATCCGAAGAAATAGAGCGTTATCATACTATTGGCAAACAACTTGATTCTTTAACTAAACAATATGATAAAATTTCAAAAGCAAAAGATAGAGCTTATGGAACTTCTAAAGTCAAATTAATGGATCAAGAAATAGCTAAGCAGAAACAAATTATTGCAAAGCAAAAAGAGTATTTAAAAGCTGCAAAAGAAAATTTAAAATTAGACAAAAAGAAACTTCAAAATGGAAAAACTAAATACGTAGATTCCAATGGTAATCAACAAACTGTTGCTTCTGGAGCTCAAAATTATCTTGGAAAAAGTGCTTTATTTGATAAAGATGGTAATATTACTAATTATAAAGAATTAATGAAAGCCGCTGTAAAAAAATATAATGATGCAGTTAAAGAATTTAATCAGCATACCACAGATGATGAAGCTGCAAAAGCTCGATTTGAAGCTGCTAAACAACAGTACGAAGGTTTTACAGGTTGGTTAAAACAATACGAAGAAACCAATGAATTAATCGCTGATAAAGCTCAAGATGTTATTGATGCTGAAAATGAATTATATGACCAAAGATTTGAAAAAACTCAATATATTATGGAAATTAAAATTGAGGTTAATGATAAAAAACTTGAATATCTTGAATACTTATTAGACAAGGTTGATGATAGCGCGCATGATGCGGCAGAAGCTATAAAACTTCTCGGTGACACAGCTCAAAATGCACTTGATGAAAGAAAGATTAATCTTCAAGGTTTAAATGATATGTTTAATAACGGTAATCATAAGAATCTTGAGGGTAAGGGTGATTTAGCTGCTAAGATGGCCGCAGGAGATAAAAAGACTATTGCTTTATTATCAAAAGAAAATTTCTCTGATGATGAGATGAAACAGATTCAGGATGTAATGTCTAATCTTTTGGATATAAATAAAAAGCTTCGTGAAGCAAGACAACAAGTATTTGAAAAGATGGACGATGCATTTGAAGATGGCGTTGATAAGATGGATCGTCTTATTGACAAACAAAAACATATTCAGACAATGACTGAATCATACGGCAATATCATCGATATTGTTGGTAAAAAATCTCTTGGTATCACATCTGAAATGATGAAAACTTATAATGCTAATAAAGTAAAACAAGCAACAAATTTATTAGCTGAAAGTAAAACTAAAATGGATACAATCCAACAGCAACTTAATGCAGCTCAAGCCGCAAGAGATAAGGCTATGAAAGCTGGTCATACTGAAGATGTAAAAATGTGGGATAAATCCATTGAAAACATGGAAGATGAACTGCAGAATGCTCAAGAAGATTTTATGTCTAACTGGGAAGATGCTTTGCAAGCAGCCAGAGATGCATTTGATAATAATGTTGATAATATGGTTGATGATTTTTCAACCAAAGTTGGTGGATTAACTGGTAGTATTGCTGCCCTTCAAGAAAAATGGGATCAAAGTAAAACTCTTGAAGAACAATATGTCCCTCAGTATGAAAAAATTTATCAATTAACTAAATTAACTCGTGATATTAATAAGTCTATTGATGAAACAAAAAATGTTAAAGCCAAAAGAGAATTAGCTTCACTACAAGAAGAAATCAACGGATTACAGTCTGATAGTAAAAAGATGAGTGAATATGACCTCGAATATTTACAAAAGCGCTATGAATTAAAGATTGCGGAAATGGCATTAGAGGATGCTCAAAATGCTAAGTCACAAGTCCGTATGACCAAAGATTCAGAGGGTAACTTCAGCTATGTATATACCGCAGATGAGCAACAAGTAGCAGAAGCAGAACAATCATATGAAGATAAGCTTCATGAAATGCAACAAATGAATGCAGAGTATATTAATACCTTGCAGGAAAATATGATAAAAATGGAGCAAGAGCAAGCTGAAAAGATCGCTGAATTATCTGAATTATATGAAGTTGGCTCTAAAGAATATCAAGATGCTTTAGCTAATTTACAAAAATATTATGGAGAACAGCTTGGTTATTATGGTTCACAAATGAATAATGTTTTATCTAATAATACTGATTTGTATGAAAATGATGTAAAACGTTATGGTGAATTAACTGATAACAAAGCTATGGCAGATGAAAAATATATTGGCGATTTCAGTCAAACTCAATTATCTGTTGCTACTGGATATGAGAATATGGAAGACCTTCAAGATAACTGGAATCAAGCTGCCAAAGATATGTATAGTCAAGTAGGTCAAGCTGCAGATGATTATGCCACTCAAAATGAGCTCGCTATGGAAGCAGCCGGAACGACTATGGACGATTATGCTAATACAATGAGTAATGATGTTGCTCAGATGACTACTGATTCAGATAATCTACGAGGTGAAATGGATGATACCGCAGAACAAATTAATACTGATTTTAATACTGTAATAGATTCCGTTAAAGCATTTGAAGATCAATATAGCGCTTCTATTGATGCAATTGTTCAATCAAATGAAGAATTATATGAATCTTTCTTAAAAGTAGTTCAGGCTCATTCTAAATTTAAAGCTGTTACAAGTGATAATAATAAAGGTTCCGATGGAGATACTGGTGGAGGAGGCAATAAAGGCGATACTCCAAAACCGCCAAAACAAAAGAAGAAAAAAGATAATTCAGATAAAGCCGAAGGTGTAGCTGCAGCAATTTGGATTTGGGGAGATCATTCTGGATGGGGAGATGACCCAGAAAGAGCGAGAAAACTTCAAGAAAAAGGTGTATCTGGAGCACAAGCTATTATTAATGCAAAAGCTGAAAATGGTTGGTTATATAATAAGTATTGGGATAAACGTTTTGAAGTAAGAAGTAAATATAGTTATGGTAAATTTGATACTGGTGGATATACAGGTGATTGGAGTGGTGAAGGCCGTTTTGCTATGTTACATCAAAAAGAAATTGTTCTTAATAAAGACGACACTGAAAACTTCTTAAAAACTGTAGATATAGTTCGTCAGATTTCGGATATGATTGACTTAAACGCAATGAGCGCAAGTGGAGGTTTAGGTTCTTTATTTGCCGCATCAGTAAATAAAGATAATGGTGTTCTTGAACAAAATGTTCATATTACCGCAGAATTTCCAAATGCAACTAACAAAGATGAAATTCTTTCAGCCTTTGACAATGTTGTTAATCTTGCTTCTCAATATGCAAATCGTAAACGTTAGTTTATTTTTTAGGGATGAATCATTTGATTCATCCCTATTTTTTATTTTGGGCAATTAAAAACACTTGACCTGGATAAAAATTTATGTTATAATAGAAATTGGAGAGAAAGGAGTTAAATATGGCAACAGAGAATGGAAGTCAAGCTACTATAGATGATAACATTAAAAAGTTATTTGATGCTATGGATATTATAGCAGCTCAGCAAATTAAAAATTTACAGTTTGATAAAACTGTAAAATGCTCCATTACTGATGACTCAAAAAGTGAGCAAGGTGAATATACTGTTACCGATGGTTCATCTACATTTAAAGCGTATTCTGAATCAACGAAATACAGTAATGGTGCCTCTGTTTATGTCAATATTCCTAATGGAGATTATAATAATAAAAAGTTAATTACTGGGCGTTATGATCAAGATAGAAAAGATTATAATACTAATGACCCAGAAAAAAGTTATATAGATATTACACAAAATTTAATTTCCAGCTCTATTGGAGAAACTGGTATTATTGCCAATGGAGAGAAAACTCAAATAACTATTTGGGATAGTGGAGATAATTTTAATAAAAAATTAGAAGAAGAAAAAGATGATACCAAAAAAAATGAGGGCGTTAAATATAAAGCATATAAGAAAATGCTTGTTAAAGCTAAGTTTAAGAACTATTTATCTACAAGAAATGTTATTCTTGGTAATTATGGTATTAGAATAGATATTCTTGGCGAAAAGAAAAATACCGCAGAACAAACCGTCGAAGATTGGTATATGTTTAAATTAGATTCTTCCAGTATGATTGGAGATCCATATAAATTTGAAGTAGGCTTTGAACAGAAGCTTTTATTTGATTTAGACCCTGATGTAAATATTACTCGTGTTAGAGTAGTTCTTTATCAGGATAAAAATTTTTATGATAAAAGTAAAAATTTATTAGCTCCTTCTAATTTTGATGATATTTTTGTTTCAGAACCTTTTGTTAGCTTTGGTTATTCTTTAGAAGATTTTACTGAAGATACTGTTTTATTATATACTTTTGATTCAAAAAAGTATGCAGAACATTTGACCCCAGAAACTAAAGAAGCTTTAGCAAAACAAAGCGAAATTGAACATCAGAAAGATAATACTAAACAAGCTTTTACAGTAGAAGATTTAGATAAGACAGAATTATATACTGAACAATTAAATAAATTAAATAAAAAGAAAATTATTCTTAGATGGGTTCATGAAACAACTAGCGAGAATGAGAAAACAAGAAGTTTTGAATCTGTTGCACAAGCAGAAGATATTCCAACAGGGGCAATAGTCCATTGGTATAAATATGATTTAACTCAAGGAGTAACTGATAAAATAGCAGGTGCTTTTTGGGTTGAAATGGTAGAACAAAAAAATAAATTTGAATTAGAGTATTCTCCTAATCCTAAAAAGTCTTTTGAAATGTTTAGGGTTATTGTAGAATGTATGTCAAGAGAGTATGTTAATAATTATTTAATAGCTAATGATGAAGACATTCTTGAAATTGAAAATAAACCAGAAGATAAGCGAACTGATGAAGAAAAAGAAAAATTAGACAATTTAAAAAATTCTTATTTAGAAAAAATACATGATTATATTAGTAAAGATTTAAAATTTGAAAATGAGAATATGGTTCCAGATGAAAATACAATAGATTTAATTAAAGGTCTTACTATCACTTGCGATGATGGTGAAGGTGGATATAATGGAGTCTATCGTATTTACAATGATTCTGGTCAAATTATGAGTTCTTCTGAAGCTACTAAATCAAGAATATTAACTGCTAAATATACATCTATTGTATCAGGTGTTGCGGAACTCGATACCGCAGAAAAGATTACTTGGTCAATTCCTTTAGAGAATACAATGATTTATCATCCAACAGAGAATACTGATTATAGTTTTTATGATAAGGTTGGAAATGTTACTCAAGAAGATTGGAATAAAAAAACAGTCGATTATTATACATATTCAAATACTACTAAAGAATACACAAAAGTAACTAACTGGGACGAGCGAGAAGTTTACTATCAAAAGAATAGAACTCAAGTTGAAATCAAAGATAATTATTTTAAAATTACTCGCTATGGAGTTAAACCAAATAAAGCCGCAGGCACAGAAGAAGCGGACTCAACACAGCAATATTTTAGAATAAAAGAATATTATACTCAGTCCGCAATTAATAATACTGTATATTGTACTATTACAAAAAATAATAGAACTTATACAGCAGAATTTTCAATGGTATTTGGACCTGTTGGAACAAACGGAACAGATTTTACATTTACCCTTGAATTTGATAATAAGCAACCTGCTATTACCAGCTCAGAAGATAGTGTAACTATTATTCCAAAAGTATATGATTATCAAAATAAAGATGTGACTGAAAAATATATTAGTAAAATATCTTATAAATGGTATAGTTTTAATGGCGATTATTATGAAGCAAATAAAAAGAATGCTATTGAAATTGGTAAAATAAATGAGAAAACTGGTGCAGTTACATTAATTTTAAATAGTCATAATATGGAAGACTTGAACTATTTCATTTTACAAGGTAAAGTTTCAAATGCAGTTAATATTCAAAATTTGAAAAAATATGATAATTCAGATAATAAAGATAAAACTGTTGATGGAAAAGTTGAAGTAGATAAATTAGTTGAAAATACTGGTAGTAATAAAAAAGGTGTAGATATTTCTTTATATACATATTTACCAATTCCGGTTAGAAGGACAGATGAATATACTACATTTGATGGAGCTACAAGAGTTTCTTATAATACATCAGGGGTTGACCCGCAATATTATAAAGACCCATATGTAATATATCATTATGCAAATAAAAAAACTTCATTTGTAGAAAATATTAATTGGATGATGTCTTTTGGAAAAGATACCAGAAGTTCTTCTACTGGAGCAACTAATTTAAAATATTATCCTACGCTTGATTCTGATCATAAACTTATTCCACCTTCTATGTTTTTACAAGATAATGGAAAAGAAGTTTCTGTCATTGGTTTTTCTTTTGGTAGTTCAGGTATCCAATTAGAATGGATTCAACCATTATATATTTATCAGAATGTTTTTTCTTCAAGTTTGTTAAATTCTTGGGATGGAAGTTTGACTTTCGATGAAGAAAATGGTACAATATTATCAACGATGATGGGAGCAGGAAAAAAGGATTCTCAAAATCGTTTTAATGGTGTTTTAATGGGAGATTTATCTCCAGCTTTTGAAACTGAAGAAGGCGTAAAAGCATTATCAGATTATTATAGTGGAATTGGACTATATGGTTTTAATGCGGGTCAAAAAAGTTTTGGGTTAAATATTAATGGACGTGCATTCTTCGGTAAATCTGGAAAAGGTCAAATTTTAATTGATGGTAATTCAGGTACTATTCAAAGTCAGCATTTTTTAGCATCAATGAAAAAGTTTTATAATGATGAAGAAGGCGAACCTACAGATGTTAAAAAGGCTGGTATGAGAATTGACCTTGATAATGGTATTCTTGAAACATATGGTTTAAATTCTACTGCTATGATTAAAATAGATCCATCTGCGGGCGGAAAAGATGGACAAGAAGGCGATGGAGCTTATTTTGTAGTTCGTAGTTCCGCAGGAGATAATTCAGATTCAACAGATGAACTTGACCAAGATATGGAAAAGACAAATAAAAAAGGTACAGAAATTTTTTATGCGGGTAAGAAAAAATATTTTCTTCAATCTCATAATTATACAAAAAGACCATTATCTGTACCTGCTGAAAAAACGGATGCTGAAGATGATGATTTTCCTGAAGAGGAAATCGAATATGGTAGAGGTATAAATTTTGATTTAATGAAGGGTAAATTAAATGCTTTTAATTTTACTCTTACTGCAACAGATGCTTCTACTGGAGCCTATGTTAAATTAAACAGTGAAAATACAAATAGTGGAAATCCTTATTTTGTAATTCATGGTGTTAAAAAGGATGAATCTGGAAATGTAGTTCATGTTAATAATTTATTATATTTTAGTAATAAAATTCAAAGAATGCGTTCTTTAGATTATAATACACATGATGAAACTGGTACGGAAATTAATTTAACAAATGGTAAAATTACTTCTTATGATTTTAATTTAAAGGCTGTTAGAAAAAATCAAGGTATTCAGATGAGTAGTAGTGGAAAACCATTTTTACTCATTAAAGCCAGGGAAGACCCAGATGATGAAAAATCTGCATCAAAAACTTTAGTATATATTACAAATTCAAAAGACAAAGATGGACATGCTCAATTTTATTTACAATCAAAAAATTATAGTTCTAAATCTGGCTCAGAGGCTGGGGTAAGAATTGATTTAGGTAGTAATAAAATTACAGCATATGATTTTAATATTACTGCTTATCATAAATATACTGATAAAGATGGAAAACCTCAAAGATATACATTAAAAATTGATAGTAGTGCAACTGCAATTCCTTTCCAAGTAGGTACAAGATTTAAAGTTCATTGGGATGGAAAAGTAGAAGCCGATTATATAGAAGCAAATAGTGGTAGAATTGCTGGCTGGTATCTTATTAGTCAAGCTGGTTTTGAAAGAGGTATATACAGTTATGATCCAACTGATCAAGATGGACATGGAATTCAATTATTAGCTAAAGGCGAAATTAGGGTTGGAAATATTACGACCAGTAGTGTAGATTATTATATGGTTTTAGATACTAAAACCAATACTTTTAAAAAACAAAGTAATAAACCTGATAAGTTTGATGAATTAGAAAAACAAGGTAATGCATATGCTGTTTATAAACAAAGTGAAAATAATAAAATAGGTTTTGTTGTAACCAGTGATGGGCAAGTTACTGCTAATGGAGCTCAATTAAATTCAGCTAAAATTTTAAAAGCTACATTAACAAATTGTAAAATTCAATCGGCTGAGGTAGGAGTTTTAACTGGAGGTTCTATTACTGGAGCTACTATTAATGGTAGTACAATTTCTGGTGGAACTATAAAAGGTGCTACTATTACGGCTGGTAAAATTTCTGGTGGTAGTATTGATGGTGCTACTATTACAGCTAAAGGGATGATTACTTGTGGTGGTTTGACAGTTAGTGATAAATCTTATACCAATAAATCCATTGATTTTTCTCCTATAGATATAGGAAATGGAAGTCGTTTTGTTTTAAATACAAGTAGTGGATTTGAAACAGCTGCTACAGAGACAGGTTCTGGAGGCGGTGGAGGTTCCAGTGGAAAAATTACTGTTGGAGGATCAATAACTGATTCAACAGGAAAGGCTTGTAAATATGATTTATATATTTATATGAGTGGAGCTGCATCTCATACACATAGTATTCCAAAAATGACGTGCACAAGAACTGGTGGAGCAAATGGAATAACTTCTTTTCGTCATTTAAAATTACAAATGGATGTATTAGCAAGTCAATTATCTAAATCTGCATCAGATTCATAAAAAAGGAGCTAAAATGATTAGAGTTTTTACAAATAAAGAAATTTATAATTTTTATTTTTTATTAAATGAAAATTTAATTAATGAAAATATAATGTTACCAATTAAAGTAAATTTTGCAATTCAAAAAAATTTTAATGTATTATTAGCATTAAGTGAAGAAATTGAAAATTTAAAACAAAAAATTTGTACCCAAAATGGAAAATATATATCAGAGAGCAATTCTTTTCAAATAGATGAAGACAAAATTGAATCAACTCAACAACAGTTAGATGATTTGATGGAAATTAAACAAGAAGTAAAAATCCATACTATTAAATTAGAGGATTTAGAAAATATACAATTAACCTCAAAACAAATGCAAGCATTATTGTTTATGATTGAGGATGAGTAAAAGGAGAATATATTATGGCAACAAAAAATATTACTTTAACAAATTTAGAAATTTATACAACTGCTCAAGCTTTAATGGAGAATATCACAACTGATATGAATCTTCCAGTTAAAGTTGGTTTTTATATTCAGAAGAATATGAAGAAAATGACAGAACTCGCTCAGGAAATTGAAAAGTCTCGTATGGAGATTTTTGATAAATATGGCGAGAAAGATGAAGAGAATAATCAATATAAATTCGACAAGAGCGTTCAAGAGCAAGTTCAGAAAGAACTTAATGATTTATTTGATTTAACACAGGATGTTAAAACAAATATGTTAGAGCTTGATTGGTTTGATGATATTGATTTAACTGCAAATCAGATTGCTGCAATTTCATATATGATTGCAGATGATGAGGATGAAGTAGAGGAGTAATAAAAGATGGCTAAATTGTACCCACCAAACATTAATGGGACAATTCCAGCTTTTTGTAATGATAATGGGACTGTTCTTATAACAGTCCCATTTTCTATGAATAAAGCAGTTTCCAAAAGTGAAGTTGGAGGTTTTGCTTTAAAAATAAAAACTGTAAGTGGAGTTGTAAAAGGTGCTATAAAAACTACAAATAGCAGTACGTCTTCTTATAATATGGAAGATGATTATAGTGCAACATTTGATGCAAGCTTTTTAGATTTTTCAGTGGGGCAATATTATAAATTTCAACTTGCTTACATAGGAAAAGATGGAATTGTTGGTTATTATTCTACAGTAGGAGTTGCTAAATATACAACAGCTCCCGCAATACAAATTAGTGGACTTAAATTCGGTAGAATTAATTCACATAATTATTTTTATACAGGAGTGTATAGTCAAAAAGGTGGAGATACTACAGAGAAATTATATAGTAGTAGATTTAGACTATACGATTATGAAAAAAATGTTATTCAAGACACTGGAGAAATAATTCATAATACTTCATTAGATGATTTAAGTTATGAAGCGCATGACACTTTTTCTGTGCCGCAAGATCTTGAATTAGATAAAACATATTTTTTAAAATATTCAATTAAATCTGTAAATGGTTTAACTGCTAATACGCCTTTTTATAGAATTATGCAACGTCGTTCAGTTAGTCCAGAAATTAAAACTGATTTAGTTGCAACTTTAATGCCGGATGAAGGATATATTAAAATAACTCTTAATGATAAATATGATTCAGTAGTATCAGGAGCATTTGTAGTATCTCGTTCTAGTAGCTTGAATGGTTATGCTTGGGAGGAATTTAAACGTTTTGATTTACAGGCTGTACCACCAGAAAAATGGTCTCTTATAGATTGTACTATCGAACAAGGCGCAACATATAGATATTCATTACAACAATATAATTCTAATGGAATTTATTCAGATAGAATTATTTCAAATGATGTTCCAGTTGATTTTGAAGATATGTTTTTATATGATGGAGAGCGTCAGCTTAATATTCGTTTTAATCCAAAAGTATCTACATATAAAAAAGATTTACTTGAATCAAAGATGGATACAATTGGAAGTAAATATCCTTTTATATCAAGAAATGGAAATGTAGATTATAAAGAATTTTCTATTTCTGGGCTTATTTCTTATCAAATGGATAATGTAGAATTATTTATGAAAAAAGAAGAATTAGGTAATTTAAAACCAGAAGATATGAATGCTAATCTGACCAAAGAAAATATAACTGCGGAGCGTCTATTTAAAAATAAAGTATTAGATTGGTTAAATAATGGAAAACCAAAAATTTTCCGTTCTCCTGCAGAAGGTAATTATATTGTGCGACTAATGAATGTTTCACTTAGTCCGCAAGATGGATTGAGTAGAATGTTACATAGCTTTTCATGTAGCGCATATGAAATAGCAGAATTTAATATTACTAATTTAAGACACTATGGATTAGTAGATGCAAATGAGGATACCACACTGCAGACAAGATGGAAAACAATTGTTCTTAGAGACGCAGGTGAGAAAACTAAACCAAGACCGCAATTACTTTCTCATCCAGCCTATTCAATTTCTTTTACAGAGATGACTCCTGGAAGTAAAGTATATATTGATGGACAAAGTTTTATTATTGGTGCTACTGGTTCTTATTATGCAGAATTTCCTACTCATCCGGTCAGAAATGTCCGTTTTGATTGGACTCAAGATATGAACGGTTTATTTACATATAGTTATAAAACAAAATCTATTACTATTTTCGGAACTATTAAAGATGTTCAAATTGTTGATGTTCCAGTTAGACAATTTATTGGAGAAAGATATAAACAACAGAAATTAGTGGATAAATATGGAGAACTTTATACTACTAAAGATATTTTTGAATTAATCAAAGACATTAAAACAGAAGTATTAAATACTTATTCATTAAAGCTCCAACGAAGAGATTTACGAGATATATATGTAGATGTTGAATATACTGAACCGCAAGAAGGTCAAGAAGAGAATAAATTTGTTCCAGATGCTTCACAAAAGTATTATAATGATATGTATTGCACAGGAAATCCTATTGATTTAGCAACATTAGACCCATGGGCAATATATTATATTCGTTATAGAAGAGGACGTGTCGCAAAGAAATTCCCAAATGAAGGTTATTACGTAGAGGCAAATAATGATACTTTTGCCCCTTATACTGGATATGCAATAGATGGGGATTTAAAAGATTTCTTCTCTATTGGATATGATACTTTTATGGCTATTATTGATGATGAAGAGGTTAATGTTTTTGATGAAATAATGCCTATTGATATTCAAGATAGTTCTTTTATAAAAAGTTTAATGATAAATAGAGGTGTTATTGCTTATATTAGTTATTCAAAGCAAGATATAACTTATACTTTTGAAGAAACTGGTAGTCAAGACCTTATAAAAGCTAAACGTGATTATCAAACAGCCGAATCAAAGCTTTTGGAAGAATATAAGAATCGTAAAAATACAAGAGATAGTATTGTTCAAGCTAAAGAGAAAAGAGATTTAGCATATCAAAAATTTTTAATTCTCTTGAATAAAACAATTACAGAGTATAAGGAGGCGAATGGTATTATATCATGAAAGATCCTTTATTAGACAAAGATTTTTTAAAACAACTTGATGAGCAACGCACACGAGAAATTTACGCTAAGGTTATAGCTTTAGATTTTGATGAAAATCCAATAGAGGAGATTACTGGTAGAATAACGCAGGGTTCCATTTCAGTAAATGGGACTTCTGCGGTTCGCCGCACATGTTCTATGACAATGGTAGCCAGTGAACTTAACATTCATAACTATTATTGGGGATTAAATACCAAATTTGAATTAAAAGTTGGCGTTAAAAATACTATAGATACAATTAATTATCCAGAAATAATTTGGTTTCCAGAAGGACATTATGTAATATCTACTTTTAGTACATCTCAATCTACCAGTTCATATACTATCTCATTACAGGGTAAAGATAAAATGTGTATGCTAAATGGAGATGTGGGCGGAGCAATTACTGCATTATCTGTTGATTTTGGTAAATATGATACGATTGCCGCAGATGGTACAATTACCACAGATGATTATTTGATTAAAGACATAATTCGTGAAGCAGTTCATGAATATGCAAAGGAACCTTTTGAAAATATTATCATTAATGACCTTGACGATATAGGTATTGAGCTTATGGAATCTCGTCAAAAGGATCCTTTTTATCTTTTAATGAATTTAGATATGGACGTTGTAAATCAACTTTTCTTTTCTCCAACGCAAAGTGGGTTTTATGAATATGATACTATGAAACCAATTAAAAATTTTGAAGATGGTAAATTTAAGTTCGACCAAAGAATTTCTATTGATATGGGAAATAGTATTGAACCTACTTATATTAGAACCGAAAATAGTGATACAAGATATTCTGTTATAAAAGTTCAATATGGGGATGTAGTTGGATATAAGCCAACTGATTTGACATATGCGGGCGACCTTATTTTAGATGTTGGGAGCTCAGTTACACAGATGCTCGATAAGCTGGTATCTATGTTAGGAGAATTTGAATATTTTTATAATATTGATGGACAATTTGTTTTCCAAAAGAAAAAGACTTATGTTCAGACCTCTTGGAACAATATTATGAATAATACAACCAGTGATGTTTATGTAGAGAATGCCGCAAATACATCTTCTGCAACATATTATTTTGAAAATGCAAATATAGTAACATCTTTTAGTAATGCTCCAGATTTATCAAATCTTAAAAATGATTTTTCTGTTTGGGGACAAAGAACATCTGCAAGTGGAGCAGAGATACCTGTGCATTTACGATATGCAATAGATAAGAAACCTTTATATTATAAAACATATGAGGGAGAAGTATTTTTTACAGATAAATATTATACTAAATTAAAAGAAGACATAAAGAGTTTAACTACTGAAGAGGATTATGAAAAGCTTGAGAATTATAAATTCAAATATCCAACACCTGTTGGCTTAACTCAGCCAGAAAAGACTGTACAAGGTTGGACTCCTGGATGGTGGGATATTAGAGATTGGCATGATTATTATAAACTTGTTACAGGAGTTGAGCCTTCTGGAACAATGAAGTGGTATTCTCGAAATGATGAATCTGGATGTGTTAAAGAAAGCTCATTAAATGAATATTGCAAAACTAAGAATTTTCCAACCTTTAAAGATGATGAAAATTGTGTTTGGTTAATTGTTATAAAGAAAACTGAAGTTGATACTATTCATGGTTCAGGAAAACCAAATCCTGATGTTTTAAAAGAATGTCAGTATCATGAATCTTATGATAATGGCAAAGGAAAAATTATAACAGAGTTAGTTCAGCCTGTTATAAAAAAGAACTTTATGTATCCATATGCAGCTTGTTCTGATACTCATACTTTTTTACATTTTTTAAAAGAAAATGTTGAGAATGGAGAAAATGTATATTTTTATAATCCAAGATTTTATTTTAATGAACATGATATGGGTGATGAATTAACAGAGTTAAAAAAAGAACAATTATCTATTGATAATAAAGATGAAAAGTATCATAAAGTTGATTGGCGTGAAGTAATTTATCAAATGTCAAAAGATTATAAAAGACATATGCATGATGATGATTTCTATGTAAAAATAAGTCAAAATAATAACAAGTATTATCCTGATGGATATACAGGATATGAACAATATTATACTGACATGGATGGCTTTTGGAGACAACTATATGATCCATTCTATACAGGTTCATATAAAATTGCTTATACAACTAAAACAAAATATGATGAAAAACCAGAATTATATTATTATTATGTACGTTGTGACCAAAAAGTTGATTATGTAGCAGGTAGACAATATTATACTCAATCATTGTCTGGCGCATATACTGCACTTAGTTCTTTAAGTGAGGCGACATATAAAAAATCTCCAAAAGATTATTATTATATCCATCAATGTAAAAAAGGAGAAGATTATATTCCTAAAAAACAATATTATCAAAAATATGATGATGAGTATGATAAAACAACATATTGGAATAATGGAATTAAGGAATCTCCAGAAGCATTAAATTTTTGGTTTGATTTTTTAGATTCTGAGGGTGAATTAAGTCAATATTCCGTTAAGAATGTTGGAACTCGGCCAAAAGCTGAAAATAATTCTGATGTTAAAGCTATCTATTTTAGAGAAACTCCTAATATTATTTATGTAGATGAAAATAGTATTGAGTATACTAAAATAAATATTACGGAAGATATGTTTTATGAAGACGGAGCTTATTATTATATTAGTGATGGCTCTGGTGGTTATACTTTAGCTTTAGATTGGAATCCTAACCAAACTTATTATATAAGTTCATTAGATTCACAAAGAGCTTTAAAACCAGGATACAGTTTTCTTCAAATACCTTCTCAATCTAGTAATATTTTTAAATTTAGTTCTCAAGGAAAATCTGCAAAAGATGAATTAGATAATTTATTATATAATTATTCTTACTGCACAGAAACAATTTCAATGACAACATTACCAATTTATTATTTACAACCAAATACTCGTATATTTGTTAGAGATGATAATAGTGGTATTTGCGGCGAATATATTGTTTCAAGTTTCACTATTCCATTGACATATAATGGAACAATGAACATAAATGCAACAAAAGCAGTTGAGAATTTATTTTAAGAGTAAGGGAGATAAAAAATGGCAAATAGAGTTAAACAATTTCGTTTCTACAATGATGCGGAAGCTAGAAAAGGTGATGCAAGTAATAACTCCCCAAAAACTGCGGAAATGGCAAAATTTGTTGATGGCACCATTTTTGCAGATTGTTTTCCTATTTCTCAATTAGGAATTCAAGCATTGCCTGGAACAAGATTTTTATTAAATAATGCGCCTGATACAGATTATATTTTAATTGGACAAACAGGAATTTTTGAGCTTGATTTAAACAATCAAACAGAAATTACAAGTATAAAATTTGATGGGGCATCAATGAAAAAAATTAATGATGTAACAAATGCAGTATTAATTGTAGATCTTATTTATGATGATGGGGAGGATTAATATATGGGATTTTATGGTAATATAACAAATACTACTCGTACACAATTCTCATTTGATGCCACTTATCCAAGTAGATATGAAATGGATACACAAGTCGCTAATGATGGTGTATATGTAGGAAGATATGTATTAGTTGAATATGATAAAAATATTAAAGGTAGTTTATCTGGCATTCCTCAAGTTTATAAAATTACAACAGATGGATTAGATAAAGATTTTGCTTTATCAATTTCCGCTGATTTTATTGTTAAAGAAGAGACAGATAAAGAAGGAAATAAAATTAATCCAACTATTATTCAATGTTTTGATGAAGATAATAAAGATGCAAAATATACAGCTAATTTAGTTAAAGAAGGAACTATTCTTCGAGTACCAGGTACATTAAATGAAGATGGAAAACCTGTTTATAATTTAGTCGCAAATAGTGGAACGAATACAGATCCAACAAATCCAAATTCTAAACTATATGACGAATATTGGGTTGCGACTGGAAATGCTAATTATGTAATTACTACTGTAGTTGAAGATGAAAAGGGTTATCCTAAAAAAGAATTTACTACTTTTAAAGGAGCTACATGGGAATTTTTAGGAGACTCATCTCAAGATAGTTTTACTCTTAATTTTAACCAAGATAAACATTATTATAATACAAGTAGAGGTTATGATTCAACTGTTTGGCAAAAAGTATTAGATAAAGGCTATGAAAAATATGTAATGGTAGCTGAATTAAATACTGTTGTGCCATCATTTGACCTTTCCGCAGATGCGCCTACTCTTGTTCCATTAAGACCTCATTTTGATATAGATAGTACAAATGTATATTATAAACTTCATTGGCAACCAACTTGGGGATTTAGAATAAGATCAAGTGAACAAGATATACAAGTACCTCAATACGATACTGAAGGAAAGCCCATATCTGCAACAATTTCATCTTCAAATGATATAGTCGAATATCCTTCAGATGAAACTACTAGTTGGGTAAGAACAGAGTTTGATAAAACTACCAATTCTAAAAGACTCCTTTATGCTGATTATGATGGAAATGGTGGAATTAAATGGGCTGAGAAAGATGTAATGGCAGGAGATCCACCGGCTATTAATGCAGCTGTATATTTTAATAGAGCTGGATTTAATCCTGATACGGTAGCTAAAAGCTGGGATAGAAAATATTATCATCAGCGTGGATCCGCGAGCAGAAGAAATCCAATTGTTGATCCAGATGTTATAGACAGACAAGATTATGGATTTGTTAAAGAAGGTATTACAGTTTCTCCTACTGGATTAAGTGGTAATACTTATGAAAATCATAATGGTGTTGCTACTCCTGAGGTAGATACTCAAGAACTTTCTATTATGTTACCATCCATTGGAGATGCTATTTCAGATGTTTGGGATTTAGTGTATGGTGGTAGAAATACAAATGATGCTATCCAAAAAACTCAAAAGAGAAATAAAGATATTGAATGGTATAATGCAAGAGCTGTTCAAGATAGAAGTGGATTGCGTTTAGTTAAAGATGGTTTTACATATCAAACAACTGATGGTGCATTTGGGTATCCAAAAGATTATTATAATACAGCTAATGTAAATACTTTGGCAGGTTGTATTAATTCTGTCCATGATTTAATGGGTATGATTATTCAGCCATATAATACTTTTAAAGAAATGCAGAAGAATATTACTAATAACGATGATGATACAATTTATTTTGACGTAAATGGTAATAAGTATTATCGTCGTGATATGAAGTATACCTATACACCACTTGCCGCAAATGCTTATACATATGAAAGAATTGATTTATCTGAAGGCGAATTTAAACCAGATTTATATTATGTTAAAAATGGAAGTAAATATGATGTTGCTTCTGGAAAATATAATAAAGATTTGGAATATTATGTAAGAAAACTTACTGCTTCAGAAGGATATGAACAAGTAAAAGTTCAGCCTTTCGATGGTAGCAAATATTATTACATAAATAATCTAACAAATGGTGGTAAAGACTTTATTTCAGAACCTACTTATCATAGAGATAAAACTTATTACACTATGGACTCTTCTAAAATTGATGGTACTCGTATGGATTTAGGAGATGATTTTACAGGTTATACTTATTATCAGTATGTAAATAAGCCTGAAAATAATGTATTGCACACTCCTTATTATGCTATTGATTGGTCTCTTAGTGGTGAATATTACAATCCAAAAGCAACTTATTATGATATAGAAGAAAACTTTGCTTTAAAAGATGTTATTTCAGAACCAGAATATACTGATTTATATTTACCAGGTATCTTTTATTATAGAGCTTGGGCGCAAGATAAATATTCTAAAGCATACTGGGATGGACATAGAGATTTTATTGCTTATAATAAAAATGCTGATGGTACTTATACTCCCGTTCAAGGAGAACCTACAATAGGAGAATATTATTATGAAAAACTTCATACCGCAGGGGAGCCATATATTTTAAATTCTGGAGAGCAGCCTGTAAAAGCTGATTTTGATTATCGTATTGATAATAGTAACTTAGGAACTGGAAATCTTCCAGACGATAAAGGTCAATTAATTGATCACTATATGGTCAAAAGAGGAACAAAGGTAACTGAAACTTATACAGAGGTAGACACTTATCAGCAAGTTCAATTTAACGATCCTGATCATGATGTTTCTAGCAGTTATACATGGGATGCATCAAAAAATGGACCAGCCTGGGTTTTTGACAAAAACATTGGAGACTATGTAAGAAATACATTACCTTTTGATGCTGAAAAAAATAAACAGAATTTATATTTTGTTCAACAGAAAAAATATGTATATGTATATACAGGCGGTACTATAGATGAAAATAAACCTCTTCATTTATTACCATATGCAAGAACAGAAGTAAAGTATAAAGATCCTCGAACAGGAGATATAATTGATAAATTTAATATCAATTTTGCAGATATAGAGAATGGAAATCCTTGGTTTTGTAAATCAACTATAAATGATCCTGAGCTTGGAATATATACAATTTATATTCCAGTTACAGCAACATCTATCAGACGACAATTAGTAGATTATTATACAAACCCTTTGAGAAAGGAAGAGGATCGTTTACAATATTATCAACTAACGAAAAAGAAAATTAGTAAATTTTATAGTCCAGATTTATATTATTATAAAGTTGGAGTAAAATTAGATAAGGAGAAAAAAGGTAGTTATATCCTTGAAACTAATAAGAGATTAAGAGTTAATAATGTAACGGATTATAGTTTAGCTCATTTAACAATTACATCTAAGGATTATCATAAAGTTAATGAACATGACGCAGCTACTAATCAGAGAATTTATTTCTATTATCCAAACTATTTTTATCGTAAAGATGGCGATGAATATGTTTTAGCTCAAGAAGAGAAGATGAATCCAAATGAAACTTATTATGTAGCTAAGAATTTCTATATTGATTCAGATAGTATGAATATTATGCCACATGGTCAACAGTGGAATAATAAAATTAAACATATTCCTCCTTCAGTTTCTTTGGCAACAAGAGAAGTTGGATTTACATATTATGAATTAGTAGATTTTGCTCGTAAATTAAATACTATTCATGGTATGATTTTAAAAATGAATCAGGTAATTGATTCTGAAGATACTGACACTAGAGATTTACAAACAATTCAAGGTGCTTTAAATACTTTTAATGATTGGATTTCTCACTTAGGAAAATTAGATTCTCAAGATATTGTTATTGTTGATAATTATGGTCGTTTAACAAGCGCTCCCGCGAATGTTACTCAGACTGATGAAGGAGTTAATCATACTCCTGGAACAAAACATGATGTAACAGGAATTGCTTCAGATGTATTCCCAATGGCAGAAAATCTTACTGCGGGCGGCGGATTCAAAAATCAATGGTTAACTGTTAATGTAGATGGTAAACCAACTAAGCCAATTGTTTCATTAAGACATAATTATCAGCCAGTAAGAGATACTACTTCTAATTCTGATATGAATAATCCTAAAAAGGATACTATGATATTATATACTCCAATAGTAGACCCTAAAGGACATGTTGTAGGTCATAATGACCATACAGTTACATTACCTTATGGATTTAAAACTATTACTACTAATGGTAGAAGTGGAACCGCATCAGGAGATAACACTGGAAATCCAAGTATTTCAAATGTTGTTGCAGATAATACTCAAGATACTCTTGGAATTAATTCTGGTAATAAATGGATTAGAATTGATACAAATGCAAGTGCAGATACAATTACTATTAGCCATGATATTCATACTCCAACAGTAAGTGCAAAGAGTCAAACTGACTTAAATAATCCTGCAACAGATAGTATTACTATTCAAGATACAACTTATGATAATGCGGGCCATATGACCGCAAATCAAGACCATAAATATATTTTACCTTATGGATTCAAATATATTACAACAAATGGTCGTGTATCAAATAATAATACAGAGAATCTTGCGGCGCAGGGTCAAATTGTTGCTGATAATACTCAAGATACATTAGGTATTAATTCTGGAGATGAATGGATTCGTATTATAACAAATCCAGATTCAGATGTACTTACAATTAGCCATGATGCTAAGAATACCAGTTCTGTAGATGGTGGAAATATTAGTTTAAGTAATGAAGAAAATGGAACAACATTTTCAATTACTTTATATGATTTTGATAGTAAAAATCATTTTAGTAAAAAGACAACTACAAAATATGCTTTACCAAACAGTTATGGTAAAATTGCGGCAGATGTAGGAACAACTACAGAAGCTTCATGTACACATGATACATTTACTTTAAGTGGAGATAGTTGGATTAAAACAACTGTTAGTAAAGATAAGGTTAGTTTTACTCATCAAGCTCCGCAGACAAGTAATTTAAGTTCTACTGTTGAAGATACTAATAAGACTCCTGCATTGGGCGGAACATTTAGTATTCCTAAGATTTCATATGATTCAAAAGGTCATGTATCAAGTAAAACAAGTTATACAATTACATTACCTTCATTGAGTTTATCTGGAACTAAAGGTAGCACAGATAATGTAATGACTAATTTAACTTATGCTAAAAATGGAGATACGTTTACTGCTACTTTTGGAAAGATCGGAGATTTAGCTTTAACAGGTTATGCAACTCCAACTTCAATAACAACTGATATTGCACCAACAGATAGTTTAAATATTGGTCTTGGTAAATTAAGATATTATATTACTAAAGAAGTTGAAGATAGAGGGTCAGCTATTACTAAAGAAGTAACAGATAGAAATAATGCTATTACTGCAGCTATTGGTGATTTAGATTATACAGATTTAGAATCTGATGAAAAATATGTTTCAAAAGTTGATGAATCTGCTGGTGTAATAAATGTGACACATAAAATTTTCCCAGTTGCGACAGTAGATAAAAAAGGTTTAGTTCAAGTAGTAACTGATCAAAATGCATCAGAAAGATATGAAGATTATCAAGTTCCTTGTATGGAATTAATAGATGATTTATGGGGACAATTAGATTCTTTAACATCTATAACTAATTCAATTAATTATAAAGCAATGGTTAAAAACGCTTCCACTGGTGAAATTACTCAGGAAGATAAACAGATAACTTTTATTGAATTTGTAAATAGAATAAGCTTAATCGAAAAACTTTTAGTAAATACTACTAATAAAACTTTAGATGATCCAAGCTTAACGACTTCTTAATTTTTAAATATCCTGGTCTATTTACCATAATAGGCCAGGATTATTTAATTTATAAATATATATTTTGATTATTTATAGGAGAAAATGAAAAGGAGGTAAATGTTTTGGCTTCTTATACAACAACACCTGGCAATTATGTAAAATTTTTGCGTGGTACTCCAACAGCCTGGGCAAAGATTCCAGATTCAGATAAAGATAAAGATACCCTGTATTTTATATCTGAAACAAATGGAAGAACAGGCCAATTATACTTAGGACCTAAATTAATTATTGGTGAAATTTCCAATATTAACAATATCGGCGATTTACAAGATGTTCTTATTTCAGAAGATATTACCGCTAATAATATATTAATCTATGACGATAAACAAAAGAAATGGATTAATAAACCTATTTTTGAGGTTTTAAGTCAAATTGTTACAATAATGGTTGGAGCAAAAGATGACTCCAATGGTTTATCTGGTTTAGTACCACCTCCAAAAGCAGGAGATAATAAGTTATATTTACGTGGTGACGCAACGTGGGCTAATCCTACTGCCGCAGTTGAACTTGTTTTAGATACTCTTGTTGGTCAAGATACAGGAAAATCAATTCGAGAAATCTCTAAAGAAGAGGTTTTAAAGGTAGTTGATGGCGCTTCAGAGAAATTCGATACATTAAAAGAAATTGAAACATGGATCGAAAATAACCATAACGCTTCTGATATTATAAAACTTGACAATCGAGTTACTAAACTTGAAGGCACTGTTGGCGATGCTACTAAAGGATTAGTTAAAGATGTTACTGATTTAAAGACATTCTCAGAAAAAGTAAATACAACTTTATATGGTGATGAAACTGGCACAAATCAAGGTCTTGTAAAAACCGTTACTAGTTTACAAACTGAGATGGTTGAAGTATCTAATAAAGTAAATATTCTTGACGGTAGATTAAAATGGCAAGATATTAATGAAACTGAATAAAAAAAGGAGGGCAATAATAAATGGCTAATGTTTTAAAAGACGCTAAAGTTGGCTTTCTAACCGGTGCTCAGAGTTCTATTGATACCATGTTATCTAAAGGCGCCAATGCCGGAGCTAAACATGGTTATTTTTATTTAACAAAAGATTCACATAGATTATATGTTGGTAATAGTGATGGAAGTATTTCCGCTGTAAATGAAGGTGTACAAACTGTTACTTATTTAGGCGATTTACCAACGCTTCAAACTGCTGCTGACAAAGTAGCTTATACAGGACGTTTCTTCTATGTTCAGTATAAAGATTCTACCGCAGGTCAAGTAGATAGTAATATTGCTAATATTCTTTGTGTATATAATGGTAGCGCATGGGTACAGATTAATGCCAATACTGATACTCATATTAATTCTAATACTTATACAGCTTCTACTACTGGAGCTACTGCAACTATCACAAATGCGATTGGTAGTACAGATGGTGGTAGTGTTACTGGTAAATTTGAGATTGTTACTGCGGGCGGATTAAAAATTGCTAAGACCGCAGGTGCAACAAATAGTATTACAATTACTGGTGATAAATTCACTTTAGCTGCTGGAGATGGCGCAACTGGTGAAGTTAAACTTAATTTAACTTCTGCCAATGGTCAAGCTGGTAGCTCAGTTACTTTAAAATCAGACCCAAGCACAACTGTTCTTACCAGAAAAGATAATGTAATTACTATCTCTGGTAGAGTTAATGCTTCTTTAGCTGTTGCAAATGCCACAGGTGGAAAAACTGGTTTTACTGTAACAGTAAAAGATAACCAAGGTAAGACTGTAACTGGTTCTTATGACCCAGTTATTAAATATGGTAGTAAAGCTCAAAGCTCTACTAAGTTAGTTGATGGCGTATTTAATATCAACGCATATAATAAAGAAGAAATTGACCAATTAATGAGAGACCTTAATGCGATGGAATATCGTGGTACTGTTGGAGCAAATGGTACTGCTGCTACCTCATGGGCAGAACTTCTTAAATTACCTCAAAAGATTGGTTATACATATTTATTTAGTTCACCGATTACTGTAAACAGTGCTGAACATACAACAGGTACTTTAGCTATCGCTCGTGGTACTGAATATACAGCTGCTGATTTAGCCGCAGGTACAATCACAAAGGCTGAATTAGTTGGTACTATTAATCCAGCAACTCTTACATGGGATTTTGTAGAGAGTACAAATGATACTGATACAACTTATAAGTTGTATACAGCTGCTGAAGGAGTCGGTTTTAAATTACGAGATTCTTCAGGTGGTAATAAAGGTCAAATTAAATATGCTGGTGCAGGCGGATTAACAGTATCTCAATCTCTTCAAGGCGGAGTAGATATTTCTGAAAACAAACCAGCTGAGAATGTAATTACAATTACTCATAATACTGTTAAAAGAACTGATACTGAAACTAATCCAGATAAGATTAAATTAGGTTCTCAAACTCCTGCAACACACTTAAATGATACTATTACTATTCCAGTAATAACATCTATTAAGACAAATGAGCAAGGACACGTAACAGGCGTAAATACTGTTAATTATGAACTTAATGATACTGCTACTGTAATTACAGGAGTAACCAGTTCTGCAAGTGCTAATGCAGATGGTTCTGTTGCTTTAAAGACCAAAGTTACTGCTACTTCTTCAAGTGGTAAGGATATGGTTCAAAATGGAACCGCCACAGCAACTATCAAGTCAAGTTCTTTGACTCTTGGAGCAAGTGGAGCTTCAGTGTCAATTGATATGACTTGGGGCGAGTTCTGATAATTTTAATTTTCTATTTTTTATTCTAAATAGAGAGAATTATAGGGATTAAAAAGAGAGATTCTCTTTTTAATCCCTTTATTTTTTTAAATATATATGAGATAGAAAGGAGATACCGCATAATGGCAAATGCAAGATTTAGACCAGTTCGTGGTTTAGAGGAAAAAATCCTTAAAGGTAAATACCAAGAAGGTTTTATTTATTTTGCAACCGATACTGGAAACATTTTCATTGATGCTCAGGGAATTGCAAGAATCCCTATGGGCGGTCGCGGTGCCGCAATTATTTATGCAAAAGCTACTTTCGTTCAAAACTCCGGAGATGACTATTATACATTCTATATGGATGAACTTGAAAATCCAGATGATAAATTAAAAAATGGAGATTTAGTCATTAATAATGATGGAAGTTTTTACAAAGTTGTAGATATTGATGAAGTAACAAAAGCTGTTACTTGTGCAAGAATCGCTGTTAGTGGAACTGGCGGAGGCGGTGAAGGTGGTGGAACTACTACTACCAAAAAGAGAGGCCGTTTAACCATTACTGGTATAACAGAAGCAGATTTGCTTAATGGTGATAAATGTAATATTCAAATTTTAGTAACATCTGCCACAGAAGATGGTGTACCTGTCGATCAAGGTATAGATGCAATGAAAGTTACAATACAGTATTTTGAAGGTGAGGCTGCTACTCCATATTATACTGATACAAAAAAAGTAACTCATGCTAAGCCTATTATTTATGACGCAACTGAATTTATTCGTCATTCTGCTGAAAATAAAATTATATTTACAGTAGAGGGTAGTAAAGATAATATCTTTTATAATAGTGGTGTTGCAACTTATTTTGTTACAACTCATGAGCTTTCTATAGATTGGATTTCCAGTCAATTTAGTTCTACTAAATTTTTTAGCACTGAAATTCCTGTAGCAGTTCGTTTTGCTACTGGTGCAGACCGTATTCTTGATGTTTATTTTGATGATTTCTTAGTATATACTCAAGAGTATAATACCGCAAATACTACCGCAAGTGTATCACCAGTTATTTCAAAAAATTCAGTAATTTATGATAAAAATACAAATAACTCTACAGGTGTAGCCCTTGGAGATAATTATAATCATGGTCGTCATGTTATAAAAGCACAATTAAGTTTGGCTAAATCAGATGGTTCTCGTGGTAGTGCAACTCCTATGATTTCAAAAGAAATTGGTCTATATGTAAATGAAGGACAACCTTTAATTTGGTTTGGAGATATGCAATCAAGTTATTATGAATTTGATAACCCAATTGTTCCAATTAAAGTATATGACCCTAATAACACAGGTGAAATTGCAATTTATTTATTTATTGATGGTACAGATGCGCTTGATGGTTCATTCTATACCGCAAGAAATGATGATACTACATTTACCTATTGGACATTAACTAACTTAGTAGCTGGTCAAAATACCACTTATCAAGTTCGTATTGGTCAAGATGATACTGAAACATGGGCTACAGTTCCAGATTTCACTGTATTAAAAGATCCTCGTAATATGGGTATTGCAACTACTGGATTAAGAGTTAATGTTGATTCAAGAGGTCGTTCAAATTCTGAATCTGCGAAAAAACGTTCTGTATTAACAGTTGGTGATGAAACCGCAGTATTTAAAGATTTCAACTGGTATAATAACGGTTGGATTATGGACGATACAAATACAACTTGTTTAAGAATTAGTAATGGAGCTTCTGTTGAATTTCCTATTGGAGTAAGCACTTTTGCAGGAGAAGAAAATCCTTCTAAAACTATCGAGTTAAGATTAAAAATCCATAATGTTCAAGATTATGGTAAATTAATTACTACATATACTCGTTATACAGTAATTGATGATGTTGCTCCAGAGTTAAAGAGCTGGACAGATGATGAACTTTTCCAAGAGTTCTTAAATCAAAGAAGCGCAGTTGGAGGATATACTAACTACGATGCTTTCTTATCTGTAAAATTACCTCAGTTAAAAGAGCAAGGACAGAATGTTCCTTCTTATGATGAATTACTCTTTAAAGGATTATATCGTGATTATAACTTAACAGCAGCCGCAGTAAAATATATTGAAAGTGGAATTGATGATAGCGCAATTTCTAAAACTTCTGCAATCTGTCTTGGTGCTCAAGATGGTTATTTTACTAATGGTATTAATGCTGTAGCTATTGACTTCGTAGAAGATAAAATGCTTAATATTACCATTGTTTATGATAATGGTGATGGACAAAGCACAACTGGTGAAAACCGTTTAATGAAAGTTTACTTAAATGGTATGCTTACCAGCGTAGCTCGTTCTACCGCTACAAGTGAATGGTCAATTAATAATAAAAATCTTATTATTAATTCTTCTAACTGTGATGTTGACCTTTATAAATTTAGAGTTTATAATAGAGCATTAGGGTTAAATGAAATATTAAAGAATGTTGCTTATGATGATACTGATACAACTGCTTGGGATTTAGCTGAATTATATTCTGCTAATCAGACTATTAATGAAGATTATCAGTTCTCTTATAATAAAATGATTGATTATAATAAGGAACATTCAAGAGCAGAAAACATTATGCCATATATTGTTTTCACAACTAATCAAGATGATACTTTATCAAAAGGTAATCTTCCTTGGAGAAAAGATACACCTATTACAGCAGATATGGAATTCATTAATACTGGACTTGAAAGAGCATATTCAATGGGTAATCTATCTGCAGAGGCTGCTGCCGCAGGACAAGAGCTTACAGATTATTACTTACATCATTGCCCTTCTTTTACTGCTAAGAATATTGCTTTAAGCGTACAAGGAACATCTTCTGAGTTCTATCCACGTCGTAACTATAAAGCTAAGACAAAAATTAAAGTTGATGATTTGGATGCAGATGGAAAGAAACAATATGATAAATATGGCGATGTAATTCAGAAAAATGAATATGCAATGGTTGCTCATAAAGGACCTTTTGCCGCAGATTATGAACTTGGTAAAAAGAAGAAGCTGAAATACTTCTATTATGACAATAATACTGTTGGATGTAATAAATTTACTTTAAAAGTAGACTTTATGGAATCTTCTGGTTCTTATAATATGGGTCTTGCTAATTTAGTGAATTATGCTTATTCACATCATCCTCTTGAAGATTATAATGGAGCTAGTGCTTTTTGTGAACTTGACCCAACAAAGAGTGAACAAAAGGCAATCGCTAATGAAGCTAGTAATTATAAACCAGGAACAGTTTATTATTATTATAACCATAAAGGTAACTTAAAAAATACCAAAGATGATGAGTTAAAGATGCTTGCATCCGCTGAAGATTTCGTTTTAGGACCTCGTGGATTAGCTCAACGTGAAGGACAGTCTAAAGTTCTTGGTGGAATTGGAGAAACACCTTCTTATTCTGCTGATGCTCAAGGTAGCGCAATCAAAGATAAATTAGCTGAATGTACTAATGTTTGGTATGAATATGTACCTGGATATAAAGTTGCAAAAGTTGACCATTTAAGTGATTATAGAACATCTGTTCAAGGTTTCCCAACTTTAGCCTTCTGGCAAACACAAGCCATGAAAGAAGCTGGTGCAGAACCTTTATATATTGGTCGTTATAATATGCTTCTTGATAAGGGTGCGGCTGAAGCTTATGGATTTACTGATATCGGTATGAAACAAGCTTTTGTTGACCATAAGAGTACAGATGATGTTGCAGAATGTTGGGAATTTGAAAACAACTCTCGTGGATTCTGTTCATACAGAGATCCATGGAATAGATATAAATTATCTTTTAAAGCTCCTGATAATGCTGATAATAAATATACTGTTGCGAAAGCACCAGTAGTAGCAGACTCTTTTGAATATAGATATAATGCACTTGATGATTATATTGATTATTTAGTTAATTTGGAAAACTCTTCAAGTAACTCTAAAACTGTTAAAAAACTACAAGATAAATTAGGAATTGATATTGCTAATAATCTTGACGAAGGTAGAAATAAATTACTTGAAATTTATGGAAACTGGGAAAAAGCAGTTGCTTGGGTATGGAGTACTGCAACAGATGCTTTAATTGATGTTAATAACGATCCAAAGAATCCTCTATTAAAAGAAGTTCCAAGTTTAAATACTTATGTACAAGTTGATTTAGCTGAAAAGCTTTTCGAGGCAGGAGTTTTCTATTTTGAAAGCGCTGAAACTGGACAAAAAGTTAAGGCACAAGTTTATAATAAAGATGTTGTTTATTATGAGCTTCAAAGTAGTGGAGAATATCGTAAGATTTTATTATCTGACGATCCTGAATTAATTTATAAAAAGAACAAATTCTACACTAAAAATAGTTCTAATAACTATTTATTATCAGAAGAAGAATTTGTTGAAACTGAAACATATTATAAGGCTACTAATAATGAAGACCATATTGATGAGTTCTGGAAATTACCTTCTCCTGTGCAATATGGTAATACAACTTATAATTATGATACAAAAGAATATCGTTTAGCTAAATTCAAAAATGAATTAACAGATCATTTTAATCTTGAATATTTAGCAACATATTTTGTTATCACTGAAGTTCTTGAATGTTATGACTCTCGTGGTAAAAACTGTATGATGGCATCTTGGGGTCCTCAGAAGAAAGGCGGAGAATATATTTGGTATCCAATTTTCTACGATATGGACACTCAATTAGGTATTAACAATACTGGTATTCCATCATTTGAATATAACATTGACGCAACTGATGATGGAACATTCTCAACAAATGATAGTGTTCTTTGGAATAATTTCTACTCATTATTCTTAGGAATTATTAAAGATAAATATGAGCAATTAACTGGTGTGCCAAGTAGCAACTTTGGTACTTTAAAGAAACCACCATTTACTTCTATAGATATTATTGAAAATATTTATAAATGTGATCCAAACTTTACTAAGAGCCATTCAATGGAAGGTTTAAGACCACTCTTAGCAATGAACCTTGATGAGCATTATAAATACATTTCAATTACCAATCCAAAAGTAGGATATCTTGGTTCTGGTACAACACCAGAGGTATTAAAAGATACCAGTGATACATATTTCTACGCTTTACAAGGAGATAGAAGTATGTCACGTGAACAGTTCTTAACTAACCGTTTCAATTATATTGATTCTTGGTTATCAGTTGGTAACTATAAACGTGGTGGACAAAACAGAATTCGTTCTCGTATTTCTGCAAACAGTCCCGCAACTACTTCAGATAAATGGATTGAAGGTACTGCGACAAATGGTGCAGAAGGTATTATTACCAATGAGCCATATTACAATCCAGTCACAGGTAAGAAGAAACATATGTTCGATGGTGAATATTGGTTATCAATGACACCTGTTCGTAAAATGTATGTTACTGTTGGAACAGATACCGCAAACTTTGATTCTATGAAATATACTGGAACCCCAGTTAAATTTACTACTCCAGACCTTGAAAATGGTATTCGTAAATCTGGTAACTATAAAGAGCAGCTGTACTATATTTATGGTCTTGATCAAATGAAATCACTTGGTGATTTAAGTAAACTTTACTTCCAGGAGTTCGAGTTATCTGGTAATGCAACTAAGATTACAGATTTAAAACTTGGATATGATGGAGTAGATGAAGAAAATAATCACTATAAGAATTCAAACGTAAATAAATGGACTATTACTGGTTCAAGTGGATTACCACTTGTTAAGGAAATCAATTTAAGTTATATTACCTTTAAAGATAATAACGTAACATTTGATTTATCCGCAAGTGAAAAATTACAGAACTTTAGAGATACTGGTTCAAACATTACTCAAGTTACTTTTGCTGATGGTGTTGCACTTGATACGTTACATTTAAGCTCTTCAACCGCAGCTTTAAAATTAACTGAAGCAAGATTATTAACTGACTTAATTGAAACTTATAAAGTTCCAGAAGAAAAAGATAAGAATAATCCAAGCGGTGATTTAGTAGCTCAAAAAGGACTTTATATTGAAGGATTAACTGATAAGGCTGTTGGAGAAGGAACATCTAATTTAACAACTTTAAATATCATAGGTGGGAACTTAGGATATAACAGTTATAAATTATTAAATAAATTCTATGCGGCAACGGCTACTTTAGGTGCGCAGAGAAAGATTAATATGGCTGATGTTCAATGGAGTCCATATGTATTAATTGATGATCCAGAAGCTACTTTTAGTGCTAAATCTAAATACTTTAGAGATGATGGTCACTTTGGATTAGTTGCTTTTACAGCAGAAGATTACAAAAACCATCCTGTAGATTGGATTCAATATATCAATAATAATCAAATGTATGAATATGATAGTACCATGTCTACAGTTGATATTAAAGATACTAAATTACTTGAAAACTTAATTTCTAATACTAGCTTTATTGGTGTTTCTAGTGGAACAAAAGTTCCTACAATTTCTGGTTACATTTATATTAATAATGAAACCGCAGTTGAAGAGAGCGCAATTCAAGACTTGTTAGTTAAGAATTATCCTAATTTAACATTCTTCTTTAAGAAAGTTACTAAAGGTTTTGCGGCACGTTTCGTAATTCAAGATAAAACTACTGATGCCTTGACCGGAACTGTTACAACAACTGAAACATTAATTGGTACAGATAAAATTAGTTTAGCAGAGTTTGAAAAGAACAAGAAGATTTTCTTTAAAAATCCAAAAGATAGAACTGAATCCGCTTTCAGTGAGACAAGAATTAATGCATTAAAGCCTTCTCAAGACTTTATTGGATGGTCTACAACTCCTGATAGAACTGGATTAATTGAGTCTTATGATACCAATTGGGTTACTTTATTAGGTAATACCGCAATCCATAATTGGGGAACTCAAGAATTGTTAGCTGATAAAACTGATTATACATTCTATGCTGTATTTGAAGACCACCATTGGGATGTAAGATTCTATCTTGTAAACGATGATGGTTCTGAAAGAGAGATTGAAAATACTTATGGAAATAAGATTGGATACTCTGTTGTTCATGGAAGCGCATTACATGATCCAAATTATCTTGTTCAAAATCCAAAAGAAGATACTCTTCCTATTACAAGTAAGTATAGATTCTTAGGATATACAAGAAGAATTTCTGGTGAAAATAATATATACGGTTCCGCAAGTTTAGCTCCTGTTGTAGATTTAACTACAATTAAAGCTACTCAAAACTTAAAATTCTATGCGGCATTCAGTGTTGAAAATGTTTATGACAATCCAACCGATGATAAGTATTTTGAATTTAACTGGCAAACAGACCAAACTTATTCTATACGTGTTAAACCTGGTGTTTCTTTAACTGGTAAGATTACTATTCCAAAACAGTATGATGATAAAGTTCATGGTAAAGCAGATATTAGTATAATTCAAGAGTTTGCTAATCAGACAGGAATAACTCATGTATTCTTCTATGAGGATGCTCCTTTGAAATATATTAAAGAAAATGCATTCCAAAACTGTTCTCAAATGAAATATTGTTATCTTCCAAATAACTTAATTGAAATTGGAACTATGGCATTTAGAATGTGTGCAAACCTTATTTGGACTGGTTTACCAAACAAGTTGGAAAAGATTGGTAATTTTGCATTCAACCAGGCTCTTGCTGATGCTCCTTCTGGAGACCTTACAATTATTATTCCTCCAAGCGTTAAAACAATTGGAGATTCAGCTTTCATGTATATCATGTGTACATCTACATTGAAGTTTTTATACATCGGTACTGAAACTGAAAACAGTAAATTGACTTCTATTCAAGAGAATTCTTTTGCACAGAATGGTGAAGCTATGATTACTGATCCAGAAGCTAAAGCAATCATTTATGGTGCTTCTGAACAAATGAAACCACTGATTAAAAAATCTTTGGCTAAAATGTATACAAACCCTGAAACAATGATTGAATTCAAATAAGGAGGATTCTAAAAGATGACTAAAACTGTTTTGTATACCTATTTAGGTACTAATGGAACAATTACAAGTACAGTTCATCTTGAAGATATTTACTATATTCGTAAATATAGATTAGTAGCAGACGCAAGAAAAAGTCTTACCAAAGATGGTAAGACTTTTGTCCAAAGTGTTACTATTCCAGAGGATGAACTGGATGAATGGCGAGAAGTTGGCCAAAAATAATTATAAATGAATCTCTTTCTTTCATATCTTTTGAAAGAAAAAGTAAAGAGGAAAGAAGTAGTTTTTCTTTCCTCTTTTTAAAATTCTAAGAAAGGATTGGGATAAAATAGATGATTACCTATGTAAATAGTCAGAATAGTGCAAGATATAATCGTCTTTTCTCAAAAGCTACAAAAGCTTTAAGTGATGCTGGCGAGTTAAAACTTACATACGTAGAAGTTCCTTTGGAAGAAAGCCAATTCGGAGAAGGAATGTATTTTGTAAAAACAAAAGACGGTCAATATGTCCAAGCAACTAATGCGTTTGACCCAACAGAAACATACTATGAACCAAGTAATGGTATTACATCTCTTGCTGAGTATTTTGGTAGTATCGTTGAGTTAGCTGAAATTGATAAAATCTATACAGTTCTTCCATTAGATGAAGATGTATTTGAAATTGATGCTAATACAAGAGAAATTTCTGTTCCTCAAACATTTGCTAAAAATGGTGTATCCGTACAAGGTGACCATATTTCAGAAATTGTTTATTTCTTAGTAGATCGTTTTTATGATAACCAAGATTTAGATAACTGTAATGTTTATATTGAATGGCAATTAAGCCAAAAGGATGAAAATGGTAATACTATTCAAGGTATTTCCGCGCCTTATATTGCCGATGTAACAAGTAATCCTGGTAAGATTTTAATTGGATGGTGTTTAAATAACGACATCACTAAATATGCTGGTAATGTACAGTTCGCAGTTAGATTCTATATTCAAGATGAAGTTACTAACATGCTTACTTATTCTTTATCAACAAAGACTGCGACTGTAGCTATTAAATCTACATTAGATTTCAACATTCCGCGAATGATGCTTGATGGTGAAAATGTATTTGATGAAGATGATAAGAAAGTTCTTGAAAGATTAGTAGATTCTACTGCTACTGGAGATACTACAAAGGCTATGCCTCCTGTATTTATTGAGAACCTTGCCGAGACAGTATCCTTCGCTACAGAAGTTGGTTATACTATGCAGCAAGTTGAAGCAGTTTCCCCTGATGGTGGTACTTTATCTTATGTATGGAGAATGTATGATATTGATACAAATGAATACATTGGTCTATTAACTGCTCAAAATATTTATGTTCAAACTACTGATACTGCTCAGAGTGACACTAAATATTATTATAAATCTACTGCTACAGAAGATGGAGTTCCAGCTTATGAATTAATGACAGAAGAAGAATTAAGAGCTGTAGATTGGGCTACTCCAACAGGCGTTCTTGAAAGAAAATCTCAAGTTAAGATTACTTCTACTGGACGTTATGTAGCTGTTGCAACAAACCGTGTAGGAAAGAGCCGTGAAAGCACATTAAGTGTTATTTGTCAAATCTTCCATCCAAGTGAAGTTACTATTGTTAAAGATATTGATGAATCTTTAGTTCTTAAAGAAGCTGAAGAATTCAAAGGTGTTTTAACAACTCAAACTGGTAAGAGCGACAGTGGTGTTATTACATATCAATGGTATAAGATTAAACCAGAGAATGTAAAAGATGCTTTTGATGATGAAGGTAAATTGAAGAAAGTCCAAACTAAACACTATGATAATAAAGATAAACCAAATCTTGTTACAAGTGTTGAGATTAATGCTCCTTGGGAGAAAATTGCGGACGCTGTTAATCCAATTTATACAATTGTAGGTTCTAATGATGCAACTGATAAAGCTGGAGCAGTTGGAGATGGATATTATGCAGTAGTTGCTACTAATAGTATCAATAATGAAACTTCAACTGAAGAGACAAGAAATTGTCGTGTAACTCATACTGCAAGTCCTGTTACTATTGAAATCTCAAGTTTTGATGGACATGGAGATCCAGTAGTAGATACTCCTAAAAGAACTGAATTAAAAGTTGATTATGCCATCGCTCATAGTTATGGATTGAAAGTTGATTATTCATTAGCTAAAGAACGTGGCGAAGGTCTTATGAGAACTGATGCCGATACTGTTACATATCAATGGTATAAATACTATAGAGGTACAAACAGTAACATTGATGAAGACGTTCAAGATGCGGCACTTGGAAATTATAACTTTGATGGTGATGTTCCTATTGATGGAGAAACTCAACCAATCTTTAAACCAAAAGATAATGAAGGCGGATATTACTATTGTATGGTTAGAAATACATATAATGGAACAACCGCAGATAGATGTTCTAAGTTTTTCTTAGTAGTTTCTACTCAAGAGTAATAAAACAGTTAAGGAGGGTTAAGCATGGTTACTAATATGCAGGAATATTATGATTTACTCTATCGTATTCAAGATCAAAATAAGCCGAGCTTAGCTGTTTTAATTCCATCTACAGAAACAATTTATGATGTTGATTTGTCTACAAGAACAATTAATGGGCCAGCCTCTCTTGGCGTAGAGGCTGACCACCGTTCTGAAATTATCTATTTTAAATTAAATAGATATTATGACCATATGGATTTAATTAATACAACTTGTTTAATTCAATATGAAAATGCGGAAGGAAAATCTGGACTTTATGTAGTTCCTTTTTATGATGCAGATACTTTTATTGATGAAGATAAGTTGCTAATTCCATGGTGTATTAGTGGACGAGTAGCTGCGGCCGCAGGTAAAGTAAAATATTCAATTCGATTTTACAGTATAGATAGTAGTAAATCTGAATTAACTTATAATTTAAGTACAATCGAAACTACGACTGAGATTAAACAAAGTTTAGTAGTAGATATTAACTTAGATGAAGAAGGCGATAATGACAGAGTACAGAGAATTCTTGATACTAAAGAATATACTGTAACTGAACAATTAATCGCACGAATTGATCAAATTAATAAGCAAATGGACATATTTTGGCAAGACGCTTATTAAAGATATAGGGGATAAGACATTTCGTCTTATCCCCTTATTTTTGTTTAATAGGCCAAATTATAATAATATTTTTGGTCAAGTTTTTATATATCATAGAATGAAATTGACTTAACGTCGTTTTTATGATATAATTAACTCAGAGAGAAAGGAGGATTTTCCTTTTGGCAAATTATGTTAAATTTAAACAAGGTTTAAAAAAGGACTTTAATACAACAAATCAGCCATTAACAAATGGTATGATTTATTTTGTTATAGATGAAAATAATAATGGTTCTATATACTATGATACTATTGTTGATGGCAAACAAGCTACTAAAAATGGAACTGTCCATAGAGTGAAATTTTCTGGTTTACCAATTAAAATAACTGGTTCTGTAATAGGAACGGGTGTTATTTCTAAAGATGGTGAAACTATTGAAATAAATACATCAACTAATCACTCTCATGGATTAGCGCATCAAGATTTTACTGTAACCTTATCAAATGATGATACTAATTTAAAATGGACAAGATTAGGAAATCAAAATGGTGAAGGTTTTTGGTTAAAATCTATTAGAGGAGATGTTAAAGCTCCAGCTTGGTTCCAACCTAATAATGGTGCTGGTGTTGCTTTTGGTGGCGGTAGTACAAAGGGTATTATATCTGTTAAATATAATGAACCCAGTGTTAGATTTGCAGGAGGAAATGGTGATGCTCCAGTTTGGTATTTTACAATTACTGGTGCTAATAATAAAACTTATGATTTAAGTAAAATTGGTGGTCATTCAAGTGATAGTGCAAAATTAGACCATAATGTGACTTTTAAAATTGCTTCTACTGCTGATGCAACTAAAGGTGGAAATGGTACTACAACTAATTTATCTGGGGCCGCAGTTGATTTATATTTACCAGTCAGTATTTCTGGTTTTAATTTATTACAAGCTACTCGATTTCAAGGTAACGCAGATAGTGCAACATATGCTACTTCAGCTGGTTATGCGAAAGGATTATTCTTAAACCCAGAAACTCATCAAGAGGATATGAACTTTAATTTAGCAGATGCTAAATATATAAAAAGAGTAACATATTCTATGGCAACTTCTACTACTAAGAAAAATAAACCTCCAGTAGGAGATGCTAATATTCTTTCTTTTGGATGGGATAATTCTGGTTATGGATCTCAATTAGCTATTCAGAATGGTAGTGCAGGTCATTTAGCTGTAAGAGGTTCTGGTTCTGACAACGGAGTTTCATCTTGGGGAGAGTGGAGTACAGTTTTAGACTCTTCAAATTACACCTCCTATATAAATAATTATTATTGGGCAAATGTAAAAGTATCTACTACATCAAGTACGGAAACTAAACCAACCTTTAATACTGCTTATACCTCTAATTGGTGGCGTTCAACTGGTAAAACAGGATGGTGGAATGATACTTATAGTGGCGGTATCGCCATGGAAGATAAAACATATGTAAAAGTTGCTGGTAATAAGAGTTTTTTAATTCCAAATGGCTCTTTGAAAATTGGTGGCGATGGAAACATTTTCTTTGCTACTGGAGGCGATGATGCTACTTTAAAGATATATGGTCAAACTAACACTAAATTTGGAATTGAAACTATCGCAATTCAAACTTGTTTTGATAATCAAGACCCGCAAATCTCAGAACATACAACTTCATATGCGAATAGATGTAATTTATTACTACAGCCAAGAGGTGGGCAAGTTTATATTGGTAAAAATTTAACCACTCCTGGAGATGTAGGATATAAATTATTGGTTGGTGGAAATCAATGGATTGAGGGCAATTTAGTATTTAATGGCGCAAAAGAAATTAAATTTATTGGTTCTAAAGCAACATATTCAATGATTCGTTTTATTGATAATACCAGTGATAATTATGGAAACGGTATTTCTATTGGTGGCGGTGGTTCAACGGTCATTGGAGCAGGCGAGTCTGCAATGTCTTATATTACTACTGGTGGAGATGAAAGATTATTCTTATTATCTGATGGTGCTATTAATGTTGAAGCAGGCGGAGATACTATCTCAAATCGAAAAGGGCTTCAAGTTACAAGTGACGGACATATTCTTCCTATTAAGGCAGAAAATAGTAATCCTAATGCTCAAGATTTAGGAAGCGCAGCTGATTATTGGAGAAATTTATATATAAATAATATTACTTTACAAGGTCAAGTTGGAAATAGATTAGTTTGGACAAATGGAAGTAAAATACTCCAAGCTGGATGGCATTATGCAGATACAGATAGAATTGCAGTTAATTCAGCTGCACGGCAAGGATATAATTTTTATGTAAATGGTACTTCTTATTTTAATAATAATACTTATATTCATAAAAATTATTTTCTTAATAATCCTTCTACTGGGGCAGGTGAATTAGTTCTTACTGCTTTAGGATATAAAAGTGCTGGATATCCAGTTTATAATGATCCAGAATTTGCAAAAGGCGCAAATGGCATTTCAGTATATAATAATGCTGCTAATGGAACTGTTACTCATGCTATAGTAAGTGATGCTTCAAGTGGAAATTCATCTGGAAAAATTTTAAAAATTACTCATACAGGTACTGCATCACCTGGATTAGGCGGTTTCCGACTGGAAATGCAATCTCGTGCTAATGCAATTTTAATCCAGATTTTTAGAGCAAAAATTCCAAGTGGATATAATTTATCCTTGCACATGAATGCAATTGGAAATAATACTAAATATGATTGGTTAACTCCAAATGTTGGTACTGGTAGATGGGAATGGTATGCAAATCGAATGATTTGCGGTTCTACAGGAACATTTAATGATGGTGGATATGTAGCTATTAATCTTAACAATGGAACAGCTGCACCAACAACCTCAGCTCCATTAGTATGGTATTTATCATATTGTAATGTTATTGATGTTACTAAAGGCAATTACGATGGATTAAGAACCAGATATTCAGATTTTGTAATATATGATTCTGGTGAAGATGGAAAAGATAATAAGACTCCAATTAATGATAAATATGTTGCTAAAATTGTTACAAAAGTTTCAAATGGAACAACTTTTACTCTTAGAGGACTGAATGGCGCAGGTAATGAATTAACTGACGCAGTTTTAACCATTCCAAATGCGGGAGATAGTAAAGCTGGTCTTATTACTAATGCCACACAAGGCATTTACGGAGAAAAAACCTTATACTCAGACCTTCGTTTTGCTAATGTTTCTACTGGAACAAGAGGTATTATAGGTACAATTGCGGATAATGATTTTTGGCGAGTTGTAGGTCGTGCAAGTGCAACTGATTCAGGTTATCTTGAAATTGCTACTGGGGATGGTGCGACTGAACCAATTTATGTAAGACAATATAATGGAATTTTTGGAACATTAAAGAGAACTTTTACTGTTTTAGATGAGGCTGGACGTTCTCGTGCACCTGAATTGTTTGAAGCTAAAAAAGTTCATGTCAATAATAAATTAGATCAAAGCGTAGCAATCGCAGATACAGGTTATCAATTTCAAGTTACTGGAACAAGTAATTTTACTGGTAGTGTCGATATTTCTGGTATAACAACTCATCATAATCATATTCAAATAGATGCTAATTATAGTATTGCAAAACCTGGAAAAAATTCAACTTGGTTTGCTTCTCATAATAATGCTATGATTAGAATGACCAGTGTTAATGATTGGTCTCCTTTATTAGCTCAAAAAGCGACTAATGGCTATTGGATTTTAGGTCATTATAATCATTATAATGAAAAGGATGAAAAGGATAAAAATAATGATTTTAGAAATCAATGGGTATTTGGATATCTATCAGATAGTAATCTCGAAGGAACAACTGGTGCTTCAAATTTATTAACAACTACTTATAGACTATTAAATATTGGTGGAAATGAAAATCAAAGAATGTTTGTTTCTGCAAAATATAATGCGGCAGTAGGCTCTGGAACTCAACCAGTTTATGTCCAAAATAATGGTAATGTAGCTGCTTGTAGCTATAGTTTAAGTGCTACTATTGAAGCAGGAACCGCAAATAGAATGGCATATTATAAAACTGCCAATCAAATTGGTTCTTCTAATCATTATGTAACTTCAAGTCAAGTTGGGATTAATGCATCCTCTTCAAAAAATTATACTTTTTATGTAGGTGGAGATTCTTTATTTGATAATGCGGTAACCATTAATGGAAATCTTCATATTATACCTGATACAGATGTTGGTTTAGATGCAGCAGGTTCATTAGTAATTGGAAATAAATCTGCCCAAAATATGGGTATTGATGGTAATGAAATTATGGCTCGTAACAATTCTAAAGCATCTACATTATACTTAAATAATGAAGGTGGAACTGTTCAAGTTGGTAAAAATGGTATTACTATTCAGGCTCAAGCATCTTCTACTAATTTACAATCAGGTGGATTAAGAATTAGTTCTGAAAATGCTGGTAATCATGGGAATGTTGCCTTAGAATTATATAGAGGTAATAATGGTTCATGGCAAATTGCAAATGAAGGTGCTATTCTTTATTTTAGAACTAATTGGGTTGGTGAAAAGAAAACCACTTATGCTAAAAATACTCTAATTATAGATGATACTACTGGTGCCGCAAGTCTTCCATATTTAGCTATTGGTCAAGAAGCTCGAAATACTACTTATGGTTTATATGTTGTAAGTAGTCAATCTTGGATTAAAAATACTTTATGGACCGGAAATGTTTACCCAGATGTAAATAATACAAGAGAATGTGGAACCAATAATTATTTTTGGAATAAAATGAGTACTAATTGGTTAAATGTTAATAGAGGAAATTCTCAAACAGATGGAGGAATTACTTTATATGGTGGCGATATTAATTATGGAATTACATTTAGAACTACTAAAGATCAAGGCACTCATGGATATGTATCTGGTGATTGGGCAACTTATTTTACAATGTCAAATTCAGCTGGTAGAGGTTGGATTTTTAAACGGTGGGGAGTAGGGAATGTAGCTTCTATTTCAACTGATGGTAATGCTTATTTTAATGGACATATTAGAGCTGCAAGTGCGGGATGTTCTTGGTTAGATGGACAACGTTATAATTATGGTGGTTATAATTTATTAGATGCAACAGATTCTGGATCTTATTGGCCATGGTTAAGACAAACTAATACAAATACTAAAAAATGGTTTTCTTTTGGAATATTGTCTAACAGTTTTTATTTAATAGGTTCCAGTACGAATAGAACTGCTAATAGCTATGATTTTGGATGGCAGTTTGATATATCTAATGGTAATACTACTTTTAATACTAATGGCAATCAAGATAATACATCTAAAACTGTTATTAATGGAAGATTAATTGTTAACCCTTATTATAGCACAGAACAATCATATAGTGAAGGTATTAGAGTTAATAGAGCTAAGAATGGTTGGGCGAATATTTTTTTAGGTGGAGATAATGGAAGTTCTACAGGAACAAGCAGTACTACTTGGTTAATTGGTCATAGAGGTGCTAATGGCGCAAATTCTGGTTCAGGCGGCTCTAATGGAGTGAATTTAACAGGTAAAATAAATGATTTGACTATTGAAGTAAATAGTTCCTCAGGACAAGGATTAACATTACCTGCAACTCAAGGAGAATTATTAACTTGGCAACAAAGACCTATTATGGCTCAATTGCCGGCGCAAGGTGGTTCAGCAACAATTTTAAATAATGCAAATTATAAAACTGCTTATTTAGCTACTACCAGTAATGGAAATACCTCAATGGGATTGATATCTGCAAATTGGTATCATGTAATGAATTTTAGACATCTTGATAACAATGGTTTTAATTCTCAATTTGTTTTACCATTAAATCATAATGGTCAAGCCGCATGGAGATTATCCATTGGAACAACTTGGAAGCCTTGGAATTATATTTTTGATGATAACCATGCTATGGTTCCAGCTTCAAATAATGTTTATAATATTGGTTCAACTTCTAATTATTGGGCTACTGGTTATATTAATACTTTATATGTTGCTGGAAATGCATATGCAAATGGAAGTAAACGTATTCCAACTACTGGAAATACTTCTGGAACGATAGGTTCTGCAACTGTACCAGTATATTCAGATAATGGAGTCCTAAAAACTATTACTTCTTATAGTGGAAATGCAGCTACTGCAACAGTAGCATCATCTGCAAATAAATTAAATACCTCTGCCGGAGGTAATACAAATCCAATATATTTCACAAATGGAGTGCCAGTCAGATCAACAGCTTCAGTTGGTTCTGCGAATCAACCAGTTTATTTAAATAATGGTGTTATTACAGCTTGCGCAGGTTCACAATCTGGAACTGAAAAACAGCAATCTTTTAAAATAAGTGGTTCTAATGGAACTGCTCATTGGTATTATTTAGGTCATTTAACTTCCAATGGCGATAATTCAGAAGTTATTATAGATATATATAGTGGAAATGGATATAATGGTACTGGAAATCAAAATACACATATAAGTATTTTTGTAAAAGATGGATGGCAATCTACTCGAGCAGCAGCAAAATCTTTTGGTATTTCATATTTAGTCGATCATTCTGATGTTAATGCGACTTCTATAAGAGTAAAAGGATTGGCCAGTGCAGATAATATAATTGATTTATATATTTATTTACCATGGGGTCATAGTGATGGATATTATAGTATTAAAGGATATTATAATACATGGGTTCATAAAGGAACTCGTTCCACAGCTGAGCCAACTTCTGGAGAGGTTCAAAACTGTGTTTTTGGAGCCTTTAGAGCCGGTCAAGTTTATGGCGCAGTATGGAATGATTATGCAGAGTATCGTCGAACTAAAAAATATGTACAACCAGGTTATTGTGTTATTGAAACAGGAAAAGGAGATTTAATAAAATCTTCTGAAAGATTACAACCAGGAGCAAATATAGTATCTGATACTTTTGGATTTGCGATTGGTGAAACTGAACAAACTAAAACTCCGCTTGCGGTCTCAGGTAGGGTATTAGCTTATCCTTATGAAGATAAAAACTCATATCAAGCTGGTGATCCAGTTTGTTCTGGACCTAATGGAACTATTTCAAAAATGACTCGTGAAGAAGTCAGAGAATACCCAGATAGAATTATTGGTACTGTATCAGAAATTCCAGATTATGAGGTTTGGGGAACTGGTAATGTAAAAGTAAATAATCGTATTTGGATTAAAGTTAAATAGGAGGAATAATTATGGATAATGTATTACAAATGTTACAACAAATTTTTGAGGTATGCGTAATTCCGCTATTAGGAATTTTAACAGCTTATTTAGTACAGTATATCGCAACAAAAAAAGATGCTTTAATTAAGCAAAATGATAATGCTTTAGCAGCAAAATATATTACAATGTTATCAAAGACAATTACTGATTGTGTAATTGCCACAAATCAAACATATGTAGATAGCTTAAAAGCCCAAGGAAAATTCGATGCCGAAGCTCAGAAAAAGGCATTTAACATGACCTTGACTGCAGTTCTTTCTATCTTGAATGACGAAGCGAAAGAATACTTAACAGCAATCTATGGTGATTTGAATACATATATTACAAAACAAATTGAAGCGGCTGTTAATAAGAATAAAACAACTATTGAACCTAAATAAAAATAAGGGGTACAGAATATATATTCTGTACCCCTTATTTTTTTTGTCTAATTTTGTAGTACAAAAAAAGATTTAAAAAGACTGGACTTTTCATATTAAGATAGTTAGTAAAAATTTTACATACTATTGAAGGAAAGAAAGAAAAATATTTTTAAGAAGGAGGATTAAAAAATGTATCCTAACTACAACTACTTCCCGCAGAATCAACAACCTATTAGACAGCAACCACCAATGCAAAACCAAGGTATTTTGTACCTAAAAGGCAGGCCAGTTTCTTCCATTGAAGAGGTTAAAGCTATTCCAATAGACTTTGATGGCTCTATTTTTATTTTTCCAGATATAGCAAATAAACAAATTTATACTAAACAGATTAATTTAGATGGAACCGCATCAATTAACGTATACGAATTAAAAATATTGCAACAGCCAACCGCACAACCACAAATGGCAGATTATATAACCAGAGATGAATTTAATGAACAAATGGAAAAAATAAGAGCTATATTTGCGGGCCAGGTACCGGAGCAAGCGCCGCAAAAGACTACTCCTTCAGTTCCTTCACCGCAACCAGTCAAAAAAGAAGATATTAAGTTTTAGGAGGAATTCTCTTATGCCAATGAATATGAATCCAATGCAATTAATTCAAATGATTAAAGGAGGCCAGAATCCTCAACAATTAGTAATGAATATTTTAGAGCAACAAATGCAAAATACTCCAATGGGAGCTAATCTATTGTCTTTAGCAAAGCAAAATAGAAGTGCAGATATTGAACAAATCGCTCGAAATATATGCAGTCAAAACGGTAAAGATTTTGATAAAGAATTTAATGCCTTTAAGCAAATGCTTGGGATTAAATAATATATTTTAAAAGGAGGACATTAATATGTTCAATAACGCAACAAATGGCTATAGTTTAGCCGACATTGCCGCAGCTACTGGAACCAATAGAAATGATAATGGATTTGGATTCGGTGGAGATGGAGCTTGGTGGATTATAATTTTATTCCTTTTCTGCTTCGCAGGATGGGGAGGAAATGGAAATGGACTCTTCGGAGGAGGTTCCACAGGTTCTGGAATTACAGATGGTTATATTTTAACCTCAGACTTCGCTAACATTGAAAGAAAAATTGATAGCGTAGATAGTGGACTCTGTGATGGCTTCTATGCCATGAACACAGGTATGTTGAATGGATTTGCTGGTATTAACAATAATATTACTCAGCAAACAATCGCAGATATGCAAAATACTAATACCATTAATGCAGGTATTACTAACTTAGGAACCCAGTTGCAACAGTGTTGCTGCCAAAACAGATATGAGGATGCTCAAAACTTTGCTCAATTAAATTATAATTTAGCAGATCAAGAATGCTCAACTCGTAGAACAGTTTCTGATGCAACCAGAGACCTAATGGAAAATCAAAACGCTAATACCAGAAGCGTTTTAAGTGCTATTCAAGATATGCAAACACAAGCTTTACATGATAAGATTTCTGAATTAACTGCAGCAAATTCTAATCTTAGATTACAAGCAAGCCAAGCAGCTCAAAATAGCTATTTAATTAATGCTTTAAATCCAACACCTATCCCTGCATATACAGTTGCTAATCCATATTCTGGATATCATAACTGCGGATGTAATACACTTTAATCTAAATTAGTTTAATGGCCAGAGAGTCTGCCAACTCTCTGGTCTATTAAATTCCTGAAAGGAGACTATTTATGGAACTAACAAGTAATGTAGTACAAACTGTAAACGCAAATGATAATGTTGTATTTATTACAACAAGAATCCCTGGTAATTGTTCAGTTATTCATACCGAGGGAAGTGGAAATATCAAAATGAGAGGTTTGTCTAATAACCAATGCCGCTCAAGATTCAAAGTAACTTTCACTGGAAATATTGCGGTTCCAACCGGCGGTACCGCGGGAGCCATTTCATTAACTATTACCATAGATGGTGAAGCAGTCCGCACTGCCCAGATGATTGTTACACCGGCCGCAGTAGAACAATATTTTAATGTAGCTTCATGTGTATACATTGATGTACCTACTGGATGTTGTTCAACCGCGGGAGTAACTAATACTTCAACACAAGCTGTTAATGTTCAAAACGCTAATCTTATAGTAGAAAGGGTGGCATAATATGATGAAAAGACTTTGTGAAATGAAAAATTGTTTAATTAGTGCGGCCCAATCTCAAATGTCTAATCTTCAGAATTGCGACGCTGAAGAATTAGGTGAAGTTATTGATATGATTAAAGATATTGAACAAGCTATTTATTATTGTACAATTACAAAGGCTATGAAAGAATCTGATGAAGATTCTAAAAAAATGTACTATAAAGAAAGTATTCGTAAGAAAAAACATAATGTACCTATGGACTATTATGATAGATACGAAGATGAAGATGAAAAAGAATACCCAATCAAAATATATGATAGCCGTGAAGGTAAAAGTCCTGAACGCAGACGCATGTATATGGAATCCAAAGAACTTCATCATGACCAAGCTAAAAAATTAAAAGAACTTGAAGAATATATGCAAGAACTTAATGCAGATATTCTCGAAATGATTGAGGGTGCAAGCCAAGAGGAAAAACAGTTACTTCAAAAGAAAATTGCTTTATTAGCAACTAAAATAAATGTTTAAAATCAATGGGGATAATTGGCGAGTTGTCTTTGTATCCCCATATCACCCAATGCTTAAAAAGAAAGATGGCTCTTATACTCTTGGAGCTTGTGTCGATGATACTAAGAAAATCTATATTAATAATAAACTTTCTCTCGAAAAAATTAAAAAAGTTTTATGCCATGAAATAACACACGCCGCAATGTTTAGTTATAATATTCAATTAACTTATGACCAAGAGGAGCTATTAGCCGATTTGCTCTCTACTTATGGACAAGAGATAATTGATATAACAAATAAGATTTTTTCTAAGATAAAAAATAATAGGGGATAGAATTAAATTCTATCCCCTCTTTTTTATTCTTCTTTTGGACGTTGGTCTTCTGCAAATCCAGCTTCGACTTTCTTTTTTACTAATGAGAATAAATGGTCGCCTTTATGATTACCACCTAATCCATTATAAGCCGTATGGTCTTTATCTAATTCTTCCCATTCATCAAGAGTAATAACATGGTCTTCAGCTAAAAGTTTTCTACAATTATTTCTAAACTCTTTTCCTTGCATTGATAAAACACCTGCGGTCAAAGCTGTAATATTTTTTTCTAATGCTGAAATTTCTTTTTCAAGAACCGCATCATCAGATTTAGATTCTTCTCTGCCTACTTCTAAAGCTTCATCAACTTTGGTATTAATTTCATTATATTTATCTTCAGATTTTTGATTCATCTTATCATGTTCTTTTTCTAAAGATTTTAACACTTGTTGATTTTCATTTTGAATTTTTTCAAGCATTTTATCAAAATACGCTTTTTGCTCTCTTTGGCGTTCTTCTTTTTCAAGTCTTAAATAACGTTTTATTAAAAAACCGCCGCCAGCTACAATCAAACCTAAAATAAGTTCAACCCAATACTTCAAGACAATTGATCCAATTGTTTCTAGCATAGTTAAAAACCCTCCTCATTTTTAAACTTTCTCTCTAAGAATTTTAAAAAGTAAGAAGGGCTTATTCTATTAGAATGGCCAACTCATTACGCACTCTTCTGCATTTACGCCATTGTCAGCTTCCAATGAAGCATCAGTTCTTTTTACCATATCTAAATAAAATTGAGAATTTGGATTGTTAAAGAATATTCCTGGTACATATGAAGATTTACTTACAATAATTGGAATATATTCTGGCTTAAATAAATAGTATAAATAATTAGAAAAAATATCCGCACTTGGCAATGTTCTTCCTTCAAATTTAAAATATTTATATCCCATACTGCTGTATTTTTGAATATCTTCCCAAGTCAAATTATTCTGCTTTCCAAGAGTATCAGGGTCATTAATACCCCCTTTAATTTGACATTTTGCGGTAATGCTATACTTATGTTTACCATATGTTAAGTTAGTTTTACTTGTATCGAGATAGTGCATTTTTCTAACAGGACAATGGCTATGACAAATTGCATTTGATAAAAATTCACATTTACCTCGTAATTCTTGAGGAATATTCTCAAGCATATCCATATCTTTATTCAAATTATAATCCAAACAAACTTGATAATAATCTGGATTTTGGAGTTCTTTAAGGAATTTTTCTCTGTTTAAACATTTAGTTGTAGAACTAATATATTTAAAGTCTGGATATGTTTCTCTTAAATATTGCTCCAAAAGAGGAGAATTTACAACAACCTCATTATTACCATCTTCAAGCAATCTCATTTGAAGATTACAAAATGGGTCATATAAATCTTCTTCCTCAATTGCGGAATTGGTAAAAATTAATCTCATAGGGATATTATAAAACTTATAAAAGTCTCTAATTTTTTCAATCTCTTCTTTTGTGACTTGGCGATAAAATGGAAAGTTTCTGCCGCCATCCCAAGTACAAAATGGAAAGTTACCAAAGAAGGTTCCAATTTTAATTCCATCTCTAAAGTATTCAGGATTTGTTTCATGTAGTTCCAAAATAAATTTGTTTAAAGTAAAATGTTCGTAAAATCCGGATAAATTATAATAAACCATTTTTTAGCCCTCTCTCAAATAAATTAATCATTAATGTATAGCTTTCATTTGAATCTTCTGGAATGATATCATCAAATAGAACGTATGAAAAATCTTTTGGAATATTTTTATACTCTTCAAAAAACTCATCATCATTTTTATAAAACCTTTTAGTGCAATTCCTAAATGTAGAATTACCACTATATTCAAGTATATTATGAGATTCTTTAAATAAACAATCACAATAATTTACACAATCTCTACATTTTGTAAAACTCATTAAATAAATTTTTTGTACGCCTTTTACTTTTAAATGAGCATAATGTCTTGATAAGATTATGTATTTAATATTTTTACAATTATCAATCTTATCTTGAATCTCTTTTAAACTATATTTCAATAAAGCATTTTGATGTAATGCAATTTGAATATTAGGATAACGTTTTACTACATAGTCAATCAAATTAAAATCTGCAATCTCATAATATGTAGAATTATCATTTTCCCATTCTTCAAATAATATCTTATCAAAACGATTTAGATATTCTTTTTCATTAAGAAAGAGGTTGCCGCAGTCAACAAATAACATCTTAGATGGCATTGCATAACTATTTACACAACCTATAATATCATCATACAGCGCAAAATATCTTGTATCTAAGGCATTAATCCCACCGCACATAATGTTAGATGGGAAATTGCCCTCGATACCTTTGATTTTTACTGTATTGCTATACATATCTAAAATATTAATATTATCTTCAAAATTATAATAAATAGATGGCAATATAAAAATCATTTACTATACTCCTTTTACCCTTTACTTCTTTATTATTTTATATAAAGAAAATCTACTTTGCTCTCAATATTTTTTTCAATATCTAATATTTCATTGTCTGTTGGAAACTCTTGAATACTATAAAACAAATGATAAATGCTATATTGAAATCTATCCCATTCTACAGCCGTTAAAAATTTTTTATAATCGACTATAGAATTTCCAATACAAATTCCATATAAGACATTATCTTGAAATAAACTAAAATCATCAAAATAAGTTTCATTTAAAAGATAAATATACTTATTCATATTAGATAAAACATCATCTTTATAATCCGTATATCTTAATTCTGGAGCATATTCTTTTAATAGAACTAAAAACAACTTATTTAAACAAACTTCTTCAATTGTATTCACATCTTCATCAAAAAAGCCATCAACAGTAGTATTTTTAATTCGTTTAATTAAATCATTGTTAGACAGAATAATAAAGTTTCTAATATGAATAAAATATTCTTTTTCTTTATTATCAAGCATAAAATAATAGATATAATAAATTTTTAATCTAACTGATTCAATTACATCATCAGCTGTATTAAGTTTACCAAGTCTAAAATCTAACTCATCTATTAATGCAAATTGTTTTTTAAACATAATATCTTGAGTTAAATCAAAAATAGAAACTTCATTAGTCATACAAGTCTCTGTTGATAATATCTCTTGCATATTTTATAAACTCCCTTCTTTCTTTTGGAATTTTAAAATCGTTTAGAACAATATCATAAACGCCATATTTTTCGGCTATATCATTAACAGCACGATATTTAGTTTTAAACATTTCACATACTTCATCAATAGCACAGAAAAGTTCTTTTCTATCTTCATATTGCGCTCCTAAACAACCTTTCATACAGAAGCTTTTAATAGGACAGCCCGCACATTTCATAAAAGAACGATTTTGGTTAATAGTTTTAATTTTATATGCAAGCATAGGATTCTCTCCATGAACCCCAATAATCTTAGTTTTATCTTCATTTAATTCAAGAAAACCATAAACCATCTCAGGATAACAAGTTCTATGACAAGGTACAATCGCTAAATCTCCAACTCTAAAAATTGTACCGCCTTGAATTGAACATGGCATTCTTTGCTGAACTTCTGGAAGAGCTAAAATATATGGCTGTACATGATTATATTTTCCAATATTCATCATTCCATCAGAAAAATTATCCGCCATATGATATGCAAAATCAGTTACATCTCCTTCATGTAGTGTTTTTAAATCTTTTTCTGCTACATAGAAAAGAAAATCTCTATAGTTTTGTAAAGATTCTTCATCCCACTGTTCCGCATTTCTAACCTCTAGCATCATTGGTATTGAATATACTTCACATCCATTCTCTTTTTTAAAGGTAACATTATATTTAATAAGATTATCAACCCACCAATCATAATTGCGTTTATAATTTTTTACAAATTCTCTCGTAATCATGGGATGACAGGAAAAAGAATATTTTGCAATGAACTTGAAAAATTTATCATAAAATAAATCTTGTTTTGTTTGACCATTTTTCAGCCCTCTTTCGATAGATTCCAGTTCTGTTGGTCCATCTACTGAGGCACTTAACCAGAAGCCATTAAAATGTTTTACATCATCTCTAACTCTATTTATCCAATATTCAACTCTTGCGGTTTTTTCTTCATCCATAAGAAAAGACATATTTGTAGGAATTACAAATTCTCTTTTTGGAATATTAGGAGTATTCATTTGATATTCATAAAAAACATTTAAAATCTCTTCCCAATAGGGGATTTGAAAAAACTCACCTGAAAAAATATCAAAAGTTGTATATTTATAATTATTTTCATCAAGCCATTTTAATAACAATGCTAAATTCCTAAGAATGTTTTCTTTCTTGTTGGCTTCTGGAGGATACATTTCATCACCATATCTATATAAATAACAATACTCACATTTTTGATTACATATAGATGTAATAATAAATTCAACAGAATCATCATCTTTATCATATCTAAATAAATAATTTTTTAAAAGTAAATCTTGCTGCTCTTGAAATGTCATACTATACCTCTTTCCGCCATTATTCTGTCAATTTCTTCTTCAACTACATCCATAGCACCATTATACCATAATGGAATTTCTAACGGGTTTGATGTTATCCAAGAGCCAGTAATAATATATGAATCTTGTAAACAACATGATTTATCAACAAAAATAGCAATCGTTTTATCAATTTTACTTAAATTAGCCCATTTCTCATCAATAATGCCTGCTTTTGCATATTCATATACAAATTTAACATAATCTGTATAAAAGATTTGATGAGGGTATAAAACAAGATTATCAAAAGTCTTTTTAAGATTTAAGAACTGGTCTTTATCATAAATCCAAGCAGATTCATTATTTGTTTGAACATATTTTGCGGCAAGTCCATTCATATCATTATGGTCTTTCATATTATTATGATAATCTACATAATCATCAAACATACCTCTGTGACACATAGTATATTTTCCATCATGAATAGGAACTACTACATGGGAGAATGAACCGCACCCTCCGCCGCAGAATGGCTTTGAACAATCTAAGCATTTTTTCTTATTAAATGAATTATCGTCTCTTAATCTACCTAATAAGAATTCTACACTTGGAATATATGTTTCATAATTTGGAATCCAGCCATCTAATTGTTTTATTTTTGGAGTTACCTCTTGGATTGAACGATAAATTTTTGCTACTTCAAGACCATCTTCTTTTGTCCATTCTGCGGGAGTCGCATAATTAAAAAGACAAGGTAAAAAAAACCATTTTCTAGTCTTTCTGTTTTTATAAGGCTGATACATTTCTTTATCAAAAAATTCAAACCATTCATATGCTTTTTCTGGTGTATCTACAAAATGAAATGTAGGTTTTGAAAAAGTTGGTTTAGTATGAACGTATAAATCAATTTTAGAATCATCAAATTCTAATTCGCATAAATCTCTAAAATTCTTTAAGAACTTTTTAGTAACGCCTTTACCTCTTCCAAAATCATTCATCTCTTCAGGCCCATCAATTGAGACCTGAAGATCAAAATGAAATTTTTGATTACCATGATAATGTTTAATAATTGTATCAAACAATTTTTTTAAAGATTCAACTTGGTTTGGAAGAGTAAAATTTGTTGAAGTATCTATTTCATTAAAGTTTGGAAAAGCTTCTAAATATTCTTCAAAATGGTCTATAAAACGTTCTATATGAAGAAAAGGTTCTCCTCCCCATAAAGTAATATGTTTAATATGTTTATCTGCTTCTGGGTCAACATCATAGACTTGTTTAATTTGGCTTCCATTTTCAAAATCTTTTGCCAAATCATCATCTATTTGTTTTAAACACCCAGTAGCATCCTTACAAATATAACAATATCCACAATTAAGATTACATAAAGCAGTAGTAAATAAAGTTATATTTGTAAAGTAAATTTTTTCATTATTTTCTATCATTAATAACTCCTTTTACTCTTTAAAAATATATTAAAAATCAACGCCCTCTACTGTATAACTACTATGGACAACAAAACATTTTCTATCAACATTACTAAAGTTACTTGTATTAACATTAGAATAATTACCACTAAATACTCCAGAGAAATCACTTGGACAAGTATTTACACTAGAATCATTTGTAGCAAAATTACTTGGACAGTTACTGGTAAAGAAACCTGTATATCCAGTAGCATTTCCAGAGTAATTAGAAGCATTATCTCCTACACAGCTACTACCAAAACTTGTAAACTGAGTGGAATTATTTCCAGAACAACTTGTTGTATGTCCAGTAAACTTAGTATCATTATTTGCAGTATATCCACCTGTATGGAAGGAGCTTCTTTTAGCATTATTAACAGTAGTTCTGTTAGTGCTATTTGTTCCATTTCCAGAAAATTTAGAAGCATTATGTCCGTCAAAATTACCTCTTTTAATAGCATTACCAGATAATTGAACATCTTTACTTCCACTACTGGCCCAATTAAATACCCAATAAGAATAATGATGATGGTATTTTCCAGTTGCGAATCCACTTTTATTACCATTATGGACTTTTGAAAATTTAGAACTATTACTTCCAAAAGAACTAAAATTTGAACCATCATTAGTTGCCCATTTGGTACTAAAAAATCCACTATTAAAAGTATGATGATGTCCGCTTCTAAAAGCATTATTATAGCCCCTTCTATTAGAAGTATTATTACTAGTTCTATTACCACCACAATAACCATCTTTATGACTACCAAAATAACCATTTCTGTGACCACTGTTACCAATTACATTAAAAGTAGTATCATTAGAAGTTCTATGTACGCCATAATGTCCAGACCTATTGGCATTAAAACTACCAAAAATACCATAATTAGAACTATTAAAACCTCCACGACGACTTGAAAAATGCTCTCGGCAAGCTTGTTCCATCATTCCAATACTTTTTTCAATTTGAGCCATAGACCTTTTTCCAATTGCGGAGCTACCTTGAGTAACTCCAACAGGAACTAAGATTGAAACGCCATTTACAAATGAAACAGTATTTTTTGTATTTACAACACTTTCAAAAATTTCATTCATAATTTGTGCGCTGGTGATTTTAACACCAAATCCAACGCTTCCTCGGTTAGAAATAGCAGAATATCTACCATTCCAAGTTCTAATAGCGTCCAATCTGTCATAATAATCTTTAATAGTAGAGGCTTGAATTGGCTGACCTGTATATACTATTCTTGCCATTCAATCACCTCTCTTTAAAGTCTTGGATTTGTTTGAAAAGAAATATCTATATAATATTCTGGAGTTTCTGCGGTTTGGTCATAATCTCCTTTTGCATTTGAAATAGCTGTATATTTAGTAGTTTCAAAAACAATTTTTTCTCCATCTTTAATAGTTATATTTTTAATAGAATTATCAACTTTAAAATATGGAAGAAAATCTACTAAACTAATATTATCAAAAGTATTTACTTCTTCGCCACTGTCTGCGGAAATATAAGTAGTGATATATAAAGCCGCTGTAGTTTCTTTTTTACCAGAATTATCTGGTAATTCTCTTATTTCTAAGCCTTCTGTAAAGCTTTTAATATGGCATTGTAATTCGCCATTATTTATAATTAAAGTATACATAATTTTCTCTCTCCTTTTTAAGAAATGAAAAAAAAGAGAAAATACTTTCTTTAATCAGACCAGTCATGTATCTTTTCTCTTGCTTTTTCATTAACAATATATGTCCCAATACAAATCGCGTCACATTCATCTTGAGTAGCTTTTATTCCATATGTATCAAGAACATATTGTTGAGCATTTCTTTTTTGTTCAGGACGAGTGCGCCCTTTTATATTTAATGCAGATTTCCATACACTTGCTAAAGTTGCACTATTTGGTATTTTTAATTCTGTTACTAATTCATAAATAACTCCGAACACTTCTGCTAAAACCTTAAAGGTTTGAACATTATTAGTAACATTTCCTTGAAGTTGAATATCTTCAAAAGCTACTTCATTAATATTAAATTCTTCAATAAGTTTATTTACTTCATTTTTAATGAAGAAAAGTCTTTCCCCAATATCTTCTTGAGTAGCATTAAATTTACCATGAGCTTCAAGCTGACCTTCATTGAAGAAGGCCCAGCCTGAAATTCGACTTGCTTGGTCTAATGCGAGTAATCGGCTCATTAAGCTTCTTGCAGCACTGGCTGACTTGCCGCATCTGTAGAACCAAAACCGCCTTCCCGCAAATCAACTGTATTATCATCCTCAGTTTTTAAATAAGGTTTAATAATACCTTGACCAATACAGTCACCTTTCTTTAAGATAATAGGAACTGGGGAAAAATTAATCATCTGAAAAAAGATATGTCCCTCATTATCTGGATTATTATAATAATCACCATCTATAATTCCTACACTATTAGCCATTACTAACCAATATTTAAGTGGACAAGAACTACGAACTGAAAGCTCTAAATATGTGCCAGGGTCAAGTTTAACTTTAACACCTGTTGGAACTAAAGTGGGTTTTGATAAAGTTTCTTTAGTAAAAGCAGCAACTTCATCAAGCGACATAGGTCTTTCAAGATATTTTTCTTCAAGTTTTTTAGACAGCATTTCTGCAAAAATACCCTGTGAAAGATTTGAAAAATGATAATGATATGGAAGAATTATTGTATCTTCTGCTACAATAAAGTCATATCCAGCAGATTCTATAGTCTTTCTTTTAGGAAGTAAATCATTTTCGCCTTGAAATTTTTTAATTAACTCAAATTTAGCCAAATTAGATTCCCTCCTCATAAGTAACATTGATATGCTGCTCTGGATCTTTTTCTGGAGTAAATTCAATCTTAGCTTTTACAAGCTGATACTCTTCGATAATCTCACCTTTAGCTTTAATGTATTTAGTTGTATAACTAAAATTTGTTAATTCTCCGTAAGGATTTTCAGAAAGTTCATCTCTTAAAGCTAAAGCATCTTCTACTGTTGGAACTCTAAATACTAATGTGTTGTTAATTAAATATTTATTCATAAATTAATTTACCTCGATTTCTAAATTATTTTCTCCATATGTTGTAATTTCACTTGCTCTAATTTTATCAGCAACACCATCACAAAAAGCAGTATCGCCATATAAATGAATTTTATTGATATTTTCTGCGGAGCAAACTTGTGGCAAAAAGCCAGGCAAGTTTGCTAAAGAAATTTGTTCTTCTTGACCGTCACTGTATTGAACCTTTTGGTAAATAGAAAATATATCAATAAAACATACAATCTCATTACTGTTCATAAACTACAATTCCTTCTTCATAATCAAATAAATACATGCAGGTAACTACATCTTCATATTTAACCCAAATTTCAATAGAAGAAGCAGAACCATCTTCGAACTTATTAATCGCAACAGATTTAACTGGACCTAAAGCCGTCAAACATTCTTTTACAGCTTTAAACAAAGTCTCAAAATCTGTTTTTTCATCTAACAAAGTTTTCTTTTTAAAGATTGTAAAATAATTTATTTCTCTGCCATAAAGCATAAAATATTTACAAGTCTTTCCCTCTAACCATTCTTTAAAAACACTTTCAGCGCCTTCCCACTGGCTATCCTCAAAATCAGGGAGCTGAGAAATAATATTTCTATTCAGCTCATAAAGATTAAGCTGAAGTCCACTGGAAGTCATTTCTCCTTGGACTGGGAACCAAGCTTTATTCTGATAAAGGAAATATTCATTGCCATTATCATTTTCTATATAAGCAACCTGTCCATCAACAGGGTCTTTTATATCATTTAATTCATTTGTTGTTGTAATCTTAATTAAATCCATATTAATTAGAACTCCTTTATTTTATATCTATATAATATCATATTTTTTTTTAAAAATCAATACCTTTTTTAAGAATATGCTGATTAGATGAACCCCTCATAAATAATGTTATATCTCTTTTATCTTTCTCAAAAGGTCCATCTATTATATAATCAACTTTATCTAAAATTTGTTCAATTCTATTATTATTAAAATCTAAATCTTTTAAATAATATCCTGTCCATAAATAAACTTTAGTGTCAGGAAGTTTTTCTTTAACAGAATTAATAATTAAATTAGTTAAAAATTGATTTTCTGGACAAAGAGGCTCTCCTCCCATAATACATAAATTACGGTGTAATCCATTAGCAGTAATAGCTTCAATAACGTCTAAAATAGTATCATGAGTAACTTCTTCTCCGCCTTCAAAGTCCCAAGTCTCTGGATTGTGGCAACCCTCACATCTGTGAGGGCAACCTTGTGTAAAAAAAGTTACACTTACTCCAGGAGCCGCAGAAAAATCATTTTTAATAATTCCTGCATAACGCATTATAATTATTCCTCCCAATCAAAAAGCTTGCGGCCGCAGATAGGGCAGTATTTAATATGTCGAATATATTCAAATCCTATTCCGCCATCCCAGTCGTTTGCCATATATAAAGTATCATCTGCATCTAATTCTCTACAATATCTACATTCTTCTGCTTGTTTTAAGTATTCTTCTTTGTCGTGCCAGGTTTTATCTGCGCCCATTCTCTTTTTCCTCCATGTTTAACACGATGTTCAACTTCATCTTGCTTACCAAGATTAAAAGCAGTTTTATAATTTCCTGTTAAATATCCAGTAACTCTTCTAAGCTGTTGGATATGAGTGCTTCCGCAAATAGGACATCTATCATTAAATTCATCTGTATAACCGCACTCAAGGCATGTGTCGTTCGGTACATTAACTGCAAAATATGGAATGTCTTTATCCATAGCATAATTTACAATTTGCTCTAATGCTTCAAGATTATTTTTAATACCAGAATCTAATTCAACATAAGTAATACATCCCGCAGATGAATAACCAGTTAATTGAGATTCAATATCAATTTTTTCAAATGGAGACATTTCTTTCCAAACAGGAACGTGAATTGAATTAGTAAAGAATTCTTTATCACTTACATTTTCAATTACTCCATATTTTGCTTTAAAGTTTTTTAAAGCTTTATAGCAAAGGTTTTCGGCCGGCGTGTAGTAAACTCCAAAATTAAGCTTATATTCTTCTTTAAATTCCGCACATCTATCTTTAAATAACTGTTCAATTCTTTTAGCCAATTTCATTCCTTCTGGAGTGGTATGGTCTGTACCAATAAGAATTTGAAGAGTCTCAGCAAGTCCTAACTGACCTACTGCTAAAGTCCCATGCTTCAATGCACTTCTGATTCCTTCTTCTGGAATATATCCTTTCATTGTACCGTTCTCATACATGAAGGTTGCAGCAGAAGCATCCTGAGAACAAATCCAATCAAAGCGTTCAATCAACATATCTTTTGCCTGATGAATTTTTTCATCTAAAAGAGTCATAAAATACTCAATTGCAAAAGCTTCTTTTGCATCTTCACCAGTTAAAGCATATTGAGACATAAAGTTTTGTTTAGCCTCCATTGCTAATGTAGGTAAGATAATTGTTACAGGACAAATATTTCCACGACCATCTTTTAACTGACCAAAACCGTTAATATCGTACCCATTGGCAGTTCTGCACGTGTTTATCTGATGTCACCATCAGCACTGACTATATTATCATTCTATTTAAAAGTAAATAGAGTTGTCTTCCGCTTCGGTTCTCAGTTGCTTCGTTTCCTAAAACAACGACGGTGCTTATCTCCGTCCCTACTCCCATACATTCATCAGGGATAGTCGATACACTTTATTCATTATAATATTCAAAAATCCAAGTATTTTTATAAGGACTTTTTATTTGTCCATTTAATCTGGCCGAAATAGATGTTTTACCATTTTTAATTCCACAAGCTTTAGCACAACTAATAACAGTATCAAATATATCCACTTCATTAGTAATAATATTTGTTCGTTTAACTTTTCGTGCCATAGAGTTTTTAGAACCTATTTTTGTTTGTCGAATTTTTTCTTTGATAATTTCCATCTCTTCTTCAGTTTTAGAACGATATGTATTGCCTCCGCATTTAGATATTGCATCTGTTTCATTATATCCTTCTTCAACTGAATTATAAAATCTAATCCAATATTGCTCTTTTTGGTTTAATTCATCTTGAGTTTGAGCGGTATCAATTTCTTCTATGATAAAACTGTCTTTGCCATATTTCCTAATAGCTCTGGCAAAATGTGTATCTAAAATATTATTGACAGCATCATTCAGATGTCGATGAAATCTTTGATTTATTGGCCGTATTGTTTGACCAATATAAACTTTATTATTTTGAATATTTGTTATTTTATATATCCACATATAGCCTCCTCCTATGTGTGAATATTATAATGAATCTTAGCACGGTCTCATCTTAACAACAAACTGCAAAGTCATTAAGACCTAACCGTTAGCTTATATATTAGAATATATAAACACCTGTTAGCACAGTTCAAAAGATTTTAAATGGGCTGAGTTTTCGCTTACCCATTGTAGAGAAGTAGGTACGAGGGTCGTTGATGTCATATCCTGCGTTTCCAGACCAGTCGACATTAGCATAATTTGGGTACAGTCTTGTGGCGGTTGAACGTAATGCGAGTTTAAATAAATCGTAATTTGGGTCTCCTTCTTCACGATTAACTCCTTTCATACATTGAAAAATTCCGCAAGGGAAAATAGAAGTTTTATGAAGCTTCCCAATACCTTTAATAGATACGTTTAATAGAGCTTCTATTACTAATCTTCCTTCTGGTAAAGTACATGTACCATAATTAATAGAAGTAAAAGGTAATTGGTTTCCGCTTCGAGATTGTAATGTATTAAGATTGTGATACATTCCTTCTACGGCTTGATAAGTTTCTTTTGTTGTCATATCTATAGCATATTTATAAGCTACTTCATTTCTAACAAATACGTCATCATTAATAGAAGCATCAGCCTTAATCCATATTTCTTTTGCATTAGATAAGTCAAAATCTTCATAGGTTCCAGCTAATCCAAGCATTTGATCTTTTTGACAATACTTAATACCTTCTAAGAAATGTTTATAAAAACTTTTACGAACATAAGGAACCATACTCCAGTCTAAGTGAGTAGCAGATACTCCTCCAAACTGTTGTAATGATTGTAACTGGAATAATACTGCCAAAAGCTGAAAAGCTGTATTAACAGATTGCGCGGGACGAACATCCGTCTGACGAGTATTAAAACCATCTCTAAGTAAATCATCTATAGGCAATGACAAACAATTATGCATTCCAACAGCATAACTATCTAAGTCATGAATATAAATCTCATTGTTTAAATGATTATCTCTTGACATTTTAGATACGATATAATCTAAAGCATATTTTTTTGTCATAACTGAACTTGCTTCACCCATACGTCCACCAAAAGAATGTTCATCTACATTAGCATTTTGATTTTGAACGTTGCGGGCTTCCAATTTTTCACTATAAGTTTTAACAAAAACTGCCTCGTGCTCTCTCTTTGCTTCTTGTTTATATCTATAACGAATATATGCTCTTGCGACATCTCTTCTTTCAGATTGCATTAATAAATCTTCTACACAATCCTGAATAGTTTCTACAGAAATAGTTGTCTTAGAGCGTTTAGCCATTTCTTCAATTTCAGTAGCAATGTCTTCTGAAGTATCTGCTTCATAAAGGATTTTATCTACTTCAATCATTGCTCTGTTTACTGCATCAATAATTTTTTCTTTATCAAATGGGACAATATCACCATTTCGTTTTTGAACTTCTAACATATTGTATCCCTCCATCTATATTTAGTAAAATTTTTTAAGTCTTAACACTATATATGGTTTTTGCGATAGATAAATTATCCAATCCTGTTCTCCAACCGCTGTGCCGCGGCAGATACAACTTTCACATTGAAGTCCATATTTTTTCTATCTTCATTTATTAATTCATTATAATGAAAATCTAAATCGGCAAAATCTTCTCTATCAGCTTTATATCTTCTGATAATTTCATCAACATTTGGATTTTCTTCTCTATTCAACTGCCGCAATAATCGAGTCTTATCTTTGGCAGTTACATAATATACTACAAGCTCAATGTTTTTATGAGCCATTAAACTATCAATTCCTTCTGGATTAAAGACTCCGATATTAACACAATCAGAACGTAATGAGCCAAAACCAGTTCCATAAAACCAGTCATTGAAACAGGCAGCTTCCAGCATTTCACCTGCCAGAAGCTTTTCTGCAAATTCTTCACCAGAAATAAAATGATAATTAATTCCATCTTTTTCTCCCTCTCTTGGAGGTCTTGTTGTAAAACTAACTATCTCATGGAGGTTGTGATTAACTTTTAAAACCTCTTGCATAAGAGTATCTTTTCCGCTACCAGCTTCTCCAATGATAGCAAGAATTTTATAAGAACCTATCATACGCTTGCTTCTTCCTCTTTACCTGTTGACTCTCCTGCATTAGTATTTTCACCTGGTTTATTTGCTTTATCCATCTCTTCCTGATATTTCCTCATTTCTTCTTGCATAATACTTTCTCTCTGGAAGAATGTACTTAAATCAGAAACCTCATTATCACTTTCTTTTAATTTAAACAAATCTGTTAAAGTTTTATGAAGAGCAGGAACAATTTTTGGAGCGCACTCTTTACAAATGTCCATATTATGACTACACATATAGCCCATAGAATTAGCATAATTAAAATTAATATTACCAGTATCTAAATTCTCGGTAATTTCATGTCCACATAAATCACAAACTCTTTTTACTACTTGACTCATATCTTTATTCTCCTTTTTATTGATATATTAGAGAAGATGTTAAAAAACATCTTCTCCTTGGTATCTATCGCTTCTAATTTCCAAACTTCCATCTTCATTGATTTTATCAATTTTATATAATTGATGTCCATTAGAAGAAGCATATTTCTTAGAGATAAAATCATCTCCTGACCTAATGCCCATTACTATAATCATATTTCCTCGATTGAACCAAGATTTTTCTCGAACCTTTTTAGTTCCATCTTCTTGTTTTTCAGAAATCTGCTTATCAAATAATGAGAAATATTCTTTTCTAAATTTAACATTAACTACTCCAGAAGTTGTCAATATAGTTACTGTACTTTTAGTTTTATTTTTAGCAATGCAAGTGCCGCAAATTTTATTCAATTTGAATATGTTAATTTGCTTTGCACCTTTTGTAAATGTTCTTTCTATGATAGGTTCTTGCGGCAATTTATCAAAATCAACAAAACCATATCTTTGAGTATCAACATGAGATAATTCATGTTCATGGTAATAGAAACATAATGCTTGCATTTCCCAAGCTGATAAAGTTCCTTGAGCATATTTATCCCAATCATCCTTAAAGATTTTTTCATTTAAGTTCTGAAGAATTTGTTCTTTTTCTTCCGCAATCCAATCTCTGAATATATCCATCCATTTTTGATATACTTTGTCCCATGCTTTCATATTTAAAGAATAACCCTCTAATAAATCATCATGCTCCATTTCAATCAAAAAGTTCATTGCTCTATCATCTATATGATAATTAGTTGTATCACCCTTAATTTTACAAACAGATTTTAAATAACGATTAAATTCATAAACTCTTCTCGCCATAATCTGTTGTTCATTTTTTTCTGGAAGAAGATTATACTTAATTAAACCTCCCATATTTTGTAATGTAATTCGTTTCTTTTTATCACAAGTTTCCCAAATATACCAACCCATACAAATCTTGCGGTCAATCATTGTATCAAATGCTCCACCTTTAATAAGTGAAATCATCGCTTGTTTATTTGGACGCACTTTTAATAAAAAGTCTTTAGGTGAAATATAAGGTCTATTTTTAATAATGTCATCAATTACTGCATCACTAACATTCAATAAACCTTTCATTCCATAAAGAATCTGATTATTTTTAGCATCAGGCTTAAATCCATAATCTGAATTATTTATATCAACAAGACTCATTTTAATTCCAGCTGATATAATTTCACCCATCGCCTTTGCAATCTTTCCATAATCAGTTGAAGCTGTTTTCTTTACAGAAATAGATTCAGATTCATCATCCTCTTCAATCTCTAAGTTACTATTATCTTCAAGTGAACCACTATTTACAATTAAGCATGCACAATCCCAATAAATAGGATTCCAATTTGTTGCAATATATAATGTTTGAACACCAATGAAACTATAAGCAAGTGCATGAATAACACTAAAAGAATAACCCATCTGCGGACCAACTCCACATTTCCATACATACTGTCCAAGCTTCTCACTTGCCGCCTGTGCCAATACTTTTTCATGTAAAGCTGGAATTTTATTCATTTGTTTTTTACCAACAATCTTACGAGCCGCATTTGCTTCTCCAAGACTAAAGTGACAAATCTTATCATCCATTAACATTCTCATTAACTGTTCCTGTGAAGGCGGAACTCCATAAGAACTCTTAAAGTAAGGTTCAAGAGTTTTCTGCTCTTCTTCGGTAAGACCAAATTTTGTCATTTCATCATACCATAATTGAATGTTTTGTTTAAAACGATAATATTTATCCATTGGGCGCTCTTCTCCATCTTCGCCCATAAGTCTCATCAGACCATTCGCATCGGCCATTTCCAATACATTCTGAGGTTTTAATTTCTTCGCAACCTGCGCACCAACCTGAGAATCAAACTGAAAAGTATTAATAACAGATACTTTACCCAATGCGTCCCAAATCTTTTGATCGGTTAAAGGTAAAACATTAGGATGAAAATATTTATCATAGACCTCCCGCAAACTTAATTCTGGTTCAATTTCATTATCCTCTTGGAGTAACTGAATAGTTTGAACCAACTTATCTTGAACTTCAGTTACAAGAAAATCATATTTTGTTAATCCCATATACTCGGCATCATGTAAATCAAACTGAGTAGTAATCTCACCTTTTGGAGTTTTCATAAAAGCACTATGCTCAAATGGGTCATCTCCAAATAAAATTACGCCAGATGCATGAGAACCTCTATGGTTTACAAGACCTTCAATAGCTACAATAATATCCAATAAACCTGGATATTTATTTACTTCATTAACAAATGTCTTAACAGGTTTACGACCTTTTTCTGGATTTCCATAAACAACTTCTTTAATTGTCCATAAAAATCCTCTTTCTTCTGGAATTAATGAACTCATATACTGAGCTTCATCAACATCAATTCCCTCTGGATAATCTTCACTTCTATAACCTCTACAAGCTGTTTGAATTGCAGACTTAGTTCCTTCTGTACCAAAAGTTGCTACAAGAGTACATCCAAGATTTTTCTTTGCCCACTCCATAATATTATCATAAAACATCTTTCCACGTTCTTCTTTAATTTTACGAAGAATTTCTGGACGTTTAGATGGACATATATCAATATCAATATCCATTATATACTTTAAAAGTATTGGACTATCTCTTTCACAATAATTTACTGAGAATATTTTACTTCAATTATTGCTAAAACGCGCTACGGAATAGTGCTTATCCTCTATCCCTCTTGAGAATATAAAATATATTTAATTCTCATTTAGTCTCTACACTCCAAAAATAACCTTTATACATTGTATGCTCTTTAATAGCTTTATTTAATCCTACATGCCCTTTTAATCCTAAAAAATCTAATGCAGCTGTTTTTGCATTAAAAACTCGAATTAAGTTATTGTTTTCATCATACATATAGATTTTTTTGCCATTAATTGCATTATCTTTACTTTTTCCATACATGCCATTTTTTTCTCCAGAATTTAATCCTTTACTATGTTCAGACATTAATCGTTTTGATTCTTCTGTGTGATGTTTACCATACATACCATTCTTTTTTCCACTAACTGCCTTAGACATATTTTTTTTATATTCTGTTGTTTGCATATATGAAGTGTCTCTATTTTGTCTTATTTTATTTTTTGTCTCTTCTGTTAAATGAACACCGTATCGAGGATTCTTATCTCCTTTTCTTTGTTCACTTAGTTTTTGAGAATAAGCGGCTTTTTGTTCTAAAGACCATCCAGCGATTGTATTACCCCCATTACCGCCTTCATGAATATTATAAAAGTTTTTATCTTCTACTGCATTATAAACATTTATAAATTCTTTTTCTTTTTGAGAATTTTCTTCTTCATTTTTAGAAATATATAATATTTCTCTTTTAAAATTCTCTTTACCATATTTTTTAACCGCTTGTTTTAATAAAAGTCCACTTCCTAAGTAACTATCATTTAATTCTCCATGATGTTTACCTATATATTTATGTCCATTTATTAAATTTGTTGTCATATAAATAAAATATTCCATATCACTACCACCTTTCATATTTTATATAATAAAGGTGATATTGACTTTGACAAACATTGACCAAGATATTTTGTTATTTTTAAAGCACGGTATTACAAAGTCCAACCATTTCTGGTCACTCGCTCTCTTAGTCAGCTGATTCGTGTATTAATTAAATATACCTTATTTTGCTGATACCGTTAGCACTGTTTTTATAACAGCACACCCTTTAGCAAGGTTCACGTTTTTTATTTACAACTCGGCAATATCAATATCAGACTACCGAGTTCGATTCTCTCTTCATTAAGATAACGGAAAAAAGGTAAGTCCCACTCGATTGGATCCAACTGAGTAATTCCCATAAGATAATGATTAAGTGCGGCACAACTGGAACCACGACCAGCACCTACTATTGAACCGCAATCCCAAATCATGTCAATATAATGCTGAAGTGTATTTGGATAACGAAACATATTTGTTTCAAGTTTTTCACTAATGATACTTTTAACTCGTGCCTCTTCCTCAAGCTCATCAAGATAACGTCTATCATTAATTTTTTCAAGTTTTTCAAGCTGATTTAAACATTCATTTACCCAATAACGATTCTGAATATCATCATCCATTAACATTGCAGATAAATGTGGATACTGCCTAAATCCTCTTACTTTTGGATAATCTTTAACTTCTACAGATGGAATATCCTGCTTATGAAAAAGACTATAATATTCAATTTTATTCTGTAAATCTAAGGTGTTTTCAAAAATTACATCTACATATCCATCTGGAAAACATGGAGATAATAATTCTTCTACTTCATCACTATCCATAAGTCTGGCAAATTCATAAAAGTCATCAACTTCACGCTCTCCGCCTTTTGAATTAAGATATGCTTTATGAACCATTCTATCTTCTTTTGTTAAATAATGAGAGTCAGTTCCAACAACCATTTTAACATTATATGCAGTTGCAATTTTAAACAACTGAGAATTTACAGTCATTTGGTCTTCTTTATTAGATGGAGCACATTCAATATAAAAATCATCTCCAAATAAATCAAGTACAAAATCCATAAACTCTTGAATTTTTTGCTGAAATTCCATCGCCATTTTTTGGTCATTTACTTTTAAAGCTTCTGCATATAATAAAGACCATGAAGATAATTCTCCACCAATACATGCACTTGTTGCAATTAAATGACCTTTATAATGTTTTACAATCTCAGTTAATTCATCTTTTAAAGTTGGAACTCTTTCCATACCTCTATCCATATATGAATAATACCAAGCTGTAGAACTTAATTCTCTTAATGCTTTATGACCAATTGCATCTTTAGCAATCAAAATAAAGTGATAATATTTCTGACCATGATTTCTTGTATCAGTTAAATAAATCTCATTTCCTAACCCAATCACAAAATTAGGATTTGTTTCTCTTAACTCTGTCGCAATTTTATTTATTTCAACGTGCGCACAAAGAGCTTCATGGTCAGTTATACAGATACCACTAAGTCCTAATTCGATTGCTTTATTAATTAAATCTTTTGGGTGATTGGTTGAATCCAAAAGACGTAAGTTTGAATACTCTGTATGGTTATGACAATTAAACCACTTTTTGCTCATCTATTATCTTCCTCTATCTATACTATTCTCAATTATATAATTATTATATCATATTTTTTCAATACTGTCAAAAGGATATTCTTTACCTGTGATTTCGCTACAGATAGTATTCCATGAATAAAATAATGGTTGATAAACTGGCGGAATCCATTCAAAAGAAGAACAAATAATTAAAACATCTGGTGCATATTTGTTATCTTCTAAATTGAAATCCTTTAAGATATAATCCTCTGTAACATATCTTGCGGCCTCGTTTGGATAAGGGTCAGAATTTTCATTATGAACCCAATAAAAAGTATCAACCATTTTCTTGTCTCTGGCATACTTAACCCAATTACTTAAATCATATTTAAACATTGGGCGCATCCAGTCCGCAGACTCCATATCATATCCTAAGTCATGATGATGGTCAATATTATACAAATCAATCTGTTCATCATGTGGAATCGTTTTAAGAATATCAATCACTTTATCATGGCTATTCACAAAATAAATTTCTTGATTTTGCTTTGCCGCACGTACAATATAGCGAGTTAGATAATCATAAATATATAAATCAGCAGGGATATTTGTAAGAAATGAAAATTTATCTACATAATCTTTCATTGGGTCTTCAATATCCACCATATTATTATAAAAACTAATACTTGGTTCCATAATAATATCAAAATCTATTGTAACTACATTCATATTATTTTCTCCTTACAATTACTTTTTCAGATGCTCTGGTTATTGCAGTATAAAGCCATCTTGCATGTTCTAATCTTACTCTTGGAAATGGCTCTTCAAGAACTAAAACATTATCCCATTCAGAACCTTGAGCCTTATGTCCAGTAATTCCATATCCATAAGTAAAGAATTTTGGAACCAAATCTCCAACTCTCTCACGATACTTACCAATTTTATAAATATCTCTATTATCAAGACATCTTGCTCCATGAGTAAGCATAGTTTTATCCACGTATAAATCTTTATAAACATCTCCTTCATCAGTCTCTATATCGCATTGAATGGCTTGTACTGACGGAACAGAAGCTCCAATCCAATATGGAAAATAAATAAATCTATTTTTAGGATTTTTTAAATAGCCAATAGTGCCATTAACTAAGGCATTATGGTCATCACTAATATCTTCCCAATAATTTTGTCTACAAAGAATTTTATCTCCATCTTCTGGAAGCGGGCCTCTTCCTAATAGATTTCTTGCATAAGTATTAATTTCTTCAACTGCGGCATTAGTTCCACAAATAATCTGATCAGCCCAAAGAACCATACCAGTTTCATAATCCTTTTGGTCAATTACTTGAACATTTTTTCCTTTAAATAACTCTAAAGGCTTCATCTCTCGAATATCAATACTTAATCTAATAATTTCAGAATCCGCGGCCTGCCGCATAATTTCATCTAAGAAGATATGAGGATTATCAAGTAAGTGATTATCTTGATCTTTCTCTATTGGAGGAATCTGGAATGGGTCGCCTAAACAAATGACATATACTTTATGTTTAAAAAGCTGTTGCATCATGCTTACTGGTACCATTGAAATCTCATCCACTACAATAATACTATATTCAATAGTAGATTTTGGTTTTCTAAAAAAACCTCCACCTGGTCTGGGAATATGCTCATAAAGTAATTTATGTAAAGTGCAAGCATTCTTATTTCCCTTTTTACGAAGAACTTCTGCTGCCTTACCAGTAAAAGTGGCATATGCGACTTTGCTTGGCTCGACATCAAGAGCCTCGATAATGAATTTCACGAGGGTGGACTTACCAGTACCTGCGTACCCAGCTATTACGGTATATTTCTCATTATTATGAAATCTTTCAACTGCAATTTTTAATCCCTCTTCTTGTTTTCTAGTTAATTCCATTTACTTCATTACTCTCTTTCATATACATTAATCTAACCATTTGCTGTTTAAATGGTGTTGGAATTTTATGATAATGCCAATATAAACATATTCGTTCTTTTTTAAATCCCATTATCTTAAAATTTCCATTCCATAAATATGAACTTTTCATATATGTTTTCATGGAAATTGAGAATATATCGCTTTTAGTTAATTTAAAAGCTCTAATTGAATTATTATTTGTTTGATCGAAGTGGGTGGTCTTCTGCATGGGCTTCTAATATCTCCTCTAATACGTTATAAAAATGCATACACTGACCGTTTTCCCAAGTTTTACGGGAAAAATGTCTACCTTCTTTTAATACTTCTTTTTCTTTATATTCACCAAGCTCTTTGATAGCCATAGCATATCGAAAATATAAGCTATCAAAAGCGAAATTAATTCTTTCAAGTAAAATTT
>ULSZ01014231.1_pt1 | contig 103167 bp, 96 predicted proteins | sample 1957151 | NCBI WGS metagenome assembly ULSZ01 (sample SAMEA4835721, study PRJEB28245) | human gut metagenome | biome: gut microbiome; material: fecal sample | place: Denmark | collected 2008
TTTTCAATGTATTTGTGACATATCTATTTTAAACCTATATTCTAAATAGTAAATACTATTTTACTAACTTTGTTTTTCTTTATACATTTTTATAATATCTTTAATGTTCATCTTTGTACCATAGTTCAGTATTGCATTTGAATATATCTTTATGGCAACTTTAGCAATAACAATTATTGTAACAACTAAAATTGCGATTGAAATTATTACATCTGTAGAATTTGCAAGTCCCATCATAATTCTAAATGGCATACAAAATGGTGATGATATTGGAAATAATGATGCAAATAAATTAAGCTTGCTTGTTGGATTCATCATAGTGAAATATGATAAATAAAATCCGATTACTGCTAGTATTGCAACAGGCGAATTAGCAGATTGTATATCTTCTGGCTTGCTTACTGTAGAGCCAGTTAGTGCATATAGTAAAGCATAAGCCAAATAGCCTAATATAAAATAAATTGCAGTCATTATTCCTAAATATGGTGTAACATTAGACATATCCAAAACAGAATCTAACACTCCTGGTTCTAAAAATGTTTTTGCACTTATTAAAGCTGTTGCAACTATTAATATCATCTGGGCTAAGCCAACTAGACCAATTCCGATTGTCTTTCCAAGCACTATTGTTTTAGGGCTTGTAGATGTTACAAGTGTTTCAATTATTTTTGAAGTTTTCTCCGTTGTTATCGAGCTTGATACTTGATATGCACAAAAGTATATCGCATAGAATAATACTATCGACATTAGCATCATTACCAAAATATTTCCACTCGCACTCTTTTCCTCTGTTTGTTCTATGTCAAACTCAAAGTTTGGAGTAATCGATTGTAATTGTTGTTCTGTCAATCCTAATTTAGATATTCTTAAATTAGAGTATAATGATGTTAGAGCATTCATACATCCTTCTGGCACTTCGTTCATCGTTGTTTTATTTTCTACAATATATAATACTTTTATTTTTTCATTTTCTTGATTTATAATTATCGCTTCTTTTATTTCTTCATTTTCTATTTTTTTCTTTACATCTTCAAATTTTAAATCTTCATTTGTTATTTCAAACTCATAGCCTAAATCCATCTGTTTTAAGTTTTCTAATGTTCCTTCAAATACATTTTTACTGTCTATTATTAATAATTTATTTCCAGAATTATCTCCATTAAAACTTTTAATTAAATTTGGTACATTAAAACCAACTACTATAAAAGTCAAAATGATTAATGTTGATATTATGAACGATTTTCTTTTAACCATATCTTTCATTGTAAATTTCACTACTGTAAAAATATCTCTCATTATTATTCACCTACCTTTTCTATAAAAATATCGTTTAGTGTAGGTTTCTTAATTTCAAATTTGTCAATATTAATTCCATCTGCGACAAGTTTATTTAATAATTTATGTGCTTTTTCTTCATCTGATATTTTTATAATATAGTTATTGTTTGTTTCGGTTTCTATTTCTAAATTAAGCTCTTCAATGTATTTTTTAATATCTTGTTTTACATCTATTTCTACTCTATTTGCAGGATATTTTTCTTTTATTTCTTTCAGATTTCCTTGCAATACAGTTTTACCTTTATTCAATATTGAAATATCACTACAAAATTCTTCAATCGTCGCCATTTGGTGTGCTGACATTATTATGTATTTTCCATTCTTTATTAAATTAATAATAATATTTTTTAGTATTTCTGTATTAACTGGATCTAGTCCACTAAATGGCTCATCTAATATCACTAATTCTGGATCATGTATAATTGCAGTCATAAATTGTATTTTTTGTTGATTTCCTTTTGATAATTTTTCGGCTGGCATCTGCAAATATTCTTCCACCTTTAGCACTTTAGCCCATTTGTTTATTGAACTAATCGCTTCATCTTTTTGCATTCCTTTTAATTCTGCAAAATACATTAGTTGGTCAAATATTTTTGTTTTTGGATATACACCTCTTTCTTCTGGTAGATATCCAAATCTGACAGATTTTCTATCTACAGGTTTTCCTTTCCAAGTAATTTCTCCGCTATCCTTTTTTATAATTTCCAGTAGCATTCTGATTGTCGTAGTCTTCCCTGCTCCATTAGTTCCAAGCAAACCATATACACCTGGTTTTGTTAAACTAAAGGAAATATTGTCTACTGCCTTTTTACCAGCAAATGATTTGGATACATCTTTTAATACTAAGCTCATTGGCTTTTCCCCTTTTCTCTATTTTTAATTATTTTCTTGATACCATTCTGCAAATTTTTCCATAGCAGAATAAGAACCATCTGTTTTCTTTCTATTCTCTCTTTCCTCAGTACTCATTTCAGCTAAAGTCTTATCAAAACCCTGAGGCTCAAAAATATACCATAAATCAGACCATTTTTCTCTTCTATCTTCACCTCGGATTTTATTTGATAGATTTCCAGGATGTTTTCCAAAGAAATAATGTATATTTTTTCCGTCATGATAAGCTAAACATTCATTAAATGCACATGCTCTATTATTTTTATTTTCCATCAATTTTAAAATTCCTTTTATTCCAATCGTTTCTAGTGAAAAATTAACAAAAGCTCTTGGAAAGCCATTTAATTCATCAATTCTAAAGTCCGTGTCTAATGCAATGCATGGTTTTTTTACCATTTCATAAGCTTGGCAGACTTTTGCTTTTGCAATTTCTTGTATATCATCACTTCTTGGCTCGTCTAATTCAAAATTAATTGTACTTAATTTTATATCTTTAAAATACTTTTCTGCTGATTTAACTTTTCCTTGGTTATGTGTTACAAAAATTATTTCTTTTTCCATTTTACTTACTCCAATTTTCTCCTATATAAAAATATCTATCACTCAAATTTTCTCTAATTATTCATCAAATTCCTTTGTTCTTGTATTAACACCATCAATAACTTTATATTCCCTTTTCGAGTTTTTATAAACTTTTTTTAGTATTTCATCTTCTAAATCAATATTTAAAATCTCTGATAATCCTAATAAATAAATTGCAACGTCGGCTAATTCTTCGCCCAAATCATCTTTCTTTTTTCTCCAAGCTTCATATGCCTCTGCAACTTCTCCATATGTTAAGCAAAATTCTTTATTTATATCAGTTATATTAAATCCCTTATTTACTTTATTTTGATATATTTCTTTTTGTAATTTCTTTAAATCAGTCATTTAATTTTCTCCTTATTTTTATATTATCATAAATTAATTATTATCATATCGCTTATTTCCCCACCAATTAGGTAATACTTCTGATAGTTTAATAGTTGTTCTTGTTTCATAATCTGTCAATATTTCCATGTCTTTATTATCTTTATCTAATTGCATTAAAAATTCCCTGCAAGCTCCACATGGCATTCCACCATTATGTGGCGGATTATCCCTGAAAACTATTAACCTTTTGATTTTTGTTTTTCCTGTATTGATATACATATTTAATGCTGCAACTCTTTCCGCACATAAATTCATAACACCACTAGCACTTTCAATACAAAAGCCTGTAAAAATTTTACCATCTTCACTTTCAACTGCAGCTACAACATGATGTGCGACTATAAAAGGTGATACATCTTCTCTATGATATTCTTTTTTAGCTTTGTTATACATATCCTCCCATATATCCATATAATTATTTCCTCCCAAAACTTACTATCTATTATATTGTACTAATATCATCTTATTATTTTAATAATCCTTAATTCTTTCTTCTAAATCTTTAAAATCAATTAGTTTCCAAGACCAATTTTTATCACTTTCTATGCCCGGAATATTTATTCTTGAATTTTCATCTAATCCTAATATATCTTGAACCATAATGATTGGCATTTTAGCTTTGCATCTTGATAGATATTGCATAATTCCAATGTTTACGTTTATTTCATAGCATTCATTTTTCTTTAAGAATTCTTTCAATTTCCATTTATGATCATCGCTTAATGTCTTATACCACCCATAGATTGTGTTGCAGTCATGATTTCCTGGGAAAACAAGAACATTTTCCTCTTCATTGTCTCTATCATATAAGTTATCCAAATCGATTGAAAATTGCAATATTTTTTGTCTTGTAAATCCATATTTTTTACGTAGTGCAATGGTTTCTTCTCTAATTTCGCCTAAATCTTCAACTATCAATTTTTCTGGATTTACTGTTTTATCTTTGAAAAGTTCATCAAAAAATCCATAGCTTACACCATCAGAGTATGAGCCCTCTCTCCCAGTTTTTCCAATTGGAATTTTGAAAAAAGAATCATATCCTCTAAAATAATCTATTCTTAGCTTATCAAACAAATTTAATTGATATTTGAACCTCTTTATCAAATATTTATATTTATCTTTCTTGATGTTTTCAATGTTATATACTGGGCTATTCCATTTTTGCCCATTTTGATTGAAATAATCTGGTGGTGTTCCAGCTTCAAATGTAAATTTACCATCTTTCATCTCAAAATATTCAGGATAATATCGTGTCTCAACAGAATCGAAAACAGGATATACTGGCATATCTCCAATAATTTGAACATTCTTTTCGTTCGCATATTGTTTTAATTCCATCCATTGAGTATACAGAATATATTGTAAAAATAAATAATATTCTTTGCTTTCACCCTTTTTTATATGTGCAAACTCGGCATATTTATCTATTTCATCTATTTTAATAAACTTTTTGAATTTGTTGTCTGGTTTAAAATTTTCAAAAGCCTCTTTACAATATTTTTCCTTAAAGTCATCATATATTGCTCTGTCTTTATTTGGACGAGTCTCAGCTTCTTTTATTAGTCCTTGTTCAGCTAGTTTGTCAAGCGAAATGCAATTCTCCTCAAGAGCGTAATAGCTTACAGGTGAATATGGATGATTATTACATTCGTTTATAGGCAAGATCTCCCAATATTTTATGTTATTTTTACTTAATATATCTATAAATTCATATGCTTCGTATCCAAAATCTCCAATTCCATATTTACTTGGAAGTGAAAATATTGGAAGTAATACACCTTTCTCTTTCATATTCTTTTGTTTCCTTTCAAATTTATTTTCTGTAGAAATTGTTGTTCTATTTTCATGTCTATAACATCTCCAAAACTAGCACTCAATGTTTCTTCTTTTTTATATCATAAAAACAAGTTATTTACAATATGGGATTTTTACAGCCTACTAAATATTGCATAAAATATTAATATAAGAGAATATTTTACAAAGTTCTCGGAAAGGATTTAAAATTAAATGAAAAAATTATTTATTATTTTTATACCTGCAATTTCACTGTTATTACTAGGCTTTGTTTCATCTTATGCTTTAGAAATGCCTGTATATGATGAAACCTATAATAGCAATTTATGCAAACGGTACTTCAATTGTAGTTTCAGAATCCGAAGATCAGACGCTTGTTAACTGGAATGACGGAAGTCAGATTGTTCAAACATTGAGCTAAATGGTGGTAAAGTTTTCTCTATGCGAGGTGGAAGCATTGCAACAGGCAAAAATCTCTGGCGGAAATATTGCTGTATTTCAATCTGTAAACAGAGGTACTGTTGAAAAAGCCAATGTAAAAGTCGACGGTGGTAATATTGATAAATTTTATGTTGGTGGAGAAGCCGAAGATTCAACTGTTACAGGAACAATAAACAATGTAGAAACTAACCTTATTGTTGGAAATATTAATACTTTAAATGTTGGAACGAGTAACAGCCAAGATTCAATGATGAAATTTCTTTTAATAGTGTCAAAATTCTGAAATTGCGACTGTAGATAGCAATGGCATTATTACTGGTATTAGTAAGGGTTATACTACTGTAGAAGTTACTGTTGGAAATAAAACAAAGATTGATAATGTTGAAGTTAGAAAAAGTTCGTTCTTATTTATTCTAATTGGACTACTTTGAATTACAGTACTTGCCATATTAATTCTTTTATTATTATTCTTTATATAGAGGTTTAGTGGTTGTTGCAAATTTAGTAACAACCACTTCTGTTGTCTTATCAGTTAAATCGAAAAATCCACATTTAGTCATTTTTTAAAAAATTCATTACTAAATCTATAATAATTTTCTTTTCTTTTGGATTTGATTCTGCTATCAATAAAGTAAGTGCAGCTAATGTATTATTATCAATTGTCTGTCTTCCGTTTTTATATAAAATTCCATAGAAATTTAAAAAATATATAAATAATGTTGCAGCAATTCTTTTATTTCCATCGACAAATACATGGTTCTTTACGATTAAATATAAAAAATTTGCTCCTTTTTCTTCAATACTTTTATAAATGTCTTGTCCTCCAAAGCTTTGATAAATATTTCCTATAATTGCTTCAAGTCCTCTATTTCTTTCTAATGCAAATATTGAACTTTCTGAATTAAATCTAAGCTGATTTATTACATGAATACAATCGTCATACTTTATTTTTCTCTCATCTATATTACCCTTTACTTTTTCTAGCGTTCTATGGTCATAGTCATCTAGTAAATTTAATGCTTTAGAATAATCTCCTATAACTCTTAGTATTTCTTTTGCATCATTTCCTTCTAATCTTTCATCCATTCGGTTTGCAATATCTATTAGTTTTACTGTTTTTTCTAAATATTCTAATCTCTTTTGATTTACAGCATAGCCCCTTAGCAAATAATCTTTTAAAACATTATTTGCCCATTTTCTAAATAAAATTCCCTTATCTGACTTGACCCTATATCCAACACTTAAAATCATATCTAGGTTATAATATTCTACTTCTCTTTTTACTTCTCTTTCGCCTTCTTTTTGAACTGTCGCAAATTTTGCGACAGTTGGAATATCTGCCAATTCCTCTGCAAGTGCATTATTAATGTGTTTACCTATAGTTTTTACATCTCTGTTAAATAATGTTGCCATTTGTTGTCTATTCAGCCATACCGTTTCATCTTTTAAGTTTACTTCTAATTTTACTCCTTGGTTTTCAAATAAAATAATTTCATTTTTTCTTTCTTCCATAAGAACCATCCTTTTCTTTATAATTTAAGTTCTAGATACATTTACTTCTACTTACAAAGCTTCAAATTTTCGTTCTTATAGAACTTATGTTCGTATTATACAATAATTTCATTTGTGTGTCAATTCTTTTTTGTAAATATCTCTAAAATAAAAGATACTTTACATTACTATACATTAATCATGAACTTCTCTAATTTTATATTTTAATTTTTAAAGCTGTAGAAAGTTACAAACTCTCTACAGCCATTTTTTAAGCTAGAATAATTATTCAATCTTATATTTTTTATATTATGCTTTTTCTTTCTCCTTTTCAGGTAGCTTCATGAAGTTTTTTTAATCTTTTCTAAGTAACTCTATGAATCTTTCTTTCTCCTCCGGCGTCAATTTTCTATAGCTAACATTGCTTTCCAGCATTGGGCGGTAATCAGCAGGAATGCTCTCCAAATATCTCCAAATTCTTTCAAACTCATCCCCTCTTACAATGTCTTCTATTCCCATTTTTTTGCTCAAAGTATCCATTAGTTCTAAATCATCCTCTAGATCTAAATCATCCTCAGGCAGAGCCTCATCATCATATTTCCAAAGAGCATACCGTGGTCTTACTTCCATAAAAAAGCCTCCCTTCAAAGCATAACCATAGTTTAAACTTTCTACAATAATACTACATAAGTATTGGCCATAGTATATCATACATATACCATTTTTTCAATTTCGTACTATATTATTTTATTAAATTCTGGCATCATCTAGAAAATCGAATATCTTATTATAATATGTTTCTGGCTCTTTATATCTTGATTCAGTATGTCCTGCACTATGTATTATAAGTTTATCCTTCTTGCAATTAGCTGCTTCATATAATTTTTCACACATGTACTCTGGAACAAAATCATCATTATCTCCATGAATAAACAATATTGGAACAGTTGCTTTTTTCACTTGCTCTAATGCTGATGCTTCTTTAATATTGTATTTTGCTCTGAAATTTGCAACTATTTCAAACATATTTAATACTGGAAAAACTGGCAAATTAAACCTAGCCTTAGCCTCTGATGCAAATATATCCCATACTGATGTATAACCGCTGTCTTCTATTATTGCTTTAACATTGCTTGGAAGTTCATCTCCTGACGCCATGAGTACTGTTGCAGCACCCATTGACGAACCATGTAATATAATGTTAGAATTATTATTTTGCTTTATAATTAAATCTATCCAACATTTTAAGTCGTCTTTATCTAACCATCCCATTCCAATATATTCGCCTTCACTTTCACCAGTGGCTCTCATATATGGAATTAGCACATTGTAGCCTTTTTCTGAAAAGTGCCTTCCTATTGAAATTACTGATTCTGGATTTGAACGATAACCATGTAGAACAATTACCCAGTCGTTAATTTGTTCATCTTTTATGTATTCGGTTCCTTTTAAAGTTATTCCATCATTTACAGTAATCTCAACCTTTTCATTTTTTATAGTATTTGTCCATTGATTTGCAAGTTGTTTTTCTTCTTCTCGATTTTCTTCTATAACTCTTTCAGTTTCGTTATCTATGCTAGCAACTTCTACTACTTCTTTATTTTTTACTTCTCTATCTCCACCATTTCCCGTTCTTAATATTGCATAATTAACAAAATAATTTCCTATTCCTATGGTTGTTATTACACTAATTATAACTACAATTCCTATTGCAATTAGTAGCTTTTTTAAAATATTTAACCAATTATTTTTCTTTTCCATGTTTATAACACCTTTTTTCATTTTTCGTATATTTTAACATAAAATTCGTAGAATTACATAAATCTGACCCACTAGTACAAAAAAATTGCACCCCATTTCGAGTACAATTCTTGAATTTCACTTCTTTTGTATGTTCTAAAGCCTAAATGTTCATATGTTACACATCTTTTTTCTTATCATTTGTAATATCGCCATTACCACTTACCGGTATTGTTTCTCCTAAATAAGTTGGCTTTGGTTTGAATATACATTTTATAAAATCTTTATCCCTTGCTAATATTTCTCTTAATTCTCTATATGTTGCTCCTACATATTGTCTTGGATCTGCTCCGACTCCATAAGCTTCTAAGTCTAATTTATTAGCAATGTATAATGCTCTGTATAAATGATACTCTTGTGTGACTATTACAATTCTTTTAGCCTTAAATATTTCCTTTGCTCTATATATGCTCTCATATGTTGAAAAGCCTGCGTGATCCATAAAAATATTCTCCGAAGGCACTCCTTTTTCAATAGCATAGTTTTTCATTATGTTTACTTCATCATAATCTTCCTTGCCATGGTCTCCGCTCATTATTATTTTACTAGATACATTATTTTCATACAATTTGATACCTTCTAATAGCCTATCTTCTAACATATGGCTAGGCTTGTCTCCCCATACACCAGCACCTAAAATAATAATACAATCTATGTCTGACAGGTTATCATATTCATTTTCTTGAATTATTTGATTTTTTGTAGAAATTTTCACATAAGCATTTATTCCAAATACACATGCTAAAATTATGACAATAATAATTATTAAATACACCATTACTTTTTTCATTTACCTTCTCCTATTATTAGTTTAACTTTATCTAATTTGCATTATACCATACTTGTATATTTTTTCAACACCCGAATATGTATAAAAAATTTAAAAAATTATACATATTTTTTGAACATGTATAATTTTTTTGTTTATTTATTCATATTTTGAATTTTCTTATAATTCTGAATTGCTATTGCATATAGTGTCATCAATATTACTATAACTATTCCATATTCTATCGGCAATCTTTGCAAATCGAAAATTATTGCTACGTTAGTAAAACAAATAATAAGAGTTAAGATGATTATAGACATCGTTGAAATTATTAGTTGTTTTGATGGTTTGCTCTGGATAAATGGTATTTTCGAGGTTCTCATTAAATGAATTATTACTGTTTGAGATATTATTCCATATGCAAACCAACCAGTCTGGAATAATGTTGATTTTTCTATTGTGTTAAATTTCATTATAAACCACAATGCTAAGAAGCACAGCAAATCGAATATAGTGCTAATCGTTCCAAATATAAACATGTTTTTCTTTATTTCGCTAGTATTCCATTTTTTCGGGTTTTGTAAATATTCTGTATCTACATTATCAAACGGCATTCCTATTTGCGCAAAGTCGTTTAGTAAATTTTGTATTAATATGTGCACTGGAAGCATTGGCAAAAACGGAAGAACTAAGCTGGCAATTATTATAGAAAGCATATTTCCAAAGTTCCCACTTGTGGCCATTTTTATATATTTTAATATATTTGTAAATGTCTTTCTGCCTATTATAACTCCCTTTTCAAGTACATTTAAATCTTTTTCTAGTAGAATTATGTCTGCGGTTTCTTTAGCAATATCAACCGCCGTATCTACCGATATTCCAACATCTGACTGTTTTAATGGTGGGCTATCGTTTATTCCGTCTCCCATGTAGCCTACTGTATTGCCTTGTTCCTGATATATTCTTACAATTCTTTGTTTCTGAAGTGGAGAAAGTTTAGAGTATAGATGACAATTTACCGATTTTTCTTTTAGCTCTTCATCAGTCATTTCTTCTATTTCTTTTCCAGTTAATCTATTTTCTGTTGATATATTTACCTTTTTGCAAACATTTACCGCAACTCCTTCGCTATCTCCTGTTAAGACAACTGTATCTACACCATGTATTTTTAGAGCTTCAATTGCTTGTTTTGCACTTTCTTTTGGCGGGTCTAAGAAACCTACAAATCCTATCAACACCATGTCTTTTTCGTCATTTATTCCAAACGTTTCTACTCCATGTATATCATTTTTTTGAGCTACTGCAACTATTCTTAGCCCTTCTTTATTGTATTTTTCATATGTTTCATATGCTTTATTTTTTAATTTTTCTGTAAGTTCTACTGCCTCTCCATTTATGTCGATATATGAACAAATATACATAATCTCGTCTACTGCACCTTTTGTTATTAGTTGCCTCTTTCCCATCTGATCTTTTAAAACCACGCTCATTCTTCTGCGTGAAAAGTCAAATGGAATTTCATCTTCACGTGTGTATGTTTCTTTATAAATGTTCATGTTTTCTTTTTCGGCTCTCGATATAATTGCTACATCTATCAAATTTTTTAGTCCAGTCTGAAAATAGCTGTTTAAAAAAGCATGCTTCAAAACTCTTTGACTCTTATTTTCTTCTAAGTCCATATATCTTTCTAGTACAATCTCGTCCTCTGTAAGAGTTCCAGTCTTGTCTGTACAAAGAATATTCATCTCTCCGAATGTTTGTATAGCACTCAATCTTTTTACAATGGTCTTATTCTTAGACATCTCTATTGCTCCATTTGCAAGCGTAGAAGTCATTATTACTGGCAGCATTTCTGGTGTAAGCCCTACCACAATTGTTATTGCAAAAATTAAAGCCTCCCACCAGTTACCCTTTGTGAAAAAATTTATTGCAAATATCACAGGTATCATTATTACCATAAATTTTATTAAAAGCTTGCTAACACTATCTACTCCTCTTTCGAAGCTATTCTGCTCACTCGTATTATATATAGACTTTGCCATATTTCCAAAATATGTGTTACATCCTATTGCAAGCACAACTGCCGTTGCACGTCCGCTAACAATATTTGTTCCAGTAAATCCAATATTAGATAAATGAGTTAATTCTGCGTCTTTTTCTCTTAACGCAGAAAACTTTTCTACAGGATTAGATTCTCCTGTTAATGAAGCTTGGTCAATAAACAAATCCTTGGTTTCTAGAAATCTCACATCTCCCGGAATCATGTCTCCAGAAGAAAGTTTTAGAATATCACCAGGCACAATATCCTCAACATCAACCGTATTGGGAAGTTCATCTCTTATTACATCTATTTTATTTGTAATAAGCTTTTTTAATTTTTGTGCCGCTTTATTCGAATTTGTCTGCTGAAAAAAAGATATCATCGCAGAAATAAAAACCGTACTAATAATCAGTGTAAAAGTTAGATAATCTTTATTTGCAGTAAATACTACGTCTGTAAAAAAAGTAATTATTGCAACTATTATTAGCACGATATTAAATGGATTTATAAAGGCCTCTTTCAGCCTCTTAAATGTGGTATTGTTGTTATTTATATCAATTATATTTTTGCCATATTCTTCTTGTTTCTCATCTATTATTATACAGCTAAGTCCATTTTCTGATGTATCAAGTTCATGTAAAATTTCATCATTGTTCATCTGGCTGTATTTCTTTAAATTCTGTTCAATTGCATTAATTTTATCTGTATTCATTAGCTTTAAATGTGAATTCTCCTCATATAAAATACTAATAAATATTATGGTAATTTTAACGAAATTTATTACAATTTTTAAAACAGAATGAACCCTCATTTTTTGAGAGTTCATTTTTCTTTTTATTTAACAAATTCTTTTATTTCATTAAATAGGTTTTCAACTGACATTCCATTTTCGGCTAGTAATTCTTCTGCTACGAAGTCTGTATGGAATGCTTTTGAAATTCCATAATTTTTAACTAGCATCTCATCCATGCCATAGAAAGATGCAATGTTTTGGCCATATCCACCCATTACTTCTCCATCTTCGATAGTCATAACTAATATTTTACTAATCATGGGATTTCCTCCATTTTCAATGTGCCAAAATATAAATATACAACAACTTGTACCAATATATTATATCACTATTGTCAAATTATGTCAATTCAACAACTTTTATAGCTGATTCTACGCTACTTGTTATGCATAGTTTTCTATTAGAGTGGCAATATAGTACACCGTTTACTTTATATTCATTATAAAATTCTTTTTCCGACAAGTTTGTCCATTCTTTAGGAAATTCTTTGCGACCTAAGACCGTCCTTACTTCATATCCATTTCTCTTTGATGGATAAATTACAAATTTAATCTTCTCTTCACTATCATGTTTTATTATAAAATCATTATAAGGAACATACTTATCTAGAACAATATATTCACAATTTTTAATTTTCAAACTACTAAGATATATATCTGCATCAATTTCAGACAATATATTATTTATTTCATTATCAAATATTATTACAGCAAATTTAACCGCTTTTTTAAATCTTTCATCTGGATTATCTTCTGAATTCCATGTTGGATTAAATCCTTCTATTATATTTGATATTAAATAATTTTTTAGACAATCAGACTCAATTTGGAAATTATCTATTTTGTCAATTGTTTCTACAAGTAGCTGATCAAATTTTTTCCATGCAAATTCAATATTTTTGCAATGTATTTTTTCTAAATATTTCCTTCCGTATTCTTTCCAAAGCAACCCAAAAGAAGAATATTTCACGTTATCTTCTCGCGTAAGTGCATTGCTTTGATGATGATCAAATTTTCCTTTTCCTATATCATATATTATCTTATCTTCCATCTTCATGTTTTCTGGGACATCAGGAACTCTCGCTACTTTTATATTATCAAAAACCTTCATTAATAAAACCGTGGAAAACACTTCATCGACATGAAATTTACCATTATGTGTTATTGCATTTGCATTATTCATATTATTAACAATTTTTAATTTTTCCATTTTATTTGTTTCCTTTTATAAATCCATTATATAATCAAATTATTTATAACATAAAAATAGGTAATTATCAACTAATTACCTGCCTTTATTATTTAATGTTATAAAACTCTTCTATAAATTTTATAATGTCTCCATTGTTTTCTTTTACTTTTTCTTTTTGCAATAATTCATTTAAAGAAAAATATTCTCCATCTATCTCCTTATCTACTTCATAAAAATAATGATGATATGTCCTTGTTTCTTTATTTGGTATTGAATATTTTTCATGTACTTTATCAAACAAATATTTCACGTTATTCGTGTTATATTTGTTCTTTATTTCTTCAATGTCATTTCCTTTAATATTTGGAAATAAATACATTCCCCATCTTTCATCAAAATAATTTAAATATTTATCTCCTCTTTTTATCAATATAATTGAATGAACATGTTCCATTATCTTTCCTCCTACAAATTACCTTTCAAAATCTTCCTTTACTCTTCCAAATCTTTTTATTATTGTATCTATATCTTTTTGTGTTAATCCTTCTCCAAGTCCTCGTCCATTTGCATCTGATACCTTTACTAAATGTCTAAGCATTTCTTTATCAAATGAATCGTAAATTTCATCGTCCAATATGATATAATCTTCTACTCTATTATGCTCTAAAAGCCACTGTTTTATTTCGAGTCCCCTCTCCCAATTAATAAACGGTGTCACATCAAAGTAAATTTCATATTTTGCTAATAGCTCCCTTAGTGGCCCAATATCGTTTGAATTTCTCCATGAGGAGGTTAAAACAGTTTTTGCACCTGTTTCGTCAATCACTTTTTTTAATAATTTAACCTTGTCTATATCTATGTGCCTTTCTATTCCTTGTGAATTTTTTGCTATATCTATATAGTCATCTGAATTTAAGACCCCATCTATATCTAAAAAAATAACTTTCAATATTTTTCTCCAATTATTATCTCAATTTTATGCCACAATTATATCGTAATTGATAATTAATTTCAATATTTATAATACAGAAAAATCGGCACCATACTCTCGTTCGAAAGCATGATGCCAATTTTGTTTTAAGCCTTTAGTATAAGGCTTATTGTTAGTCCACTAATGTTGTTTTACCAGTTTTGTAAATTTTTACTTTAACAGTTTGTCCTTTTTCAAGAACATTCCATTTTTCAAAATTCACACTGATTTCAAGGATTCTTTTTTCTTTTTCGTCGGATATTCCAGAAATTTTGTACTCTTCATTTCTTTCTGAAACTCTCTCATCATAATTAAGTTTCACTTCTCCCCAGTAAGGTTCCTTATCGTTTCCACTCGTGTTTACAGGCCTTTCGTAAACGTATCTATCAATGTCATAATAATATTTCATTGCATAAACAGGCTCGTCACGATATATTGGCTCTTGGTATTCTTCAGTTTCATAATAAGTCTCATATACAGGAGTACTTATTGTTTCTTCCTCAAAATAGCCGTTTCCCATGTCTATTAATGTAGTACTATATTCGTAATGTGATAGTCTCTCTCTTGCAACTTCTCTGGTCCGGGTTTCGTAATGGTCCAAAACAGATTGATAATGGTGGAATTCCATTTGTTGAGACGTAACTCTGCCTCCAGCTGGAACGCTCCAATCACTTTCATGAAAAGTTCTGTTTTGTTCGATACTAATGCTCCTACTCCAAGAAAAACCTGTGATTTGCATGTTTACTTCTTTTGGCGTAAATAAGAATATTACTCCAATAATAGAAAGCAAAACAGCTAAAACAATAGCAATAACTTTTTTGTTTAAAAAAATATTTGCTAAATTGTAAGAACTAAAATCATGCTGTGAATAATCTTCTTGCTGGCTTTCGAAGTGCTGATACTTTTCTTCTTTTTCGTGGTTCTGCTCAAATTCATTTTCTGTAGTTTCTGCTTTTCCAGATTCTTTTTCTCTGTTTGCCTCCTGTACTTGAAAATAATCTTTGCTTTTGCCTCTTTCTGCTCCACACGACATACACTTAGTGAGTTTTGCCGAATTGTAGCTGCCACAAAATTCGCACATCCAATCAGGTTCTTTGCTAATTTTGGTTGCCTCGTCTTCTGGAACATAGTCCTTCGGATCATCAACATAAAATTTTACATCTTCGCCTCTTGGTCTGCCGCAATTAGGGCATTCTCTTTCACTACCACGTATGCCTTTTGTGCCACAGTAGGAACAATCCCACCGTCCAACGACAATTTTACCCATTTTTCAACCTCCTTAGTGGTCTATTTATAAAATGGTAACTTCATCTATTATATCATAAAAATGGATTATATAACAGCCTTTTTAGCCTATATTTTATTTATAACTCCTAAAAATTTATAATTTTCTCCCAAGGTAGGTCTTTTTTCCCAAAATGACCGTAGTTTGTTGTTTGTCTATAAATTGGTCTTTGTAAATCTAGATAATTTATTATGCCTCTTGGTGTTAAATCAAAAGTCTTATCTATTTTTTCTACAATCTCTTCTTCTGGAATTGTATTTGTTCCATAAGTATTTACATAAATAGACACTGGTTTTGCAACGCCAATACTATATGCAATTTGAATTTCACACTTTTTTGCGTAACCATTTGCAACAATATTTTTTGCAATATGTCTTGCCATATAAGAAGCTGAGCGGTCAACTTTTGTTGGGTCCTTTCCAGAAAAGGCTCCTCCACCATGTCTTGCAGCACCACCATAAGTATCAACTATTATTTTTCTACCTGTAAGTCCACTGTCTCCAAGAGGTCCGCCTATTACAAATCTACCTGTTGGATTAATAAAATATTTCGTATTTTCATCTAATAAGTTAGCTGGAACTGTTGGTTTTATAACTTTTTCAATTATGTCTTTTTTTAGAACATTCATATCAACATCAGGCAAATGTTGTGCAGATATTACAATAGTATCTACTCTTACAGGGTTGTCTCCATCGTATTCAACCGTAACCTGAGTCTTACCATCTGGTCTTAAATAGTCTATTATTTTTTCTCTTCTAACTTCGGTCAATCTCTTAGAAAGTTTGTGTGCAAGCGAAATTGGAAGAGGCATCAACTCCTCTGTTTCATCACAAGCATAACCAAACATTAAACCTTGATCACCGGCTCCCTCAGACTCAACATCTTTACCTTCTTTGTCTTCCAGTGATTTATCAACTCCTAGTGCAATATCTGGAGATTGCTTAGATAAATTTATGTATATTTTGCAAGTTCTATAATCAATATCATACTCACTATCAGCATATCCAACTTCTTTTATAGTATCTCTTACAACTTGCTCTATATCAACATTTGCAGTCGATGTAATTTCTCCAGTTATATAAATTTCTCCTTTGCCCGCAACAGTCTCACAAGCAACTCTTGCATTCTTATCTTTTGCTAAGTAACTATCCAGAATACTATCTGATATATAATCACATAGCTTATCTGGATGTCCTTCTGTAACACTCTCTGATGTAAATAATCTTTTCATACTTGCCTCCTTCAAAACCGCCAATTAGGGACGCCCCTTTGGGGGCGAAAACCATCACTCAATTAGACATGCTTTTTATCTAAAACGTCTTCTTCAACAATTCAATCTAATTGAAATATTTTTCAATCTTTCTATAAAAGCTAAAAAAACTTGTACTAACGTAGGTACAAAGTTTAACGATTCTTAGAAATCATCATTCAAAGTACATTCCGTAACTTTGTCGGTATTAGCACCTAACTCAATAGGTTGCTGTGGAGTCATAAAGCCGATTCTTTCGTCCACTCTTGATAATATATATATTACAAAACCTATTATACAAATTAAATATATTTATGTCAAGTATTTTTGTAATTTAGAAACGCACAATTTAGGGACGAAGAAAAAAATGTACCTATGCATTATTTTTTCGCCCCAAAAGGGGCGTCCCCAATGGGCGCTATACCACATATTCAATCAGATTATGCGGAAGATATTTATGCATTTCTTCTCGTAAGAATTTTTCTCCTTCTTCGCGTATATAGTCTTTATACATATATTTTCCTCTGCCACGTCCTCTCATTAATTCTGGACTATATAAATCTATGGCATTTGGAAATGCTTCTGTATTTATTGCCTTGTGAACAAAGCTGTACGTCATAAAAATAATTTCGAAGAATGCCTGCTTCTTAGCTTTTTCATTTAAATTTTCATATAAATATTTTATTAAATTCGAATATAGCTCTTTCCAATTTTCTACTAATATTACAGGTGCTATCAATATTCCGATAGGATAGCCGGCATCTGCTAATTTATTTATAGCTTGAACCCTATTTCTTAATCTCGATGTACCGAATTCAACTTTGTTAATAATTTCTTCTGGGTTTACACTCACTCTAATAGTAACTTTTCCATTATGTTTTAAAGGCAAAATGTCATCTACCATGTCAAACTTAGTAGGAAAAGTTAAATGCCCCTTTGAAGTATTAGCAAAATTTTCAATCGTCCATACTAAATTATTTGTAATTGTATTTTCTAAAATTAAATCGCTGTTACTTCCTATTTCAAAAGTTAAATCTTTTTCTGAATTTTGAGCAGTTCTTATAATTTTATCTAACATTTCTTCTCTATTTACAAAAAGTCTCAAATATGCACACTTATTGTAATTACATACAAGATAACAATACATACACATTGCTGTGCAACCAGAAGATGTATATGGAACTAGAAAATCTGATGTCTTATGATTTGGAACAAATTTATGTGTTTTTCTAACTCCTATTATCAGATTTTGCTTCATATCTGCAAAATCCTTATTTTGCTTTTTTCTCATTTCCTCAATATTATTATGATTGTCAATCATTACTCTTGGAACATCAGCATATTTTTCTAATAGCTCTCTTCCAAGCACATAATTTTCAATATTATTTTCACAATATAAAGCCTTTGGCTTAAACATACTAATCACCCATAATATGTTGTCCAAAAGCTTATATTTTAAACGTTTATTCAAACAGATTAAGTATTGCATTTATTTTATAATAAGAACAAATATTTGCCTATACTAAAAAGAAATTTTTTGCTTTAATATAACTAAAAAGCGAAACATTTCTGCTCCGCTCTTTATAATTTTATTTAATTGCTAACTCTTTGCTTTTTTCTACTATACTACATATTAAGTCTACAACATTATTTATTCCAATAGAGTCGCTATTTACGCAAATATCATAATTTGATGGCGTCTCCCATCCTCTTTCTGTGTAGTATTCATAGTGATTAGATCTTAATTTATTTATTCTTGCAATTTCTTTTTCTGCTTTTTCTTTATCCATATGATAAAATTCAGTTGCTCTTTTTATTTTATTTTCCATGCTACTACTTACAAATATTTTCAAAACATTCTTTTTGTCTTTTAATATGAAGTCTGCACATCTTCCAACTATTACGCAAGATTCCTTATCAGCCAAATCTTTTATTAAGTTTGATTCTTGTATAAATAGTTCGTCAGAGTTATTCAAGCCAGCATAATAGCCATTATTGAAACTATCAAAAACAGTTCTTTTTTGTTCGTTGTCTTTTATATATTCTTCTGATAAGCCTGTTTCTTCTGACATTTTTTCTATTATATTTTTATCATACAGTCTAATTCCTAGTTTCTCTGCTACCAATTTTCCGATATATCTTCCGCCAGAACCATATTCTCTTGCAATTGTGATTACAATTCCGTTGTTAGCTACTACAGTTTCTGGTACTTCTTTTCTTTCTGCTTTTTCTGTTTTTACTCCATCAGCCTTCATGTTTCTTGTTTCTTTTATTAGAAGTATAACAGCCAATACAAATGCTAATCCATCAGCTACCGGTCCAGCACTTAATACACCCATTATTCCATAGATTCCACTCAATATTATCATAGCAGGAATCAATATAACAATTTGTCTTGAAAGTGATAATATAGCACTCTTTGTGCTTTTTCCGATTGCCTGAAAGAATATTCCTGATGGAATTTGAACACCATTGCAAATGCAAAGTAATAAATATGTTCTAAATGCTAAACATGCGAATTCCATGTATTTTGCATCACCATTACCAAATATTAAGATTAATTTATCTGGTATTGTTTGGAACAATATGAATGCTATTGTGCTTATTACCAAGCTTGACCCTAAAACAATCTTTAACGTTTTCCTTACTCTGTCATATTTCTTAGCACCATAGTTATATCCAATTATAGGTTGACTTCCTGCAGCAATACCAATTATTATGCTATTTAATATCTGATTTATCTTCATTACAATTCCAAGAACAGTAATTGGAGTCTCGGCTCCATAATCACTTTGAGCTCCATATTTTCCAAGTAAATTATTCTCAGCTGCCATAACGCACACAATACTCATTTGAGTAATAAAACTGCTTACACCAAGCATTGAAACCTTTTTGCATACCTCAGCCTTTAATTTAAAGCTATCTTTTGACAATTGTATAGATTTAAATTTCTTGATATATGCGACATTCAATATAAATGTAAGCACCTGACTTATTACAGTTGCAATAGCTGCTCCAGCAACTCCTTTGTGAAATACAAATATAAATATTGGATCTAATATTGTATTTAAAATTGCACCAGTAACCATGCTTGTCATAGCAAATTTAGGATTTCCATCTGCCCTAATAATTGAGTTCAAAGTTGTTCCAATCATCGAAAAAGGAAAACCAATTGCTATAATTCTTCCATAAGTCATTGCTAAGTCTCTTAGCTTATCAGTACATCCAAATAGTGTTAAAAGTTGTGGTAAAAAAATTAGTGTAATTACGCAGAAAATTATTGATACAATTGCAGATAATAATATTCCATTGCCAATTCCTTTTTCTGCTTCTTTTTTCTTCTTTTCTCCAAGTTTTAAACTTAAATATGCTGATGCACCATCTCCAAACATTAGAGAAAATGCTAAACCTATCATTACTAGTGGGAATACTACGTTTGTAGCACCATTTCCTAGAGTTCCTACCCCTTGTCCAATAAATATTTGGTCAACTATATTATATAATGAGTTTACCAACATTGAAACAATGCAAGGAATAGAAAACTTTAATATTAGCTTTCCTATTTTTTCTTTTCCAAGTATATTTTCTTGTTCCATTTTTTAGTTTATTCCTCCCCTTTTTTGATAAAAAGACATAAATATCAGGTTGGAGAAAAACACTAAATTCTTCTCACAACCCTTACTCTCTTTTTTTGTCAGCTTGCCTATTATATCACTTAGAAAGAAAAAAAGTCAATCAAAATTTTTAATTTTTTTCAGATTTTTTTCTTAAAAATTTTCACCGAAGAAAATGTTAGTCGAAAATATTTAATTCTTTTCAAACAATTATACATCTATTATTCAACAACCTTTACTCCTAATAAATACATTAAATCTATTGCTTGCATTTGGTTTATTTTTGCACCTTTTATATCTTCAAGTGAAACTGCAATTTGATCTATATTACTATTTGATAAATCTATTCCATTTAAACTTGTTTTAAAAAATTGTGTACCTGTTAGGTCCGCTTCTTTAAAGTTTATATTTTTAACTTTATTCTCCTGCAGGCTTCCGCTTCTAATCGATGTATTATTAAAGAATATTCCCCTTAAGTTACTCATTGATATATTAGCATACCCCATATTCGAATCTATAAATCCAATATCAAATAAAACGTTTTCTATAAAATTACATCCAGTTAGCTTGCAATTATTAAACTCACATCTTATAAAGCTACAATTGTCAAACGTCGTATTCGAAAAATTGCAATTACTAAACTCTACATCTGTAAAAGACGTCTTTTCAAACCTGCTATTTATTATAGAAACATTATTAAATATTGCCTTATTGCTAGTAACATCAAAAACTTCTAGATTACTTGTTGAATAATCTTTTATCTTAACATTTTCTAATTCATCATTTTCCATTAATTCACTTTGTAAATTTTCAATAGTTCTTAAATTATCAAACAACATCTTTTGTGGTTTTAATATATTCATTCTATTCTCCTTACTTGTCTCTTATGCATACTTTTTCTAATTCTTCTTTAGTTAGCTCTCTGCACTGTCCTTCTTCTAAGTCACTTGGTAGTTGTAAGCCTCCCATTGATATTCTGTGTAATCTTACTACTTTTGCTCCAAAGCATCCAAACATTCTTTTTATTTGATGATATTTTCCTTCTGTTATTGTTATTAAAGCCGTATTTTTATCTTCTACTATAATTGTCGCTGGACAGCACACATGGTCTTTTAGAACGATTCCTTGTTTGAATTTTTCTCTCATCTCTTCTGTTATGTCTATATCTATTTGTACTCTGTATGTTTTTTCTATGTGTTTTCTTGGAGCTAGTATGTTGTGTGCAAACTCGCCATCGTCTGTTATAATCATCATTCCAGTAGTATCTTTGTCTAGTCTTCCCGCTGGGAATAATCCTTTTCTCATATATTGCTCTGGTACTAAATCTAATACCGTCTTTGCTGTTCTATCTTCTGTTGCTGATATGTATCCCTGTGGCTTGTTGAGTACTAGGTATATGTGTTTCTTCATATCTAATTTATTTCCATCTATATATATTGTATCTTGTTGCTCATCAAACTTTTGTTCTGGTCTTTTTACAATCTCGTCATTTACTCTTACTTTCTTCTGAGATATAAGCTTTTTAACGTCTTTTCTTGAATAGTTAGTTTGAGAAGCTATTATCTTATCTATTCTTTCCACTTTGATCTCCTTGCTAAATAATATTCTTTGTTTTCCCATACTATCAAATATTTAAATATTTTTCAATATATAAAAAACTAATCGCCCAAAAAGGGGCGTCCCTATTGGGCGAAAAGAAAACAATCTTTATCATGAGATATAATCACTCCTATTGCCTGTAAATATGAATATATTATTGTTGAACCTACAAATTTCATTCCTCTTTTTTGTAGGTCTTTTGAGATAGCATCAGAAATTGGAGATGTTGTCTTATCTATTTCATAGTATGTTTTGCCATCTGTGAAAGTCTTTAAATAGTTATTAAACGAGCCAAATTCTTTTTGTATATCCTTAAATATTTTAGAATTGTTTATGCTTGCTTTTATTTTTAATTTATTTCTGATTATCTCTTTATTTTGTTGCAGTTCTATGACTTTTTCATCATCATATTGGCATACTTTTTCTATGTTAAAGTTATCATAAGCCATCTCAAAGGCTTGTCTTTTATTTAGTACACACTCCCAAGAAAGTCCAGCTTGAAAAGATTCTAATATAAGCATCTCATATAAATATTTCTCATCAAAGTTCGGTCTACACCATTCCTCATCATGATATTTTATATATAGTGAATTCTTCATATTGCACCACTTGCATCTTTTTTTATTATCCATGTAAACTCCTATCTATAATAGTATATTTTAAACATTTTTCTTCTAGTAGCTTAAAATTACAACATCTTTCTCTCATGGTTTCTGGCAGTTTTCCTTTGTTATATATAGTTGCAATAATTTGTATCCACTCTTATTATTTCTCAATTATTTTTCTTGCATATGAACATGTTGCTGTTATCTTTTTATTATATTTTTGAGAATTTTCTATAACATTTTCTACTAACTTTCTTGCTATACCTTGTCCTTGATAATCACTATCAACTTCTGTATGTGTTATATTCCAAATATCATCTATTTTCTCAAAATCACATTCGCCAACCTTTTTCTCGAAGTCATATGCAATCGCCTTGTTCTCATCCAATTTAAATATTATTTCTATCATAATATCTCCTTTTTAATATCTGACTATGCTTATTTTAGTGTTGTGCTATTATTTATTATCAATGTACTGTACATAAATAACACATCTTGGTCTTTAAATTCTATATATTGATTTAGCAGCTTTGGTGATATATATCTCGTATCGACCACTGTTACTTTGCTATATCCTGTCACCAATAATGGAATTAAACTACTACCATAAGAGTCCCTAAATACTATTAGTTCTTTAGTACCATTATAATCTGGATTCTCTATTGTTAGCATTGGCGTTGCTCCTGATAGATATACATCATATTTATCTAAACTATTTATTTTATTTAAATTGTAAATACCAGAATACTCTTTTGTTTCATAATTATATACCTTGCATCTTTTTAATGTGTCATTGGTTAGTACTTTTATTTCGTCGTTTTCACTGCTAATCGGAAATTGGCCACTATATACGCCTTTAAAATCAGTAATTCTTATAGTTTCATAATCTTTTGATATATTTGCATTCATCTGATTTGCGATTTTTTCTGCAATCTTTAATATATTTTCTTGTTTCCAGTGTGTATCTGTTTTATAATAGTCTGATAATTCTAGCAAATCATTTATTTTTATGTATTCAGCAAATGTTAAACTTTTTTCTAACATATTTTCCATTTTGTTATAATCTAACTTTAAATTGTCCTTATCCACAAAATAATTTTTATCTGGAACTATAGTAAAATATACATTGTTATTCTCTGTCAAATACTGGTTTGCTATTTGTTTTACCTTGTTTGAAAGATTTTCAATAGATTTCTCATTTAGCGGATATTCTTGATTTATGATATATCCATTGTATTCATATAAATTATTATAATCTTTCTTTTTGAAAATATTTAATTCGGTTTCTACCTTTAATTTTCTCAAATTGTCTCTGTAGGTAAACTGGTCTGTTGTATATTTATCAAATTTTTCGAAAAATTTTCCATTGAATAACTTATATATAGAAAAACTTGGAAACTGTTCTAACTTTCTTCTTTCCGAAATCGATATAGTACCGTCTTTTTTAGCAATATTTACAATCATAGTTATAACTAAGACGCTCACAAATATTATCGTAATAACTGCGTTTTTTACATTATCACTCATTTTTATTGTTTCCTTTCTTAAAATCTAAAATAAAGAAATGGATTATACGAATTATCAACTAAGTATGCTGTTACAATCAATATAATTATTACCATTGCTATTGGTTCTAGTATATTTATAATTTTATTCATTACCGACTTTGTTTTTAATTTTTCGATTATATTTTTTAGAATTGGTGTTGCTCCGATTATCGCTATTATTATTGTAATTAAGTAACTTCTTAGATAATATATTGTGTAATCGTTTATTATACAAGTAGAATTTGCACCAAATAATCCTGAAATATTAGTAAATGCTTCCTTCATTGTGCCCGCATTAAATATTATAAAACTTATCATTACAATAAAAATTACATATAATCTTTTGAAAATATCTGGAAGTTTTTCTATATATTTTCCAAGCCACAATTTTTCTATTATTAATAATAATCCAAACATTAATCCCCATATTACAAAGTTCCAACTTGCTCCATGCCAAATACCAGTAAGAAGCCAAACTATAATAAGATTTCTCACAAGTATTAATTTTCCTTTTCTACTTCCTCCTAGAGGAATATAAACATAATCTCTAAACCACGAACCTAGAGAAATATGCCATCTTCTCCAGAATTCTGTTATGCTCTTTGATATGTATGGGTAGTTAAAGTTTTCTAAGAAGTGGAAACCAAATATTCTTCCCAGTCCTATTGCCATATCCGAATAAGCCGAAAAATCAAAGTATATTTGTAGCATGTACGAGATTGCAAATAGCCAATATAACACTACACTCTTTTCATCAGTTGATGAAAATTTGTTACAAAATTCACCTAACATATTTGCAATAAGTACTTTTTTTGCAAGTCCTATAACAAATCTTCTAGCTCCATATGCAAAGTTTTCAAAGCTATGTTTTCTGTTAGAAAGCTCGTCCTCAATCGTTTCATATCTTACAATTGGTCCTGCAATTAGCTGTGGAAATAAAGCTACATATGTTGCTAAATTTAAGAAATTTCTTTGAACCTTAACATTTCCTCTAAACACGTCAATCTCATAACTGATAATTTGAAAAGTATAAAATGATATTCCTATTGGCAATGCTAGCTGTAATAAGTTAAGTTTTGCGTTAAAAATATTATTAATATTTGCAATTAAAAAATCTGTGTATTTAAAAAATACTAACAATCCTATATGAATTGCAAGAGTGACTGTCAAAATGCTTTTCTTTTTGTATTTAGCTATTAAAATGGCTCCTATATAAGCAATAAAAATTTCTGCTAACATCAAGAAAATATATTTTGGTTCACCATAAAAATAAAATGTCATAGAAGCAATAAATAACACGAAATTTTTCGCCTTCTTTGGCACAATAAAATACGCAATCAATACAATTGGTAAAAAATAATATAAAAAGCTAATACTTGTAAAAAGCATGTTTCCTCCTTTCGCCCAATAGGGACGCCCCTTTTGGGGCGAAAACTTGTTAATTATTTTTTAAAAAAAATTCCGCCCAAAAAGGGGCGTCCCTATTGGGCGAAATTTTTACATTACTGCTGGCATTTCTGGTGGTAGTTCTATATCTTCCTCATCAGATACCTTTTCTAATTCTTTTCCTATATTATTATTTACATATTCTTTAAATGCTTCATATACTGGTTTTGCCCAGTCTTCGTCTGACATTACCATAAATATTGTATTTCCGCTGTTTGTTATATATAAGTTACTAGCTGAAACGCAAATCCATTTTGCCATGTCGATATTGTCTAGCATTTCTTGTTTCATCTTTTCTACATTAGCACCCGATTTTACTTTTACTGCAACTGCTGAATATGCTTGTGAAGACATTGATGGTTCAGATACAACAAGTGTTTCTACATTTTCGTTTGATTGCAAACCTGTATAATCTTTTACAGCTACGGCATCACTTACATCAATTTTAGCTGTTTCTAAATCTGGCAATTCATCTCCTAATTTATTATAGATAGATTTAAACATTGCCTTCATTTGAGAAGCTGTCTCTATTGTACTACTTTCTCCTTTTGTTTTTTTACTGTTTCCTACAACTACTCCTATTATAATTGCAAGAACTACGATTACTGCAATAACTATTGCGATAATTGTTTGTTTTTTCATAATTTTAAAATTCCTTTCTTTTATTTTTTACTCTACTTATACTTTAACATATCCAAGCATATAAAGTAAATAGATTTTTCTAATTTTATAACTTCTTATCACTTATTGTTTCCTTTTATAAAAAATCCCCTGCACCAGACATAATTTTTTCTTCGTCTGTTGCAGAGGATTATCTTCGAATGGCTATTTTACTTTAGCAAGCCATTCATGGCATTGTCTAACATAGAGAGATCTTTCTCTCCAATTTCTACCGTCTCGATCCATGTTTTGAGGCTATTAAACCTTTCTTCTTGGATAAGCGAGTAAGACAGGACCAACTTTTTCTGGTCCTCGAATTTTTCAGGTGTTGTATTCTCATCTTTCAGGCATTCTTTCAGCCTTAGAAGAGCTACGTTAAACAGAAAACGTCTGTTATCCTCTTCAATCTGAAGAAGTTTAACATAGCACTCCCAACCGTCCAAGTTTTTGTTTTCTTTCTTAAACCTGTTAATCCGATAATGATGATAAACCTGTTTCACAATTGGTAACCCTGTAATTTTCATTGTCAAGTCTTTCATCAACATCTGCCTATATTGATAATCTGACAAAAACATTTTCAATTTCATACTCCTAACCTCTCTTTTGTTAGTATAACATCTGCCGTGCACTTTAGTTGCCATTGTCAATTTGACTTTGGTATTCAACAACTTTTTGTACAATTTTATATTTTACTATATTTTACATAAAATGTCAATTAAAAATCAATACAAAATGCTAATATGCAAGACTTTTTCATCCAGCATATTAGCATTTTAATCTTTATATTACATTATATTGTTTCAAAATAAGTTCTATATCTGTTCCTTCTATCTTTTTTAGAAGTTCTTTCACTGCCATTCTTTGTGGTAAATTCATATCCATATCTGTTGCTTTCTTGCCATCTCTAAGTTTTACAGTTGCATTCAATAAATCCCTTATATCATACACGCTGCCCCATACTTCTGGCACGCCTCTATCTACATTTAACAATGTGTAAACGGCTTCCATTGCTGTACGTATAGAATATTCTGTTGTAAATATTGTATCTCTTTCAGTTTCTGCAAATTGTCCTAAGAATGCAAAATTTACACTTCCATTTGGTACAACAAGCGGTCTATCTCCATCTTTTCTTGGCATAAAGAATGCTGTTATATATGGCATCATGCATGGAATTGTATTTGCACTTTTTTCTGCCATATCTTCTATTTGATTTTCTGGAACTCCAATATGGTATAGCCATTCCATACAAATTTCTTTTCCTGTACATTCTCTCATTGGCTTTTTAACAAAGTTTCCTGGCTTATCTGTAAATAATCCATAAATCCAGCCAACTAATTGGTCTTTTGGTTGACTTCTAAATTGTGGCTGGCGGTTAAATGTCCAGCTTAATAACCAGTTAGAATCTTTACATGTTACTATTCCTCCAGTTACAACCTTTCCACTAAATGGATCTCTCTTACATATTTTTTCTACATAAGGTGGAATCCTTCCATCTAAAGTAGTTACTGTTGCACTCATCCAGTTTGTTTGTTCTGGGTCTGAGCAGAATTTATCTGGGTGACCAAATTCATCACATTGGTCAGCTATTTTTCTCCACATATCCCAGCCACCACCTGGTTTTATTTCTGGGTCAAATGGAGCTGGCGTGTTTTGGCTTCCAAGTCTTGCATTTTCAACACATCCACCATTCGTAATAAATACTAAATCATTTTCCGTTAAATCTATAGAATTTTGATTTCCCTCTGTAGTATATATTATTCTTTTTGCCACTTTCTTATATTCTTGAATGTCGAATTCAACATTTTCAACTTTTGTGTTGTAATGGAATTGAACTCCGAATCCTTCCAAATACTTAATCATTGGCAATATCATAGATTCATATTGATTATATTTTGTAAATCTTAAAGCCGTAAAATCTGGTAATCCTCCAATATGATGTATATATCTTTGTATATATAACTTCATTTCCAATGCACTGTGCCAATTTTCAAAGGCAAACATGGTACGCCAATATAACCAGAAATTTGAGTTTAACACTTCATCATCAAAGAAATCTGTAATCTTTTTATCGTATAATTCTTCATTTGGAGTAAAGAACAATTTTAATATTTCCATTGCACCTTTATCAGACAAGCCAAATTTCTTATCTGTATGTGCATCTTCACCTCTATTTACAGTTGCTCTCATTAAAGAATAATTTGGATCTTTCTTATTAAGCCAATAATATTCGTCTAAAACACTTACACCTTCTGTTTCTATTGACGGAATTGAACGGAATAAGTCCCACATGCATTCAAAATGGTTATCCATCTCTCTCCCGCCACGCATAACATATCCTAAATTGTCATACTTATATCCATCACATGCGCCTCCTGGAATTGAGTCCTTTTCAAGAATATGAACTTTTTCGCCTTTCATCTGTCCATCTCGAACTAGAAAACAAGCTGCAGCAAGAGCTCCGAGTCCAGAGCCTATAATATATGCTGATTTATCATCAACACCCTCTGGTTTAACAGGTCTTGCAAAAGCTTCGTAATTTCCACTACTATAATACATAAATTTTACCTCCTTAGTTTTAATAAATTTATTATAAAAATAAAAATTTGTAATTTTCAATAACCAGTTTTTTCATAATGTCAAAAATTTTTACAAATTTATATAATTGTCAAAAATTTATTAAACAATCAGTAAATATTTTACCTATAATTTCTTAAATTATACAAAGCTTTTTTAAAACTTCCATCTAAAATTTTACTTAACTTTTCTATTATTTCTTTTGGACTTTCCTTCATGCCTTCTTCTATCCAATTTTGAATTATTCCTACAAATGAATATCTATAAAATGTAGCTATAAAAGTCTTATCTTCGTCTTGTACCTTTATGCTTTCTTTTTCCGCTTCTTCATCGATTACATTTTTCAATAATTTATCAGTATGTTCATATATAAATTTGTTTACATATTTTCTACTTATTGAGTTATATGTATTTCTCACAAAATCCTTATTATCTTGCACATAATTAAAAATACTAAGAAATCCTTCCTGCCACTTTTCATATGTATCTTTATCGTGAATAATTGGTTTAATAACCTCATTAGTATATATCCACTCTATCAAATCATATACATCTGCAAAATGATAATAAAAAGTTTGCCTCTGTATTCCACAATCATCTGTTATATCCTTAATAGATATTTTTGTTAATTCTTTTTGAGACAGCAACTTCTTTAAAGATGTAGCTAATGCTCTTTTCGTAATTTCCGACATACTGTACCTCTTATAACATATTTCTAATATATTGTTTATACCATATTAAAATCCAATTTTAAAGCTTTATAATATAATTTCTATTATATCTTCCATTCTTATTACTTTACCATCATTCAATATGATAATGTTTTTTATATCATCAATCTTTTTTACTAATCCTGTTGTTGTTTCGTATTTTCCACCTTGCTTTTTTGTGTCTTTCACAAAAAAAGTTATTGATATTTGTTGTCTGGGATTTTGTTTAATATAACTTAGTTTTTTATTTATATCATTTCGTATTTCATCTGTTACTTCTATTTGATTTTCAGTTACTCTAGCTACTTCACTTACTTCATCTTCATAGCCTGTTACAGCAGAAAATGGAGCAAACTGTGCAGACCTGGCCTCTAGACTCATTCGTGGATGTATTTTTGAAACATGGTGCTCCAATTTTATTATGTCATCGTATTTATGTTCAATCCTCATAGTTCCATACCTCCGCTCTACAAAATATTTTCATTTTACTCTTGGTGGCCTCCAATCTGCCCATTTCTCTGTATTGTTGTAGCGTCTTCTTCTAAGTCCATTCCTTTTATTATTGCATTTTTACCGAATCTATTTTTTAAATCTATAATAGTATCTTGAATTTTTTTCTCTTTTTCTAATTTTACTTTTTCCTCTTTTTCTTTCTCTGCTAACTTTCCATAATTAGTAAATAAATTTACCTGTTCATATTGATTTTCCTGTTTTAATTCTTTTTCATCCGTCAAATTTCCAACAGTCAAATATATCTTTCTTATTAACAAATTTCTATTTATTATTTCATCATACAAATGAACAAACCCTTCACTAATTATTCTCGTAGAAAATGTTTTTTTATCTAGTCTAAATGTTCCATGTGCCGGTTTCGGAACTTTTCTTCCATATCTATCTTCTTTTATCTCTCCATTATAATTCTTACTGAGTTCTGCATTTTTTAAATTTTCCACATCATACTCTACCGTAAGAACCAACATGTCTGTAACAAAATGTTTCTGCACCATGTCTAAGACAATTTCATTTGCCATCTCCTTGATTATGAGCCTAGACTGCTCATAATTGTACGGACAGTGAAGCACCTGACCAGAACACAAGCTTCTATTTGCTGGCTTACATTCTTTAATACTCTTTATAGTAGCACATTCCCAACCCCAACTATGGTCAATTAATAATTCGGCATTTACTCCAAATAATTTATATAATAATTCTTCATTGTCTACTGAGCATCTTGCTACGTCTCCCATTGTAAACATCCTATATTTTTCTAATCTTTTTGCATAACCTTTACCTACTCTCCAAAAATCTGTAATTGGTCTATGATTCCATAACTTTTCTCTAAAGCTCTTCTCATCTAATTCTGCAATTCTAACTCCATATTTATCAGGGTTAACGTGTTTTGCCATAACATCCATGGCAACCTTACACAAGAAGAGATTAGTCCCTATTCCAGCAGTTGCAGTAATCCCAGTAGTTTCGTATACATCATGTATTATTTTCGTAACAAGCTCCCTAGGAGTAAGCTTATACGTATTTAGATAACTCGTTAAATCGCAAAATATTTCATCTATCGAATATGGAAATATGTCCTCTGGAGAAACATACTTTAAATATATGTTATAAATTTTGGCACTGTACTCCATATATGAAGCCATATGTGGAGGTGCAATTATGTAGTCTAATTCTAGGTTTTTATTTTGCTTTAATTCTGTATCGTCATAAGATTTTCCTGTAAAAATATTTTGAAAAGCCCACCTTTTTCTATCATTATTTATATTTTTTACTTTTTGCACAACTTCAAAAAGCCTTGCTCTACCAGGCAATCCATATGCCTTTAAACTTGGCGAAATAGCTAAGCATATTGTCTTTTCAGTTCTTGTATTATCTGCCACCACCAAATTTGTTGTGAGTGGATCTAGATTTCTTTTTCTACATTCTACAGATGCAAAAAAAGATTTTAAGTCTATTGCAGCATATACCCTTTCCATAAATAACCTTCTCTCTTTATTTTCAGCTCTATCATTCTGACAAAAAGTATATCATATTTTTAGCCGTTTGTAAACATATGTTCGTTATTTTTTTCTATGTCTTATTATGTCGAATTATTGTTCTTTTTGTGATACGATTATCCTATTTTTTAGCGTTTTTTCGTTGTTTTTTATTGGTAAAATATGGTATAGTTTGTCATATTATGGTAGAGTTTGTAATAGGCAATTATCTATTACAAAAATTTCCACTCAATTAAGGAGGATTATCATGAAAATCACAGAAAAAACTCGCAGATTCATTCGGTCTATCGCACTTATAGTATTACCCATCACGCTCATACTATCACTTTCTTCTGTAATTCTAAAAGTGTACACTCAATATACAGAAGATAAACTTTTTAAAGAATTGTCCGAAAACATTTCTGTTACAGAGAAAGTACACGATGAACATTCCATTGATAGCTCTGTATCAAGTACAAATTCCGAGAACTCAACCTCTGCCATTTTATCAGAGTATTCTGAATTGCACAATGAAAATCCGGATTTATATGGTTGGCTTCAAATTAATTATACAGTTATAGACTATCCGGTAATGTACTCGCCATATGACCCTCAACTGTATTTGTACAAGAATTTTTATAAGGAAGATTCGAAATCTGGTACTCCTTTTATTCTTACACCCAGCAGTTCAAATACCATTATATATGGGCATAATATGAAGAACGCATCAATGTTTAGTTCTTTATTAAAATATAAAGATATTGAATTTTGGAAAACCCATCGATATATTATATTCAATACTTTAACATCTAAAGGGATTTACGAAATTTCCATTGTAGCAAACGAAATAGTTTATTATGATGAAGCAAAAATACCTGATGGTGCATATCTTTTTTATAAACATTCTAACTTGGATAGCAAAGGATATTTTGATGAATATGTAAATGAATTAAAAAAGAATTCGTATTTTGATAGTAACATTTCATTGGAATATGGAGATGAATTGCTTACATTAGTAACATGTGATTATGTTCAAGAAAATTCTAGATTAGTTGTAGTAGCTAAAAAAATTAATTAATTTTTTATTATTTAAAGAGCCCAGTTCATATGAACTGGGCTCAGTTTGTATTATGACTCTATATTATTAGAGTTATAAGAATTTTATAAGTTACTTAGATTTGTTCTCCTTCTTAGTAACCGCCAATGTGCCAATGCCTGCTATAGAAATCAGTAGCAACACAACATCAGTATTGTTAGAAGCATTGCCAGTCTTCGGAACTTCCGGATTAAACACCGGCGCAGTGATAGGAGTCTTAGGAGAATCAATATTCTCAATCGTCTCTTCAGCAGGTACTTCAGGCTCGAGATTGGGAGTAGGTTCGGGAGTAACCTCCGGTTCAAAGTCAGGTTTAGGACTCGGCTCAGGATTAGGATTAGGGTCAGGGTCAGGGTTTGGATCCGGATCTGGATTGGGTACAACCTCAATAATCTTGTTACACACGCTAATTGTCGTGTTTTCTTTAGACACGATATTAAACATGAGATCTTCCTTACTGAGTTCATAACCATCGGGAGCCTTGAGCTCCTTCAGATAGTACTGATAGTCAGGTACCAGGTATCTAACTTTACAAGAACCATCTTCAGTAATCAAAGCTGCTGCCTTTGACCCATCAGTGGTAAAATAACCATCACCATTTTCATCGATGGCATAATAATAGGTTACCTTTTCCTCATTATCGTCCACAGTTTCAACCTTGTAGTAGTAAAGCTGGAATGTTGCCGGCTCCTTAATAAGGTTGCCATTAGAATCCACCTTATTAATGGTAACATCTCCATCAACTTGTTCCAAGGTAATGGAGTTATACCAGTTGTACTTATATCCCTGATAAGAGTTATTAGTCCAAGGGCCATCGACGCCAAATGCCATAGAAATAGCCAACTTACTTGCCTCATCTTTATTGAGACCTGCAGTAGTTGCCTGTTTCATATAGTCATTTACTCTACTCCAGACTTCATTGGTATTATCCATGTAGTCTTTCAGTCCCATATCCTTATCGTTCCACTTGCCATGGCTACCATCTGCAAAAGCTTCCTGTCCAGCCTTATCACCAAAATAGAAGCTCAACAGTTCCTTGTAGAAAAGTTCATAACTTGCCGAAGCAATTTCTTCTTCAGGCCACTTCATCTGAATAAGAACTTGGCCATTGTTGCGTTTCATTACCGTAGAATACTTTCCGAAATAGTCCGGATAGTCTTCCAGGAGTTTATTGTACTGCTCTTCAGTAATAGAATACTGATCATCAGCCATCCCTCCCTGCATATCAACAACCATCTCAGGATGTTCTTTTGCAAGGTCAGTAAAGTTCTCGTAGCTACTCCCAAGCTTTCCGTTGTAATAATCCAACAGATAGTCGGTAAGAGCCGTCTCGCCAGTATAACCAGCTTTTTCAAGATAGCTATACATGTTAAGAACATGATTGAGTTTTACTTTAGACGACGAACTTACTCCAAAGAGTTCCTGCATAGGAACAGACTTTGCAATCGCGCCAATACTTTCGGCAGAAAGCTTCTGACCATCAAAGCCCCTAAAATCTGTCAGCTTTTCATTAGAAGAAGTATCTGCCGTTTCGAGTCTAAAAGACCCATCCTTGTACCGATAAGTATGACCATTAGATGTGGTAATCTCAATGTCAAACTTATTGGAATCGGATGGCACACAAGTGTATTCGCCATCCTTGTTACCGGTAACCTGTCTATAATATTCATTGAGTTCATCAATGACTTCAGAAAGGTCGATAACCACATCTCCATCGACATCTTCTCCAATGTCATAATAGATCTTGAATACACCATCTTCAAAGGTAATATCATACTTAGACGACACGCCTTCAGAAGTAGTCGGCTGATTAGACGGATCTGTCTCGGGTTTGAAATTCTCTTTTATAGATGTTTCACCCGAATCATCCACAAAATTTTCCACAGTCTTTTCATCAGAAGGCTCTGCAGGTTTGTTTGTTTCTTCTTCGTCAGAGGGTTCTTCGGTTTTTTTCGCTTCCTCTTCATCAGAGGGTTCTTCGGTTTTTTTCGCTTTTTCTTCATCAGAGGATTCTTCGGTTTTTCCCGCTTTTTCTTCATCAGAAGGCTCTGCAGGTTTGTCTGCTTCTTCTTCATCAGAGGGTTCTGCGGTTTTTCCCGCTTTCTCTTTGTCAGAGTCCTCTACAAGTTTCTGCTCTACTTCCGTATCTTCGAGCTCAGAAATCTCAACGATGTAAGGTCCATCATCGATGTTCCGTTCGAAAGGTTCAGCAGCCGAAGCAGAAACACCCACTACCTGTGCAAAAAGAGTAGCAGATGCAACAGTCAGCGCTAACATTCTTCTCGGACGTTCTCTCTCCCGGTTAGAAATATGTTCTGCCATGTGAATACGCTTTTTCATAAGGGGTACCTCCTTAACTTATAAAAATGTGAATGTTCAACCAGTGCTTCATAGCACCTAATTGCTAATATACCATTTTCTGGTAATCAAATCAATATACATTTGTAATTATTTTACATTTTTCGTCTTCTTTTTTCGACATTATTCTACATTTTTTTCATTTTTATATATCATAAATATTCGCCTTTAATATAATTTTTTGAATTTTGATTTTATCATCTAAAGATATATTCCAAGTACTTCCAGCAATACTTCTTTTTATTTTATGTTCTTTTGCCGGTTCTCCTAATAGCTTATTTAATTTTTTCTGTAAATCTACCTTATTAGTACATATAGAAAGAATATTCTCACTATATAATACATTTATTGTTGTTTCTGTTTCTGATTTATTTGGTTCTTTATATATCTTTTTCATAGTACTTCCTTTATTTAATAGTATTCCTAGGCTTAGATTATATCACATTTTTCTAGATTTGTAAGCTTTTTAGCTAAAAATAGCAATTTAAAATTATTTACAACTAACATTAAAAGTGATATAATATATAAGTTCGCAATTTACACATCTAATGGAGATATTCTCCAAGGAGGACAATATGAGTTTTTTCAAAAAGAATCAGCCCGAAGCTACCACGCAGAAATCTTCTGAAGAAGAAAAGCAGTACAATGCTGCTTGCATAAACATGGAAATTGCTACCGGCAATTTTAAAAATATGACGCAAGCAGATATTTGTGCTTGCGTGGAGAGTTGCAGGCCTTCTAAGTAAACTCATAAAAAGAATGTATTCTTTTCTCACCCTGCGAAGGGTGAGTTTCTTTTTGCTTATTAGGCTTTATGAAAAATAGAGTATATCTATTAAATACACTCTATTTATTCCATATTTTTATTTATGCGTTTTTTCCACAGCAATTCTTATATTTCTTACCACTTCCACATGAACTTTGTACTCCCATATTATCTGTATTATTTGTATTTATAATATTACCTGTATTTCAGGCTTTTCCAGACTAGGTAACATCTATATTATTTGTATTTATGATATTACCTGTACTATAAGTATTTCTCTAACGTGTACATATTGTGGACAGTGTCCACATCCGTTCACTTGTTACAATTGTATAAAATATATTATTTAGTGTCAACCCTGGTCTTCCATAATTTTATCTACAGACAATTCTTTTATCAAATTAATGTCATAATCGTTTAAACACTCATTATGTTCGACAAAAAAAGATTCTTGTTTATTATCTCCTATATTATAAGTGAATACTGATATAAAAACTTCATCATAATTTTGATTAAATTTTTCATTACTTTCTTCAAATTGTTTAAATTCCATACCATCCCATGAAAGTGCCTTTCTGTTTGTTTTTCTATCAGTAAAATACATTTGAAGACCACCATAAGTATATATCTTTACAACCTTTTTAGAAATCAATGCTATATATGTTGCTATTTTATCCGTATTATCTAATAAATGGATTTGCGATAATATCTCTTTTCTTTTTGTTGTATCTATAACTTGATGTTTCATTATATCAAAAACAGCATAATTCTTTTTTTCTTCGGTAATATGTCCATTATAGTGATTTATGTACATTTCTGTTTTTTTATATTCTTTTAATGTTTCATTTGTAATATATTTTTCTACAAATTCATTTTTATATGCTTCTGTCATCGAATCAAAACATCTTAATAATATTTCTTCATCCATTAATAATACAGGATATGGATCTATTGCCAATCTCATAACTGCAATTATTCCAATAGTTTTTTCCAAAAAGTCAACATAATTTTCAATAAATACTTTATCATCCTTTTTTATATTTATTGGATGATTTCTGCTAACATAAAAGAATCTTAACCCCTGTTTATGAATACATTTATTTATCTTTTTGCTAACATTTTTTATTTCATCAAAAAATGATTCCATTTTCTCTTTCATATCGGATATTACTATCCCATATTGATATAACTGATTTAACATTTGTCCTTGCATTGGAAAATCTTTAGTATTTTTCCAATCTTCCATTTTTTCTCGTCTTTCTTCATCTGGCATATCTGATAAATAAACTATTGTTGTTGATATTTCAATAGCTTCCCTTAAGGAATAGTAAGCATTATCAAAATAACCTAATTCAAAAAGAGAAATAGAATTAACAACTAATTGAACCGCTTCCATTATAAAAGTGTTTGCTAATGGTATATCCATTCTTCCTGAAAATGAATGTTCAATATTCATTAAATCTTCAAAATAGTTTTCAACATTAGGAATTTCATATCGTTTTATATTTTCATTTTTTCTCCATTCACTATATTTAAAATTATCACTCATATTTCTTCTCCAAAGTAAATTTTTCATATAAAATTATATCATCATTTCTTAAAAATAACAATTTATCTACATTTTAAGATTACTATAGTTTTTGAGATTTTGTTCTAATATTTTTGAAACCGTTTTCTTATCTTCACTTGTACTTGAAATATAATATTTTTCGGTAGTTTCTATTCTTTTATGCCCTAACACCTCTGCAATATCTTTTATTTCACACCCGCCTCTTAAACTTATAGTAGCAAAACTTCCTCTTAAATCGTAAAATCTACATTGAATTCCTAATTCATAATGAATTATTCTAAATGGATATCTAATAATATCTGTTCCTGAATAAGTTCCATCTTTCCTAGTAAATACCATTTGAATTTTATTATTTCTAGATTGACTTTCTATAACTTTATATTCTATTAACTTACCATATTTATTTTTTATTTCTTTTAAGGTATATCTTTTATACTTTTTGCCATATTCTTTTTTATATTTAACTTGTAGATTTTTATAATCAGATAATACTGAATATAGAGTATCACAAATATAAACTTCTCTACTACTGCCTATTGTTTTTGTTGTACCTAAATACCATCTGCCATTTTCTTCTTTATCTTTTGCGTAAACGGTCTTATTAATTTTTATTATTCTATTTTCTAAATCAATATCATCCCAAGTTAAAGCAAATACTTCACCAGTTCTCATTCCCGTATAGCAAGCAGTTAAAAATGCACATACAAAAACTTTGTTATTCTTAAATCTGCCCAAAATTATTTCTATTTCTTCTTCAGTATAGATGTGACCTATATTGTTTTTTTTAGTTCAAATGATAATACTCTAGGTATCTCCAAATCACCAGCCGGATTATTCTTAATAAATCCAAAATAGTAAGTTGCATCCCTCAACGAACTTTTAATAACCTTTTGATAATTTCTTAATGCGTTCCTTGTGCCAGATGTTTGATATAACTTTAATAGCGCTTGATTTAGAATATATGGTGTTAAAATTGATAACTTATAATTACCTAATTCCTTTTTAATATTCCTAAAAGATTCTTTATATCTCCTTGCAGTAGAATATTTATAGTTTATTTCAAAATATTCTTTCATCCAATAGTCTAAATAATCTCCATATAACATATTACACTCTACATTAGTTATTCCATTTATAAATTCATCGTATGCTTTTTGTCCAGCTATATATGCCTCATTTTTAGTTTTAAAACCTGATTTAGTTATTTGTTTTCTTTTTCCATTTACCTTTCCTGCTTCAAAGCAATATTGATACACTTTACCCCTTTTTCTAATATTGATCATTATTGTCACTTATCCTTTCTTTAATCACTATTATTTCAATTCAATCTAATAAAAAATAAAAGATAGTTGATTAATCCATCTAATTAACTATCTTTTATTTCCATAAAATTAATTTGATTTAATTTTGTCACATCTACTTTTACTTCAGTATTATAATCATTTATGAGCAAGAAATAATCCTTTAACAAAGTTAAAATACAATTAAAATATATATCATAATACTGCGTTGAATGATTGGTATTAAATGGTATTAATTTATCAATTTGTGATAATAAATGAATATCTCCAGAAAAGAAATTATACATATACCCATATTTATATTTTTTTGCAAGTTTTCCATATGATTTTTTACCTTTAAAAACTTTCAGTAATCCTTTATTATTATCATTCAATTCTTGTATATTTAAGCTTTTTGCTCCTAATTGTTTATTATACGATTCTAAAGCAGATTCTACTATAAGTTGTAAATTTATATTTTCATTTTTAACTTCTTTAATAAAACATATTTGTTCTATTATTTGCCTACATAACATTGAAATATATGATGGATATATTTCACCATTACTAAATTGTTTACAAATTTCACTTGTAATGTTTAGCGATAAATGAAAAACCATTAGATTGTTTTTTTCGATATTAATAAATTTATTTTCAAAATTAATATTCTTGTTAATCGATTTTAAATAGTTTGTCATAGATATTCTATATATCAATAAGCTCATCCAATAAATTTTATTTTTTATAGCAGCATACTTATTTAAATCTACTTTTGTATATAAATTTTCAAATATCATATTGCCAAAAATTTTGTCGTGATAATCTTTATCAATATCTAATGATTTTAATAAATTATTTAACTCCATCATTCTTTTCATCCCCTTCAAAAAAAAATGTCAACAAATTACTTTTTGCTGACATCATTTAATTTCAATGGATTTTGTCCACATTTTTATTTATTGGTTGACAAACAACAAATTTGTTACCTTTCTTAAATTCAATTTTTCCTTGTTTTATACTACTTTCCACAGCAATTCTTATATTTTTTTCCCGAACCGCAAGGACATGGGTCATTTCTTCCAACTTTTGGTCCTTCATTTACAACTGTTTTGTTCATTCCGCCTTCTTTTTCTGATATATTTCCATCAACTAGGTTGATTGCTGTATCTTCAAGGCTTGCTCCTGTTACTTTTGTTGTTTCTGTTCTTTCTATTGGACCTTCTTTTTTACGAATGTTTAGCAATATTTTTACAACGTCCATTCTTATGTCTTCTATCATATCGTCAAACATTTCTGTTCCTTCAAGTCTGTATTGTACAACTGGGTCTTGTTGTCCATATCCACGAAGTCCAATACCTTTCTTTAATTCGTCCATGTTGTCTATATGATCCATCCATTTTTGGTCAACTATTTTAAGCATTACAACTCTTTCAAGTTCTCTTAAATTTTCCTCACCAAATTCTGTTTCTTTAGAAGCATATATTTCGTGTACTTTTGCTATTAATTCGTCTACTAAGGCATTTCTGTCGAATTTTTCTGTCTTTAATGCTGCTACATCACTTATTCCTAAGTTTGTTTCTATGTCTTGAGCAATTGATTCTTTGTTTACTTCTTCTCCGTCTACTATATGAGAATCTACTATTAATTCAACAACAGAATCCATCATTTTTAGTATGCTTTCTTTTAAGTTCATGCCGTCTAAAACATCTCTTCTTTGCTCATAAATTACTGTTCTTTGAACATTCATTACATCGTCATATTGTAGAACGTTCTTTCTTATACTGAAGTTTCTTCCTTCAACTTTCTTTTGGGCATTTTCAACAGCCTTTGAAATTAATCTACTTTCTATTGGCATGTCTTCGTCTGCACCTAAAGTATTGTAAACTTTTGTTACAATGTCTCCACCGAAGATTTTCATTAGGTCATCGTCTAATCCAATGTAGAATCTAGATTCTCCTGGGTCACCTTGACGTCCACTACGTCCACGAAGCTGGTTATCAATTCTTCTTGATTCGTGTCTTTGTGTACCAATTATCTTTAGACCGCCTGCTTCAATAACTTTTTCTTTTTCTTCTTTTATTTCGTTATCGAATTTTTTCTCTAATTCATTGAATTTTTCTCTTGCAGAAAGTATTGCCTTGTCATCTGTCTCGTTATGTGCTGCAGCATCTTCAATTTCTTCATCAGTGTATTTTAGCTTTCTCATTTCTTGTTTTGCAAGATATTCGCTATTTCCACCAAGCATAATATCTGTACCACGTCCAGCCATGTTTGTTGCTATTGTAACAGCACCAAATTTACCAGCTTGTGCTATAATTTGAGCCTCTTTCTCGTGGTATTTAGCATTTAATACTTCATGAGGAATTCCTTCTTTATCAAGTAATTTACTTAATTTTTCAGATTTATCAATAGATACTGTACCAATTAAAACTGGTTGTCCTTTTTCATGAGCTTTTTTGATGTCTGCTATAACTGCTCTAAATTTGGCATCTTCGTTTTTGTATATTATGTCTGAATTATCTTTTCTAATCATTGGTTTATTTGTTGGAATTTCAACAACGTCCAATTTGTATATTTCTTGGAATTCTGCTTCTTCTGTCATTGCAGTACCTGTCATACCAGATAATTTTTCATACATTCTAAAGTAGTTTTGGAATGTAATTGTAGCAAGTGTTTTAGATTCATCGTTTATCTTAACATGCTCTTTTGCTTCAATTGCTTGATGTAATCCGTCATTATATCTTCTTCCATACATAATTCTTCCTGTAAACTCGTCTACAATTAGAACTTGTCCATCTTTTACAATGTAATCTTTATCTTTCTTCATTATTCCGTTTGCATGTAAAGCTTGGTTTACATCATGAACTAATTCTGAATTCTCTAAATCATTGAAGTTTTCTAGTCCAAATTCTTGTTCAGCCTTCTTTATACCTTGTTGAGTAAGAGTTGCAGATTTAGCCTTTAAATCTACTATATAATCATATTTCTCGTTATCTTCTTCTTGCTCATAATCTTTGTCATCTTCTTCAATTATAACTTTAGCTTGTAATTTTTTTACAAAATGGTCAGCCTTTTGATATAAATTAGAAGATTGTGCTCCTCTACCAGAAATTATAAGTGGTGTACGAGCCTCATCAATTAAAATACTATCGATTTCGTCGACGATTGCATATTTTAATTTTCTTTGAACTAATTGGTTCTTGTATATAACCATGTTATCTCTTAAGTAATCGAAACCAAACTCGTTGTTTGTACCATATGTAACGTCACATGCATATGCTTCTTGCTTTTGCTTTGGATTCATTCCGGCAATAACAAGACCAACAGAAAGTCCTAAAAATCTATAAAGATTTCCCATCCACTCGCTATCTCTTTTTGCTAGGTAGTCGTTTACAGTTATAACGTGAACGCCTTCTCCTGTAAGTGCATTTAGATAAACTGGAAGTGTTGCAACAAGTGTTTTTCCTTCACCTGTTTTCATTTCTGCAATTCTTCCTTGGTGAAGTATAATACCACCAATTAATTGTACATCGAAATGACGCATTCCTAAAACTCTTCTAGATGCTTCTCTTACAACTGCAAATGCTTCTGGTAAAATGTCATCCAATGTTTTTCCGTTCTTCAATTGTTCCTTAAAGTATGGAGTTTTTGCAACTAATTCGCTATCAGATAATTCCTTCATAGCTGGCTCTAAACTGTTTATTTTTTCAACAATAGGCCTTACTCTTTTTACTTCTTTTTCACTGTATGTTTTAAATAATCCCATGAATAATTCATCCTTTCAAATTTATGTAATACAAGGCAAAATAGGTTACATTTTGCCATTTTTTAACTTTGTTATAGTTTACGTGGTTATTATATAACTAAATGTGGCATTTAGCAAGTAAAATCGTAATAAATTATTAAAATATATAATAAAACAGAGCACACTTTAAGGCTCTGTTTTTTTCATCTTTATAAAGTTGCAGATGTTGGTACATAACTCTCGTCTGGCGGATATACATACTCATCATTTGGCGTCTTTGTCTCTTTTATTCTTTCAATTTCTATAACTGGAATTTCTCCGTGGTATTCACCTTTTGTTATTGTTCCTTCGATTTCTACCCAGCATCCATCTTTGTATTTTTCTGCTCCATTCAAGTGACACAAAAATCCTACCACAACTGCCTGCAAATCTGGAGAAATAATCATCTGCCTTGCAAGTACAAATTGATCATTCGAAAAATCATATAATCTGTACACAAATCCTACAAATTTAATTTTTTTACCAATATACTGGTTCATATTATCATGAACTGTTTTTAATACATTTGTATAATTGGCTGCAGATATAGTATTTATTTCACTTTGTGGAACTCCTTCACTCTTTGATGTTATTCTTTCATTTGAATTAATTATATTTATTACTCCTATTGCAAACATTATAAATATTAAAATTGTTAAAATAACAAATATTATTTTAAATATCATCTTACCATTTAGTTTAAAATTGCGAACATACATCTTTCAATCCTCCCATAAGAATTGTTCTTCTTATGGTACATACTATGAAAGATTTATTGCTTTTATGAATAATCTCTTGAAAATATAGATTTTACAACTCCTTTGTCGAGCAAATTACTGAATATGTTTTTTAGAATTATTAAAGCTATTGGACCAATAAACAAACCGATTACTCCAGATATTTTAAAGCCAGTATACATCGCAATTAATGTAAATATCGGGTGAATTCCAATGTGATTGCCTACAATTCTTGGTTCTATAAATTGTCTTACAACAGACATTATTATCCATAGCACAAATATACTTATTGCAAGTCTTATGTCTCCATTACATGCTGTGATTATTGCCCATGGGACCATTACGCTACCCGACCCGAATATTGGGAGCGCGTCTACAAATCCAATCCCCAGTGCATATAGTAATGGATATGAGACTTTCATTCCAGTTAGTTTGAATATATAGAGTCCAATTAACGAAATTATGAATGACACCAATACTAATATTGCCTCAGCTTTTAGATACCTACCTAACACTTCCATTATTTCTTTCAGATGTTTGTAAATTTTCTTTACCCACATTTCGGGTAAATGGTGTTCAAGTTGGTCTATCATATATACTTTATCTGTACAAATAAAGTACAGTGATAAAAATGTTACAGCCAAATACACTCCAATAGTTGGAATCGACGTGATCCATTCTAGTACACCTTTTAAGAATGAATTTAGCCATAATACTGCTGTATTTAGGAGTTCTGTTGCAGACCTTTCAATAGCCGTAACAACATTTTCTGGAATGTTCAACTTTTTTAAGTTTTCACTGCCAATAAATTTTTGTATCATCTGGCTCGCATTTGTAAAATACGTTCCCAAATTATCTAATAAATTTGAGCCTTCCGAAACAAGTGTTGCAATCCCCCAAGTTAATAATCCAATAATTATTCCTAGTACAAATACTATCACAATAATTGCACTTGTTTTTCGTCTAAATTTACATTTTCTCATAAAAAATCTTATAGCAGGCTCTAGCAAAATAGATATTACAAATGCAATTAAAAAAGGCATATAAAAGAAAGCTAGTTTGAAACTTAGATAAATAGTTATAAAGCTTAATATCAATAAAACTAACTTTCTAAAAACCTTTGTCCAATAATTCATATCAATTACCATAATAGCTCCTAATAAATAATATATTACTATTTTATGGTAATTTTCAAAAAGTATACGTTATACAATATAATTTATTTTCAAAATAAAACAGAAATACTTATTATTTTGAAAAACAAGGGCAAGCTCGCCTTTTGAAGAGTCTAGAAGAGCTCCGACCAATAGTGCCGTACCAAAGTTTTAAAAATAATAAGTATTTCTGCATTAATATTAAAGTTGAAAAATTATAGAATTACTCTGCATTATGCTCGTCTGTTCCACAAATACATTCTATTGTATCACACAATTCTTTTTGGTCTACTGATTGATTTGCGGCTAAATCTCCTAGTGTTAAAATGCCGATAACTTTGTTGTTTTGTGTTACTGGTATTCTTCTAATTTGTTTTTCAGACATTAATCTTTCAGCCTCTGTAATTTCGCTGTTTGGAGTACATGAGCATGGCTGTGTTGTCATTATCTCGCTAACTGTGGTCTTGCAAGTATCTTTATCGCATGCAACTGCTCTTAGAAGAATGTCTCTATCTGTTACAATTCCTACTAATCTGTTTGAATCATCGCATACTGGAGTACAACCAATATGGCATTCACACATCATTTTGGCACAGTCCTGTACAGATGTGTTTGGCTTTACATAATTTACTTGATTACACATACAATCTTTAACTTTCATTTATATATCCACCTTTCAAAAAAATTTACAATATTATTATGCACATTTGAAAATTGAATATACAGTTTGAATTTTGCTGATTTGTCAAAATTTTCATAAAAATTTAAACCGGAATAGATTAATCTCAAATGACTTAATCAAAAATAATTTATGTTTTCCAAACGAAATCATAAGCTCGCCTTTTAATGAGCCTGAAGAATCTCCAGTCAAGAGCAACTTGTCGATTTAAAGATCAAATTTATTCCTGCTTATTATTCCCATTTATTGATTAATTGATTCAATACCAAAATTTGAATAAAATCCTTTTTTATATCATCTTTGGCATTTTTTTCATTTAATTTTTTAAAAATTTCATCAGTAATTTGGTTAATTATAGTTTTTGTTGGTTTTTGTGTAATTTTTTTGCATTTATTTATAACTATCGGATTAATTTTTAAGTATGACTCTGGATATAAATCTACCGTCTGTAAAGTTGGCTCTTTTATGTTTATCTCGCTTCTTGTATATGTATCTCCAATTATAGTTTTCATATACTCATCAGTATTTAACATATTTGTATCCTCCCTCGAACTATTCTGGAAGATATATTTTAATAATGTTCTTGCATTATTAAAACCTCCTCATATACTGTATTATATGAGAAGGTTTTTGTTTTGTTAATTTAGTTCATTTACATACTGTTTGAATTTTTTTCCACGTTCTTCAAAATTTTTGAAGGCATCAAAGCTTGCACTTGCCGGCGATAATAACACTACATCTCCTGTTACTGCTTTTTGTTTTGCCATTTTAACGGCTTCTTCAAGATTTGTACAATGTATAATGTCTATTTTCTTATCTTGCATTTCTCCTAATGCTATGACTGTTGCATTTTCAATTTTTTCAGATGTTGGGCCAGTCAATATTAATGTTCCTACTTTTTGTGCTATTTTTTCTCCAATTTCTTTGTAATCTAATCCTTTGTCTGATCCACCTGCTAGCAATACAATATTTTCATCAAAAGCATTCAATCCCGCAATTGTACTTGCTGGGCTGGTTCCAATAGAATCGTTGTAATATCTTACTCCATTTAGTTCTCTTACAAACTCTAATCGGTGTTCAACCCCATTAAAATTCTTTATTGCATTTAATTGTTGTTCTTTAGTAGCGACTGTTTCTGTTGCTGCAAGTGCAGCACAAATATTTTCGTAATTATGAATTCCTCTTAATTTTATTTCATCTTTTTTCAATAACTCTATGCATTTTCCATCTACACAATGTTTTATCATCTGGTCATCTCTGTCATACACATATCCATCTTTCAATTGCTTTGTACTACTAAAGAATACAGCTTTTCCGACTACATCTTTTGCAAAGTTTCTAGTAATATCATTATCCTTATTTAGGATTGCTATTCCGTTTTTATCTTGATGTAAGAAAATATTTTTCTTTGCTTCTTGATACTCCTCATATGATTTATGTACATTCAAGTGGTCTGGAAACATATTTGTTACAACTGCAATATCTGGGCTAACTTCCATTCCCATTAATTGAAAACTACTTAATTCAAGCACAATTATATCGTCTGGTCTCATATCTTTTACTTTAGTAAATATAGGCTTTCCAATGTTTCCTCCTAAAAAGCAATTACGTCCTGTTTGCTTTAATATTTCATATATAATTGATGTAGTAGTAGTTTTTCCCTCTGTGCCAGTTACGCCTATTACCTTACATGGTGCAAGCTTTAATACCATTTCAATTTCAGAAGTTAATAATGCCCCTCTTTCAACTTCTTCTACAAACTCTGGCGTTGTTGGTAATGCACTAGGAGATCTAAAAATCACATCATATCCATGTAGTCTAGATAAATTATCTTCTCCTATTTCAACTTCATATCTATATTTATTTATTTTTTCCATAATTTCATCTGATAAATTTCTCTTGTCAAATACTGTAACTTTCGCATTTTTATCATAAAAATAATCAAGCAAAGGTACATTGCTAACACCCATGCCGATTATAGCAACCTTTTTACCATCTAAGAATTTATTAAATTCTTCTAACTTTTCATTTACAAAATCCATACTTAAACTCCTTTTTAGTTTTTCGCCCATTAGGGACGCCCCTTTGGGGGCGAAATATTTTATTGAGCAATCTTTTCTAATATTTTCATAGCCGATTCTTCTGCATTCTTGCATTCTGTTACATCAACATCAATTGTTTTGCTGTATCTCTTGTAGAAGCCGGCTTGCTCCTGCAACATATCTCTTTCTTCAATATGCTTTTTCAATTCTTCTCTTGTTATTGTTTCATCTTCATATTGATGCATTTTTCTATCTACTCTTGTATCTATATCTGCTGTTACGAAGAAATGATAATCTAGCTCAGGATAAATTTTCATTAAGTCTCTACCTGATATTATTAGATTATATTGCTTTTTATATGCATCTATTAATTTTCTTCCAAATATGTAGAATTTTGTGTTATCAGCATCTTTTGCAATTTTAGAAACTGCCATTGATGTTGTGTCTGATTGTAAATTATCTTCATTTATTTCTTTTCCATCAACATAAACAACACTTTCTCTATTTTCTATTTTCAATTCTACTTTTAATATATCCATCATTTGCTTTATATCAATTGGTTTATCTGTTCCATGCATAATCTTATTCATGTCAGCTCCTGAAGACATTAATGCAAATACAATTCCTCTATATAAATTGCCACCATGTAATATTATACTATTAGGTATTTTGTCTAATAATTCCCTACAAATTGATGTTTTGCCAGCTCCAACTAGTCCTTCTATTCCTATTGTTATATTATTCTCTATTATATTATTTTCCATTTCTTCACCTTGTTCCTAATTTATTTATACAGTAATTATATGTATTTTGTTCTAATCTGTCAATAGAGTAATTTTGCTATTTTTTATTATGTTGACCTTTCGAAGATTCTGTGGTAAAATTAGTTAGTTCGTTTTATACACATGTATAATTGAAAGGAGCATATGATGAATATTTTTGTTGGATGTTCGTCTCGTGATGTAACTGATAACGTTAAGTGGAGCCGCTATTGCACGGCAACACTTGAAGTTACAAAATTCATAACTGCGCATAAGCACACTCTCGTATTTGGCGGTTGTGCAAGAGGCCTTATGGGGCTTATGTACAAATGTATGTTACTTAATAAAGCCAACATAATCGTGGCTATTCCTCAGGCATACATTAACGATGCCGAAGAGCTTTTCTACAGCAATTTGTTTGACTTTAACACTGTTAGTGAGCGCAAGGATTGGATTTTCAAGAATACTTCCATGCATATTTTTCTGCCTGGTGGCATCGGAACAATTGACGAGCTTTTTTCAAGCATAGAGGCAAAACGTTGTGGTGAACACAACAGCCCCATCATTATCATCAACGAGCAAGGTTACTTTAATGACGTTTTACACGTTCTTGCACGAGTTTATGATGAAGGCTTTGCAGATGAAAAAGACGCCAAACTGTATACCGTGGTAAACTCCACAGATGAGATTGTTCCCACATTGGAGAAATCTCTTTCATAAGTATAAGTTGAAGTTACATTTTTAATTTGCTCAAAACTCTGCGGTAAGTATCCGCAAAGAAAGTAAATCCCCTGCGGTTTTAAAACCAATGGGGATTTGCTTTGTATTAATTAAGATATTTTTTTAAGAATTTTCCTGTATAACTATCTTCATTCTTTACGATATGTTCTGGTGTTCCTACTGCTATTACTTGTCCACCTTTATCTCCGCCTTCCGGTCCTAAATCTATTATGTGGTCGCAAGTTTTTATTAAGTCTAGATTATGTTCTATTACAATTATTGTATTTCCTGTATCTACAAGTCTTTGTAAAATATCTACTAATCTATGAACATCTGCAATATGTAGTCCTGTGGTTGGTTCATCTAAGATGTATAAGGTTTTTCCTGTTGCTTTCTTAGAAAGTTCTGTTGCCAATTTTACACGTTGAGCCTCGCCACCAGATAGTGTTGTTGAAGGTTGTCCTAGTTTGATATAACCTAAGCCAACATCATACAATGTTTGAATTTTTGATTTTATTCTTGGTATTTTATCGAAGAATTCTAATGCTTCTTCAACAGTCATATCTAACACATCCGATATTGATTTTCCTTTATATTTTACTTCCAATGTTTCTTTGTTATAACGTTTCCCTTTGCAAACTTCACAAGGAACATAAATATCAGATAAGAAATGCATTTCTATTTTTAAGACTCCATCTCCAGAGCAAGCTTCACATCTTCCACCTGGAACATTGAAGCTAAATCTTCCCTTGTCATATCCTCTCATTTTTGCTTCGTTTGTGCCTGCAAATAAATCTCTTATCATATCAAACACACCAGTATATGTTGCTGGATTTGAACGAGGAGTTCTTCCTATTGGTGATTGGTCTATGTTTACTATCTTGTCTATATTATGAAGGCCTTTTACTTGCTTGCATTTTCCTGGTTTTTCATTAGATCCATTTAAGTCTCTTGCTATCGTCTTATATAAAATTTCATTTACAAGTGTTGATTTTCCTGAACCAGAAACACCTGTTACACATATAAATTGTCCTAATGGAAATTTTACTGTAATATTTTTTAGGTTGTGTTCTGTTGCTCCAACTACTTCTATAGATTTTCCATTAGACTTTCTTCTTTTCTTTGGAACTACTATTTGTTTTCTTCCACTCAAATAATCACCTGTTATAGAACCTGGTGTATTTTTTATCTCTTCTGCAGTTCCTTGTGCCATTACATTTCCACCATGTACTCCGGCTCCTGGTCCAATATCTATAATCTGGTCAGCAGCATACATCGTATCTTCATCATGTTCTACAACTATAACAGAATTTCCTAAATCTCTTAATTTCTTCAATGTAGCAATTAGCTTGTCATTATCTCTTTGATGAAGTCCAATGCTTGGTTCATCAAGAATATATAGAACTCCTGTAAGACCAGCACCGATTTGGGTTGCAAGCCTAATACGTTGTGCTTCACCACCAGATAAAGAACCAGCTGGTCTCGAGAGTGTTAAATAATCAAGTCCAACATCTATTAAAAATTGTAAACGTTTATTTAACTCTTGTAAGATCTGTTCTGCAATCATTGCCTGGGTTGGTGTAAGCTCTATGTTATTTATATATTCTTTTATTTTATCTATTGACATATCTGTAAGTTCTTTTATGTTTAAATCTCCAATTTTTACAGATAAACTTTCTTTTCTTAAACGAGCCCCATGGCAAGCAAGACAGGGAGACTCACTCATGTACATCTCGTAAAAACTTCTCATACCATTAGATTTTGTTTCATTATGACGTCTTTCAAGGGTTGGAATTACGCCCTCAAATGGAGTAGAAAATTTTCTTGTTCCGGCAGCAGATGTATATTCAAAATCAATTACTTCATCTCCTGTACCATATAGAATTTTATTTAAGAAATCCTTTGGTAATTTTTTAATTGGAACATCTTTAATTTTAACTCCATAATGTTTTGCAATACTCTCAAAGTACATCTTAGCCATAGTATCGCCTTTTTTCATGGTGCTAGCTCCGAAAGCTTTTACACCATCATATAGTGTCTTATCTTTATCTGGAATTATTAAATCCTCATCAATTCTCATTAAATAGCCAATACCAGTACACTCTGGGCAGGCACCAAATGGATTGTTAAAAGAGAACATTCTTGGTGTTAACTCTTCAAAACTAATGCCACAATCAGTACATGCATAATTTTGAGAATAGATTTTTTCTTCTTGGCCTGGCACATCTATTGTAACTAAGTTGTTTGCGTATTTCATTGCTGTTTCAACAGATTCAGTTAATCTTGCACGAATTCCTTCTTTAATAATTAATCTGTCTACCACAACATCAACATTATGTTTCTTCTTTTTATCAAGAGTAATTTCATCTTCTCCAAGCTCATACATTTGACCATCTATTCTTACTCTAATAAAACCTGCTTTTTGATAATCTTCTAACTGTTTTGTAAATTCTCCCTTTCTTCCACGTACAACAGGAGCTAAAACTTGAAGTCTTGTTCCTTCTTCAAGTTCCAGAATATTATCAACAATCTGGTCAATAGTCTGCTTTTCAATTTTCTTACCACAGTTTGGACAATATGGCACTCCAATTCTTGCATATAATAAACGCAAATAATCATAAATCTCCGTAACCGTTCCAACTGTAGAACGAGGATTCTTAGAAGTAGTCTTCTGGTCAATAGAAATAGCTGGTGAAAGTCCTTCAATGGACTCAACCTCTGGCTTTTCCATCATTCCTAAGAATTGCCTTGCATAACTAGACAAACTCTCTACATATCTTCTTTGCCCTTCTGCATACAAAGTATCAAAAGCAAGTGAAGATTTTCCAGAACCCGAAAGTCCTGTAACAACTACCAATTTATTTCTTGGAATCGTTAAATCTATATTCTTTAAATTGTGTTCTTTTGCACCTTTTATAATAATATTATCATTCATTAAAATCATCCTTTAATAAAATTTTTGCACTGTTATTATAGCATATTTATAATGCCTTTTCAATAGTTTTACAAACTTTTGTTCTTTTATTTTTTATAATTTAAGTGCACTTCTTTCCAAAAGCACACTCCTGTTATTTTTTATTTAGTTTTAATATTGTTTACAGTATTTTTCATAATTTTGTTGTAATTTTTCATAGTTTTCTTGTGATACTGTTATCTTTAATTTAATAGAATTTAGATTCTCATAGTCAATAAGTTTTTTGTTTTTTATATCCTGTAATATATTTTTATACAACATATATCTATTTGTGTCATATGTTACAAGACAATACTGATAGTTTTCGTCATTAGAATTTTTTCTGTTTTCTATTTCTAATTTAGGCTCTATTCCATTCAAATATTTTACTTCAATGTTTACTGTACCTATTGAATTGTCTATAATATATTCATGCTCATAGTTTTTTGTTATCCATAAATTATCAGACATTGGAATTTCTTGTGATAATGTTTTATATTCATTATATTGATTTGTTGAACCATGTTCGAAATTTAGGTATGACCCTATTGCTATTCCTGCTCCTACCCCGCAAGTTATCAAGCCTATTATTGCAATTATAAATATTTTCTTAAAATGTTGTTCTTTGTCTACAACAAAATTAAATGCTAATTCCATAAAGCTATAAAGAATTAAAGCTATACCAATTCCAACAAATGCAATTCCCGCGAATATATTTCCATATATAATATGGTACAATGAAACTACTGTGCAACCAACATCAATTACGAATCCTATTACCACTGGAATTGCAATGAAAATCATAAATAGCTTTATCATTATTACTATGATTTTTTCAATTACTTTTAGAAAAGCCGGACCAGAATGTTTTGGATCTCTAATAATTATTTTTTCTTTTGACTTTTCTTCGTAGTGTCTATTTTCTGTTTTTTCGATAGGTTCTTCAATACTCTTCTTCGTAATATTTTGATCCTCTATTGTTACATAATAATCTAGATACCTAATTTTTAGTAAATGAATAAAAATTACTCCTCCAACTGCAATCAATATAAGCGTAATTACTTTGCTTAATATTTTCCATAATATAGGTAATGGAAGAATTCCATAAATTATGTATTCTAAAAGTTTCATAATTAATAACCCAGATAGCAACAAAATTAGAATTATAAATACCATTTCAAATATAAATTTGATTTTTTCTTTAAACCTCATGCTAACAAACATATTATATAGTTTTGTTATAAAATTTAAAAAGTCTTGCATGCATACATTTAAATCAATCTTGTTTTTCGAACCTTCTATTGAAGTATTTCCTATTGAACCATCATCCATTAAATCTTCCAAGTGGCAATTTAATATTTGGCACATTTGTAGCATTTTTTCCATATCTGGATAAGAATTGCCAGCCTCCCATTTTGAAACTGCTTGTCTAGATACGCCTAATTGTTCTGCAAGTTGTTCCTGCGATAAATTATTGTTTTTTCTTAGTTTTGGTAATTTTTCACTAAATCTCATTTTTCTCACCTCCACCTAAATTATAGAGCAAATAAATAAAGTTGCACCACCAATTTTCATTATCTTTTTGTAAACTTTCAGTTGCATTTTATCCTTTGCACTATTTTTTTAGTATAAATAGGTGTCTAATTGTTGTATTTTTAATAATTTACTCTTCAATTAGTTTGCAATATTCTTCTACAATCTTTTTAGCGTGTCTACGATCTCCATATAAGCAATCTATGTATTCTGGAGCTTTTTCTTCTTCATAGCATTCTTTCGTAAATCCATCTATGTATTCAACATATTCATTAACTCTGTTTTCTTTATCAAGCATCCAAGGTTTCTTTGGATATATAAAGTGAATTACAGCTAAGTCATCCATCGAATATTCTTGAAAGTTTACATAGTACTCTAGATATGGAAAGAATATATTATATTTATTTTTTAGATGTAACTCAGGTTTATTTTTCCACTCATGGTCATATTCCTGCAATATATCTTGATCCCCTATTGCATCTCGTTTGTCTATTATTGTTTTTATTATTTCTTTAAATTTTTCAATTTGACCTTTTTTAGGCTCTACTACAATAACACCAGATGTAAGTTCTAAGCATCTGCACGTCAAGTTTGGACCATAATGTTTATCTATTACGGCCGACATATGTGGTTTATCAAATAAACAATCTATGTTTTGTCTTACATAAATATCGCTATCTATAAATACAATTTTCTCGAAATCTGTTAGTTCGAAAATATTTAATTTATCAAATGTGTAATTCCATCTGTTCTTTGCCATTGACCTGTTTCTATCTATTATTTCTTGAGGCAAGTCAACTTTTTCTCTTCTTATAGTTTTTATACCTTTTTTATTTAATTTTTCTTCTATCTCTTCAGAAATCTCGTTGCTAAGTAATGCATATAATGGATATTTAGAATGCACATTTTTTAATGCTTGATTTAGTGCAATAACTCCTGGTAAATAATTTTCTGTTGATAAAGTCGTAAAATAAGCCTTCTCTCCCATATTCTCTCCTCTTTTCGCCCAAAAAGGGGCGTCCCTATTGGGCGATTACAAGTTTTTTATTATTTTCAGTAATTGTTTTTTTCAACTTTTTCCAAACAACTTGTACATGTTGAAAATCTTCATAATCTTGTTTTACATTTGAATTATATTTTTCTAGGTCTTCCAATAAAATGTTAAAGTCTTTATCTTTAAACATTTTATTCATTGCTGGAATGCCTCTCTTTAAGTTTTTTACTGTTTTCTTTATTTCTTTTTCATAATTTTCTTTATCCGTTGCATACAAATATAAAGGTCTGTATTTAATCCAGCCTCTAGCCACCTTATAAAATCTCTGTTCAACGCTTTTATCGTTAGATTTTGTTTTATCTATTTTCCTTGGATACTTTCCTTCTAAAACATTATTAAATTTTATAAATGGGTCATGAAAATGATAAACCGGTACACTTACCACTTTGTTTTCATTCAATAACAAAGAAAAGAATGCATCTTCTCCTCTTGCCCCTTCCGGATTATAAAATGCCGGAATTTTTTCTAAATGTTTCAAGTTTAGGCACAATGGAGATCCCAATATACGTTTATGCGTTCCTTGGATTTGTATTTCACTCACAGTTTTCTTTTTCATTAATTCTTCATCAGCATAGGCAATTCCATCATTTTTCGACAAATATTCTTTAACATCTTTCCACGTCATAAATTCATTTTTTACAGCCTCTATAAAAGACTTTATTCTACGCTCATGAAATGGATTTTTTAATTCCATATATGGAAGTGGCGAATTATACCCGCATCTATGTCCGAAAGTAATATCAGCATTTTCTATGTTCTCCAAATGCCCTAATATATTATTTTGCGCCTTCCATTTAATGTTTTCGTTCGTATTATTCTTAATACATGCTACTGGGTATTCGTCATCATCCCAATATAAAAAATAATCAATTCCATTAATTACCGCATTATATAGCAGTGTATTCCTTGCTTTTGCATAGCCATAGCCGAAGAATAAATTGGCTTCGTCCATAGTTATTATTTTCTCTTTAACTAATCCTGATTTTTGCTCCTCTATTAATTGGGGAGTAATATGAACAATTTTTATATCTTTATGTACCTCTGGTAATATTTTATAAAAATCTTCTTCTCTAGATTCTTTTTGGTAACTTAAATCATACAATATGAATATCGTTAACTCAACCTCTCTATCAAACTTTTTAGTTTGATTTAATAAATGCTTATATGTGTTGTTTATAACAGCGCAAACATTCGGTCTGCCTGACACAAATCCAATTCCAAATTGTGCCTTTTCTTCCATATTCTATTAATACAGCTCCTTCACGTTATATTTTGCTTTTGCAATTATATCATACTTTTCGTTTAATGGCAATGTTTTTCAGTTTTATTATGGTGTTTTTTAATATGTCGGAGGCTATTTTTAATTATTATAGCTTAATTTCAATATTCTTCATTTCATCATCTATATGCATTTTTTTATAGGTTACTTTACAAGTATCTAACAATTTTCTAGATGCTATATTATTTTCGGAATTTGCATATTTATCAGATAAATATATTACTTCTTTAATTCCAGATTGAATTATCATTTTTGCACATTCGTTACATGGAAATAAATCCACATAAATTTTAGCACCTTCTAAGTCTTTCCTACTTCCTCTATAATTTAATATTGCATTCATTTCTGCATGGCATACATATGGATATTTTGTATCCAAATTGTTGCCTTCTCTATTCCAAGGAAACTCGTCATCATTAAAACCGTTTGGAGTTCCATTATATCCAATTGATAAAATTCTATTATCTGCACCAACAATGCATGCACCAACTTGAGTTGATGGGTCCTTACTTCTCATCGCAGATAATTTGGCTATTGCCATAAAATATTCGTCCCAGCTAATATAATTACTTCTTTTCTTATTTTTATCTTCCATTACATCCTCCATATATATAAACGGTAAATTTTTAAATTTGTCACACAATTATATAAAAAACAATCTAATTTTTAGAAATAAGTTCAAGTTTGTTTTTTGAGAAATCCAGACAAAATCCGAACAAGAGCTACGTATCGAAATTTTTGTAAAATTAAAATTGTTTTTTATATTACTCGCCCAAAAAGGGGCGTCCCTATTGGGCGATTTCAAATGGCATATGTTTCATCAGTTTATTATAGCATTCTCTACAAACAGGTATATATTCTGCGTCTCCAACCATAATATCTGTGTCTTTTTGTCCTTTATAATATGTAAATATAGCTTCTTCGCTCTTACAAATTTCACATATAGAAGTCATCATCTCAATATTATCAGCAATACACATTAAATCTCCCATTTTACCAAATGTTTTCTTTTCTGATGTTAAATTTAATCCAGCTATATAAAATTTTTTTCCTTCTGCAGCCATTTTATCTATTGTTTGAATATCTCCTTTTAAAAATTGAAATTCATCAATAAAATATGAATCTGCATCATATTTTTCAAGCTCATTTATGCTCTGAATATTTATAGCATTTATTGAATTGCCTGCTCTTGTTGATATTACTGCATCTCCTGCTCTATTGTCTAATAATGGTTTAAATACCTTAATGTTCTTTCCTGCAATTAATTGTCTCTTTAATTCATTAAATATCTTCTGACTTTTGCCGCATTTCATTGGTCCTGTATAAACATTAATAATTCCCATTACTGTTACTCCTCCATTTATGTAAATCATATTTATATTTTTGCTGATGAATACTATATATGTAATTAGGATATTTATCAAGTGTTTTTGCTAAATTTATTAATTTGTAATAATGTGTAATATTTTGTAATAATATGAAACTTAAAAAGTACTAGTTCATACTTTAAAATATTACTTCATTACTTTGTTATACTCTTAATTCAATTTTACAAAGCATGTTTCAAATTTTCTATGAATTAGTACTTTTATTGCTATATTTTAATTACATTTTTAAAATTCCATCTTTTCTTGTAACCAGTTTTCTATTTCAGAAATATCAATTCTTACTTGTTCCATTGTATCTCTATCTCTAATTGTTACTTTGTTGTCTTCTAATGTATCGAAGTCTATTGTTACACAATATGGTGTACCAATTTCATCTTCTCTTCTATATCTCTTTCCAATGCTTCCAGCCTCATCATAATCGCACATAAATTTCTTTGATAAATTTTTATATACCTCTTGTGCTTTTTCCGATAATTTTTTTGATAAAGGAAGTACAGCTACTTTATATGGAGCAAGAGCTGGGTGTAAGTGTAATACAACTCTTGAATCTCCTTCACCTAAGTCTTGTTCTTCATATGCGTTACATAAGAATGCTAAAGCAACTCTGTCACATCCTAGAGATGGTTCTATAACATATGGAATGTATTTTTCGTTTGTCTCTGGATCTTGATATGATAAATCTTGTTTTGAGTGTTCCATGTGTCTTGATAAATCATAATCAGTTCTATCAGCAATTCCCCATAATTCTCCCCATCCAAATGGGAATGCAAATTCTATATCTGTTGTAGCTTTACTATAAAATACAAGCTCTTCTGGGCTGTGGTCACGAAGTCTGATGTTCTCTTCTTCCATTCCTAAATCTAATAAGAATTTCTTACAATAGTCTTTCCAGAATTTAAACCACTCTAAATCTGTTCCTGGTTTGCAGAAAAATTCAAGTTCCATCTGTTCAAATTCACGTGTTCTAAATGTAAAGTTTCCAGGTGTAATTTCGTTTCTAAAAGCTTTACCTATTTGACCAATTCCCATTGGAAGCTTTCTTCTTGTTGTTCTCATTACATTTTTGAAGTTTACAAATATACCTTGTGCTGTTTCAGGTCTTAAATAAATTTGAGCTGTTGAATCTTCTGTAACTCCTTGAAATGTTTTAAACATTAAATTGAACTTTCTTATATTAGTAAAGTTTGTTTTTCCACAATCTGGGCAAGGAATTTTGTTTTCATTTATGTAATTTACTAGTTGTTCATCAGTCCAACCGTCTGCAACTAAATCTTTTCCATTTTCATGAGCCCATTCTTCAATTAACTTATCTGCTCTATGTCTTGTTTTGCATTCTTTACAGTCAATTAATGGGTCACTGAAGCCTGCAACATGTCCTGTTGCAACCCAAGTTTCTGGGTTCATAAATATTGCTGCATCAAGCCCAACATTATATTTGTTCTCTTGAATAAACTTCTTTCTCCATGCAGCTTTAACATTATTTTTTAATTCTACACCTAAAGGGCCATAATCCCATGTATTTGCAAGACCCCCGTAAATTTCAGAGCCTGGATATATATATCCTCTATTCTTGCAAAGTGCTACCATTTTTTCCATACTTTCAATCATAATTTATACCTCTTACATAGCTAAAAAATTAGCGCATTTTGCCATTAATACTACCACTTAATAGTAGATATGTCAAGGCAAAATGCCTTTTTTTGTACTAGTCATTAATTTTTTATACAAGAAAGTATATTGCAATTATTGTAAATTATGTAAATTAATGATATAATAAGTTAGCTTGATTTAATTATCAGTTATCACTAGAAAGGATGGTTATCATGAAACGATTTTTAATCGCATTTTCTAGGCGGACTGATTCAAATACTGAATTAAAAATTTCAGTAAAAGAACTGTCTGACGAAGTGTCGTCTCACGCATTATTATGTCCCCAAAGAACATTTATTTTATATGAAGCTTTGGGCGAAAGCATCGACGATATTTATGCCCAATTAAACACTATTAGCTTTTTTAACATTATTAGGTTGGACTTTTCCAATTTACCTCAAGCAATTGGGAAAATCTATATGTTTGGAAAATTCATGCCGTCCCCTGATGGCAACGGTAACATTATCTACAACAGCAACTGTAAAATTGCTATTCCCGTCGAAAATCTGAGCAGTAATTTCGTGATTGTAAACATTTGAACCATCAACCCACCTGCCAAAGAAATATGGCAAGTGGGTTATATTTATTATATATTACATCGACATTTTTAATACTTTTCATTCCTTATTGCTAATATGTATGTTTTCTATCTCTCCTTTCAATTCTCTTGATATTATATTTTGTATTTGAGCTATTTGCTCTTCTTTAAGTTCTTTAGCTTTCACGATTATGCTTATACTATCCCCATTTATAAATATTATTAAATCTTGAAATCCTTTGTTTTTTATTAAGTTTTCTGCTATCATTATTGCATTTCTCGTATCATTTATTTTCTTTATTTCATTTTCTGAAATTTCCTTTTGAGTTTCTGAGATTTGACTATTACTCAATATTTTTTGATAGCTTTCTAACATTTGTGAATACATTTTATCTCTTTCTAGTCTAAGCTCTGCAAAATATTGGTCTCCACTAGTTTCTGTTACATTTGTAGATGTGTTTATTTCATTTTGAACGGTATTTTTATCGTTTTCTTTATTTTCAGTATTTTGTTCATTCGATTTTATTTCATCTTTTTTATCCTCGTCCTTAGACGTATCATTATTTTCATTATCAGTATTTTGCGTTTCATCATTATTAACCAAATCATTATTATCAGTCACGTTTGCACTCACGAGTGTTGCATCTCCAATTCCCGCATATTTTTCAGAGTCTGTTAATACTGCTGTTTCTAAAGCTTGTTTCTCGTTGCTCGTGTAGTTCATGTAACCTGCAGCAATCAGCATTATTGCTATAACAGAAATTATAATTTGATTTTTCTTTAAAATCTGTTTCATATTCACAATCTCCTCTTATTTCCATATTTTTAATCTTTCATCTCAAAGACTTGTATTTTATATGTAGCAAGTCCAGTCACTGCTTCTACCGCCTGCACTATACTCGTTTTTATGTTTGCATCAGTTGCTCCCTGTGCAGTTATTATTGCACCTTCTATTTTAGGATTTACTACACTCTGGGTTATTGGTGTTTTGGTTCCATTCTTGTCTTCGTATATTACATCTTTCTTCGTAGTGCTTTCATTCACAGTTCTTGTGCCTCCGCCAGAATCGGTCTCTTCTGTCGTACTAGTGCTGGAATCCTCATCATACATCGGTATAATCTGACTAGTTTGTGAATATGTAATTAATACTTTTGTTTTACCAACTCCCTTTATATTTGATAATATATTCTCCAATTTCTGTTCCATTCCAATCTCTTCAGTTACTGTCATTTGTGTTTCATTTTCTGTCGTGGCAAGTTTTTTATTTGTATCTGTTGTTATATTGTCTTTTTTCTTATCTCCGCTCCAAATATAGTTAATTGCTACAATTGTTACTATCATTATAATTGTGAGTACAACTAAATTTTCCATTTTCTTTTTGCTATTGCCATTTTCTTCACTATTTTTTTCTTTAATTTTCTGAAGTTTTTCCTTAAACATTTTTCTTTATTGGCACTAAAAGTGCACTCCTCCTTTAAGAAATATTAATGTTCTTTTTATCTATGTCATAAGTTTCGCTTATGTAATCTTTTACTTCTTGTTTGTCATCATCACTTAATGTTTTGCTATCTTTTTGACTTATTGTATTTCCAATTTCTACAGTATTTATTACTATTTCATTGTTTTTTTCCTGTTTTTGCTCCATTTTAATCAGCTTTAATGTGATTTTTTCTATTGTATAATTTTCGTCATCTTTTATCTGAATATCTGATGTATCAATTTCATAGCCTTTTTCTTTTAGTTTAGCAGATATATCGGCTTTTAGATTTGATGCATATATGTCTTTAATACTTCTAGTATTATTATCTTCAAACTTGCGTGATATTGTGTTGTCACTTTTTGAAATCTGTTGTTCATATTTTTCTATATTTATTGTGTTTAAATTAATATCTTTGCCACCCAATTTTTTGATTATTGGAGATACTATTGTAAACAATATGTACATTCCAATTACAACTTTCACATATTTTCTACTACTGTTATTTGGCAAAATCATTTCAATTAATGTTGCAATTATTACAGCAACAATTATCCCTTGTGCCCAACTACTAAGAAATTCAATCATTGCATCATCACTCCACTGTTCGATATTTTTATTACTAAAGTTACTCCAATAATAAGCATTACAGAAATACTACACATTATGGCTAATAATAGTTTAAATGTTCCTCCTATCTGACCTAATAATTTTACAATCTTATCATCTGCAATAGGCTGGCATAAGGCAGAACCCAAGTAATAAACTGCCATTAAGGTTGTCAATTTTATTATCGGTATTATGCATATACTCAAAATTATAATTACACCAACAATCCCAACTGCATTTTTTAAAATATTGCTACAACTCATAACCGTGTCCACTGCATCTCCGAAGTATCTTTCCAACAATCGGAATAAAATTTGAAACTGCCGCTTTTGTGGTTTTTACTGTAAGTGCATCAACTCCGTTTGTTATGCTTCCTTCGAGTGAAGAAACACCAACAAATATGGTAAGAACAATTCCTAATATCCAGACAACTGTTGTATTTATGTATTTCGAAAGCTTGTCTATTTGGACTCTATCAGATACATTTGAAATTACACTTAACGCTACAGATATTAGGCTTGCTGGTACAAGCACAACATTTATAAAATTGCCTATAAAAGATATTATCCATAAAATGATTGGCTGTAGCATTCCAGCAGATGCAATATTTCCTGTAGTTATCATAAGTGTTATTAATAATGGAATTAAACAATTTGTAAATGCTACTAAATTGTCAATCAATGTTTTTACCATGTTGATTATATCTGAAAAATTTTTCATTACGATTGTTACGATTAAAATATATGTTATGTAATATGTAATTTGCGAAACACTCTTATTTTCGAGGCCATCTGTTATGCTTCGAAGCACGCTAGATATTATTATAATTACCATAATGCTTCCGAATTGTACTGATTGCTTCTCTTGCTCCACTAAACAGCTGTGCTAAAATTTTTCTGCCTATTGTCTGATTATCCACATTTCCTTTTATAGCAGATGTTATAAGCTCATTTACATCAATATCAAAATCCTCACTCTTGTATTTGTTAGCCTCTTCAATAAAACTGGATATTCCTAATGTACTCGACTGGCTTTTCAAGAGTTCACTCGTTATGTCATCTTCAGCATTTACTTTATAGCAAAAGCTCAAATAGCAAAAATATATTAGCAATATTACAATTATTTTTATTAATCTTTTGTTTTTCATTTTTCCTCCACTACGGTAGAATGTTTAGAATAACTTCCAGCAAACTCGACATTATCGGAACAGACATAGACATTATTATTACTTTGCCACCTAGGTCAACCTTACTTGCAATTGCAGATTCACCGGCATCTTTGCAGATACTCACTGTAAATTCCGTTAAAATAGCTATTCCAGTAATTTTAATAAGTAAAACTAGAAACTCATTGTTTATTGCTGTTTTGCTTGATAAGCTTTTAAGCACTTCAATAATTCCGGAAAGCTTAGTAGCAATCAGTGCAAATATTAATATTCCAGCTATTAGCGAGGCATACATTGCAAATTCCGGCCTATACTGTTTTAAAATTACAATTATTATAACCGCTATTAGACCAATGCCAATTATTTTAACAATATCCATATGTATCACTTTCCTTACAAATTAAAAATTGTCCTTACTGTATCAAACAGAGTACTAATTTCTTTAATTACCATTGTAAGAACAATAATGAGTCCTGCAAGAGTTGTCATCATTGCCTGGTCCTCTCTTCCTGCTCTTACTAAAACCTGATACAATACAGCAACCAAAATTCCAATAGCAGCAATTTTAAATAATAAATTTATATCCATTATTCATCCGTTCCTTTCTTACTTGCACAAATTCAGTTGGAAAAGAATTAAATTTTGGCAAGGAAAATGAATTTCAAAGGTAAGGGCGCATACGTGGTGTATGTAACCGCGTTTGAAACGATATTTGACGTAGCCAAAATTGTAATTATTTTTCAACCTTATGCCTTTTCATAATAGTAATATAACAGCAGTAAGCCCCACAGTTACTCCTAGTGTCTTATATAATTTTGTATTCTTTTGTTTCTCAATTTTTGCATTTTCAATCTGGTCTTCTATTAATTTTTCTGTTAATTCAATTTGACTTACTTGTCCTTCCGCATCTGTGTTTCCTAGCATCTTTCCCAGAGTTTCTATGGTAGTAAAATCTTCTTTATTAAGGCTTAGTTTGTCTTGTGATTCTTCTATAGCTTTTTCCCAACCATCTTTTGCACTCATATTCTCCATATTAAGGCTTGCTCTTTTAAATATGTCTCCAACCACATCTTTGTTGTCATCATAAATCTGGTTAAAAATTTCTTGAATGGTTAGTCCTGTAAATTTAATTTTTGATTTAAATATGTTTAACAAATTCTGCATTTTTTCTAATTCTTGTACTCTACTTACGTATTTTTTTGCATATGTGTTTCCTATGTATGTAAATGCTAAAAACACAAAAAATATCAGAATATATTTTATAAAAATCATAGCTTGTCTCCTATTTAAGCTTCTTTATAATATATATTCTGATATTTTTATTTTAGAACTATTTTTTATAAATTTATTGTTTCAAATTCATAATTCGAATCATTTCTTGCTTTTATAACTATTATTTTTTCAAATATTTTTTCTTGTATCAATTCCTTCAACTCTGGATTTTTCATCACATCTTCAATACTATTTCCATGAGCCGTAAAAATTCCTTTCACGCCACAGCACATGGCGTACTTTATTGCCTCACTATCTTGCACACTTCCGATTTCATCTGCTATTAACACTTGTGGTGCCATAGAACGAATAGCAATTTTCATTCCAATAGATTTTGGAATATCATTTATCACATCAGTCCTAATTCCTAAATCATTTTGCATTATTCCTCTATAAGTTGATGAAATTTCTCCTCTCTCATCTATTACAACCACATTCAAGCCCTGTATTTTATCTGATATTCCATTACTAATATTTCGTGTTATATCACGCAATAATGTCGTCTTTCCGCATTCCTGGTGGAGAGATTAATAACGTATTATAGATGCTATTATTGTTTTTTATTATTTCATTTATCATACAGTTTGAACAACCTTTTATTTCCCTGCTTATTCTAAAATTCAAACTAGAAATATAATTAAAATTAGCAACTTGTCCATTTTCATCTAACACTGCTGTTCCAACTATTCCAACACGATGTCCGCCTTTTATTGTTATGTAGCCATTTGCAATTTGTTTTTGATATGAGTATACGGAATTTTCGCATATTTTTTGAAATATATAATTAATATCTTCTGTATTTATAATGTAATTTAGTATTTTCTGGGCTTGTCCAAATCTTAAAATTAAAGGCAAATTATTTCTTATACGAATTTCTTCAATCGAATTTAAATCTTCTTCATTCAATATTGCTTGTATATGTTGAGGAAAATATTTTAGAAACTCTTCTTTCATTATATTTTTTGTATAATCAATTTATTAATCTATTTAATTGATTATTTCCTTTCTCCTTTGTTAATAATTATTATATGCTTCACATAAAAAAATAGAACCATACATTTTGCTGTATGATTCTATTTATAATTAATTATTCTCACTATTATGGTAAACGTTCATAACATCATCTAATTCATCAAGATTTTCTAGTAATTTATCCATTCTTTCTTGAGCTTTTTCATCTAATGCAACATATGTTGTTGGAACCATTTGAACCTCTGCTTCTAAGAATTCTATTCCTTGGCCTTCTAGAGTTTCTCTTACACTTGAAAAATCTTCAGGTGTTGTTGTAATTGTGTAGCATTCTTCATCAGCCTCAAAATCTTCTGCCCCTGCATCTAATGCAATCATCATCAAATCATCTTCTGATTGTTTGCATTCTGCTTTATCTACAACCATTACACCTTTTTTATTGAACATGTAAGAAACACAACCTGTTGTTCCTAAGTTTCCACCGGCTCTATCAAATACGTGTCTTACGTCTGCTGCTGTTCTATTTCTGTTATCTGTACTTGCTTCTACTATAACAGCAACACCGTTTGGTCCATATCCTTCATATATAACTTCTTCGTAGTTTTCTGCGTTTCCGGCTCCAGATGCTTTCTTAATTGCATTGTTTATTGTATCGTTTGGCATGTTTGCTGCCTTACATTTTGCAATTACATCTTTTAATTTAGAGTTTCCAGCCGGGTCAGGTCCACCTTGCTTTACTGCTATTAATAATTCTCTTCCTAATTTTGTGAATACTTTACCTCTTGCTGCATCAGCTTTACCTTTTTTAGCTTGAATATTATGCCATTTGCTATGACCTGACATTTTAACTCCTCCTTCTTATTGGCTTTTAGCCATTATTTATTTCTCGTAAAAATTACATTTTTTATTTTACCACAAATTTTGCCATTTGGGTAGTATTTTATTAAAATTTTAAATAATTCTTTCATCTAACCTCTTTTCTGCACAAAATAAGAGAGTACATGTGTTACCACTTATATACTCCCTATTTTATCACTGCTTATTTATAAGGCTTAAGCATTACCTAATTTCATTACAGTTCATTTATGAGGCTTGAACTTTACCTAATTTATAAAATAAATGCCTCTTGTTCTAATTTGCTATTGTTCTCTAGCATTGCGTCAATCACTTCATAGAAGTTTTCATAATCTGATAATTCTCTTAATTGTTGCAGTCTTTCTCTATAGTCTTGATTCATTTCTTTCCAATATTCTCTTTTACTAAAAAAAGCTTCTGTATCCATTTTATATTCTTGTAGTTCTGGTATAATTTTTTTAAGTCTCGTAAATATTCTAAATCCACCAATATCTATGTCACTCCAATGATAAAATTCTTGGTTTTCGCAGGCTTCATATATTTTTTTAAAGAATTTACCTTTTATTGGACTATACATCCCACCATGATATATTACAAATTCGTCACTTTCTTGCTTGTTTTGAATATAATCTATATAGTTAGCTTTATTTTCTATGAATAATATTTTTCTTACATTCTTAATTGTCAAATTTGTCATTTTTTCTACATTATAACTATTCAAATAGCTTCCCATCGTCTCTTTTTTGTACTCTATTTTTTCATCGTCTATGTAATATTCCATGTCTCCACAAAATTCAAAGATTTCGGGATATTTTGATATTCCTACTTCTAATAAGATATCATCATTACTATATTCTTCTGCATTTTCAAGCAAATATGTTTTAATAATTCTTATTAGAACGTGTTCTATATTTCTCTCAAAATATTTAGAATCTCCAAAGCATTTTATACTTAATACACGTTTTAAATTTTCTTCTTTGTTATCAATCTGTTTTAACACCAGCAAAATATCTTGTGCAAATTGAACAGGAAACAAATTATTTGTTTTATGCTTTTCTTTCAAATAATTTATCATGTCTTGTTTGTACTCATTTATCCACTCTTGATTAAATTCCGCTTCTTCTAGCATTTTCAATAATAGCTCAATATTTTCTTTTACATTTGTTCTATTAGCCTTTTCATATGCCAATTCTACATTTTCTTTATTTAACCAAATTTCTTCTATTATGTTTCCGCTTCTCGTATTTTTGCCAAGAAAAATCTATTATACCTGCTTTCTTTAGCTCAAATATCACATCATGAATTATCTGTTTTTTATCATAATTTTCAATATTATAACCAGTTAGATTCTTCATTTTTAATATGATTCTTCTATTAGAAGCTTCATATAAAGCCTTGCTAGCCTCGTATTTATCTAACAATGTATTTAAAATAATCTTCTCAAAATCCATTTTATATTCCTTCTCTTCAAATTGCATTGGAAAATAATTATTCTTCCTTATTAGTATACTTCTTCACAACAATCTCATGTTCTTCCGGATTTAATACTAGTAATGTTGAATCAACTAGTGCTTGAATATCTTGCAATTTTTCTGGCGGTGCAGCAAATATTGCTTGAAATTGTATCTTCTTTAAGAGCTTAATACTTTCTTCTATTCTCTCGCTATCCATTTTACTGAACGCCTCATCAAATACAATTAATCTTATGGTATTATCATTACTCTTAGTTCTATATAATTGTGCAAATGATGCCAATATTGATATATAGAATGGCGTCTGCGTTTCTCCACCAGACTTCTTCAATAATGTCTTAGATAAACGTTGCTCATTTCCAAGTTTATCTTTTACTATTAAATCAAAGTTCAAATATGTTCTATAATCGGTATATTCTTTGATATTTTTCTCATACTCCTCACTTGAAATCGAATTATTATTCACATCTGTTGTAGTTATTTTTTCAAATAATTCTTTTATCTCTTGAGAATATTTCTGGTTAAACTGTTCCTGTCCTATAGCCCAGTCTCCTAGTAATAAATCGTCTTGAAGCATATCATAAAATCTTTTATACTCTTGCTTTGGAGATACTTTGAAGCTGTATGAATCTGTTCCAAATCTGTGTTCTCCCAGTGCACTGTTTAGTTCTTTTATTTGTTTTTTTACCTCATCAATGTTAGATTTTAGCTTGTCTAAAAATTCTATTCTAAATTGCTCATATGCTTTCTGTCTTGAATCTTTTATTTTTTCTGTATATTCTGGTAATACCACTTCTTCTAATTTTTTTAAGTGCTTAGAAAATTCTTCGTTGCTTGCATCTTGAATGTTATATGCATATTGGTATTTCGTATTAAAATCACTTCTCTTGTCTATAAGTTCTACATGCAATTGGTCTTTTCTTTTTATTATTCCTTTTATGATATTAGAATATGACTCTGCTATTCTCTCTGCAGTTTTCTTTAATGATTGTATATCATACTTCTGTTCACCAACATTTTGTTGCCACTCAGCATCATAAAAGTCATTAATTTTGTTAGTCTTTTCTTCTATTGATAAGCTTATTCTAGGAAGCCTTTCTTCATCTATATTCTTTATTGCTTCACTTAGTATTCCTAATTTTAAACTATTTTCTTTTATTTGTTGTTCTATTTTTGTTTTTTCTACTTCTTTTTCTTTTATCTTTTCAGAAATTGTATTTAACCAGAATAAATCCATACTGTCTAATTCTTGTTGTAATTTCTGTTTTTCTTGAACATATTCAGATTTTTTCTTTGCTTCGATAATGTCTTCTTCTAAGCCTGGTAAAAATTCTTCTCCAAAGTTAGCCATTTTTCTAATACTATCCACTGCATTTATAACAGTTTCAAAATTATTTATATCATCTTCCAATTTATCAAGCTCATTTTCTTTTATTTGTTTTTGTTGTTCTAATGCTTTCTTACCTATAACCGGATATTTATAGAATTTAGGATCTATTTTTCTAAGCACATATCCTTGGTACAACATGCAATCTGATGTTATAGCTTGTTTATGGCTTCTTAACTCTTCTATTGTCTCACATTTAATTACTCTTCCTAATAAGTAATCAACATATGTTCTTGCCAATTCATTTTCAGTAATTACTTCTGTTGCAAGACTATTTTCAAGTGCATTTGATGCATTGTCTTTTCTAATTTTTTCAATATCAACTATACCAAATGAATGTATTTTTTCGTTTTCTCGTGCAAGTTCTCTATATATTTTTGAAGCTTCTTCAAAATATTGTGGGTCTATTATTAAATATTTTTTCTGCGTATTTAAGTAACCTTCGATTGCATTCTGCCATCTTGCATCTTTTATTTCTAATAAATCTGCTAAAATTGATACCTCTATGTCTTTACCAAACTTTTCTTTTAGTCTTGCCTCCAACATAGCTTTAAAATTTATAAATTGTGAATCATATGGATTAATTCCATTCTTTAATTTTTCTATATCTTGAATTAGAACTTCTCTAGTCTGTTTCTTATTGTCTATTTCATACTTTTTATCAAAATAAGTACTCGTTCCCCAATTTATTAAATCTGATATATTGTTTCTCGTTTCTGTTACTGCATTTATGTCTAATTTATTAAAAATATTTTCATTTATACTATCTATGTACTTTATTAAATCTCTAGTATTATTTATATTTTGATAATTTACTTTGTCTTTTGCACTTTCTAGTTTAGAAATGCTTGCATTCCATCTTAATGTATAATTTCTTAGAGTTGCAATGTTCTTGCTTGCCTTTTCACTAATGTTATTAAGCTTACTTTCTATTTCTTGTATTTTGGCAGTAATCTTATCACTCTTTATTTTAATATCAGAATTTGCTCTTGTTACTGTTAAATCTGATATTTCTTTTTCAATCTCGCCCTTTGTTTTTTCAAGTTGTGTCGTTGTTTCCTCTAAGCTTACTTTGCCATCTTTATCATCTTGGACTTGCTTTTGTAGATTTCCATATTCATCAATTAATTGCTGTTTTTCGGCTCTCCATATTAAATATTGTGCTTCTCTTTGTTTCATACATTCGTCAAGATAGCCATTATATGTATTTTCAATTTCTTGAAGTTGATTTTTCTGAGTATTCATTACATCTACTTGTTTTAATAAACTATTATATTGTCTTATGTTTTCCTGCATAGAAGTTATATCAATTTGATTTTTTACATCACACACATATTCTACTATAAATTTTTCAATATCATTTATTGGTGTAAAAGTTACAGCCTTCTTAAACAGATTAAAAAACTTCTGATTTAATCCTCCGAGCTTTCCTCTTACTGTCACTTGATATTGAGCATTACTTGTACATATTTCTAAATTTTTATTACCATATTTTCTAGTCAAAAAGCTCTTCAATTCTGCAAATGAAAACGGAATATTATTCTCTCCTATAAATTCATTTTCCGGAATACTTCCATTAAACATAAAAAATTTATGTTCAAAGCCACTCTCATTGTAAACGTCAAATACAACTCCAATGCAGAAATTTTTTCTTGTAACCGTATCATAAAATTCGCAAACAATATAACTAGAAAATTTTCCACTTCTTAAATACTTGTAACCCGTATCCCCATCATCGCCAATTTCGCCTCTCAAATAGCCTTCAAGAGTTCTTTCGGTTCTATCATTTGCAGCCTTATTAAAGAAATTTCCTCTAGTATCTCCTAATAACAAAAGTTGCAAAGCATCTATAATCGTAGACTTTCCAGAGCCGTTTTTACCAGTCAAGAAATTAATATTTGAAAATTCAATCATTTCCTTACTTATGTAATGCCAATTTATCAATAACATTCTTTCTAGTTTCTTCATTATTCCTCAGAGTCCTCCTCTTCTTCATTTTCGCCATTTTCTACATTTTCTTCTAAAATTGATATTGTTTGGCTCAAAGCTGTAATTTTTTCGTTTGTTACAGCAAATAATATTGATGGAAAGATTATTATTTTCGTCTCTGGATCTTCAAATTTTCCATCAACTTTTTGAATAATATTAAATTTTGCCAGATTAGATAGTGCCGTCTTTATATCCATATCCGAAGGTTTTTTATTAAATGCCCCCACGTCTATCAAAGTTTTTATAATGTCAGATACACTAACAATGGTATCAGTATTTAACTTTACACTTTCTCTATCCTCATCAAATTTCAGTCTTAATCCATATAAGAATATTGTTGTATTTTTATCTAATCTCTTTTTATTATATTCATACTCGTTTTCTATATAAATAACTTCATAATTGCTGTCTTTCAATAGCCTATAACCAGCTATTTCAAGGTATTCTCTAAATAAATCTATGTTTCTATCAATAAACCTGTAATCACTATTAGACCTAAAAGTGCCTTGATTTTTATCATAAAATCTATTTACCATAAAAGTTCTATTAAGTAATAAACTCGTAATTCTTTTAAAATTTTCTTTTTCTGCTCCAGTTAAATTATTATATTTTTCTTCGAACATTTAACTTCTCCTTATAAACTTAATATTTGGAATTAAGTATCCATTATTATTTATTGTCTCATCACTATCTTCTATGTAATAAAAACTCTTGCTTGATTTATCTGCCTTTATTGTTGATAATATTAATAAAATTAAGTCCTCTGTTGTATCTAACTCAATTTCACTCGAGCTAATAAATGGTTTATTCTTAAAGTTTTTCTCCATAAATTCATTTATTGTTTTATTGCTGTACATATTTTCCAAGCTCTTAGCAAAATCATAAAGTGCTCTTGAATCTATCGGTTTAGATTGTTTTACCGGCATCGATTTTCCTTGTTTTTTAGTATTTTTCGTTCTTATATAAACAGAATCGTTAGACAAATATTCTTGTCTTGATAACTGTAGTTGGTCTATCATTTTGTCAATTACTTGTTCATTTTTTGAATTTTTCAATATATTTACTAACTTACCTTTCAATTCTTTATCATTAGTCAGTAAATATTGTATTCTCTTAACAGATGCTCTTACATAGTCATTATTTTTTGTTTCAATCTCATTCATCGTTGTTCCAATATTCTCATATATTTCAGAAATTGTTCTAATTTTATTTAATATGTCATTTTCAGCATCTTCTTTAGTCTTGTATCTCTTACTACTGTAGGCCACATTTATAGCATTCTGTAGCCTTTCTTCATCTGCTAAAATTTCCGTTAATAACTCTATAATTGGGAGCCTATATCTCGGAACAGAATCTCTAGTAAATCTAGGAAAAATCATCTCATCACTATATTCTTTATACTCGAAAAAATGTTGGCTTATTATATTATTAACATCATCTTGATTACACATTTTTCTGTGAAATCTTCCAAGACTGTTATATACAGATTTTAGTTCATCTATTAATTGAATTGTATTATTATAAGCTGTTATAACCGCATTATATGTTTCATTTTTCTCTGTACTTGCAAACTTTAAAGCCGTGTATGTAGCAAATACATATGAGTTATATTCGACCTGCTTTTCTTCTGTAAATGAATACAATAAATTAATAAACTTTATTGAATAATCTGGTAAAATTATAAATTCCTCGAATGAGTCTCTCTGCATTTCTCTTTCAATCCAACCAGCCCATTCTAATTTTCTCAGTAAAAAATATGCTTTACCTGTAATATTGTTGTCTTTTAAATCACTCACATTTTCATCTTCAGAAAAATCTTCTTGATTAATCTCATCTTCTAAACTATTTATCAGCCTTGAGATTATATTTTCTTTTGATATACTCATTTCCTGCTTAAAAGCATCCCTTAATACAAATAAAGCATCTATATATAAATTTTTATTTTTTGATACTAGTATTGAAAAAAAGTTTTCCGGTATTTTATCGAATAAATTCATATTCCCTCCATTTTCTTCTACTGTTATATTTTACCATAGAATTTGAGGAATGTCTATTGCTTTATGTAAAGTTTTACATTAATATTCATAATTTTCTGATTCCATCCAATTTCAATTCTGCTACATGCATTAAAATATCCACCAGCAAAACCTTATTAAGATTCTACTGGTGGATAACAATTACTTTAAATTTTTACTGTTTAGCAAGTGCCAATCGTACAGTTTCGGCTAGTTTTTGATCAGCTTCTTTCACTGCCTTCAACAACAAGAATTCCAATGTTTCTCTGGAAGTATTTTCATGTTCGGCAATAAGCAACCTTAGGTTTCTATTATTATTTCTCGCTAACTTAGCAAGCGCTTCTTCCGGAGTATTTTTGTTTCTTACAACAGCTACAAGAATTCCAATATTTCTTCTTTCTGCAAGTATTGTAAGTGCTTCTCTCGGTACATTGGGGTTACAAGCCACATTATAGGCAACATTAGTATCACGATCTCTTGCTGACTTCATTAAAATCGTTTTGGGAGTACTTATATTACCAGCAATGGTTTCACGCACTCGTTTACCAGTGCCTGCAGCCATTCTATGTATTACCCTCGTTGGAATATTTGGATTGCCCAAAGCAGCCAATTTAACATCAATTACAGCATCATGTTCAGCCATCTCTTCAAGCGTTAGACTTCCTGTTTTAGGATTTTCAGCTACATTCTCCCTTACAATATCATCTTTGTCCATAGACAACTTTGCTAAAAGCTTATCATCTGCATTTTCATTGCAAGCCACCGCTCGACGTACATTGCAGGACAAATCATCAGCCAATTTTTCAAGAGTTTTAAGTGACGTATTAGAATTTTCTGCAACTTCCCACCGTACTTGATCAGATTCATCATTTGCTAACTTATCAAGTGTCTCTTCTGACACATGTTCGTTGTTAGCTACTGTACATCTGACATAACTCTTTTCGTCCGCCGAAAGTACATCAAGCACTTCTGAATTTTCAGTTTCACTGGCTATTGCATGCCGAGTTTCTGTAGATAAACAATCTAGTTCTAAAGTAACCTTCATTTCATTACCTCCTTAGTAGTCACTATTATGAGATATTGCTTACTGGTACATATTATTGCTCCCTGTACCTAGGATAAATTACGCGTACATTATATCACGTTACTCAATTATGTCAAGCTCTTTGTGCTATCTCAGCCATCTTTATTGCATCTTCTCTTGTTTCTGCTGTACAAATAAAACATGCATTATGGCAAAATTTTGCTGTTTTTATCTTTGAAACTTCTTGTAGCTTTTCATCTCTTAGTCCTGCCCATTCTTTAGGTAAACTTTTTCTATTTTCGAAACTTCCAAGTTCTTTTGGCACTGTATGTACACTAAATCCGCCTCTATTAGAAGGAAATACTACAAAATTTATTTTCTCTGCCTTTGGATTTGTTGATGTTAAAACCGCTTCTTCCCATGGCATAAATTGTTCAAGTATCATTATTCCTTCTTTTGAATTTTCTATAGCATTTTCAACTAATTCTTTTGCTTCATTTTTAGCAATTTCTCGTGCAATAAAACGTTCAAAATATTTTTTTGCAATTTCATAAGCCTGCATGAAGCATTCATCGGTATCTACTATTTCGTTCCAGCATGGATTAAAAGCAGAAATTACACTCGCTAATTCCACAAATTTATAGTCTGTATCAATCTTGGTAGACTGTCCATTATCATTAGCATCTATATATTGTATTAAATCTTTATCAATTTGTATAAATAATTCTTCTATATGTTCTTTTTTCACATTACATTTTTCTAAATATTTTTTTCCATAACTTTTCCATATTAATCCACAAGATGCATATTTTACTCCATTATCTCTTTGTCCATTTCCACCTGCTTGGTGATGGTCAAACTCACCGCCACCAATATCATATACTAATTTGTTATCAATACTTTCTCTCATTGAGTCTGTTACTTCATTTACTCTAATTAACTTTATGTTAGTTAATATTTTAGATAATATAACCGTTGCAAAAATTTCATCAGAATGGAACTTACCTCCATGAGTTACACAATTTGCTTCTTTTAATTCTTTTACTATCTCTATCATGCACTTTCCCTTTCTTATTATTTTTTCTATAAACGTTATCAAACCAAATTTCATTTTGATAAACAAGGTCAAACTCGCCTTTTGAGAAGTCCTAAGGGGTTTCTACCAAGGGCGATGTGCCGAGGTTTAAAAAAATGAATTTGGTTTGTATAAATATTTACATTACATATAACAATATTGATAAAAATTGCAATACACTCGCTAGTACTATAAATAAATGAAATATTGAATGTATATATTTGTGTTTTTTTCCTACTCCATATAGAACTGCACCTATTGTATAGGCTATTCCACCCGACACTAATAGAACCGTCCCCGGAATGCCTACTAATTGCACCAATAATGGAAGTTTTATTATTATGCACCAGCCCATTGCTAAGTAACAAATCATTGAAAATATTTTATATTTTTTTAAATCTATAGCGTTTAATACAATTCCGAGAATCGCAACTCCCCATATTATTCCAAACAATGACCAACCTAAGGCTGTATTGTATTCTCTAAATGTGCATAAGGCAAATGGTGTATATGACCCTGCAATTAGTAAAAATATTGTACAATGGTCTAGTACTTGAAATACTTTTTTTGCATTGTTTCTATGTAATCCATGATATATACTAGACATCGTATATAAAATTATCATCGAAGCTCCATAGATAGCTCCAGATACGACACCATACACATTATGATGAATTGCTGCAAACACCACGCATAGAACCGTTGCAATAATTCCAAATGCACCACCAACAATATGTGAGGTCATATTAAATATTTCCTCACCTTTAGTATATGTTGGCAAAATTCTTTCCGAAAGTCTTGTTCTTTTCATATAATATTTCAATTAAATAGACTACTATTTAATTGCACCCTCCTCAGCTAAAATTTTACTCATTTCTTCGTGTCTTTTTATCTTGGCTGTTGATGTTTTAATCATTGGCTCATCTGTTATTATTAATTTTTTCATATGCTTGTAGTTTGTAAGTCCGCTATTTATTTCTTTAATATCTTCCCATATTTTTTCTTTTAATTGTTCTTGAGTAAATCCTGCAAAATTATCTTTTACATAGTCTTTGTTATATACAATCTTTACAGAAATCACCAAATCATCATCTTTTGGGTAGCCAAAAACCATGCATTCATCCACATATGGAAGTTTTCCTACTAGTGTTTCTAGTTCCTCTGGATATATGTTCTTTCCATTTTTCAATACTATAACATTCTTTTTTCTACCTGTTATAAAGAAATATCCATCTTTATCTTGTTTTGCAAGGTCCCCTGTATGAAACCATCCATCTTTTATGGCTTCATTTGTTGCTTCCTCGTTTTCGTAATATCCAAGCATAACATTTGGCCCTTTTGCAATAAGCTCTCCTATTCCTTGCTCATTTGGATTATCAATTTTTAGAGTAACCCCTGGCATAGGAAAACCAATTGAACCATACCTTATGCAATTTTCGTTTTCAGCAGCTAAAACTGGTGAAGTCTCTGTTAATCCGTATCCTTGAATTGTTAATATACCAAAGTCATTAAAAGCCTTTGCAACCTTTGGCTCTAATCCAGAAGCTCCACTTATAATTGCTCTTAATGCTCCTCCCAAATTATCTATTACACTCTTGAACACTTTTCTTCTAATATCTATACCGAACTTCAACAAAAAATTACTAATCGGAGTCACAAATTTTATTAATTTATCTTTTCCTTGTTTTTTTATCTCTTTGTCAATTTTCTTGTACATTGACTCAATTAAAAGTGGAACACAAACAAAAATACTTACTTTATATTCCTTCATATTTGCTTGTATATGTCTAATTCCGTCACAGAATACATTTGTACAACCATGGTTTAAAAAAATTAAAATTCCTGTACTTCCAAATGTATGGTGGAATGGCAAAAACGCCATATTAACATCAGTACTCAAAAAATTTTCAACTCTATTCATGGCAGAAATATTTGATGCTATATTTCTGTGAGATAGCATTACAGCTTTCGACTTAGAAGTTGTTCCTGATGTAAATAAAATAATACTCATCTTGTTATCATCAATTTTTGCATCTATAAAATCTCTATTGCCATTCTCAACTAGTTTGTTTCCTTCTTCTATTAAATCTCCTAAATACAAGAAACCAGCTTCTTTTTCTTCATCACTAATCTGATCCATACAAATAAATTTTGTAACATCTGTTGCTCCAGAAGACTTGAATTTTTTCATTGTATCCATATAGTCATTTGCAAAAATTATAGCCTCGGCATAACTTCTTTGCAAAGATGACTCTGTCTCCTCTTCTGGCAATCCTTTATCTAGTGGAACTGCAATTCCTGTGCCATTTAAAACCGAAACATATGATAGAATCCACTCATATCTGTTTTTGCTAATTATAGCAACTCTTTTGTCTTTTAGTCCTAAATTAATTAAAGCTGTTCCAAGAGCATTTATATCATTTTGAAAATCTTTGTACTTTATTTCTTTATAAGTAACCTGCTTGCCATTTGTTTCTTTTAATTTGAATGCAACATTATCAGGGTAATTTGTAAAAGCATTATCAAGAACCTCTCTAATGTTGTTATATTCCTTCGATTCATAAATCTCATATTTTGTTCTATTCATTTCATTTTACTCGTATAATTGTACGAATATCTCCTTTCTAGGGATTTTCTCCTTTGTTTTTTGCTAACTCCCACTCCCTATTTTCATTGATAGAATACCATAAAAAACAAAATTATACAAGAGCTATGACCAAGTATTCAAGTGATAAAATTCTACATTTTTTATACATGTGAACTTTTGAAAATAAATTTTAGAGGTAGAACTGAATTCCTACCTCCTTGCCTTTTTCATTAATTTAGATATATTCTTATTTTAGCCATTCTACTGCTCTTTCCCCCAGTGGACACGACCACGGACTTCCGGAAATACCTGATTTTTCTTTGTTTATTTTAATGCTTGTTAACTGTGCACAATTAGTAAATACATTTCCTGCAATTGTATTTGTTGAATTTGGAATTTCTATTGAACATAAAGTAGAATATCCAAAGGCTGCACTCCTTATTTCTTTTACATTCTCCGGAAGTACTAGGTCTTTAATATTATAGTTTCTAACAAAACATTGTGTATCTATTATCTCTACTGTGTTTGGAATATTGAATTCTCCAACCGATGAACACGCTGCATATAATATTTTTCCATCTTTGCTTAATACCATAGAGTCGTCAACACTTTTTATATTCTTATTACTTTCCGAAACAACAACTTTAGCGTCATTAGGCAATACAGTACTTTCAAAAGCCTCAACATTTTCTGGTATATAAACAGTATCCAATCCCGTTACAGAATTTAAGCTCATTGCTTTTAGTTCTATTAGTGTCGAAGGCAACTTTAATTTCCTTATTTCCTTTCCTTGCACAGCTCCTGTTCTAATTACTTTTACTCCTTCAGGAATAATGATTGTATTACCATTTGCAATATATCTTATCAATTCTTCTCCATCTTTTGTATATAAACTTCCATTTACTGTTTTATACTTTTCATTGTTTTCACTTACTCTAATCTCCTTAAGCATATACATGCCATAAAACTCTCCTCCACTAATATAGCTTATACTATTAGGTACATTTATATACTTAGCACTTGAGCCTACAAAAGCATTTACTCTTATTTCTTTAACTCCATCTGGAATAGTTATTTCTTCTAAACTTAAAATTCCACAATAAACTGTGGTTCCGTCTTTCGACATCAATAATCCATTTTCAAATTTAAAATTATTATTTGCTTCATTTACTTCTATTTCAGTTAAACTTTTTACATTCCAAAACATTCCATAGCCGATCTCCTTCACACTTGCTGAAAATGTAACTTTTTTTAGCATATCACACCCCTCAAATGTATATCCTCCTATTGAAGTTATTCCTTCAGGAATGGTTATTTGCTCTATACCAGTATATGAGAAGAAGTAATCACTTATCTTATCTATATTTTTAGATAGTTTTACGCTTTTTAAGGCGGTGCAACCTTGTAATACAGCTTCTCCCATCTCTGTTACACTATTTGGGAAATCAATCGACCTTAATTTTGTACAATTCTTAAATGCATATGCTCCAATACGCTTTACTCCATCTTCAATTACAACTTCCTCTAATAAACTATTATTAGAAAAAGCATCCGAGTCTATTTGCTCCACAGTTCCTGGTATTATAACCTTTTTTAAATTTGTTACTCCAGAAAAAGCTCCAGCACCAATTTTTTTAATCGAAGGTGGAATAACCACCGTATCTTTATCTTCTACTAATTCCAAATTTTTATTTGACGAAAGTAATGTTCCATCTACAACATCCCATGAGTTAACTCGTATTCCTATTGAAGAAGCAACTCTTTGTTCTGTTTTATTTGTCGTGTTTAAATATATTTTTCCGTTTACTATTTCAATTTTTTCTATATATTTTTTATTAACATTACCTAATACAGCTTCTATTCCCTTCTTATTGTCTTCATTCTTTGTATTATAATATAGCTTACTTTTGTATGCTGTCAAACTGCTCGAATCAAATTTATTGTCTTGAATTTGTTGAGTGGTTATAAAGATTTCCATATTTTCTTTATAACTTGATAATTCTTGTGCTATTCTTGCCTCTTGTGCTTTTGTTATTATTCCATTATCTCCTAACACTAAATTAATACTTATTCCTACAAGAATTAAAAGTACTACTATTGTAATTACCAACGCAACTAACGTAATTCCTCTTGTATCTTTTGTTTTCATATTTTTTCGTTCCTTCCGTGTTATCCTTAAGTTTATTACTTAACGATATTTATAAAATATAAATTTGTCGCAAAAATGCGCTTTTTTTCTGGATAATGCTTTTATAAATAATATTTTTTCTATTTTATAAATTTGTGATTTTATAGCTTGATTTTTTCTAATAGTTTGATATAATAACTAAAAAAGTTCGTTAAGTAATAAACTTAAGGACTTTTTTAATTAAAATTTATATTAAAAAATCAGAGTTAGAATATTAAGTTCTAACTCATTTTGTTGTGATTATTTTTCAATTTTTTCATATAAATATAATGGTGATTTGTATGGATTGTCGTGAATTTTCTTCTTTTTTATCTACCCTTTCTGGCTGTGAACTTGTAGCTCTTGCTGGGCTTCTTTCTGTTGCAATTTCTAACAATCTTAGTAATGATGAAATAGATACTTTAGGGAACTTTTTTTCAGCTTTAGGTTCTAATCTTTCAACAATAGCAACAACTAACGGGTTTGGAAAAAATGGCAATATAAATAATAACCGGGCAAAGCTTTTTCACTTGTTAATTAGCTGTATCGTTTTTGAATACCTATGTACATTTTTTTCTCCGTCCCTAAATTGTATATTTTCTAATGAATATGAAATAATATAACCCAAAAGTATTGACTGCACGTATTGTACGTAGTAGAATATATTGTAAATATATAGGAGGAAATATATCCATGAAGGTTATTTATCCAGTATTATTCTATGAAGAAAAGGAAGGTGGATATTCCGTATTTGTTCCAGATTTGAAAAATAATTCTACTTGTGGTAGCACATTAGAAGAAGCAATGACAATGGCAGAAGATTTGATTGCTGGTATTGTATTAGATGAAATGGAAGAAAATAATCAAATTCCTAAATCAAGTAAAATTGAAGACGTATCATTTGAAAAATTAGAAAAATATTTAGATATAGAAAACTGGGATTATGTTTCTAAGTTTAAGACATATATCTCAGTAGATATAAGTTCATTTGTCGAAAAATGGGGAAAAGAATTAGTAAAAAAAACCGTTAACATTCCTAAGTGGGTAAATACAAAAGCTGAAAATTTAAAAATAAATTTTTCAAAAACATTAGAAGAAGCATTATTGCAGAAAATATATAAAGAATAATACGTACTTTCAAATCGTTACAATTTTTGTGAATATTTAAATGAATTTTCTTAGAGACAGAATTACTTCTGCCTCTTTATTTTATACATTAAAAATTCGCCCAAAAAGGGGCGTCCCTATTGGGCGAAATTCTTATAATATTATGCAGATTAGTCCTCCGCTTCCCTCGTTTATTATTCTTTCCAATGTTTCTTGTAATTTTTCTTGTGCATCTTCTGGCATTTTCATTAGTTTTGTTTGCAAGCCTTCGTTTACTAGCTCATGCAGGCTCTTGCCAAATATATTTGATTCCCATATTTTCTTTGGATCGTTTTCGAATTCTGAAAGTAACGATTCTACCAGTTCCTGTGATTGTTTTTCGCTTCCTACTATTGGAGATACTTCTGTTTCTATGTCTGCTCTTATCATGTGTATTGATGGTGCTTTTGCTCTTAGTTTTACTCCATAGCGTGTGCCTTGTTTTACCATTTCAGGCTCTTCTAATATTAATTCGTCTATTGATGGGCTTACTATTCCATAACCTTTTGTGTTTACTTCTTGCAATGCTGTGGATACTTTGTCATACTCCTTCTTTACATTTGCAAATGATATCATGCTAGAGAATAGTTCACCTTCGTTTGTTATTGGAACTCCAGAAATTTCGGTTAATACCTTATAGAATAAGTCATCTAATAAGTTGATGGTTATGTTTATGCTTCCTGTTCCAAGCTGTATTTCGTTTATTATACTTGTTGATATTACCTCAGTATTTTGCAATTTGGTTATTCTGTTGTCTATTTGTTTTAGAATCCTTATGTCTTTAAACGCATCTTTTATTTCGTCATATAACTCTTCTTTTAGCCAATGTGTTTCTGGTAGTCCATCAACCCATCTTGGAAAACTGATGTTTACTCTTTCTATTGGAAATTCATATAATACTTTGCCAAATATTTCATCAATTTTATCTGCAGTTAAATTTTCACAATCTGTTGGAATTACCTGTGTATCGTATTTTTCTTGAAGTTTTTGAGCTAATGTTTGTGTATATTCAGAATCTGGTTCTACCGAATTTAATACTATTACGAAAGGTTTATTTAATTCTTTTAATTCCCTTACAACACGTTCCTCTGGTTCTATGTAATCTTCTCTTTCTATTCCAGTCACACTTCCATCAGTTGTAACCAATATTCCAATTGTAGAATGTTCTTGAATTACCTTTTTAGTTCCAATCTCAGCTGCTTGTTCAAATGGAATTTCCTCTGTTGACCATGGTGTTTTTACCATTCTTGGCATATCATCTTCCAAATATCCAATAGCATTATTAACCAAATATCCAACACAATCAACCAGTCTTACGTTCAGCTTTATATTATCACCAACAGTAATTCCGTACCGCTTCATTTGGAATAAACTTTGGCTCTGTAGTCATAATTGTTCTGCCACCAGCACTTTGAGGCAACTCATCTTGTGCGCGCTCTTTTTTATACTCATTGTCTATGTTTGGAATTACTAGCAAATCCATAAATCTTTTTATGAAAGTCGATTTACCAGTTCTTACAGGTCCAACAACACCAACATAAATATCGCCATCTGTCCTTTTTGCTATGTCTTGATATAACCTATTGTCTTTCATTAATTTTATACCTCCTTATACATCTAATGTATATTTCAAATGTGTTATGTGTTTGTACAATAACTTTATTTAATGTATATTAGTCTTTTAAAAACTTATGCATAAAAAGAAAATTAATTTTTACATATTTTTATATTTTTAGTAAAAACTATATTAAATTATTTTTTGGAGGATTGTATTTTGAGTTCCGTATTTAGTTCAATAAAAAATTATTTTCATGATATTTTTTATGAAGATAACCCTAATGATTATAATTTCTCGCTTGGCGAACAGACTAATCCATTAGTAACTAATGCTTCTACAACTTTTAGCAAAAATTCTGAGGCATTAAATTTAGATAACGAGTCTCTAACAGACACTAGTAATGATAAAATTTTTCCATCTTTAGATGTTAACCTAGAATATATAAAAGTTCGTTTTAATAAGATGATTAATTCCGACATTATAATTAGAGAATTTACGCTTACTGCACGAAACAAACAATATAGCGCTTTTCTTGTTTATATTGACGGAATGACTGACCAAGATGTTATGAATAACTTTATTTTGAAGCCTTTAATGTTAAAAAACACCGCAAATTCTTTCGAAGGCAATCAGAATAGAGTATTATCCGAAGTAAAAACAAATAACATAACAGTACGAAAAGTAAAAAAATTTAATATTGTGGAGTACATTTCTAATTGTTTACTTCCTCAAAATAATGTTAAAGAATTTACTAAGTTTGATGATATAGTGAAAGCTATAAATGCTGGAGACTGCGCTCTTTTTATAGATACTCTTGATATTGCATTTGATGTAGAAGTTAAAGGATACGAAAGGCGTAGTCTTACAACACCGCACAATGAAATGGTAGTTAGAGGAGCTCAAGTTGGCTTTACAGAAAATTTACGTACAAATACCTCTCTTTTAAGAAGATATGTAAATAACGAAAATCTTATAATAGAATCTGTAAATATTGGCAAGTTGAGCAAAACTCCTTGTTCTATATGTTATTTAAAAAATATTGCAAATACAGATCTAATCTCAGAGGTGCGTTATCGTTTAAATAATTTAGCAATAGATTACTTAACATCTTCTGGACAATTAGAGCAATTAATTCAAGATAATGATAATACCAGCCTTCCTCAAATAATTGCCACAGAACGACCAGATAGAACTTCAAATTTACTATTTGAGGGTAGAATTGCAATTATTGTAAACGGAAGCCCATATGTGCTTATTGTACCTGCCATATTTTCAGATTTTCTAGCTTCTTCCGAAGATTATAATTTAAAATATCAATATTCTAATTTTGTTAGGGCTCTTAGAATTATAGCACTTGCATTTGCATTATTGCTACCTAGTATGTATATGGCTATTACAAGCTTTCATCAAGAATTGGTTCCAACAGAACTTCTTTACTCTATAATATCAGCTAGAGAAACTGTTCCATTTCCAATACTTTTTGAAATTCTAATAATGGAATTATCATTTGAACTAATTCGTGAAGCCAGTATACGTGTTCCATCTCCTGTCGGGCAAACTATTGGAATTGTTGGAGCTCTTATACTAGGTCAAGCAGCAGTAGATGCCGGAATTGTGAGTCCTATTTTAATTATAATTGTATCTTTTACAGCCATTTGCTCATTCTCAATTCCAGATTTCTCGTTAAGCTTTCATTTTAGAATAATGAGATTTATCTATATTTTACTAGGTGCTATGGCAGGGTTTCTAGGGCTTGCAGCAGGACTATGTGTTCATCTACTAGTATTAAATAATATGCATTCTTTTGGAGTAAGCTATTTAGGTAAAAATATATTTAAAACAGATGAATTTGGTAATGGAATAGTGCTATCTCCTGCCTATCGCAGAGAAAAACGTTCTAAGGAGTTAAAAACCAAAAGGCCAAAATCTCAAGATAAAATAAGCATGAGATGGAAATACCCACAACATTGATTCTTTATAATATATAATTAAAAGTTTCATATTCTAAACAAAAAGGAGGATAGCGATTTTTCGCATAATTTATGAAGTTTTCAAAAATTAATTTAATTGAATCTTTCGCATTAATATTAATACTTACAATTAACAGAATATCTATGAATAGTCTACAATCTATATTGTTGTTTTGCGGTTCATCATCAATCTTAAATGTTATATTTGTCAGTATAATCACTTTGTTTTTAATTGTTGTTATAATACGTTTATTTAAAAAATTTCCAAATTCAGATATAATTGATATTTGTGAAGCTATTGGAGGAAAATTTCTTAAATGGCTAGTTGGTTCAATTTTTGCCCTATATATAATTGTTACATCCTCTTTATTGCTTAGGTATTTTATAGAAACAATTCACATTATTTATTACGGAGATGCTCCAATTATTTATTTGCTACTTTTCTTTTTAGTAGTGGGTGTTATTGCCAATATGCAAGGAATAAAAAGTATTGCTAGAACTAATGTTATTTTATGTGTAATTATGGTAATAAGCTTATTAACCGCTTTTGCAGCCGTAGTTCCCAATATGACAATTCAGCGTATTTTTCCAATTTTAGGTCATGGGGTTTCTAATACTTTTTTCACTGGTATTTCAAATATTTTTATATTTAATGGTTTTTCTATTTTATTTTTAGTACCACCACTACTCGAAAACAAAAAAGATTTTAAAAAATCGACCTTAATTGCAACATTAATCTCCATTTTTATTGTAATACTTGCAACTGCTAGTATGCTTTTAGCTTTTTCTTTTAGCACAGACATAGACCGTATTTCGCCACTTTATTCACTATTATCAAATAACGAATTTGGTAAATACTTTCAACACCCTGAATCTTTATTTATATTTACTTGGATTTTATCATTTATGAGTTACTTTAACATTGGATTAATGACTTCATCATTAGTCTGCCAAAAAGTTACTAATGTAAAAAACTCAACACCTTTTATAATTCCTATTTGTATAATTAGTTTGATAATTGCACTTATTCCAAACAGTATTATGCAAACACTTGCAATAAATGATTTTATATCTAAATATATTGGAACACCATTAACTTTTATAGTATTTCCAATTATTCTTATGATTGCTAATTTAAAATTAAAGAAAGGAACCAATGCCAATGAGAATTTGGATTAATATAAAAAAAGTTTTAATTATTTTTCTATCATTATTTATTGTATTTTTCTCATTATCTGCACCATATAGCACACGTAATATAGATAAATTAGCCTACGTTCTTGCTTTAGGTCTTGATATAGGAAATTCTAATACATTAAAACTATCTGTTCAGCTTGCCAAACCATCTAATGGTTCAAATGGTTCATCTGGCAGAGCATATGAAAAAATTGTGAATAGCGTAGAATGTGCGTCTATAGAAACTGGAATAAGTCTTTTAAACAGCTATATAAGTAGGCGTTTAGATTTATCTCATTGTAAAGCCATTGTAATATCAGAAAAACTTGCTCATAAAGGAGTTTCTGAGTATATGTATACATTATTAAGTAGCCCACGAACCAGTCCTCATGCCAATATAATAATAAGTAAAATACCCTCTGAAGATTTTTTAAATATAGCCTCACCAGAGCTCGAAGATTTACCATCAAGATTTTACGAAATTTCTCTTGCTTCAAATGAATATACATCTTATACGCAAAACGTAACACTTATAAATTTCTTTTCTGACTGTGTAGATTCCTTTAAGAATCCAGTTGCTACTCTTGGCTCTTCATCAAGTTTACCTATATCTCCAGCAGATAACATTGAAAATATCGGGCTTGCAGTTTTTAAAAACGATATATTGGTTGGAGAATTAAATGCCGAAGAATCAATTTTGCATATGATGGTTTCTAACAAATTAAAATCTTGTACAATTAGCATACCTAATCCTATTGGAGATTCTGAAAGCATTAATTTAAGCATAAAACTTGCTCATAATACAAAAAACAGCGTTTCTTTGGTAAATGGCACTCCATTTATTTCATCTGTTGTAAAAATTAATGCAAAAATAGAATCTGCCACTCAAAAATCATCCTACGGGAATTCCAGCTACTATTCGAAGGAAAACATACAGCTTATAGAAGAATCTTGTAATCAATATTTAAAAAAAGCTTTAAATGATTACTTATATAAAACTGCTAAAGAATATAATTGCGATATAGATGGATTTGGAAAATACGCTGTAAAATATTTTCCAACAATAAAAGACTGGCAAGATTATAATTGGCTAGATAATTTTCAAAATAGTACATTCAATGTAAGCGTAGAAACAACTATAAAATCTGGAAACACTTTCTTATAATTAAATATGAAGAATACAACTCTGTTTAATCGTTAGAGCTGCATTCTTCATATTTTGTTTGTTACCACATTTATAGTTCTTCTTATTTTACTTGCTATTTTCAAATATTTTTTCAAATTCTTCTTCTGATATTACTTCTTTTTCTATTAACACTGCTGCTAGTTCATGTAGTTTATCTATATGTTCTATTAGTATTGCTTGAGCCTTTGCATATGCTTCATCAATTAGACGTTTTACTTCTTTTCCTATTTCGTTTTCTATTGATTCTCCAAATATTTGCATCTGGTATGGTTCTTTTTCTAGGTTTATACTAAGTGGCCCTATTTTATCACTCATTCCGTATATTGTTACCATTTTCTTTGCAATATCTGTTGCGACTTCAAAGTCATTACTTGCACCTGTCGAGACATCATTTAGTATTAGTTTTTCAGATGCTCTTCCTCCAAGAAGTGCTATTAATTTTTCTAGCATTTCTGTTTTAGATACATAATACTTGTCTTCATTTGTCTTATACATTGTATATCCTCCAGCAACTCCTCTAGGAATTATTGATACTTCTTTTATATCCTTTTGAGTCTCTAAGAACCTACTTACTATTGCATGTCCTGCTTCGTGATATGCAGTTAGCCTTTTATCTTTGTCAGACATTATTCTGCTATGTTTTTCTACACCAACAGTAACCTTCTTTAAAGCATCATCTATATCTTTATTTGTTATTGCCTTTTCTTTATTTATTGTTGCAATTATTGCTGCTTCATTTAATATATTTTCTAGCTCAGCACCAGTAAATCCAGCCGTATCACCAGCTATATTTTTTAAGTCTACATCATCAGCTAACTTTTTATCTTTAGCATGAATTTTTAATATTGCTTCTCTTCCTTTCATATCTGGAAGACCTATAGTTATTTGTCTATCAAATCTTCCTGGTCTTAGCAATGCTTGATCTAGCATGTCTGGCCTATTTGTTGCTGCTAATAATATTACAGTATGTTCAGAATCAAATCCGTCCATTTCAACCAATAATTGATTTAGTGTTTGATTATTATCATTATCAGCTGCTGTGCTTCCATCAGACCTCTTTGAACCTATAGCATCAATCTCATCTATAAATATTATTGCTGGGGCCATTTTCTTAGCTTTATCAAATAGTTTTCTAACCCTTGATGCTCCAAGACCTGCAAACATTTCTGTGAATTCAGAACCACTCATAGAAATAAATGGAACATCTGCCTCTCCAGCTATTGCTTTTGCTATAAGAGTTTTACCCGTTCCTGGTTGTCCACACAGTAGAACTCCCTTTGGAATTTTTGCTCCCATTTTATAGAATTCGTCTGGATTTTTTAAGAAATTTACAATTTCTATCATTTCTTGCTTTTCTTCATCAAGGCCCGCAACATCATCAAATGTTGTTTTTACATTATCTTCATCTGCTTCATATACTTTTCCTTTATCTCCAAGACCTTGCATTTGTATTAATAATACAAATAATACTAGCATTAAAATTGTTGGCAATATTGAAAATGCCTTATCTGCAATAGATAAAAATACACTTGGCTTTTCTTGTATTAATGTTATTTCATTTCCATCTTGTACCTTTTCTTGAACTAATTCAATAAAAGCTTGTGTGCTTGGAACTATAGCTGTTTTAGGCTCTTCTTGTTCTTTTAAGTTTACTTTTATTGTAGTGCTCCCAACAGTCATTTTTATTTTTTCAACGTTGCCATCATTTATTTGCTTTATTAAATCTGTGTATGAAATTTGGTCTTCTGGAATAACATCCTCATCTTTTCTCTCTTTTATCACTGTGTATACAACAGTTCCAAATATAACCAATGACAACGCTACTATTATTATCCATAGCAATACTTTCTTATTTCTATCTTTATCTTTTTTATTATTTCTGTTTTTTGTGTTTTCTTTGTTTTTATTGTCTTTCAATTTTATAACCTCCAAACCAATTCTTATACATTGCTTCCTTCTGGTTTATCTCCAATTTCTGGATTTTCTTGTTCTTCTTGTTTTTTCTCTTTTTCTTTTTGTCTTTCTCTTTCACGTTTGTTTTTAGCCTCAGCTTTTTCGTCTTCCTTTTCCTGCTCTTTTTGTTTTATTTTTTCTTTTACTTGTTCCTGAACACTTTTTATTTTTTCAACTTCTGCTTGTCTTTTCATATAATCAGTTTTAATCATTAAAATTGCTGTCACTATATAAATATATGAAATTGCAGTATACATAAATTGGAAGTATTTTACCGTCCAACCAGTAAATCCATTTATTATAATGTAAACCATATTTAATATTATTGATAAAGTAAGGGCATGTACACTCATGCTAAATGAAGCACTGTATTTAATTTTCATTCTGAATATTCTTGCTATTAAGTAAGCTAAGAAACCTAAAACTAATGCATCTACCAATATGCTTGCAAGATATACAACAAACATATATATAAACATTGTTACAAATACAGATGTATATATTTGTAATGAATTATTATTTACATAGTCAATTATTTTCTGCTTGTCTAATGATGTTATATTATATTTATTAAAGAAATCAGTATATGATGTTTCAGAGATAGCTGAAAGCATTTCATTTTTTAATAGCATTTTATCTTTTAATAAAACTAACCCATTATTTTGATTTTTTATTTGGTTTTTATACTCTTCAATTTTTTCATCTGATAAATTTTCTGTATCTACAATTATTTTTCCAGTTATGTATTTATCACTAGCAACCTCAAATTTTTCATTATTATTTACTGTTAAAATGCCATCTGCATATGATAAATCTGTGACTTTTGCATCAAAATAATTTACAGCTTCTTTAACAGAATTGGAGAATTTATATACTGTCATACATGTTATTATTATAGTAAAAATTGCGACCAATTTTATTAAATATCCAGATGTTTTTCCTACTCCTTCGAGTCCAAAGTCTTCATATTTATCGAAGTCTTTAATACTTTTCAGTACATCTTTAAAAAATCCATTCCCTTTTGCTTTCTTGTTTTCATTTTTTTCTATGTTTGACATTTCTAAATTCTCCTTTGCAATTTATCCTTAATTTTCCTTTTTTACTATTATTCCATCTTTAGTATCTTTTATGCTGTACCCTAGACTAATTATCCTATCTCTTATTTCATCAGATTTTGCCCAGTTTTTTTCTGCTCTTGCTTGTTTTCTTTCTTCAACTAATACTTTTATTTCTTTTGGTAATTCTTCGCTCTCTTCATGTTTGAATTCTAATAAATAATTTTCAGCATTTTTCATGTCCAGTCCAAGAACCTTATCAAATTTCAATAGCAAATCTGCAAATTTTATTGATTTTTTTGCATTTCTAGCAATTTCCCATACAACACTCATTGCGCCTGGCATATTCATGTCATCATTAATATATGCTAAAAATCTTTCTTCATATTCTTTTATAATATCTTCATCAACATCATCAACACCATTTGCATTTTTTATATAACTATCATATAGTCTTTCAAGGGCCTTTTGGGCTCCATATGCACCTTCGAATGTAAAATTTAATTTATTTCTATAATGAGCCGTAAAGCAGAATAATTTGAAAGCAAGTGGTGAAATGCCTTTTTCTTCTAACTGGGAAATTGTATAAGTATTTCCTAAGCTCTTTGACATTTTTCCACCATCTACCTGCAAATACTCGCAATGCATCCATACATGTGCCGGTATTTTTCCTGTTGCACCTTTAGATTGTGCAATTTCATTCTCATGATGTGTTGGAATATGATCAACTCCACCGGTATGAATGTCAAATTCTTCTCCTAAAAATCTTCTTCCCATAGTAGAGCACTCTAAATGCCAACCTGGGTATGATAATCCCCATGGACTTTCCCATTTCATTATATGATTTTCTGGTGCTTTAATCCATAAAGCAAAATCATATGGATTCTTTTTTTCTGTGTCAACGTCAACTCTTGCTCCGGCTATCTGGTCATCTAGTTTTCTATTTGATAATACTGGATATTTATCTAATTTTGATATATCAAAGTATATTCCCTTGCTAGTCTCATAAGCATATCCATTCTTTATTATCTCTTTAACATATTCTATCATTTGAGAGATATTCTCTGTTGCCTTTGTAATAATTTCTGGTTTATCTATGTTAAGCTTTCCCATATCTTTTAAGAATATTTCTGTATAAAAATTTGCAATCTCATATGGGTCTTTTTTCTCTTTTCTAGCTGCTTTTTCCATTTTATCTTCGCCTTCATCGGCATCAGATTCCAAATGTCCAACATCAGTTATGTTCATTACATGTTTTAGTTCATAGCCATTATATTTTAGAACTCTTCTTAATGTATCCATAAATATGTAAGTTCTAAAATTTCCAATATGTGCATAGCTGTAGACCGTAGGTCCACAACTATACATTCTTACTCTATTTTCATCTATTGAATGAAATTCTTCTTTTTTTCTTGTTAAAGTATTATAAAAAGTTAATTTCATATTTACTCCTTTTCCGTCTACTAATTACTCTTTAACTTCGTTATTAGCAGCTGGTGCGTCGGGATCAACCACTACATCATTTACAACTTCATTATTTCCTTTTGGCGGAGTTGGCGTTTGTGTATCATCTTTCTTTTTCTTACTTACCGTAATTGTAATACTATCTCCTGCTGTTGCTGTCGTTCCTTCAGCCTTACTCTGTGCTAATACTGTTCCATCTGCTTTTTCAGATTCCTTAGTTTCAACAGTAACTGTTAATCCTAAATCTTTCAATGTTTTCAAAGCTTTTTCCTTAGTTTTTCCAACCACACTGGGAATTTTTATTTGTTTCTTAGTATGTACATCACAAGTTTCTGTTGGAATATCATATTGTCCATTATCACTTGTTTTCCATAAGTTTGTATCTTCCTTTTCTGGCTTCTTCGCATATGTTTTTTCTTCTGTCTCAGGACAGAATTCTGTTGCAATTTTTCCTGTTTCTTTACAAATTGTTAATTTTTCATGTCCCTCACAATATCCAGGAATAGTTCCTTTTACAAAGTATTCTGTATATGTATCTGTACATGCATCTGTTGCTACTTTTCCAGAAGCTTTACATATTTTAGCTGTTACTATATTGCTTGGCTTTTCAAATTTTGAACTTGGTAAATCACTGTGTACTTTTTTCATAACAGCCACCCAAAGTCTTGCTGCTCTGTTAGTACCATTTGCTTTTGCAGGATACAAATTTTCTGGTTGATCAAATCCATACCATGTAGCAGCTGTATAATAATTTGTAAATCCACAGAACCATCTATCATAATTATTTGTTGTAGTTCCAGTTTTTCCTCCAACATCTTGCCCAGATATTTTACAGTATGGAGCCGTTGGATCACTTCCAATTATAGGACCTGTTAAAATAGATTTTAATATGTAGGCATTACCTTCTGATAAAACTCTTCTTGTTTCTTGTGTAGGTTCCATAACAGTATTTCCATCTTTATCTTCAACTCTTGTGTAGAATGTTGGAGTAATATATACTCCATCATTTGCTATTGTTGCATACGCACCTGCCATTTCTAGAGGTGTAATACCATTCGTTGCTCCACCAAGTACCAATGATAAGTTTTCATCATTTTTTTCTGAATTTTCGCTTGCAGTAACTAATGTTGATATTCCAAACTTTTTCAAAAATGCAATCGAATTACTTGGTCCAACTTCTGCCATAATCTTAACACTCATTGTATTTGCAGAAAATCCTATACCTTGTCTAACTGTTACTAAACTATATCCCCTATGTGGGTTTGGAGTATATCCACCAGAAAAAGTAGTTCTTGATTCATCATATACAGTAGCTGCTGTAATTATTCCAGACTCTAGCGCTGGTGCTATTGCAGCTAATGGTTTTATTGCTGAACCTGGTTGTCTTGTTGATTGTGTTGCTCTATTTTGTCCATTTGAGTCAACATCATCACCTAATCCTCCCATACAGCCTACAACTCTTCCTGTTTTGTGGTCTATTACAACCATTGCAGATTGAGTATGGTCATTTAATTTATTACCCTCTTTATCTGTAGCAACTCCCACAAAAATGTGCTCATCACTATTTCTATATATATCTTCCATCTCTGATTGAATTGTGGAATCCTGTGTCGTATAAATTTTATATCCTCCACCTTCAATCATTGTTTGTGCTATATCTGTAGACACATCATTTTTCTCGGCATATTGATTTATTACTTGATTTAATGCCGCTCTTGCCAAATATGACATTGAAGAGTTTGTTGAAGTGCTACCTTTTTCAAAATGTAAGCCTTCATCAACTTCTGCTTTTGCAGTATTATATTCTTCTTCTGATATTTTTCCTTGATCTTTCATTTCAGAAAGAACTGTAGTTGTTCTCTTTTTTATCAATCCACTATTATCAGTAGATTCTTTAAATGGATTATAACTATTTGGTGCATGGTTTATTCCTGCTATAAATGCACACTCTGCTAAATCTAAGTCACCAACAGATTTATTAAAGTAATATCTAGAAGCAAGTTCAACACCATGTAAGTTTCCCTCTCCTCCAACATATATTGTATTTAAATATAGTTCTAATATTTGGCTCTTAGAAAGCATTTTTTCAACTTTATATGCTCTAGAAATTTCTCTTATTTTTCTCTCGATTCCAGCTAAGCCTGAATCTCCCTTATCGTTTTTCAAGTTTTTTATTAATTGCTGTGTTATTGTACTTCCACCATATGAAGAATGACCTCTATGTATAATATATGTTACAGTTGCACCAACTGTTCTCTTTAAGTCTACACCTTTATGCTCATAAAATCTCTTATCCTCTATTGCAATATAAGCGTTTTGCAAATTTTCTGGAATCTCACTTAAAGATACAATTCTTCTTTTTTCATCACCAGACACATTTGCAATTTCATTACCATCTTTGTCATAAATTATTGTATCAATGATTTTTAATGTAAGATCATCTTTTGACATAGCCCAGTCATCATTGCTAAATAATGCGACAATTGCTCCAGCTCCAACAATGCAAGCAAGTATAATTAGTACAAATATTAATTTTATAAAAATAGCTAATTTTCTGTGTCTTTTCCAAAATCCTTTCTTCTTTGTTTTTTTATTTTGTTCATCGTTTTTTATATCTTTTTTATTTTTCTCCGTTTCTTTACTATTTCTGTTTTTAGTAGATTTATCATGTTTTTTCTCAGATTTGCTACCCATAAACTTCCTCCTTAAATTTATTCACACTCTAATTATATTACATATTTAAGTAAAAGTAAAAGCTTTTTGGTAAAATAATAAAATTTAATTACTAAATATTGCTATATAAAAAATACCCATCGTAGTTATTCGAAGGATATTTTAATCTATTTTATTATTTTCATTTTTCCTTATATAATTTTCACATATGTTTATACCATTTTTTATGATAACATAAAAATATTTTAAACTATTTTTTTATTAGATTATTTTTATGAACAGTATCTACACAGCACTGCTTCTAATCCAACATTTAAATCTATCGCACCACTCTTCGATTTATAGTCCAAATCTATAAATTCTTGTAATAATTTTCTTAATTCTGCTTCTTTAAAATATTTTGATTGCATCGTATATTTATTTACCAAGAATGTTTGATTTGGTTTTAAGTTTAGGCTTTCTGCAATGTTTAGTTTTTCGTTTATTGCTATTTTCGTAATATACAATTTTTTGAAGTGCCCATATAATGTGATAAATATTTTTTGTATTGGTTCTTTAGCATACAATAAATTTTTTAATACTTGTAATGCTTCTGATATATTTTTCTTTCCTAGACTATCTGTTAAATCGAATATTATACTTTCAAATTGCTTTATTCCTAATAAATCTATGTTTTGCTTTGTTATCGTTCCACCAGTTCCAACATATTCTATTTGTTTACGAATTTCATTTATTAAGTCCTGTAACGATGTTCCACAATTTTCTATTAAATAATTTAATGTAACAGCATCTACGTTTACCTTATACATATTGCAAATTGATTTTAGCCTTTTTACTAATTCCGCAGGTTTCTGTTTTTCAAAATTACATACACAGCCCAACCTATCAATTGTTTTATATAGATTGTTTTTATCTGCGTCATTTTCAATAAACAATAATATTACAGAATCATCTATCATATCAACATTTTCTTCTATGTATGTTGCTAGTTTATTCTCAAATTTATTGTCATCTTTTTTTGATGTTTTTTCTTCAGTTGTAGTGCTTTTTCCTCTTTTAGGCTTTTGGAATAATCCTGTATCTTTTGCAACAATAAGCTTTTGTGGATATCCAAACGCAGGCGTTTCTATGTCTGCAATTATTTCTGAAACATTAGTGTTGTCAATTTGAATATAATTTATTCCATTTACTGTTTCACCAAATAATTTTTTTATTTTTTTTACGTTGTTATCTAGTAAAAAACGTTCTTCTCCATATAGTAAATATATGTTATTTAGTTTTCCAGCTTTCAATTCATTTTCTAATGCTGTGATATCCACAATTAGCCTCCTACCTATATTTTTATATCATTTTTCCGTTTAGTATATTATTGCATATATGTTAATTTTGTATTTTATATCTTCTATTTTTAAAATATTCTTCAACAATCGTGGTAATCTGCTTTATTTCCCTTGCATTTTCACATTATCTCTTATTTAAAACTATTCTAAAGATTTCTGCCACGCTCCAAGCTTGTGCAAATGCTCCTCTTTCTTCATATGGCTCTGTTGAATCATATATTTCACTTATCGTGCCAATACTTGACCTTTCAAACATTTCTGATTTGAAAATTTCCTTTGTTGTATATACAAGCTTCGTTATTTTTTCTTCTAGTTCTTGTCTTTTGGTTCTATTTTTTTCTATTATTATAGTATTTTTTAATGCATCATAATATAATCCTAATAACCATGGCCAAGTAATTCCCTGATGATAGCTTGAATCTCTCTTGTATGCAGAACCTTCATATACATCAACATAACCGTCTTCATCTGAGCTTAATGTTTTTAGTCCATATTTATTTAATAATTTATTCTCCACTGTGCTTAAAATCTGTTCTGCAATCTCTGCATTATCAACAATCGGATGTGATAAACTTAATACAAATAATTGATTTGGGCGTACTTTGCTGTCTCCTAACACATCATATAAGCAATGTTTTTCTTCATTATAGAACTTTTCATCAAATGATTTTTTAGTCTTTTCAGCCATTTCTAGATATTTTCTACACAATTGCTTGTTCTCATATTTTTCTGCAAGTCTAGCCATTATTTTTAATGCATTATACCATAAAGCATTAAGTTCAACCGTTTTGCCATTTCTAGGAGTTATTGCATGGTTATCTATTTTTACATCCATCCAAGTAATTTGAGTATTTTCTGTTCCAGCAGACAGTAAATTATCCTCTTTATCTAAATAAATGTTATCTCCGTCAACATCTATTCTATCTGAATACGCATCCATTATTTTTACCAGACTAGGATATATTTCATCTTTTATAAATTCATTATCATTCGTATATTTTAAGTATTTGTACACCTGTTCTATCAATAATAATGAGCTGTCAGCACTATTATATAATGGTCTATTATCATAACCTGAATATCCATTTGGAACTAGTCCATATTTTATGTCTCTTATATTTGTTAATAAAACTTCTTTCGCTAATTCATATCTTTTTGTTAATAATAGCAAGCCTTCAAATGAAATTAATGAATCTCTTCCCCAGTCTAGAAACCATGGATATCCTGCAATTACTGTATGCAATCCAAAGGATGGCCTATTTACTATAAAATTATCTGTTGCTAATATCAGAGCTTTTAACATATCAAGTTTCTTGTCATTCATTTTACTATTTTGAATTATACCAGTATCATAAATAATTCCGGTCATTCTTAGTAATTCCTTGTTAATAACTTTTATTCCATCTATTTCTTCTATATTTTCTTCTAATGAGCATACAAAAGTTATCTCTTTTTCTTCATTTGGTTCCAGATTTATCGAATATACCCCCGGAACGTAGTGATTTTCCTCCGCTTCAAAGCCTCTTTCTTCTTCTCTTAAATAATACATATTTCTGAATGTATCATCTATATGTTTAAAATATCTGCCATCAGAACAATTCATGTAAATTGGTGTTTCCGAATTTTTATCTAGTACAATTCTAACTTTATTTCCAGAATGTGATTGTTCTACATTAAATTGATGATCTTTATTTATAGAGTGAAAGTCTCTAAAATTTACAACTGGTGCCAATGTTAATTTAGCTTCTGCATTTTGATTTTTTATTTGATAATATACAACTACTGTATTTTTACCATAATCCATACAAATAAACTTCTTGATTATTATATTTTCAACTTTATATGTAAATATTGGTATATATTCTTTTTTGAAATCTACTAAATATTTATAGCCTTCAGAAATTTCTCCATTTGCCATATTTGTAAACAAATTATATTTAGTTCCATTTGTTTCAATGCTTTCATCTAATTTTGACAATATTAAAAATCTTCTTGCTGGTGGTGTGAGTGGTGCAATCAATAACCCATGATATTTTCTAGTGTTACATCCCAGTGCACTTTGGCTACAAAATCCACCTATTCCATTTGTAATTATCCAGTCTCTTTTTAGAGATTTCTTTACTTCTTCATCAATTTCACTGTATTTCATCTATCGTTTACCTCTTTTTATTTATTCTTGTTTACTTCCTTCATTCTTCTTAGAGTTTCTTCCATTCTAGACTCTAACATTCTACCATCTTCAAGCTTTCTATTTACATCAATTTTACTTGACTGTCTATTATTTTCTTTCTTTTGTCTTATTTCACTCTTCTGCATTTCTATGTTTTTACTGTTTTTTTCATTCTCTTTACTTTTCTTACCAGTTTTTTCTTTTTTGTTATCTACTTTAGAAATTTTTTCTATTTCTTTTATTCTCTTTTCTCTGTTGCTCTCACTATCTTGTATTGCCTGAATTCTATCATTATATTTTTCAAAGAATTTACTATTTCCTGAACGTTTTTTGTTTTTCTTCTTTTTACTCTTTGCTTGATTGTTTTTCATTTTCTTCTTTGTGTCTTTTATTTTTGAATCTAGTAGAATAACTCTTGTATCATTTTGCATATCTCTAAATTTCATATCATCACAAATTAGTTGGATAATACTTGTTGCTATCGCATCTGAATTATGTCTAATTCTTCCATTTTCGATTGTAGACATATTTCTTTGAATTAACTTAATTCCTGCTTCCTTTACTTTCGAAACATCTTGTTCAACAAGTTCTTCTCCTCCTTTATTGTACTGCCTTATATACTCTGGCACAATCTCTCCAGTATCATAAATACAATAATCTATTATGCCTTTTCCAGCATGGTCTATTATAGCCTTTATGTGGTCATATAGAGTATAACTATCAGTTTGACCATACTCCGTCATTATGTTACTTACATATACTTTGAATGCACTAGACTCTCTTATTGCTTTTGATACTCCCGGTACCAATAAGTTTGGAATTACATTTGTGTATAAACTTCCCGGTCCAAGTACTATTGCGTCAGCCTCTTCAATGGCTTCTATAACACCTGGAGCAACTCTTGTGTTGGTTGGCGAAATAAATATTCTATTTATCTTACTTATTTTTTGACTAACCATTTCTGGAATTTTATCTTTACATTCCACCACAGTTCCATCTTCTAATTCTGCACATATCTTAATTTGATCAAGTGTTACTGGAAGGACTTTTCCTGTCATATTAAGTATTTTTGAGCTTTCTTCTACTGATGCCGAGAAGTCTCCAACAGCCTCTTTCATTGCTGTTAAATATATATCTCCAAATTTTAATCCTTCTAATTTTGGATTTTTAAAGGTTAAATTCATCAAGCAATCCATTTCATTTTCATTTGCAGCAAGTGCCACATAGCTACCCTTTACATCATCTAATGGGAGAGTTCCTAAGTCTTGTTTTGATTTGCTTCTTTGCTCTCCATAATCTGAAACTGTAACAATTGCTGTTATATTGTCTGTGTAATTTTTCAAGCCTCTAAGTACTGTGTTAAGTCCAGCGCCACCACCAATTACAACAACTTTTGGTCCTTGATTGTATATTTTTCTATTGAATATTAAAGATTTAACTTTGCTCTTATCTTCTAAATCTCTTGTATCAGACTCCTCTACTAATATTTCTAAAGTTCTTCTTTGAATACATATTATACTAATTATTGTGAATGTAAATCCTAAAACAAACACAAGAATTATTTTTGCAAGCTCCCTAAATCCCATTTCATCTGTTACAAGCACCTTTGCAATTCCATAACATACGAGTACTATTCCTATTAACATTAGAAAAATCCATCTTTTTATTTTGGCTCCTGATTTAAACCATTTAAAAAAACCGTTCATTTTTTATTTCATTCCTTTCAAACTTTGCCTAACATAATGCATTAAAATTATATTATGTAAATTCACATTAATACATATCTAATCTATATTACTTTTAACATATTTTCTGCTAATAATAAAATTTATTTAAACCATATCATTAACTTTTATAAAAGGCAATTTCAATTATACAATTTCTATTTCCAATTCTATTTTCTTGTTAAATTTCTCATAAACTTTTTTCTTTACGTATTCTGTAAGTTCTATAACGTCTTTTGCAGTTGCATTTCCGATGTTTACCACAAAGCCTGCATGTTTTTCCGACACCTGTGCTCCACCAACTGTATAACCTTTTAATCCACACTCGTCAATTAATTGGGCTGTTATAAAATCTTCTCCTCTTTTAAAAGTACTTCCTGCACTTGGCTTATCTATTGGCTGTTTTTCTCTTCTGTTATCAAGATTATTGCATAGTTTTTCTTCAATCTCGTCTTTATTTCCTGTTTGAAGTCTTAGAGTTGTATCTATTATTATAGCATTTTTATTTGAGAAAATACTGTGTCTATAACTAAATTCATGCTCTGCATTGTTAATTTCTTTTATTTCAATCTTGTCACTGTCTAAATCTATATATCTTGTACTTACAACTATGTTCTTCATCTCACTACCATAAGCACCAGCATTCATCTTCACAGCTCCTCCAAGAGTTCCTGGAATGCCTGATGCAAATTCAAAACCAGCAAGACTATGGTCTAATAGAATCCTTGCAACTTTTGCATTTAATAACCCACTGTCTAATCTTATAGTTGTTTTATCAATAAAATCATATGTACTAGTACATATCTTCGCCACAACTCCTCTAATTCCTTCGTCTTTTACTAAAATATTGCTACCATTTCCTATAAATTTTAATGGCACTCCTATTTTTCGTGTTGTTTCGATTGTTTTCTCAATTTGTTCTACACTCTTCAATTTAACGAATATATCTGCATTTCCGCCTATTTTAAAAGTAGTATGCTTACTCATTGGTTCATTTAAGTAAATATCGTCTTTTGGTATAAAAGTTTTTAATACATCATATGTTTCTGTTATTTTTTCATGGTTCATTATAACTCACCTCTACTATAGATATATTCCTATTTTTTAAATTTATTTATTACTGGTTCTGCTATTTTCTTTAAGAAGCTCATATTTGTAAATATACAGTATGCAAGCACTATTATAAACATTATTATGTTTGCTATTAAATTGTTTTTATAATATGTGATTAGCGTTACAACTAGCAATATCCAGAACACATAGTTAAATTTTTCTTTTAAAACTATGTACTCTTTTAATTTATATCTTCTGTATACAAATACAATCAAATTCGAAATTAATGTTGAAAACGATGCTGCATATATTCCGAACTTTGGTATGAATATTATGTTTATTACTATGTTGATAATCGCTGCCGCAACTGTTGTTGATCCCATTATTTTAGTATTTTTATATGCTGTAAATATTCCACCATAAAAGTTTGACATATTTGTGTAATAAATTGATATTATAAGTATTGGAATGTATTTGTATGCATCATTATAGCTTGCGTCCACAAACAAAGAAAATACAAATGGCATTATTGCAATTAATCCTAATACGATTGCCTTTAAAAAGAATTTTATATCTTTGTAAATACTGTTATAATATTTTACTTTGTTATCATCTTTTAATATTTTTGCAGCCGATTCTTTCCATGCAGTAGAGAAAAATCCGTAACATGTATAAATTATATTTGGAAATTTATTTGCAATAGAATAAATTCCGTTTGCCTCTGTACCACTCATTGCTGTAAGCATAAGTCTATCTGACAAGCTTATGATTATCCAAGATAAATTGTTTGGTACAAGTGGTACTGAGTATCTAAGCATTTCTCTTAAAGTAGACTTGTGAAAATCTTTTCTACTTACGAACTGTGGTAAATGTAATTTTAACAAGATTATTATTGCTGTTGCACTGTTTGCGACTGTATTTGCCCATAAAAGTCCACTGACACCAAGCTTTAGGCTTACTATGAATATTATGTTTAGTACAATTGTAGAGGCTCCCAATATAAAGTTTGAGAAAGAATATAATTTTATCTTTCCAGTTCCTCTAGCCAATGCATTGCTCAATCCCAATAAGATATTTGAAATTATAAACAATATAAATACAAATGCATATTCATAATGCATTACACCCATTATAATTCCAGCAATGGCAGTAAATATAAAAGTTCCAACTAGTGTGTACGCAATTGTAGCCGTTATAACTCTTTTTTTACTCTTTAAGTCATTAGCATCGATTAAGAATCTAAACATAGACTCTTCCATAAGCAATGTTATTATTGGCAACAAAAATGTTGATAAAGTTACCAAAAAGTCATATGTTCCATACTCTGCTGGGCTTAATTTTGATGTATATAGAGGCAAAAGCAAGAAAGACACAACTTGTGTGCTTAGCTTGCCTATTGCTATTATTATAGTGTTAACTAATAATTGTTTCTTTTGATTCATTTTGCACTTCCAATTTATAAATTTTCCTTTAATATTTTATCATACAATCGTTGTATGTCAAGAATTCAGCTTCTTTATTTTCCAAGGTTTTATGTTTAGCATAACACTTGCAACTGGTATTAATGTTACTATATAAGGAATTATGTACCTCGATTTTGCCTCCCATAATATATGGAAACAAAATCCTCCTAAGAATATTGTTACCAAGAATATTAGTTCTATTGTTAATTTTTTTCTATTTTGAATTAGCACTATTATCGCCAATGTAAAAGTTAGTATTATCCAAGCTTTCTGATAGAATGTTAAAGGACTCTTTATCCAGCTTAGATTACTCTCTTCTGTTATTCCATTGTTAAATATTGCAGAATACGTACTTTCTGCCCAAGTAGTCGTAAGCTTTTGTCTGTAAAAATCTACTGTATAAGCAGGGTGCTTTGCAAAATATTCTAATCTATTCTTTATTTTTTCTTTGTATTCATCAGAAATATTCTCACCTGTTTTCAAACTTCTTAATGCAGGTTCTGCAATTGATTCATTATACCACCCATTTGCTCTAGGTCCATCTTCCATAGCCATTAAAATATAACTAATGCTTGGATATGTTTTTCCTTTTTCTAGGTTGTATTTACTAAAATAATATGTTTTTACAAGTGATGATGGTACAAATGTTAATACTAAAAACATTGCGATTATAGCAACATTTATCAATTTTTCTTTTACTTCTTTTTCTTTAAAGTCTTTGAATATATTTAATACCAAATAAATTACAGTTGCAATTACGAATATTAGAGTATTCATTCTCATCAAATATGCTATCATTGTAAGGATTGAAGCAAAAACTCCATATCTAACCTGCTTCGTATCTGTAAATTTCATCATAAAATATACAGAAAATAAACTTAACGCAAGTGCTGGAATATCCCCATACATAAATGTTGCAAGCATTGGTATTGTAAAGAATGTTAGAATTAATATAAACATTCTCGTATTATTCATTTTGTAATCTTTCGATAGTTGTTTTGTTATTTTATATAATGCCAAAATAATTAACAAATTAAAGAATACATTAAATATTCTTGGTAAAATTGTCAAATCACAGTGTAACACGCAAAATAACATATTATAAACAAATGCCAATGTAATTTGGTGTGGATATGCCTGCATGTATTGAATTAGTGGTATTCCCGCATATGTCAAATTTGGTAAGTATCTATCTGGATTATTCTCGTAAAATGTTTGTGCCAAATTTAAAACGTGTATAGAATCCGCTACTATTCCTGGTCTTACGAAAATTAACCACACTACATTTAAAATTAAATATAAAACAATAGCAATTGCTACAATCCATTTACGCAATTTGTGTTTTTTTTCTTCATTTATTCCATTATATAAATGTTTATTTATTACTTCAGTTATAAAATAAATTAAAATCGCCGTTATAATTAGTCCTATTATATAAATAAAACTGCTAAATTTGATTGAGATTTGCTCTCCAGAATTCATGTCCGCCGTATAAACTATATTTAAAATTACTACTATTGCTAGTGCAACTATTCCTAAAATTTGAATTAATTTTTTCACGATATTCTCCCTTGTTTGTTTTTTATATTTATATCAAAATATGGGGAATTTTTCAATAGTTTTTAAGAACTCTTTACAGAATAAAAAAACACCCTGTCTCAAGTTGCATTGCAACAAGAGACAGGGCTTTTAGGAGATTAGCTTTAGCAATCTTTCAACGGGGTTCCACATCGAACCCCAAGATGCCAGACACAACACGTGCTGTATCTTCATGCCCAATAGCAGATTCGACATCTTTGGGAATCATATCCGGAGATATTTTCTTTACCCGGACGATTCCCAGCTCCAACAAAGGTAATATATTGATACTAAAACTGTTCGAAATGAATTTGCTCATACAAATCTCCTTTCTCGTGCCTCTCAATTCGGAGGTCTTATCGAGACATGTAAAAATTCGGACTCTTATAGTATATCATGCTTTACATAAAAAAACAATATATATTCAACTATATTTTTATCATGATTGTAGGTTAGTCAATCATTTGTCACAAATTATTTAAAATT